>Ga0193751_1002352_pt1 | contig 11480 bp, 5 predicted proteins | sample L1c2metaG_FD_143050 | JGI IMG/M metagenome (GOLD analysis project Ga0193751, IMG submission 143050) | Soil microbial communities from a riparian zone of the East river system, Colorado, United States - L1c2 | ecosystem: Environmental > Terrestrial > Soil > Riparian zone | place: USA: East River... | reverse complement strand
TCTTCCGATCTAGCAGCACCGTGGCCTTCAATGGCACGAGTGCGGCTCCGGCAAGTTGGAGTGTAACGTCGATCGTTGCTCCGGTTCCGGCAGGTGCGACGACTGGAAACGTCGCCGTGACTGTTGGCGGGATTGCTAGTAATCCTGTCAGCTTTGTTGTCTCCGCGGCTCCGATAATCACAAGCCTGTCTCCGACCTCTGGTTCCACGAACACGGCAGTAACGATAAGCGGCAGTGGATTTGGCAGCACAGTGGGAACCGTCAACTTCACCTGTATCTCTTCGCCGTGCCCAAGCAACCACCTCATTGGTGCACATGCGGCGAGTTGGAATGCAAATAGCATCTCGGTTCCTGTGCCAAATCTAGCCACGACCGGTCCAGTTACCGTGATCGCCGGTGGAAGCACTAGTAATGGCGTGACTTTCACAGTGCCCTCGGGAGGCGCAATCTCGGGAACGATAACTCGCATAGTGGATGGAACAGCGGTGTACGGAGCATTAGTCACCGCACTTCAGTCCGGAGTGACGATTGAGTCTCAGACCACACCGCTCAATGGTTCGTACACACTGCCAAATCTGGGACCAGGCACCTATGATGTGCAGGTCTCGGGAAATGGATACGTCACCGCAACGCGGCCAGGCAACACCGTTAGCGCCAACACTACCACCGCTCTGAATATGTCATTGGGACCGGCGCCGCTCATCACATCGGTCTCTCCCGGCTGGGGTCCGGTGGGCACCAATGTGACCATTTCCGGATCTAACTTCGGCGTGAGCCAGGCGGCAAGTACGGTGACATTTAATACTATTTTGTCAACTCCAAGCAGTTGGACTAGCTCTAGCATCGTTGCTCCTGTCCCAAGCGGCGCCACGTCCGGCTCTCTGGTTGTGACTGTAGGAGGAGTGGCAAGCAACAGCTTTAGTTTCAGCGTTGGTAGCGGAACGGTCAGTGGAGCCGTAACGAGCACTGCTAACGGCTCCGCCATAAGCGGAGCATTGGTCGAACTGCTCCAATCGAATTCGGTACGGGCATCCGCGAGTACGGCAGCAAACGGTAGCTATTCGATTCCGAATCTCGGGCCCGGTGGGTATGACGTTCGCACTTCAGCCGCTGGCTTTGGAACGCTCCTCAGCTTGGGAAAGACCGTGAACGTGGGTGCAACCACGACCGTCAATGTCTCACTCCCCGCACCAGGTACCGATTCTGGGACCGTCACTCGAGCGAGCAATGGGGCGGCGATTCCCGGCGTTGCAATCACAGCTTCACAAAATAGTGACACGGTGGGCACAACAACCACGGACTCGTCAGGGCACTTCAGCATGTCAAATCTGAGTCCCGGAACCTATGGCATTACAGCCGTCACGCCGAATTATGCAACGCAGACTCAGTCGTCGGTAACAATCACTGCGAATACCACCACAACCACGAACTTCTCACTGACCGGACAATCGACTATCACTTATGAATACGACGCGCTAGGTAGGCTCGTCGGGGTTGTTGACTCCCAAAACGGTCCTGCCGCCTATAACTACGACTCGGTCGGAAATATCACTTCGATTGCGCGACCCTCTACGTCACAAGTCGCCATAATCTCGATTACTCCCCCTAGCGGCCCGATTGGGAGCACTGTAACCATTAACGGAAACAATTTTAGCGGCACCGTGAGCCAAGACACTGTCAAGTTCAACGGAACCACTGCAGTGATCAGTTCCGCAACATCTACTCAGCTAATTGTGGCGGTCCCGACCGGGGCAACCACGGGAACCATCGTAGTAACTGCACCAGCCGGTTCCGCGACGTCCAACGGGCCGTTTACAGTCACAACTGCAAATCCTCCTGCGATCACGAGCTTTACGCCAACGGTCGGCTTGGTTGGGAGTTCCGTCTCTGTAGTCGGAAGTTTTAATCCGATCCTCACGAATAATAGTCTTACCTTGAATATCGGTAAAGCTCTGGTTGGATCTTCTTCCACCACTACGAACCTGGCCACGAGTGTCCCTGCGCTCCGAACGACTTCAGGGCGGTTTGCGGTGACTACTCCTTCAGGAAATGCAGTCAGCACTTCTGATTTCTATGTCGTCCCCGCGCCTCATCAGGTGACCGACGTCGGTTTCACGGGAAGAACTCTAATTAACGCAACTGCTTCTCTGGTTCCGCTCAGCCGGAACCAGATTGGGCTATTGTTATTTGACGGCACAGCAGGGCAACGCATTACCCTGCAGGCGACCAATAACACATACGGCTGTAATCTCAACTGGCAAATTCTGGCGCCTGACGGAACTACGCTCATAAGTAGCTCATGTTTAGGCGGGAATTCGAATCCAATCGGACCGCTACAATTGAGTCAAACGGGCACTTATACCCTCTACTTGACTGCAGGAACCACCGGCCAGGTCAATATTCGCATTAGCAGCGCCTTGCCCGACATCACAGCGGCGCTTTATCCCGGAGCCCCGACAGTTGGCCCCTTGAGCGTCACAACAGCGGGCCAGAAGTACCTCCTTACTTTCAATGGGACGGCAGGCAGGCGAATCTCTTTCTTGACGTCGAACGGAACGTTTGGGAACTGCGGGTCAGGGGTGACCGTGTTCATTCTAAACCCGGATGGAACAACATTGTTTCCGAGTTCTTGCTTCGGAAGCAGCGGTTTCTCGGGAGCGATCCCACTTTCACAGACGGGAACTTATCTAATACAGATGACGCCAAACAACAACACGACTGGCAGTACCAGCGTGACCCTCTACGACGTGCCGGCTGACGTAACGGTCACGTTACCGATGAACGGAACCGCAACCGTGCAGACAACCGTACCGGGCCAGAGGGCATTCTTTAGTTTCAGCGGCACGGCGGCACAAAATATCAGCCTGCTGTTCAACAACAATCCATCAGCCTGCCAATGGGCGGCGTCCATTTTGAACCCTAATGGAAGCGTGCTGGACTCCCAACTTCAAGGGTGCCCTGCGAATCTATTCTTTGACAAAACGAATCTCGGAGTTACGGGAACCTACTCCGTCCCCATCATTCCTGATAGTCACAATCCTAGCTTCATTGGCTCTTGGACCGCGACTCTATACAACGTCGTTGACGTCACAGGGTCGACGACCATCGGTGCCTCACCACTAGGGGTGAACATCACGACCCCGGGGCAAAATGCATCCATCACATTTCCATTTAGCGGGCCAATCAATACTCTGGCGACAGTCCACATCACCACGGACACGATAGCATGGGCCACCGTAACTCTGTTAAACCCTGACGGTACAACACTGACGTCGGCTTCGGGAACTAGCGCATTCAATTTGCCGCAGAAAGCCTTGCCGCAAACAGGTACGTACACCATTTATTTCAATCCGCAAGCAGCAGACACAGGAAGTCTCAACGTCCAGGTAACCAGTCCATAGCGAAAGGCAGGCGCGGGATGCACACTCACAGTGTGGCTAAAAAATTGTTGGTTTACTGTGTAACGCTTTTGCTAAGCGTGCAGCCATCTTGGCCGCTGCCTCAACAGATTGCCATTCCAGCTGCGGAAACTGCACGGCCTGCTGCCAGCATTCCTGGGCAGAGCATCACAATGTTAGCGAATGGCAACTGGCTGCTTTTGGGAGGTGAGAGCAAGAACGGCCCAATAAAGACGGCAGTCATATTTGATCCACGGACCGCTACGAAGACCGTACTGGCGAGTGAATTGACATTTGCACGCTCTTGGCACACGGCAACGTTGTTACCTGATGGCACGGTTCTTGTGTTTGGCGGCCAGAACAAGACTGGCGGTGTAGTGCCTCAGGCAGAGTTGCTCGATTCAGCCTCTCTGACATTTCGGACAATAACGGTGAGTCTGGCTCCTCGCACTCATCATTCGGCCACATTATTGACTGACGGCCGCGTGCTCGTGACCGGTGGAATCGATGGCACTGGTAACTCCTTGAATGCCGTCGAACTGTGGGACTCTCGGACCAATACGACTACCTTGCTGGATGCTCAGCTTCCAAGCAGTCGTCGAGATGATCAGGTCGCCTTGCTTGCCGATGGCACGGCATTGTTGTGGGGTGGCAGTGATGACGAAAGCCAGTTGTTGAGTTACGCAGAAGTATACGACCCCGGCCTTCGACGCTTCTTAGCAACCACCACCTACCAAACGCAGATTCCAGACCTCAATCTGCCTTCGCTCGAGGCATCGCTTCCGGAAGACGGAGCTGTGAATGTGCCTTTGAATGCCATCGTGTCACTACGGTTCTCTAAACTTCTGCGTCCAGAGACGGTCGCGTCAAGTTCAGTAAGTTTCCGGGGGCCGAGTGGACCGATACTGGCAATGGTTATTCCGGCAGCAAACGGCCGATTAGTCTTTGTTACGCCGAAAACACAGCTGGCTCCGGCCACGAAATACACCGTCACAATTCAAAGTGGCCGGGATCAGCAGAATTTAGCGGTAATTGGCAAGACTATTAGCTTTACGACGCTAGATACAAGCGGTTCAAAAGACTCGTCATCAAACTCAGACCCCAGTGCCGCGGGCCTCGCCCCGCTTCATGCTCCCCCTGGGATCACTGCAGTTGCAGGCCAGACCTTGCAGTTGAACGGAGTAGCACTCAAGAACGTAACTCTGAAAGTCGGCAACAAATCCGTCCGAACTGATCGAACCGGGCGTTTTCTCCTGGCAGGTGTGTCAGCCGGGCATCATGCTCTCGAGATCGATGGTCGTACGGCTAGCGTGCCAGGACGAACATATGGCGTTTTTGAAGCAGGCGTGGATCTGCAGAGCGGAAAAACGTTGGCCTTGCCCTATGTGATCTGGATGACTGAGCTGGATACGGCCCATGCGGTGCATGTTCAGTTCCCGACGACAAGTGAAGTGGTGCTCACCAACCCTCTGCTTCCGGGTTTGGAATTCCACATTCCACCTCACACGGTGATCACCGACATTGACGGGAAAATTGCGCAACAAATCAGCATCACTCCAATCCGTATTAGCCAACCTCCGTTTCCGCTACCGGCAGTGCAAGTTCCGATTTACTTCACAATCCAGCCTGGGGGAGGGTACATACAAGTAAATGACACAAGTGGATCGAAGACGGGCGCACGGTTAGTTTACCCGAATGCGTTTCACAACCCGCCAGGAACGCTTTTTGATTTCTGGAACTACAATCCTGACACTCCGACAGGGTGGTTCATCTACGGGCAGGGTCGAGTTTCGCCCAATGGTCTGAGCGTCCTGCCCAATCCTGGAGTACAGATTTACGAACTAACAGGTGCCATGGTTGGCAGCTCAAGCTCCGGCCCTGGTCAAGGCCGGCCCCCAGGTGGTCATCCCCCCTCGGCCGGTGAGCCAGTGGATCTGTCAACTGGAGAGTTTATTTACGATCCAACCGACATTTATTTACCGGATGTGATTCCGATTTCCCTAACGCGCACTTACCGACAAGGCGACACTGCATCTCGATCCTTTGGTATGGGAACGACGAGCGGGTATGACATGTGGGTCAGCGGTAACCTCAATGATTTCAGCTACATCGAAATTGTGCTCCCCGATGGTGGAAGGGTACGTTTCGACCGGACGGCTGGGAATCTCTGGAACTCCTCATCCCTGCAATGTGTCAGCACTCCGGGACCCTTTTTCGGTGCGACATTTGCCCCCTACACTGGGTCCTGGGTCGTCACGCTCAGGAACGGCACCGTTCTCCACTTTCTAGCACCCCCCAACGGGACTGGCGCGACTCCTAAGAACACAGCATTGTCCAGCATTACCGACCGGAATGGGAACACGGTAACCCTCACCCACGATTCCAATTACAACGTGACCCAAATCACGTCGCCGAATGGTCGTTGGATTCAGCTCACTTATGACGGCAGCAATCGTGTCACTGTCGCCCAAGACAATATTGGCAGGACGGTCCACTACTTATACGACTCGAATGGACGGCTGTACAACGTAACCGACGTGAACGGCGGAACATGGATTTACGGGTATGACCCTACAAACGTGGATCAAATGACCAGCCTGACGGATGCACGACAGATTCAGTATCTGCAGAACCAATATGACAGCAACGGCAGAGTCAAGAAGCAAATTCTGGCCGACAGCACATTTTATACCTTTTCTTACACGCTGGATTCGAACAACAATGTTACACAGACCACCGTTACTGATCCAAGTGGGAACATCCAGCAGTACACATTCTTCCCCCCGCAGGGGTATGCAAGCGGATTTCAATCGGGCGGGTACCTCTCTGGCTCGACGTATGCTGTCGGAAAGCCCGAACAAGAGCGTTTTGTCTACACTCGCGATTCCGCCAACTTCATCAGGAGCGTGACCGATTCCCTCGGCCGCGAAGCCGACTACAGTTATGATGCGCTGGGGAATTTGAACACCGTAACTCGACTTGCTGGAACTCCAGAGGCTGTAACTACCTCTGTTTCGTACGAACCTGGTTTTAGCAGAATTACGAGTGTCACTGATCCCCTACAGCACACAGTCGTTTTGGGACACGACAACCACGGAAACACCACCAGCGTAATGGATGCGTTGGGTAACGCGTCGACTTTTGCCTACAACTCGGAAGGGCAAATGGTATCGGCGTCCGATCCGACTGGAAGCGCTTGGCAGCTAGCATATAGCGGCCCCGATCTCACCGGCGTTACTGACCCTCTAGGGAACACTACTAGCGTTGTTACGGATGGCGGCGGAAGAACCATTGAAGTTACCGACCCTTTGAGGAATTCAACCCAGTTTCAATACAACGCGTTCAACTTGCTCACGCAGCAAACCGATGCGCTGGGTGGAGTAACCACGGTTCAATACGATGCCGATGGCGAAGTATTGAGCGTGACTGATGCGCGCAATATACAAAATCCCACAACGTACAGCTACAACAACATGAATCGTCTTCAAAGCCGCACCGATCCACTGGGCCATCAAGCAACGTTTGGATATGACAACAACGGTAACCTAACGTGCTCGACTGATCGCCGCGGTCGAGCATCGGTTTTTGGTTACGATGGCCTAAATCGGACAACCTCGTCAAAATTTGGTGCCAGCAACTGTACGGGCCCCTCATTTGAGAGCACAATCTCGTATGGTTACGACGCAGGTGACCGTCTCACTAGCATCGTCGATTCGCTAGCTGGCTCTATTACTCCTGTTTTTGACTCCTTGGATCGGTTGATGTCGGAGACAAGCTCTCTCGGCAGCATAAGCTATGGCTACGATGCAGCTAGCAGGCCGACGTCCCTCGCTGTGGCCGGACAGCCAAGCGTAAACTACAGCTACGACAGCGCAGACCGCCTTACTCAGATTTCGCGGTCGGGCTCGAACATTGGATTCGGCTATGATCCAGATGGAAGGCGTACATCTCTGACGCTACCCAATGGGGTTTCTGTGGCGTACGGGTATGATGCCGCGTCCGACTTGGTCAGTCTCAGTTACCAAAACGGGACTACCTCGCTGGGACAAATCAACTATAGCTACGATCAGGTTGGCCGACTCACCCAGACAGGGGGGAGCTATGCTCGAACAGGCTTGCCGGCTGCAGTCAGTTCTGCCGCTTATGATGCTGACAATCGGCTGACATCGTGGGGAGGAAACTCCTCATATAGCTATGACGCGAACGGCAACCTTATTGGCGATGGGAGTAACACCTATACCTGGAGTGGGCGAAACCAGTTAGCCTCGATTTCGGGCGGCCTCACCGCCAGCTTCCAATATGATCCGTTCGGCAGACGGGTCAGTAAGAGCATAGGAGGGGTTGCGACCGGCTTCTTGTACGCAGGCTTCAATGCTGTCCAAGAGCTATCTGCTACTTCTCCGACGGCTAACCTGCTCACAGGAGACATCGACGAGATATTTACACGGACCGACTCCACCGGCAGAGCCAGCTTCCTCTCCGATGCATTGGGGAGTACGATCGCCCTGACTGACAACACGGGAACTGGAAGCACTCAGTACACGTATGAGCCTTTTGGAAATACGTCCGCTTCAGGACTGCCCAGCAGCAACCCGTCGCAGTACACTGGGAGGGAAAACGACAGTGCAGGGCTGTACTTCTATCGTTTCCGATACTACAACGCTCAACTACAAAGGTTCATTTCTGAGGATCCCATAGGATTCGCCGGCCGGACAACTAACCTCTACGAATATGCGTATGCCAGTCCCACGAACTACAAAGACCCGCTTGGCCTGCAGGTGGTATTCCTGGAGCTGGATCCTTTTTATATTGATCCGGATCTTCTTTCACAGGCTCAGCGAGTCGCTGCCCCCAAAAACTCCTTGCCAATGCCTGACGGTGGGAGAATCGATCTGGCCGGCAGATCTCACTTTGATCCCTCGACACAGCAACCTGTTCCGACTCCACATGTACACGACCCTCTTCCACCTTTTGACGAGCCATATCAGAACATCCCTCGCGGGCTCAGCCGGGTACCCCGTCGCGCAACGCCGGATGACGTGATGAAAGCGATACAGCACAACTCTCGACCGATGCTTCCTCTTGGCGGACGCTCGCCGTCAACTCCAAAGAGCCAACCGGTCCAGGATCCTTGTGTGAATAGTCGATTGGTTACGTGCGCTTGACGGTCGAAATGTGATGCCGCATTCTCTCAAGGGAACCGCAATGGTATCCCGAACAATACGATTTAAGAGAAAGTGACCCAGCAGTGATGGGGCAAAGCGCGCATAAAGCTGATGAATTGGAGTCTGGTATAAGGCGGAGGATGTGTCACCAATTGACGATTAAGCGCGACTTTGCCAAAGCCAGTCGAGTTTTGTCACTCCAGAACCTGTATCTCTAGCACGACGCTCAGTGGAGATAACGTGAGACTCGAGAATTTTGAAATCGATTCCTCGATCGAATTGCGAACCGGAGGCTTGTTGTGGGACCTCCACAACTTCGCCGATTTCCGCGGATTGGAATTTCTTTCCACTGAAAACACAGTAGTCATGAGATGGACGGTGCCTTCCGCGTCAAATCCTTGGGGATGCTATGAAAACAAGTTCTCAGGGATGATGTTGCGCTTCAAGGGTCTGCTGTTCCTAAATCTTGGAGCACGGAACAGCGACTTGCCTCTCAGTGAAGACACTTGCGTTTCAGACGTTTTGAAGGTAGACCCCACTGAAGGCGTTGAACCCTACCTGCGAACCCGACGCGATTGGAAATCAACCGATTCCTTTCGTTTGGTGTTTCAATTCCAGAGCGGGCGTGTGATTGAGATTGAATCGGAGACTGTGGAACTCTTGCCTATTCCGTAGAGGCGAACTCGTGCATCGCTACCCGCACGGCGATCCGTGAGAGCAGGACTCCATCGCGGCTTAAAAGATCGCAGCTAAAAAGAAGAAGGCATCCAACGACAGACCAATGCCAACAAATAGCGATAGACGTGACCTAATGGAATGGACGAGTATCGCTGTCTTTATTCGGTCTCTTTTCTCCTGCCCTTCTTCTGGCTCAGGCCCCTACCATAGCGAGCCTTTCCCGAACCTCTGGGCCAGGGGCATCGGTGACCGTGAGAGGGGCGAACTTCGGATCGGCACCGGACACGAGCACGGTGACGTTCAACGCGACGAGTGCGACGCCGATGAAATGGAGTGCGACTTCGATTACGGTGGTGGTACCTAGCGGTGCGACGACGGGGAACGTGGTGGTGACGGTAGGTGGGCAGGCGAGCTATGGGGTGTTGTTCACAGTGACTGCACCTGCCCCGAGCGGAATGCTTCAGCAAGGTTGGCCGACAATTGGAGCGGCCAGGCGAGACATCTTCTACGCAGCGCTGGGCAGGGACTCACTAATTACAGAACTCGCGACAGCGGATTCAATACTGGAATGACCAGGTGACTGCTTCCGGTTCGTTGCACAATATGGCATCAGATCGGCACAGACATCGAACGCGGTGTAGACGATTTTGAGGCGGTGAGACCATCCAAAGTCAACAGCTTTCAAGGAGGCGCTAATAGGGACCCGCAACAGGTTCAATATCAATCAGTTGGAAACAGAACAATTCTGTACACTTGAACAACCGATTGAATCTGGTTCGGGACCAGGGGTCGAGACCGTTGAGGTCGCCGGTGAGATGAGGTTTTGTTAGAGACTCTTAAGAGAATTAGGGCGTACGTCAATCCCGCCATACCTCTGCTGTGCAGCCTATGAACTGGATCGTGAGCGGCCCCAACCTGCACAGTCGTGATTGCTGTCGCGGTGAAAAGCAGCGCCGAGGTAAGTAGGACTCGACTAGGTTGTTTCATTGTGCCGGCATCCAGCATATCAGGCTCGAGAGGCTGCAAATCCAACGAAGAATCAAGCTCGTGCAAACGAGGTGCCCTCGTGCACGTGTTTGCTACTCTTTCGTTCTGGGGTTCGCCGGTGGTTTTGGTGTGACGCCAGGGCCGCTGGAATAGCGCGCCGCTATCTTCCAATCATTCCCCGCCTTCTGCCAGACGTCGACGATGAAGAAATCCCCGCTTATATCTTTGCCTTGGAAGCTGGCTTGGTGCTTATAGAAGAAGCTCACGACAGCGGTCTCCCCGAACTGGCGTACGGTCACGCGGGTTACGTGATAAGAGCGGATGCGGTAAGTCGTAGTGGCGGCTTCGAGCCATTCGTCGCGCAGCGTCAACTCGCCGCCGGTGCGAGTGGTGCGGAGCTCGAAATCATTCCCAAGTAGTGATTCCAGTGCGGCACGGTCTTGGGCAACCACGGCATCGCCAATCCGCTGCTCCAGCTTGGAGAAGAAGGCGGTTTCCAGCGTGGGCATGCCGGAACTCGGCAGCTCCTGGCCGAATACCGGGAAGATGGTGAGGAGAAAGAACAGTCCTGTGAATAGTGATTTCAAGCCGGGCGCTCCTTTGTCCAGAAATGAATAAGGGCGGGGCCGAAGCCCCGCCCTGCCAAGGAACGAGTGCCCTATTTCGCCCAGATGACGCGGGTCACAATGTGGTTGCCGTGACCAAAGTCAAGATCATAGGTCGAGATGCCCGATTCGCGGGAGCCGCTGACCAGCTTGCCCCATTGGTTGGGCCCGCTGTAATCAACGTCGGCCATCGCGGGTGGCATCTTTGTGACCTGGCCGACAGTGGTGAAGCTGTCTAAATGCCCTGTGCCCGTGCAGGAATGGGTTTGAGTGCTCAGGGTTCTCCCGGCGGTACCGGGATCGTAGATGCACAACAGTTCATCGTAGTCACCCTGGTTGGGACGTGTATTGGAGGGCGGCCCATCGGGATTGCTGGTGTAATCCATACAGGTCCCCAGATTCGGATTGTTGAAATTCGTGTCCTGGTGGTCGAGGCCAAAAGTATGTCCGATCTCCTGGCAAGTCACCAAAGCGCGCCACGAGGGAGTGTCATACTGCGAGCCCGTAGTGAAGTAAGTGTCATTCAGTTTCACTACACCCTGGGCTATATGGTTTCCGGTGGTGAGCCAGATCTGCGCCAGGCCCAGCCATCCGGTGTTGCCGTACCGGGCACTGCAGATTTCATCTTGGCCCGAAGTCGGGCGACA
>Ga0193751_1002351_pt1 | contig 11483 bp, 9 predicted proteins | sample L1c2metaG_FD_143050 | JGI IMG/M metagenome (GOLD analysis project Ga0193751, IMG submission 143050) | Soil microbial communities from a riparian zone of the East river system, Colorado, United States - L1c2 | ecosystem: Environmental > Terrestrial > Soil > Riparian zone | place: USA: East River... | reverse complement strand
TCGTGACCTTCACCCCAAACCGCGCGAATGCCTGGCCAAGCTCCACGCCGATCGCGCCGCCGCCCAGAACGATCAGGGTTGCCGGCAGCTGCTCGACCTTGACCGCGTCGCGGTTCGTCCAGTACTTCACCTCGCTCAGGCCCGGGATCGGTGGCACCGCCGGTGATGTTCCGGTGGCGATCACCACGGCGCGGGTTGCCTCGTAGGTGGTGCCGTTGACCGACACCCGGCCAGGGCCGGCGAGCGTTCCCGCTCCACGAACGAACTGGCCGCCTTTCTGTTGAAAGCGCTCGACCGCGACCCGGTCGTCCCAGTTATCGGTCGCCTCCCGCCGGATGCGGTCCGCCACGGGTTTCCAATCGGGTCGCACCGTGGCATCGCCGGCGACGCCGGGGATCCGCCGGCCCTCCGCTAGCAGATCGTCGGCGCGAATCATCATCTTGGTGGGGATACAGCCGTAGTAGGGGCACTCGCCCCCAAGGAGGTGGCTTTCGATGCCGACGACCCGGAGCCCGCTCTCCGCGAGGCAGCCCGCCAGCTCCTCGCCACCGACGCCCATACCGAGGACCACCGCGTCGACACGCTCAGCCACGGGCGGTCCGCCCCTTGGTGTCATCATCATCCAGCGCGTAGGCGACGGCTTGCGCCAGGGTCATCGCCTCTCCGTCGGCCCACGCCTTCGCCGCGTTTTGCTGGTCCAGCCCTTCCCGGCCGGTTCGTCCTTCCTGCTCTTTCAGCAGCTTGCCCAGGCTGGTGCCGCTGCTCTCCTGGTGCGCCGCCTGGGCACCGGCCAGCACCGCGGCTCGGACCGCGTCGCCCTCGAGCCGGGCCAGGACCGAAAGGTTGTCGAGCTGCAGCACGATGCCCGAGACGTCGTTCGCCCGGTCGAACAGCCGCAACGCCTCGTTCCACACCCGCTTCGCGTCCTCCAACCGCCCGGTCTTGACCGCCACCAGCCCCTGGGTGTGGAGTGACCAACCGAGTCCGAAGCCGTCGTCCAGTTTTCGGAAGAGTGCCTCGGACTCCTCGAGCGCCGGCCGCGCCAGGACATAGTCATGGCTGAAGTAGTAGGCATTGCCGATGCCCCAGAGCGTCTTCGCGACGCCAGGGTCATCGCCGAGTTCGCGAAAGATGGGGAGGGCTTCGTTTAGAAGAACGAGGGCTTCGGCCACGGCGCTCCGGTCGACGCTCCTCGGAAAGGCGTCATTGTAGAGTGCGTTCGCGATGGCATGCCGATCACCGACCTGGCGGGTCAGCTCGAGGCACTCGTCATAGAACCTTGAGGCTGCCTTCATGTCTGCCTGCCAGTAGGCGAGCCCGCCGGCAGCTTCGAGGGCCATCAACCGTTCCGTCGGGTAATCCGCGCTCTTTGGCATGGCGAGCACCTGGGCCACGCGGGCGCGGCCTTCATCAAGGTGGCCCCGCATCTGCCAGAAGCGCCATAAGTCTGCCGACAGCGTCATCGCATTCCGGGCATCACCCGAGGCGATGGTCCAGTCCAGCGCCGCTCGGTCATTGTCGTGCTCCATCTCGAGGCGGTCGAGCCAGGCTTTGCGCTGACTTCCGAACAGGTATGGCTGGGCTTGCTCCGCCAGGGCGATGCAGGCCTGCACATGGCGGTCTTTGACGGCAGCGGCTTCACCGCTCTGCTCGAGTCGCTCCGACGCGAATTCGCGAATGGTCTGCAGCATCAAGAAGCGGGGCTCATCGAAGTCGGGAAGCCGGCGGAGCAGGCTTTGATCGGCAAGCTGATCCAGGGTATCGACGACCTCACCGCCGATCTCCTCAGGCGGCCCGCACACTGCCTCCGCCTGCTCGAGGCTTCCGCCGCGCGCGAAGACCGCGAAGCGAGCGAGCAGGCGGCGCTGGCCCGGATCGAGCAGGTCGTAGCTCCATTGGATCGCGTTCCGAAGCGTTTGCTGCCGGCTCGGCAGGTCGCGAGACCCGCTGCCGAGCGCGCTCAGCGACGTGGCGAGCCGGGCCAGCAGAGCCTGGGGAGAAAACAGCTTGATGCGCGCCGCGGCGAGCTCGATCGCCAAGGGCAAGCCGTCGACCCGTTCGCAGATGCCGGCGATCGCGGGGGCGTTTTCATTGGTGGCCTGGAAATCCGGCTTGACGGCCACCGCCCGTTCGATAAAGAGCCGGACGGCTTCGAACTGCGACAGTGCGCTAAGGCCGGGAAGGTCCTTGAGGTTGGGAAGCGCGAGCGGTGGAACCGGAAATTCCTGTTCGCCATAGACGCGCAGCACCGCGCGGCTACTGACCAACACTCGCAAATCAGGGCTCGCCTCCAGAAGCTCGGTCGTGATCGGCGCCGCCGGCAGCAGCTGTTCGAAGTTGTCGAGGACGAGCAGCGTGTGTTTGTCGCGCAGGTGATCGACCAGCACCTCCAACGGCTTGCGGCTGCCGGTGGTGGAGATCGACAACGCCTGGGCGATCGCGGACGGTACGAGTTGCGGGTCCTGAACGGCCGCGAGGGCGACGAAGTACACGCCGTCGGGAAACTGATCCATCAGGTCCGCCGCGATCTGGAGGCTGAGGCGCGTTTTGCCGGTTCCGCCTGGGCCGGTGAGCGTCAAGAGGCGGGCTCGGGTGAGCAGCTGCTTCGCCTGGCGGACCTGATCGTCACGGCCGATAAAACTCGTCAATTGGGTCGGCAGGTTGTTGGGCGTCGCTTCGAGGGTCCGAAGTGCCGGAAAGTCGGCCGGCAGGCCATCGATGACGAGCTGGAAGAGCCGCTCGGGACGCGCGAGGTCCTTGAGGCGATGCATGCCCAGGTCTTTCAGGGTCAATGCCGGCGGCAAGAGATGGTCGACGAGCGCGCGCGTCGTCTCGGAAAGAAGGATCTGGCCGCCGTTGCCCGCGCTGGCCACCCGCGCTGCCCGGTGCACCTCCAGCCCGAGGTACTCGTTTCCGACCAGCGTGGCTTCGCCGGTGTGGAGGCCGATCCGCACCCGGACGCGCCCGCCTTCGGGCCAGTCGTGCTCCGCAAGTCCTTTCTGCACGGCTGCCGCTCCAGCGCAGGCGTTGAGCGCACTCCCGAAGACGATGAAGAAGGAGTCGCCCTCGGTGCGGAGCTCATGACCGCCGTGGGCGGCGAGCGCGGTGCGGAGCGTATGGTGGTGCGCCAACAGGACATTGGGATACTGCTCCCCGAGCTGCTGGATCAGCTTCGTCGAACCCTCGATATCGCTGAAGAAGAAGGTGACGGTGCCGGTTGGCAGGCTCATGCCGGCGCTCCAGTGCCACTCAAGACGGGATCGAGGATAGCTTGCATTTGCTCGACATACTCTGGGCCGCTGAAATCGAGCAGCGGATGTTGGGGCAGGGGCGGATGCTCGTGCACCGAGCCGCCCCGGCGCAGGTAGACGACGGGGTACGGGTTGCCCTGTCCATTGGACTCCAGGCACACCGCGACCGCATCGGGGCCGGTCGAATCGAGGAAATGCTGGAGGGGCTGGATCCCCGCATCCGTGATGCCGGCCTGGCGATCGAGGCTGACGACCCGGGCCAGATAGGAGCGCTGGTGCCAGAGCTCGGGTCCACGGCTGAGCTCGCTGAGCAGGAAGCGGATGACCTGCGCCGCCTCGACAGGCGGAGCGGGGGGATGGATGTCGAAGTGGTGCTCGGCGAGGTGGCGAGCGAGCACGCGCGCGTTGTACCGGTACCCCTGGACCGCGCCCGAGTTGCTCGGAATGCCGTGCTTCTTGAGCCCTGCCGCCCCTTGCGTGATGGTGCCCGCGAAGAAGATGCCGGGAACGGTCGCGCTTTCCCAGAAGGGCGTCTGCGCCGGCAGGCGACTCTGCCCAAAGGTGGCGACCCCCAGCTCGGGAAGATCCTGCAGCGGCGAGGTGAAGCCGGTGGCCGCGATCACGTCATCGGCCTCCATCGTCAACTCGCGGTCGTCGGTCGCGTTCCGAGTGCGGACGGTGAAGCCGGCGCCGCCCTTGCGCACCTCCTCGATCGTGGTGTCGAGGATGATGACGCCGCCTGCCAGCGCGGCGTCCTCGTACGGCTGGACGTAACGGGCGCGGACGCCGACCAACGTGTGGGTGTTGACAGAGAGCTTCGTCGGGCTCGGCGAGGCGAGCACCAGCTGGCGTGCCCAGGGCAGCAGACCGGTGGCAATCTCGAAGCCGGAATTCTGCTTGCCGATGATGAACACCCGGTGGTCTCGGTAGCTCTCCACCGGTCGGAAGTCGCCGTAGTGCGGCGCCTGCTCCAGCCCGGGAATCGGCGGCCGGTAGGGGTGCGCCACGCCGACCGCGAAGACGAGCACGCGCGCGCGGTACTCCCCCTCCGAAGTTGTCAGGACGAAGGCGTCAGCTTCGCGGCGGGTCGATTCCCAACGGCAGCCGTAGCGGACCTGGATGTTCGTCCGCGAGGCGAAGGTCTCGAGACCGCGCTGCATCTCCGGGCGCGACGGAAAGTACGAGCTCCCGTCCATGAGGCCGGGCATCACCGCGCGGTTGGCCTCCTCATCGGCCAGCAGGCTGTTCCAGTCGTAGCGTTCGTAGGCGCGTGCGCTGTGGGCGTGGCCGGTGAACGGCTTGGTCCAGCTCAGCATCCGCTGGAACACGGGCCATCGGCGGAACATGCCGCCCGGCGCGGGATCGTCGGAGATGAGGGCGTGATCGATCCCGAGCCGGCTCAGCGAGTAGCTCAGCTGCAGGCCACCGGGACCGCTGCCGACGATGACGAGTCGATACCGGCCGGGCGGAAAGGGCTTCTGCGCTAGCTCAGCCACTTGGTTGTGTTCTTGAGCTTGCGCGCCTCCCCCTGCAGCAACCGGTACATGACTCGGGGATGGGACGTGAGGAACCCCTCGAGCTGCGCGGCGGGGAGGACGAGGCAACGCAGCCGCTGCGTCGCCACGATGTCGGCAACGGGCACTTCGCCGAGCAGGCAGGAAATCTCGCCAAAGAAGTCCCCCGCCTTGAGCGTGCTGCGGTCGGCCCCGTTCACCCGGATGGCGGCCGTCCCCTCGAGGATGATGTAAAAGCCGGATCCGCTGACGCCCTGGCGGAGGATGCGCTCGCCTTCGCCGAAGAACGCTTCGTCGAAGACGTGTGCCACCTCCTCGAGCTGCGGCGCAGACAGGTCGGCGAAGAGTGAGAAGGCCGCGATCGTGTTGACGACGTCGTCCCGGACCGCCATCAGGCCGGCTCGCTCGCAGCGGGACGGGGGGCGCCCGCCTTGGAGGGTGCCTGCGCTCCTTGCGTCGCTGGTCGATTCTCGATCCCCAGCGCGTTGACCAGCGCCCCGGCCACGAGCAGGGCCGCGGCCACCATCATCGCCAGGTGGAATGATGCCGTGGACGCGTCTCGCACCAGGCTCGCCATCGCCAGGCTGGTGGAGGGGTTCAGGGGGCTGACCGCCTTGCGAAACGCGGGCGAGTTGACGTCCAGCCCGGGTCGCCGGCTGGCCAGGTCGTTATAGAAGTTGGTGGTGATGAAGATGAAGATCAGCGCCCCGGCCAGCTGCGGGCCCACCCGCGAGATGGCGTTGTTGATGGCCGACGCCAGTCCCGAATTGTGGGAGGGCACGGAGGCCATCAATGCGGTCGTGAGCGGTGCCACCAGCATCGTCAGGCCGATCCCGAACAGCAACCCGGCTGGCAGGAAGTCGGTCACATACGAGAGCGGTGGCAAGAGGGTCGAGGGATTGCCGGGCGCAAAGGTCCATGCCGTGCTATTGCCGGGAAGTCGCGCATACCAGAGCACGCCGAGCGCCATGAAGACCGGCCCGATCGCCATGAACCAGCGCGGGCCGTAGCGGCCCGCCAGCTTCCCGAAACGGGCCGACAGAAAGATCAAGAAGAGGACGCCGGGGATGCCGGCCAGGCCAGCGGCGGCCGCCGTGTACCCCAGTGTTCCCTGGGCGAAGATGGCGACGTAATACCCGGTGACGTAGAGCGCGCCGTAGATCAGCAGCGTCGAGAGGTTGGTGACGGTGAAGTTGCGCGACTTGAAAAGGCTCAACGGAATCAGGGGGTGCGGCGCCCGCGCCATGTAGAAGGGGAGGGCGATGGTGAAGATGGCCCCAACCGCGAGCGCGATGTAGCCCACCGGATCCTGCCAGTTCCGCTGCCCGCCATAGATGGCCCCAAAGGCGAGGCCGCCCACCGCGAGGGCGACAATCGCCGAACCGATCCAGTCGAATTTCGAGGTTGCCTGCTCGTCGCGGCTCTCCGGCACGTGCGCGAGCGTCGCCCACAAGGCAACCGCGATCAGGGGAACGTTGATGAAGAAGGCGGCCCTCCACGAGATCGAATCGACCAGGAAGCCGCCGACCGCCGGTCCGAGGACCGTCGTCGCGCCCGACGCGCCCGCCCACACCCCAAATGCCCAGCCACGCTGCTCGCCGTCGAAATTGGCAGTGATCAACGCCAGCGAGCCCGGCACCAGCAGCGCGCCGGCGGCGCCCTGGACGATCCGGAAGAGGACCAGCAACTCCATGTTCGGCGCCAGGCCGCAGAGCACCGAGGTGACGCCGAACCCTGCCAGGCCCAGCGCGAACATCCGCTTGCGGCCGTAGTAGTCGTTCAGCGCACCGGCGAGGATCAGCAGCGCGCTGAGGGACAGCAGGTACGCGCTGTAGACGTACGACTGGCCTTCCAGGACCCCGAACCAGAGCCGCGGCAGATCGCGGCCGATCCGCGGGAGGGCGACGTTGACGACCGTAGAGTCGAGGAAAACGATCCCCGATCCGAGGACGGCGGCGACCAGGATCCAGCGGCGCCGGTCGGTCATATATCCCCTCCTTGCGTCTTGGCAGATTCTAGAACCCGCCCGGCAGCGGGGCGTATTCCGATCTGCCCCAAAAGGTCAGCGCGCCAACCGGAGGTAGACGGCGCCGCGCGCATCGAGGTAGATCGCCTCCGGCGTGGTCGCGATCCGCAGGACGACTGACTCGCACGCCGGGCAGCGCAGCACCATCCCCGGAGCCTGCGTGAACGTGAGCAGCGCGCCAAGCTCCGAGGTCTTGCCGCAGCGCGCGCATTCGGCCGGTGCGGGGGTCATCTCGCGCGAAAAGACGTCGCGCAGCAGGCCGGCGACGCCATTGCCATCGATCATCAGTTCCCGGTTCTGGTCGACAGGTTTGTTCTCCATCCGTTCTCCTCCTCAGGTCCCGCTCGGACCGAAACGTTCGGTCCGAATCTGATCCGCCGGCAGCCCGAGCCGCACCAGGCTGTTGGCGGCCGCCTCGACCAACAGCGTTGGACCGCAAACATAGATGCGCGAGGCGTCGCCCAGGGGCGCCAGCACCTCGCGCAGCATCGGGTCGTCGATTCGGCGCCGGTAGCCGCTCCACCCGGCCGGCGTCTGTCGCGTCAAGGTGAAGATGACGTCGATGCCGCGCTGCTTTCTGGACAGCTCCTCCAGTTGGGGTCGGTAGATGATGTCGGAGATCGTCCGCGCGCTCAGCAGCAGCCGAGTGCGGACCTGGGAGCCGACCGCGATTCGATGGCGGATCATCGACATCAGCGGCACGACGCCGGACCCGCCGCCGATCAGCAGCAGCGGGCCGCCCAGGTTTTCGGTCCAGACAAAGTAGCCGCCGATCGGACCGCGAACCTCGAGCTGATCGCCCACCGCCAGCACGTCGTGGAGATAGGGCGACACCTCGCCGTCGGAGATCCGCTCGACGGTGAGGTCGATCTCGCCGCGGCGCTCCGGTCCGGACGCGATCGAGTAACTCCGCTGCGCCTGATAGCCGTCCGGCGCCGTCAAACGGACGTCGTAGTGCTGTCCCGGCTGCTGCATGACCCAGGCCGGCAGCGTCAGGGTGAACGTCTTCGTGCGCTCGGTCTCCGTGGTGATGGACCGCACGGTCGCCAGTTGCCACCGCAGTGGCGCGGTCACATCAGTCGCGGCTGCGCCGGCCGACGGCCGCGGGTCGGGCGCCGACAGCCACCTGCGAGAGGTCCACGCGACCCCAACCCTTCTCGAGCTTTGGATCGATGATGAGCGCGCCAGCGACGATGTCAAGACCCAGCGCCGTCCGTAGTGCCATCAGCGGCGCCCCTGCGGCCCATGCCTGCGGCCGGGACGCGGTGGGATACTCGACCGGCGCACCGGTTTCATCACGTGGAAATCCGGCGAAGACTTCCGGCAACCGATACTGGAAGGCCTCGGCGGCCTGGATCAGCATCAAGGCCAGATGCGACGCCTGATCGCGATAGCCGGCGCGGCGCATCCCTTCAGCAATCAGCGCGGTGTCGTGGGGCCAGACCGTGCCGTTGTGATACTCGATCGGGTTGTAGCCGGTATCAGCGGCCGACATGGTGCGGATCCCCCAGCCGGTGAACATGTCGGACGACATCAGGCGCTTGACGATGATCGCCTCCCGCTCCTTCGGGATGATGCCGCTCCACAAGAGGTGGCCCACGTTCGAGCTCATCGCGTCGACCTGGCGCTTGCGCCCGTCGAGGGCGATCGCGTAGTAGCCGCCGTCCTCGATCCAGTAGTCGCGGTTGAACCGCACGCGCGCCGCGGCGGCGTCCCGCTCCAGGCGATCCGCCAGCGCGACGTCATTCCAGACCTCCCGGGCCAATCGCGCTGTCCGCAGACGGGCATCGTAGGCGTAGCCCTGGATCTCGCAGGTCGCGATCGGCCCGGTCGCCACCGTGCCGTCCTTAAACAGGATGGAGTTCCATGAGTCCTTCCAGCACTGGTTGACGAGGCCTTCCTTGGAGCGGGTCTGATACTCGAGGTAGCCGTCGCCGTCGCGATCGCCGTAACGCTCGATCCATTCGAGCGCCTTCATCGCCGCGGGCTTGAGGCCGCGAACGAAGTCGCGCTCGCCCGTCCAGCGCTCGTACTCGTCGAGGAGGATCAGGAAGAGCGGGGTGGCGTCATGCGTGCCGTAGTAGGGGCTGTGCGGCCGCTCGCCCAGCGCGGTGAGCTCGCCGAGTCGCAGCTCGTGCAGGATCTTCCCCGGTTCGGCGTCACGAAAATCGTCCATCTCGCTCGCCTGCCAGGCGGTCAGCGCCTCGAGCGTGGTGCGGGCCAGGTGGGGTTGGAAGGGCAGCGCCTGGTAGGCGGTGATCAAGCTGTCCCGGCCGAAGAGCGCCATGAACCAGGGCAGGCCGGCCGCGGGCAACGAATACGAGACCGTCTTCAGCGGCCGAAAGCGTAGCGCGGCGAGGTCGATCAGACTCTGCCGGTAGGTGTGGCGCAGGACGTCGTTGTCGGTGTCCAGCGCCGGCGCCTGCGCCATCCATTGCTCGAAGCTGGTCGGCATGTCCGGCTTCGGATTGCCAAACGTGCGGTCGCCGTGCTCCAGCCGGTTGAGCTCCCCGTCGCGGACGGGAACGACGTCGATGCAGGTGCGCCACGACCCGCGGGGCTCCAGGTGCAGGTCGAGCGTCGCCCGCTCCGGCCCGACGGCAAAGGTCTCGCTGAATTCGATCACCGTGTCGCGCCGGTACGCCTCCCGCGTGTACGTCAGCGTCACCCGGCTGGGGCCCAGTTCGGCACTCAGCTGTCCTCGCTTCGGAATCCGGTCCTTGACTTCGAAGAGGTCGGCGAAATCGCTGCCGTACTCGACCTCGATCTTGACGGTCTGCGGGCGGTCGCTGTGGTTCTGGACCAGCAGGTCCTCGTGGACGCCGCGAGCGACGAAGCGATCACGGCGGACCGAAAGCGGCGGGTTTTCACCGACACTGACACTGGCCAGCGTCGCGAAGATCGACGCGGAGTAGTAATCCACGGTCCGGCTGGTGAGGACGTGGGTGGGCTGGCCGTTCACCAGCAGGCGCCACGTCGAAAGATGGCGCATGTCGGCGTGAAAGAAGCCGTTCGGCAGCTCGCCCGGCGCGACGTCGCCGGCGGTGTCGGAAATAAAGAAGGTGTTGCCGTCGAGGATCGTCAGGTCGCCGGCCATCGACCTAGAGTACTCACATGGCCACCATCAACGTTCGCGAATTGCAGGCGCCGATCCGGGTCCGGTACAAGACGGACCCGAACGCGGCACAGATTCGACTCGGCGTCAGGAGTGCCCAGGCGGACCTGCGCGATCCGCTGCACTGCGCCATCCACCCGGTCTCCACGCCCGAGATCAGGTGGGCGTCGGGCGCGCACGCGGCGGTCGGCGGCGGCGGTGACGTGCCGTGCTCGGGTGATCTCTTGCTGGGCGCGCTGGCCGCCTGCCAGGAGACCACCATCCGGATGGTGGCGGCGAACATGGGGATCGAGCTCGAGTCGCTGCAGATCGAGGTCGAGGCCGACTGGGATGCGCGCGGGACGCTGGCGATGGGTGACTACCCGATCGGGTTGACAGCCATTCGATGCCAGGCGACCGTGCGGGTCCCGGGCGACGTCCGCGGCGAGCGAGCGGACCGGCTCCTCCGCAGCGCCGAGAAGTACTGCGTCGTACTGAACACGCTCCGTGACGGCGTTCCGGTCGAGTCGCGGTTTACGCTCGATCAGACAGGCTCGCCGGGAGTCACCAGCCGCGATTCGTAGGCGACCACCACTGCCTGCACCCGGTTGGCGACGTGAAGCTTGTCGAGGATGTGGGCCACATGGGTCTTCACCGTGGCCTCGCCCACGAAGAGCTTTTCACCGATCTCCTGGTTGCCCAGCCCGCGGGCGATGAGGCGGAGGACGTCAGCCTCTCGCGGCGTCAGGTCGGAGAGATCACGGGTCAACTCGCTCGGTAGGTCCCTGGCCGCGTAGCGCTCGATCAGCCGTCTGGTGATCGCCGGCGCCAGCAGGGCGTCGCCCGCCGTCACTAATCGAACCGCGCCGATCAGCTGTTCGGGGGTGACGTCTTTGAGCAGGAATCCACAGGCGCCCGCGCGGAGCGCGGCGTAGACATATTCGTCGAGATCGAAAGTGGTCAGCATCACGATGCGGCACTCGCCGGAGCCGTTCTCGAGGATCCGCCGCGTCGCCTCGAGGCCATCCAGTTTCGGCATCCGAATGTCCATGAGGACCACGTCGGGATGATGCCGACGTGCCAGCGTCACCGCCTCCGCGCCATCCGGCGCCTCTCCGACGACCTCGAAGTCCGGCTGCGACTCGAGGATCAGCCGGAAGCCGGCGCGGACCAGCGACTGGTCGTCGACGATCAGGACCCGGGTGCTCACGCCGGCTGTTCGAGCGGAAGCCGAGCCCGTACCGCGAAGCCGCGCCCGGCCCGCTTCCCGGCCTCGATGCTCCCACCGAAGAGGGTAACCCGCTCGCGCATGCCATGAAGCCCGCGGCCGATCGCCTCGGCGGGCAATGTGATCGTTCCCTGATCGAGGATCTCCAGCTCGATCGCGTCGGACCGGTAGCGGACCACCACGTCGGTGGCCGCACCGCCCGCGTATTTGAGGGCGTTGGTCAGCGCCTCCTGGACGATCCGGTAGGCGGCAACATCGACGCCGGGCGGTACGACCGGCTGGCTGCCTTCGACACGAAGCTCGACCGGTAGGCCGGCCTCCCGCACCCGTGCGACGAGCGCGGCCAGAGCGGCGATCCCCGGCTGTGGCG
>Ga0193751_1002350_pt1 | contig 11486 bp, 11 predicted proteins | sample L1c2metaG_FD_143050 | JGI IMG/M metagenome (GOLD analysis project Ga0193751, IMG submission 143050) | Soil microbial communities from a riparian zone of the East river system, Colorado, United States - L1c2 | ecosystem: Environmental > Terrestrial > Soil > Riparian zone | place: USA: East River... | reverse complement strand
GGCCAACGTGATTCAGATGGGCGACACGTTTTTCAACGGCATGTATCCCTACATCGACCCCGGTACGGGCGGCAAAATCACCGGCATGATTGCCGCCGCCGACAAAATTCTCTCGCTCGCCGACAATTACACCAAGATTGTTGCGGGACACGGCCCGCTCGGCAACAAAGCGGACCTCACGAAATCCCGGGACATGCTCATTACTTCGCGCGATCGCATTCAGAAATTGAAGTCCGCGGGAAAATCCGCCCTGGAAGCCGTCGCGGAAAAGCCGTTCGCCGATCTCGACCCCGTCTGGGGCAAAGGCATCATCAACAGCGACCAGTTCGTCCAAATCGTCTATCTGACGCTGTGAGTCGTACCGGTATGCAAATCAATTCGAAAAAAAAGGAGCAACAAAATGAATAATTCACTAAAGGCTAGGCAAGTAGTACGGGGAATGTCTCAGTCCCTCTGCATTGTATTATTGCTGTTGACGTGTTCCGCGCTCCCAGCGCAAAACGAAGTGCCTCGCGTTCGGAATATTGTTTTGGTTCACGGTGCCTGGGCAGATGGCTCTGGCTGGAAAGGCGTTTACGACATCCTGGTCAAGGATGGCTACAACGTCAGCATCGTCCAGGAGCCGGAGACCTCCTTTAAAGAAGATGTCGCTGCTACGAAGCGGGTCCTTGCTCAACAAGATGGACCGTGCATTCTGGTCGCTCACAGCTACGGGGGAGCCGTAATTACCGAAGCCGGGACGGATTCATCGGTTGTCGGTTTGGTCTACGTCGCGGCCCACATGCCAGATGCTGGAGAGAATGAGGCTGACGACGGAAAACGATTCCCAAGCGACCTCAGTAAGTCGTCTGCGATAAAGAAGACGGCAGACGGTTTCACTTACCTCGACCCCGCGCAGTTTCATGAGTACTTCGCAGCCGACCTGTCTGCTGAGCAGGCCGCTTTCATGGCGCGCTCGCAGGTGCTCAACGCAGCTGACAATTTCAAGGCAGTTATCACCACGGCTGCGTGGAGAAGCAAACCGAGCTGGATGTTGGTGGCGACAAAAGACAGGACGATCAATCCGGACCTCGAACGGTGGTATGCCGAACGAGCCAAGAGTCACAAGGTCGAAGTCTCAGGCGCAAGTCATTCAGTCTACGTCTCCAGGCCGAAAGAGGTTGCAGCGCTGATCGAAGAAGCTGCATCGCACAAACGATGACGGTATGAACTCAATCACCATTTACTCCGACCTCATCTGCCCGTGGTGCTACATTGGCAAGCGGCGCATGGAAGAAGCACTCCGGCAACTGCCCGCTGACATGCAAGTCTCGCGCTCGTGGCATCCGTTCCAGCTCAATCCTGACATGCCGCGCGAGGGATTGAACCGGAAGCTGTATCGCAGCAAAAAGTTCGGGAGTTGGGAACGGTCGCTGGCGATGGACGCGCAAGTCGCCGCCGCCGGGAAAAGTGTTGGAATTGAGTTCCGTTACGATTTGCAAACGCATACTCCCAACACGTTCGACTCGCACCGGCTCGTCTGGCTGGCAGGAAATTCCGGCGTGCAAGACGCCGTGGTTGAGGCTTTGTTCCGTGCCTATTTCTGCGAGGGGGCGAACTTTTCCAACCAAATGAAACTGATTGAAGTCGGGGCGTCCGCCGGTTTGGACGTTGCCGAGTTGAAACGCTTCTTCGCCAGCGAAGAAGGCGTGTTCGCAGTGCGCGCAGAAGAAGAGCGGGCGAGGATGCTCGGCATTTCCGGCGTGCCTCTCTACCTCATCAACGAAGGCGTTTTGGTTTCCGGCGCACAACCGGCGGAAACTTTTCTTGAAGCCCTTCGGACGACATCCGCCAAGAAGTCGGTCAGCGACAGTCCTGACGACGCCGCCCAAAGCTGTGGGTCTGACGGCTGCGAAGTGCCAAAAAAATGAGCGCAGACAAAAGCAAACCTTGCGCATTGGTCATCGGCGGTTCGTTCGGTGGTTTGTGCGCGGGTGTTTGCCTGCGGGCGGCAGGTTGGCGTGTGAGCATCTTCGAGCGTTCACCGGGACTCATGCACGACCGGGGTGCGGGCATCGTGCTCCAATCCGAAGCGCTGAATCTTTTGGAAGGATTGAAACTCGCGGCTCGCGCGGACATCAGCGTGGAGTCGCGCGAGCGGCAATATCTGAACAAGGACGGCAGTGTTGGTTCGTCCGGCGTCAGCCAGCAATTCATGACTTCATGGGGTGCGCTGTTTAACAGCTTGCGGCGAGGGTTTCCCGACGATAATTACCACACGGGTTTCAAGCTCGTGAACTTCACTTCCGGAGAGCGCGAAGTCACGGCACGATTCGAGAATGGTCGCGAGGAAACCGGCGACTTGCTCATTGGCGGTGATGGCGCGTGGTCTGCCGTGCGTCAACAATTGCTTCCGAAAATTGCGCCGGAATACGCAGGCTATGTGGCTTGGCGCGGTGTCGTTGCGGAAAATGCTTTGTCCGCCGCATTGCTCGAAACCTTTCTCGACAAGTTCACGTTCTTTCAAATGCCGCGCAGCCATATCCTCTGCTACGCGATTCCCGGCGCGGACGGCAGCATCACAAAAGGCAAGCGACGGCTAAATTGGGTTTGGTATTGGAACTACCGCGAAGCCGACGAACTTTCCGCGCTGCTCACGGACCGCACGGGTCGCAAACGCCGCACGTCCGTCCCGCCGGGAATGGTTTGCCCGGAGCACTGGCAAAAACAAATGGACATTGCCCGCGCACTTCTTTCGCCGCAGTTTCGCGAATTGCTGGAAGCGACCGAGCAACCGTTCGCGCAACCCGTCCGCGACCTTGCCGTGCCGCAAATGGTTTTTGGCCGCACCGTGCTTGTGGGTGAAGCCGCGTTTGTGCTGCGCCCTCACACCGCCGCTGCTGCCGCAAAAGCAGCCGCAGATGGAATGATGCTTGGCCAAGCATTGCGTGACGGCAACGACAACCTCGCGGAAAATCTGCGCCGCTTTGAAACGCCCCAGATGCAAATGGGACTCCACCTCCGCGACTACGGCGTCCGCGCGGGCAACCAATCGCAGTTCCGCGTGGACAACCCCGGCCAACGAGAAGTTGACGGCAGAGCGGTCAAGTTGATTGGCAGATACGGGAATCTCCGCAACGATCGAGTCATTCCATAACCATGAACCGCAGAAAATTCATCACCACGAGTAGCGTGGCGGCTGTCGGCCTAGGAGCCACCCCAATCTTATCCACCGGTGCTCAAGAAAAACAACCGAAGCCGACACCGGCCGAAGGGTTCTGGCCTAACAAAGCACGGCTCGTCATCTCACTTTCCATGCAATTCGAAACAGGCGCTCAGCCCGAAAGAGGAGCCAGTAGTCCCTTTCCACCGCTTGATCCGAAATATCCTGATCTACCCGTTCAAAAATGGTACGACTATGGTTTCAAGGAAGGCATTCCACGTCTGCTCGACCTGTGGGATCGCGTCGGAGTCAAAGTAACCTCCCACATGGTCGGTCAGGCGGTCGAGAAGCACCCGGACCTTGCGAAGGAAATTGTCGAACGCGGGCACGAAGCCGCCGGACACGGACAAACGTGGGAGCCGCAGTATTCCATGACCCCCGAGCAGGAACGAGCTGGGTATCAGGCCAGCATCGACACGATTCAAAAAGTTACAGGCACGCGGCCGATTGGTTTCAATGCGTTTTGGCTTCGCGGTACGCCGAACACCTTGGGCATTCTTCAGGACCTGGGTTTCATTTATCACATTGATGATATCAGCCGGGACGAGCCATTCACGGTAACAGTGAATGGCAAACCGTTTGCCGTCGTACCCTATACGATTCGCAACAATGACATCGTGCGATTTGATTCGCCCGCCACCACCAACGCCGCTTATCTCCAGGATTTGAAAGACGATTTCGATCTCCTCTACGCGGAAGCTGCCTCCCGTCGTCGGATGATGTCGATTAGCACGCATGATCGCATCTCTGGTATTCCCGGACGCGTTAAGCTCCTCGAGGACTTTATCAGATATGCCCAAAAGCAGAAGGGCGTGGTCTTCATGCGAAAGGATGAGATTGCTAGGTGGGCTTTGTCCGCTCCTAATATTCCGCATGAGTCCTGATATTAATTTCAAGCACAACTAACTGTCGAAAATATGATGCTGAGCCAATCATTCGTTCGCGCGCTGCCCTTGATTGCCGTCTTTACTGCGGCCGCAGTTGCTTCTGCCGAGGAGACCCTGCCAACGCCGCGAAGCATCATACTCACGGACGGACAGGAACAGGCCGCGCAACCAGTGATCCTTGCCGCCCGGCGATATGCGGCCTTCTGGAATACGGGCGAAACACGCTACGCGGAAGCGGCACTCGCGCGGAATTTCGTTGATCGCACTCTCCCTCCAGGACGCCCACAAGGTTTGAAGGGCGTGCTCGAGGCATCGAAAAACTTTCGCGCTGCCATTCCCGATCTCAGAGCAGAAATTGAGGAGCTATTGGTTGTGAAGGACCGCGCTGTCGTCAGATACCTCTTCACCGGACATTTCAGCGGCATGTTCAAAGATCTGAAAGGCGATGGCCGCGAGATTAGCTTCCGCGCGGTTGACATCTATCGCGTGCAAAACGGGCAAATCTCCGACAACTGGCACTTGGAGGATAATCTCTCGCTGATGCAACAGTTAGGCGTCGTAAAACCCTAAGCTCCTTCCGAATCGCTTGAGGACAGCTTCGCGGTCTCTCGGGCGGCAAGATCATAAAATGTCCACTACCCATCCGCAGTTCACCGCGCGAATCGAAGGCTCCTCAGCGACTATCTTTGACTTGATTGCGGCCTGCTCAAAATAGCGGAACCATTGGTCGCATGGGAATTCCGCAGGGAGAATGCGCGAATACTTGCGGAGCTGAAACGCTACGTCGAAGCGGAACCGAAGCAACGCGAGTGCCATTAAAGCCTTGCTATCGCTGTTCCGTTTTGATCATTTGGATGCCGAACTTTACAAAAGGAGAATCTTATGAACCCGGAAACAGCTGTTGGAACTGCAACGAAGGGCAGCGGATGGTCGATGCTCTGGGGCATTCTGATGTTTATCTGTGGAATTCTAGCCATCAGCCTGCCTCTGGCGTCGTCGATTGGAATTGTCATCCTGCTTGCCTGGTTAATTCTGTTCGCGGGAATTTCGCATCTAATTTTTGCCTTTCATTCTCACAGCATTGGCGGATTCCTTTGGCAGATCCTGCTCGCCCTGATTTATGGGGCTGCCGCAATTTATATGTTGACGAACCCGCTTTTGGGGGTGCTCTCTCTAACACTGGTCCTGGCGGTGTTTCTTCTCGTCGAAGGAATCTTGGAGATGGCTCTTTACTTCCGTATCCGCCAGGTCCGGCACGCCGGGTGGGTTTTGTTCGACGGCATCGTCACGCTGATTCTAGGGATTTTAATTTGGGCACAGTGGCCATCGAGTGCCGTCTGGGTGATCGGAACTTTGGTGGGAATCAGCCTGATCTTTAGTGGTATCTCAAGGTTTATGCTTTCTCTGGCTGTTCGTCATTTAAGTGCAGCCTCAGCGTGATCCACGTCCCATTCGAGATCCTGTTCCAGAGACAGGGAAAATTCTAACGGCGATCGGCCGAGCATTTGCCGGGTTCAAAGGACAATCCGACGTGTGATGGACTCGGTTACGTACGTCGCTTTGAGAATGATCGGGTTGCGGGCGCATCTTAACGCTTCTGGAGCCCGCCTTGATAGACCCGGAGACTGACGAAAGCGGCTTTCAATAATGGCGGGGTGACTCCGTGCGCGTCGCCGCGCTCGATCAAATCGCCCAGGATGTGATCAGCCTCGACGGGCGCGCCCTTGCGCAAATCGCGATACATCGAAGAGGTCAACTGAGATCCCGGCTCCGTCATTACGGCGGCGTGTCGTGCAAGCAAGGCTTCCGAAGCTTTGTGGCCGCAGGCACTGGCAACCGCGGCGGATTCGTCCAGGACCTTGAGCAACAGGTCGGCCCCGCCCGGTGCGGCCACGATCTCGCCAATCGTGCCGCGCATCAGGCAAGTGATGGCGCCAAGGCTGGCGAGCTGGACCCATTTTTCCCACATCGCTTGCATGATGTCCGTCGACAGACGTGCGTCGAATCCTGCGCCCTGCAGCGTCGCGTCGAGCGCTTGCAGCCGGGGCGTCGTCTCGCCGTTTCTCTCGCCATAGACAAGTTGCTGGAAGTCGGCGAGCTGGACGATTCTACCCTCATTGTCGATCTCGCTCGCGACGAGACAGACACCGCCGATGACCGCATGCTCCCCGAACCGCTTCGTCAGGAGATCGACGTGGCGCATACCGTTTAGCACCGGAAAAATCATCGTTTCTGGTCCAACGGCCGCGGCGAAATTGTTCATCGCCGCATTCAGGGCATAGGCTTTCACACTGAGGAAGACGAGGTCGTAAGGTGTGTCGAGCTCTTCGGTGGTGACCAGTTTCGGGGTGAGGACCACATCACCATGGGGGCTGGTGATGCGAAGGCCATTCTGACGAAGCTGTTTCGCCCGGGATGGACGGACAAGGAAGGTCACGTCGCGGCCAGCCTGTGCAAGCCGGCCGCCAAAGTAGCCGCCGACCGCACCGGCGCCGACGACAAGGATTCGCATAGCAGAAGGCGTGAAGTTCTTAGTTGAGAGTTGATTGTTGATTGTTCGTTACTGCAACTTTCCGCAACGCAGATTTAAGATACGCGCAATCCCGCGTGGATAGCCTATCTCGAATGAGGGAGCATCAAATCCCACTCTCGCGCCATAGCCGTGCATTTTACAGATGAATAGTGTTTGAATGTAATGCTAACTCCGATCGTAATCATCTGCTCTTTGACCGTGTTGCTGTTCGGCTTCGATTCGAGCGCACGTAACGAATCGAATCGATTCCAGCGCTGGCTGGATTAAACTGGACGGACAGCGACCCTGTCTTCGCGTGCAGGTTTGCTGTAAAAAGCTTGCGTTGATAGGCGCAAATGAAAAGCAAGGAAGAAAACCATGGCTAAGAAACGAGTAGCAGATGTGTTAGTTGACACGGTCGTCGCGGCGGGCGTGAAGCGAGTGTACGGACTAGTCGGAGATTCGCTAAACGGCGTGACCGATTCGATTCGTCCGCGGAAAGATTTACAATGGGTGCCGGTCCGACACGAAGAAACGGCGGCGTTTGCCGCGGGCGCGGAAGCGCAACTGACCGGGGAATTAACCGTCTGCGCTGGAAGTTGCGGTCCTGGCAATCTCCATTTGATCAACGGCCTCTACGATTGTCATCGCAGCCGGGTCCCCGTGCTTGCGATTGCGGCGCAGATCCCGAGCGAGGAAATCGGAAGCGGCTATTTTCAGGAGACGCACCCGGAACATTTGTTTGCGCAGTGCAGTCACTATTGTGAACTGATTTCGCAACCGGAACAGATGCCGCGCGTGCTGGAGATTGCGATGCAGACCGCAATCGCACGACGCGGAGTTTCAGTGATTGCGCTGCCGGGCGACATTGCGTTGCGTGACGCGGTTGAACAAGAACCCCGCCTTCACTTCCCGCCGCCGAAACCTACGGTCTGTCCGTCGAATGATGAGATCGAGGCCTTGGCGAAAGTTCTTAACGAATCGGAAAAGATCGCGATTCTCGCCGGCGCGGGCTGTGCCGGAGCTCATGCCGAGCTGATCGCGCTCGCCAGCAAGTTGAACGCGCCCATTGTCCATGCGTTGCGCGGCAAGGAATTCATCGAGTACGACAATCCATTCGATGTCGGCATGACCGGCTTGCTCGGATTTTCGTCCGGTTACTTCGCTATGATGAATTGCAACACTTTGCTGATGATCGGCACCGATTTCCCGTATCAACAGTTCTTTCCGAAGCACGCAACCGTTGTCCAGATCGACATTCGCGGAGAACAACTGGGTCGCCGGACCAAGCTCGACTACGGATTGGTTGGCGACACGAGGGTCACACTTCAGGCTCTGGTGCCGAGGTTGAAGCAAAATGCCGATGACAAACATCTGAAGCTGAGCCTCGACCATTATCGGAAAGCGCGAAGAGCATTAGACGAGCTCGCGACTGAAGGGAGCGAGCGCAAAGGCAGTCATCCACAATTTGTCGCGCGCGCGATCAGCGAGCTCGCGCATGACGACGCTATTTTCACTTGCGACGTCGGCACACCGACGATCTGGGCGTCGCGTTATCTCAAGATGAATGGGAAACGGCGGTTGCTCGGCTCGTTCGTGCACGGATCGATGGCCAGCGCGCTACCGCAAGCGATCGGCGCCCAACTCGCGACGAAGGATCGACAAGTTATCTCGATGTCCGGCGACGGCGGCGTGTCGATGTTACTGGGCGATTTGCTGACTCTTCGTCAACTGGACCTGCCGGTGAAGGTGGTTGTCTTCAGAAACGATTCGCTTGCGTTTGTCGAAATGGAAATGAAAGCGACCGGCTTCCTCGATTTCGGCGTCGAGCTCAAAAATCCTGATTTCGCCGCACTCGCGCAAGCCGCCGGTCTGCTCGGACTAAAAGCAGAAACCGCGCGAGACGTGCGGCCGATGCTTCAGCAAGCGTTCAAGCACGATGGGCCGGCACTGGTCGAAGTGCTCGTACATCGACAAGAGTTGTCGATGCCACCCACGATTACGTTAGAGCAGGCCACCGGCTTTGGCGTCTTCATGCTCAAAGCGGTTCTGAGCGGACGCGGCGACGAAATTGTCGACCTGGCGAAAGTTAATCTTTTTCGTTAGGCCTGAAGTGATAGCCACGTTCGGCGCTATTCAGCGGTGCTACCGGGTAAAGGCCATTGATGTTCCGGCCACACAGCCACAACGGCGAGAGCGACGATGATTCCGACTGAGACTTCGCCTGTGCCATCGCGCTCGGCCCCTATCGCCCTCGTCGTCTCGACCGCGCTCTGCGGCCAGGCCGCCTCGCGCCAGGCGCACGCCGACGTCGCCACGCCGACGCCAGTCGATCATGCGGAGCGCGCGAACAAGTGGGTCGTGCTGGCCCTTTCGGGGACTGCGACCTTCATGACGACGCTGGACTCTTCGATCGTCAACATCGGCCTGCCGTCTATCGCACACGCCTTTGGCGTACCGCTGTCGGGCAATATCGAGTGGGTCCTGATCGGCTATCTCGTCGTCATCGCGGCCGTCTTGCTCACCTTTGGACGGCTGGCCGACATGCTGGGACGCAAGCCGCTCTTCCTGGCCGGTCTCGCGGTCTTCACACTCGGCTCGGCGTTCTGCGGGGCCGCGCCCTCACTGGGCACGCTCATCGCCGCGCGCTGCTTCCAGGGCCTGGGTGCGGCGGCCATCCTCTGCGTCAACGTCGCCATGATCACGCGCTCGTTCCCGGCCGCCGAGCGCGGCCGGGCGCTCGGCCTCAACATGATCCTCCTGGCGCTGGGCGTGAGCGTGGGGCCAACCATCGGCGGCATCCTGACCCAGGCGTTGAGCTGGCGGTGGATCTTCTATGTCAATCTGCCGATCGGCGCACTGGTCCTCTTCGCCGCCTGGCGTCTGCTGACCGAGCGCTACCACTTAGAACGGCAGCGCTTCGACCTGCCGGGTGCCGCGCTTCTCGCCACCGGGCTGGCCGCGCTGACCCTCGGTCTCTCCTTCGGACAGGAATGGGGCTGGGGCTCGCTCCGGTTCCTGGGCTCGATGGGGATCGCGGTGGCCGCGCTGGCCGGCGCGGCGTGGGTGGAGCGGCGGGTGCCCGCCCCCGTCCTGGATCCGGCGCTGCTACGCAACCGGGTCTTCGCGTTCGCGAACTTCAGCTTCATGATCTGCATGCTGGCCCTCTTCGCGGTCAGCTTTCTCTTGCCGTTCTACCTCGAGGAGCTGCAGGGGTTCGACACCCTTCGGTCGGGGCTGTTGCTCACGCCGCTCCCGCTGACGCTCGCGCTGGTGGCGCCCGTCAGCGGGGCGCTCGCGGATCGGGTGGGCTCGCGCTGGCTCGCGCCGCTGGGGCTGGCCATCGCCTGCGCGGGCTTGCTGCTGCTGAGCGGGTTGACTCAAGCCAGCTCGATCGCCTACCTCGTTCTGTGCCTGATCGTCACCGGGATCGGGCAGGGGCTCTTCCAATCGCCCAACGCGCGCGCGATCATGGGAGCCGCGCCGCCTGATGAGCTAGGTGTCGCCTCCGGCATACTGGCCACGGGGCGGGTCATCGGTCAGAGCCTGAGCGTCGCGGTGGCGGGCGCGGTCTTCACGAGCTTCGGCGGCGCGGCGGCCGGTGCGGCCCTGACAGCCGGCCGGGAGACTCTCAGCGTCCAGCAAGCGCGGACGCTGGAGCAAACGTTCGTGACCGGCCTGCATGCTGCCTTCGTGGTGTGCGCTGTGCTCGCGGCACTGGGTGTCGTGACCGCGCTGCTTCGTGTCGGATTCAGAACCAAGGTCGAGTTCTAGAAATGTTTTGGCAGCCATTTAGAGCACCTGACTGGCTGCTGCCAACCGTCTTGAGCACGACAGCGGGTGCGGTCGATGTGATCGGATTTCTTGCGCTCGGAGGACTCTTTACTGCGCACATCACCGGTAACCTGGTCGTCCTCGCCGCCCATTATGTGACCGGAGGCTTCAGTGAGATTGGGCCGCTTTTGTCAGTGCCCGTGTTCGTCATTGTGCTCGGAATAGTCACCGTCTTGTTCGCAAACAAAGCGACCCGTGGAACCCGGCGGATATTGTTGCTCCTCCACGCGAGCCTCCTGGTGGGATTCTTTGCGCTCGGCGCCGGGCTCGGCCCTTTCCCCAATCCCGACAGTGGAATTGCAGTATCTGTCGGCATGATCGGTGTTGCCGCCATGGCCACGCAGAATGCGCTGGTCAGGCTCGAGCTGCCTGGATTTCCATCGACCGCAGTCATGACGACAAACATAACCCAACTGACGATCGATCTTGCTCTGCTCGTCCGCGGTAAGGGTGACCCGACAGATGTCGCTCGAGCCCGCCGCGGCGCTCGCTTGACGTTTCCATCTGTGATCGGATTCGTTACGGGGTGCGCCGCTGGCGGTTTTCTTGAACTTTATTTTGGACTGCGGGCCCTGGCGTTGCCGGTTGTGCTCGCCGCGATTGCGATTCCATTGGGTGAACTCGTGAGAGAGGATGTCGAGGAGACTTAGCCTTAGAATGACAACTCAACTCGAACTAGAACCCCATCTCATAAATAGGGAACGGGTGCGTTGTGGAAGATTGGGCGCTGCGGCAAGGCGCGAGGAGGGAGAATATCCTTCATGGATCTTTGACCGACGAGCAACGCCGCCGCAGCGCTAAAGATCCAGCAACCCTCCGGGCTAAGCTCTGGCGGGCCGCTGGTGGCGTTGCTCCTCAGTCATAGAGCGCGTTGGCTATGCTCCTTCGTCGCGACTTGCCAGCCGCCTGCCAGAGCTTAGCGCACTCATTCCCTATTTATGAGATGGGTTCTAACCCAACGAGGGCATTAGAGCGATGAGGGTCGGTGTTCGGATTGATTACATATTGCATGTCGGGCGCGACGCTTAGCCAGGATGTGAGCGGAGCGAAT
>Ga0193751_1002349_pt1 | contig 11487 bp, 7 predicted proteins | sample L1c2metaG_FD_143050 | JGI IMG/M metagenome (GOLD analysis project Ga0193751, IMG submission 143050) | Soil microbial communities from a riparian zone of the East river system, Colorado, United States - L1c2 | ecosystem: Environmental > Terrestrial > Soil > Riparian zone | place: USA: East River... | reverse complement strand
TCGAAAACCGTGAATAATATTCCCACTGACGGGCGTACCATCTATGTGACGCTAGGCTCGCAGGTTAACGGTTCCTGGACCTACAAGAACTACACGTATAAGGCCTTCAACTCGACAGCTACGCCAACACCAACACCAACACCGACTCCGAGCGCTACTCCAACTCCGACGCCTAATCCAACTCCAACGCCAACTCCCACACCCACCGCAACACCGACGCCAACGGCTACGCCAACGCCAACACCAACACCAACACCGAGCGCTACTCCAACTCCGACGCCTAGTCCAACTCCCACTCCCACACCCACCGCAACACCGACGTCAACGGCTACACCCACACCAACACCAACGCCCACACCCACCGCAACACCGACGCTAACGGCTACACCAACGCCAACTCCAACTCCAACTTTTTCGTTTTCGATCAGCCCGTCAAGGGTCAACTTGAGACGCAGTGGTGGAACAGCCAACTATACCGTGACTATCAATCCGACAGGCGGCTTCAGTTCGACGGTGCAACTTTCCGTAAGCGGCCTCCCTTCCGGCACGACCGGCAGCTTCAGCCCCGATCCCGCAACGACGTCCTCAACCCTGACTCTAAACGTCAGCCCTTCAACCGGGCCCGGCTCGTATAACTTCACAGTCTCAGGCACCAGCGGAACTGTGACACGGACTGCGACCGGGACGCTCGGTAAGACTAAGCATTAGAAGAACAGTGGAAAAGAAGAGGGGTATTGATCCGTACACAACCGAGATCAACTTCTGGACGGATTTATGAGTGATTCTGTTAGACAGGGTAACGGAATCCGCTCGACTCTCGCTTGGCGTTTTAACGCCCAGCATGTGAAGGCTGAGGGTGCTTTTATTCTTCAACCCGGCACGGGCCGGCGGACGAAGCTGTAATGTAAAGGGTCGGCACTTGGAATTGAAAACATTTTTACACCGCCCGCACCGATGCTGCCGGAAATCTACATTAATAAGGTGCTCTTCGAACAAGGACAACTGCGGCGCAAGACATTTGTTGTCATTCTGCCGCGGCAGCAGCCGATTTGGCAGGTCCACCCGACCAATTCAATCCTTCGCGCGAAACTAAAAGCACGTCGAAAAATTGGTTTGGCGCAGTGCGACTACAGATGGGCTCCTGCCTGTTTCAGAGACCCCGAGCTGCGGCGATGCAGCAGCGCCCCCGCACATCTCCGGACAAAATGAAAACCGTGTTCATCCTCAAAAGCTTCCGGGGCCTTGTGCAAGCTACGGACGATGAGAATTAATGAGCTGGAACTAATGGCCGCGAGCCCGATTAACCAAAACATGTCTATCAAATTGAGCATATTCTACGCCGTCGCCGCAAATCAGCGACCACCGCAAGATATTGCGTAGTTTTAGCGGATAGACCCTAAGTTCTACAAGCTGCATGCCTTGATTTTCTCAATTACGCTCAAGCCAGAGCGGATACAGAAACGGCGCCGCCCGGCTTTTTATGACAACGCCAGCGACATCTGCCGATGACCGCCAGCTTTCACAATCTTATTGGGATCGGAACAAGCTTGTTCGCCCGCTAAAATCGAGGGTGTCCCACCGGCAGAATCTTGGGCGTTGAAATTTCTGTTTCTACCGATCGGCCGAGGAATTCAAGGAGCACCCTAATCCGTTCCTTGGCCGGCAGGAGGCGGGTGACGAGCGCCTCGAGTCCCTGGAACGGCCCCTCAGTAATTTGGACCGATTGTCCAACCTGAATTTCGGGATCGATCGTAAGAATTTCTTCTTCGCCCGTTCTTTGTTGCAAGGCTTCCACCGTACCGGGATCTAGCGTTGCCACATAATCGCCAAACTGAACGATGCCTTGGATTCCGGACGAGTGCCCGACCCGCCGGTGCTGCAGCGGATAGACGAAATGCGCAAACAAATACCCTGGGAACATTGCCTCGACAAACCAGACGGCCCCTCGGCGCGTCGCCTTTCGAAAACGCAGCCGAGGTGAGAAACAGGGTATTTGCAGCTGCCGGCGCAATGCAGTGGCTGCGATTTGCTCGTGTTTCGGCTGTGCCCTTAGACAAAACCAAAGCGGCGTGTCCGACAATGCGAGCTGGTCGCGTGAATGGGTCATGATTAGCTCGTGAAAACGCGAAGACCCTACGGGTGTTTCCCCGTTTTTCAAAATACAAAGCTGGCTCGCCACCATCGAATTCTTGAGAGCTTTCATTATCAGCGGCAGCCAAAGTGTCCAAAATCAGCTATCCTGAAACTGAAACCCGGTGGGCATTTAATCCCTCCGCCGGGTTAACTTTCGTTTCGGCTCGTTGCGAGCTTCCCGAATAAAGCAGAACTCCGAAACCGATAGAGATCAGCACGAGAGTTGAAGAGGCATCAGGCCCGGAAATAGGGCCGGGATCCGGAACGCCACCAGGACTTGGTGAAATTCCGTTGGGGTTAATGATTCCTGCGACAACTAACCCAGGTGATAGTTTTATCCTCGCGTTCAAAGCAAGGAGGATCCCATTCAGCACAGAGGTAGTGCGGCCGGAAAATCTAACATCGCTCGTTCCGGTATAATTGAAAAGAATGTTCGCTGCGGTTGCGCCGCCAGCCAAGAGTACATTCGCGGATCTGAGACTAAAACTGCTGGAGATGTTGAAAACGAAACGGCCCGTTCCACTGAGGGTCAGAGTCGAACGATTCAGGTTAAATGTCGATAGGTCGTAGACTCCAGGAGCGAGAGTCAATGTCGTGTTGCGGAGGCTGATCATGCTGGGTCCCCCGGGAGTCGCAGCTAGCGCGTCCGCGGCAGCCGATGCGGCGATGGAATCGTTCAAGGGCTGCTGAATGAGAAACACCTCCGGATTAAACGAATCCATCGTGAATAAATACGAACCAGGCTCCACAAAGTTGCCGGTGCCGCTATGACTCCTCTCGGCACGAGTGTGAGTGCCAGTGCGAGTCCTACTAAATTGCGCCGATGCCTTCATGCTGTCTCGCTCGGTCATACCGTCGGCACCCAAATCGATCGACAGCGCCATGCTACTCGTGCGGAGAACAAAGAAAGAGCTAATGGCAACGACACCGATCAATTTTTGAGTTTTGCTAAACATATTTGGCTTGTTGTTTTGCTAACGAACTCCTTTCAAGGGCATGGAACAACACCTTGGTAACAGCAGCTTCTGCACCAACAGAACATCTTACCGCCGCTGATAAACTGCAAACTGTTTATAATAAGATATTTAGTATCGGATGTTCTTTGGAAGCTTCTCCTTTTGATCGTGCGAGAATTGTAAAGCAATCCGACAGATTGGCAGGACTTGCGGGCAGTCTTCCTCAATCTTCGACGCGTAGCGGGTTGCCCCGCGAAATATAAGCTAACCCCACGTATCTTACAGTCCAGCAGCGCGCAAACTCTGGTGTGCACGGCTGGCTCCAGAGGTAGGGACGGTTCACTGAACCGTCTGGGCGGTTGGGGACAGTCGCTCTACATGGCGCGAGGTCCCCGAGGCGATTGGGGTCAATCGCCCCTACCTGCATAGCCCAGGACTGGCCTCCGGTTACCTCCTGCGGAGCCCGAACGACCGGGAAACTAGTTTGATGCCCTACAACCCGCCGAGCCGCGACCAATCATTCCGCTTTCGATTCCGCCAGCACACGCTTAGCTTCTGCCGCCAAAGGCTCCTGAAGTCCTGCGGCTAAGGAGCGCTCCAGGGCCTCGCGGCTCTGCGGTTTTTGCCGCAGGCGCAAGTGAGACATTCCAAGATAGTAAAGCGCTTTGGCATCAAGAGGCTTTCCCCTGGCGCTTTCCTGCAGTAACTGAAGCGCATACGCGTATTCCTTTCTTTGATAGTTGATTTCGCCCAGCGTCAACGCCAGTTCCGGATCATCCGGCAGAGTCTTACGCGCTTTCATAGCCAGGTCGTAGGCCTTGGCAAGATTGTCTGGGCTCTCCGCGTAGATCGTCGCCAAGCGCTTCTGTGCCGGCGCGAAATCCGGATACCGACCTAGAACTTGCGAATAAATGGCGGCCGCCGCATTGGGATCGTTGCGTTGCAACTGAATCGCGGCTTGCGCCATCAATGCCGGCACATAATCCGGCTGCGTCTTCAGGATTTTCTGGACTTCGGGCTCGGCTGCAACAACCTCCGCCGACGACTGATCGAGCGCCGTCATCGTCAAAAACCGTTTCGCATCTTCGGATTGCGCTACATCCGGCCTCGCCGTCAGGGAGCGCTGCATTGTTTGACGAGCGTCGGACACCTTCCCTAAAGCGTAGGTGGTCATGGCAAGGTCGTGGAGAATGTCGGGGTCAACGCTGCCCTGACGAGCGCTTTCCTGCAAAAGGCTGTAAGCCCACGTGAAGTTGCCGGCCTGAAACGCCACGCGCCCGAGCGCACCAGCCGCTTGAACGTCGTTTGGGGACAGCTCCCTCGCTTTCTTGGCAAACTCAAGCGCTTTATCGCGTTTCTGCAAAGGTCCGGCGTAAAGTTGAGCGAGCTTTAGGGCTGGGTTCGGAAGTTTCGGGTTGAGCTTTAACGCCTGCTCATAAGCCGCGGCCGCTTTGCCCGCCTCACCCTGTTTTTCATATCCCTCGGCGAGGCGGTTCAGGGCAATCAAATCGTTCGGCTGCTGCTTGAGAAGTTTTTCGAGTTCGCCGGTGGACAGCTCTGCCGCGTGGCCGGAGGGCCCTTTCAGCAGTGCCAGCCGGCGTTGGGCCTCGTCTTTTCCCGGGAAATCGGTGGTAGCGTGAGCGGCTTTTTCAAAAGATGAGCGAGCCGCATCCGGCTGACCCATCATGTAGCTTGCCATGCCGAGATGGAACTGACACTCCGGATTCTCCGGCATTTTACTGACGCTCTCTTGCAGGAGCGATAACGCCTGCTGGTAATCACCGCGCTTATAAAGGATCCATCCCAGAGTATCCGCGATCGAACCATCACTTGGCTGCAGGGTGCGGGCTTTCTGCGCCAGATCATAGGCCTTATCGAGCTGATTCAGTTTTTCGGCGTACAAGTAGGCGAGATCATTCAGCGCTGGTGCAAAATTAGGCTGCTTCGAAAGCAGCCTTTCATAAGCGTCACGAGCTTTAGGAAAATCATTCTGCTGAGTATAAATCACGGCAAGCGTCATGAGTGCCTGCGGATTGTCCGGACTCTTCGACAAAACGGTTTGCAACTCGCCAATCGCCTGCGGAAGTTTATTCGTCGTGATGTAAGTAGAGATTAGCAGCTTATAGGGGCTCACGAAATTTGGGTTCAATTCGAGGGCCTTGAGAAGCGCAGCCTCGGCGAGATCTGCCTTCCCTTGGGCGGCATAAATTTTACCTTCCATGAAATGCGCCGCCGCTGATTGCGGTGCTTTCTGAAGGGCCTGCTGGACTCTTTGCATAGCCACGTCGTATTTCTTATCGGAGATGTCCAGATCCACGAGTTGGTCGATCAGCAGAAGGTTGTCGGGCGCTAATTGCAATGCTTTCTCAAAAGCTTCTCGTGCTTCGCTGGTTTTCTTCTGCTGACGCAGAATCACTCCCAGGCGAAAATAGGCATCTGGAGATTGCGGAGAGGCTTTGATTTGCTCATCAAAGATTGTAGCGGCATCGTCGAACCTGCCCAAGGATCGATAAGCTTCCGCCAGGAGCAGTTGAGCTTGGACCAGATTCGGCTGCTTCTTTAACAAGTCCACCATAGCAGCAACCACCGGCTGAGCGTTGCCGCTACGAAGATTGAGCTCACCCCGAAGTAGGATAGCCTCAACAAAGTTTGGACTTGTCCTGATCGCTTGGTCCAGAGCGGCGGCGGCTTGGGTTGGATTGTTGCTCTGTAGATAGACGCGCGCCAGTTCATATTTGATCAGCGGAACATTGGGGTAGGTTTTATCTAAACGTTCCAAGCCGGACACCGCCTTCTTTGTGTCGCCTTTTGCCAGCCAATCCTGCGCTTGCAATCGTTGCGCATCAATATTTTCAGGGTCCCGGCCAAAGACGTTTTCAAGAAGCGTCAGCGATTCATCATATTGCTTCTCCATCAGGGCGATCTGAGCGAGAAGGCACCAAGCTGGCAAATAGTCAGGTGCCTGGCTGGTGATTCCCCTCAGAAATACTTTGGCCTCGAGCGCTGCCTTGGTTTGAATCAGGAACTCAGCGTATTTCAGGCGTGCGGTGGAACGCGCAGGGGCTAGTTCCGCCGCGGTTTTGAATTCCTCGCTGGCTTTAGTCTGATCCTTCTTGACCAAGTGGAAGGAGGCCATCGCTAAGTGCGCAGGAGACGATTTTGGATCCAAGGCGAGTGCTCGTTGCAGCGCATTGTCAGCAGAGACCAAATCCTGTTTTTGGAGAGCCACGCTGGCCAATGCAAGCTGAAGCGAGACGTCGTCTCGCTGCGGAAACTTCTGAAGTTGTTGCTCAGTATCAGCGACGTCCTCCTTGGTCCCGTCGGTGTTCGCCAGGATAAGGATCCCCTCGTCATTGGCGGGCGATTGCTGTAGAATTGTTACAGCTTCTTTTCTGGCCTCCGCATTCTGTCCTATTGACATGAACACTCGCGCTAGCTTTGCCCTGTTATCGAGGTTATTCGGGGCGAGTTCCCGTGTTTTAATAAGAAATGCAGCTGCGCGAAGTGGCGCGCCTTCTTCAAACCAAATAGTCCCCAGCTTCTCAAAGGCTGTCGCGTTCTGAGGATCTGCTCGGACCAGGTTCAAGTACTCGATTTTCGCCTTATCGTATTCGCCAGCTTTAAAATAGCGATCGGCGCGTTCGAGGATGCGAGATTTTCTCGCGGCGGCAAAGCAACCGGAGAGGATCACCGCAACGAGCATAAGCGTTATGATTTTTGGAACACGGTCTCGCAATGTTTGCATAGTCAGTCTGGAGCGCAGCGTTTGGAGCTTATTGTGCCTCGGCGCAACGGTCAAGGTTGTCCGCCTGCCGTCAGCGGCTGTTCTGCGCGCACCGTGAAAGGCGTCGTAAGTATGGTTCCTCTCACTTTCATCTAATTAGCGCGCGCTTACGCAACGCAACGTCGGTCCGAGACGGCTACCCGCTATATTTGCCAGCAACCACAGACCGTCTGCGCGCTATTGTTGCGCTTCGACCGGCGCGCCTTTCCCAGATGGAATCGCAGTGTGTCCATCGGCCTCTTTTCTCTTGATTCCTAGCTTGTCCATCAATTCGTATAGGGTCGGGCGGCTAACGCCTAGTTCCGCCGCCGCCGAACTGATTCTGCCGGAATGTTTCTTGAGAGCCTGCTCGACCAGCTCGCGCTCGACATTTTCGCGCGCTTCCTTGAGCGTCGCGCCGCGAATGAGCTCCGTGCCGTCACTTAATTCGAGGTCACTGGCGGTGACCCTTTTCCCGTCCGCCATAATCACCGCGCGTTTAATGCGGTTCTGCAGTTCGCGAACGTTCCCTGTCCATCTGTGCTGCCTTATGGCGCGAAGCGCGTCGGGAGCGAAAGTCAGTGATGGCTTTTCAGATTGCACGGCAAACTGTTGCAAAAACTCCCGGGCGAGAAGATTGACGTCTTCGCCTCGATCCCGCAGAGGCGGCAACTTGATTACGACGACGGCGAGGCGGAAATACAAATCTTCCCGGAACCTCCCTTTCGCCACCGCTTCCTTCAGATCGACGTTGGTTGCGGCAATCACACGCGTATCTATCTGGATCTCCTGTCTGCCGCCGACACGTTGAAACCGCTGTTCCTGCAGAAAACGCAACAACTTGACCTGAATCGGAAGTGGCAGTTCGCCGATCTCATCCAGAAACAAGGTCCCTTGGCCGGCGCTCTCCATGAGACCCTTGCGCTGCACGTGAGCGCCGGTGAACGAGCCCTTTTCGTGCCCGAATAACTCGCTCTCGAGCAGGTTCTCCGGAATTGCATTGCAATTGATCGTGATAAACGGGCCGTCTCTTCGCGAACTGCACCGATGTATGGCTGAAGCGGCCATTTCTTTGCCCGTGCCGCTCTCTCCCAACAGAAGCACCGGAGCGTTGGTCGCCGCCACTTTGCGAATGAACGCAAACACTCCGTGCATTTGCGGACTGGTTCCAAGCATATTTTCGAACACATCGGCGCGCAGCTTCCGCTCCATTTCTCGATACTCGTTTTCGAGGTTCATCACGTAGACGCAGCGGTGAAGGATCAGCTTTAGCTCGTCCACGTCCACCGGTTTGCACAAGAAGTCACAAGCCCCGGCAGCAACAGCTTGGATAGCGTTTTTCTTTTCGCTCTGTCCGGAAATAACGATGATCTTGGCTTCCTTGCCGATCGCGAGTAATCCGGATAAGGTCGCGAGACCCTCCTCGCATGAATTGGGATGAGGCGGTAGACCGAGGTCGAGCAGCGTGACAACAGGCCGGTCCGCCTTAAAAGTTTCCAGAGCGCCGGCCCGATCCTCAGCTAAGATTACCTCGTAGTCCGGGCCGAGCGCCCACTTCATCTGGGTCCGAATCTCTTGGTCGTCGTCAACAATGAGCAACTTAGGCTTCATTTTCAGGAGATTTCAGAGGCAACATTACATGAAAGGTCGTGCCTGAACCAATTTCGCTCTGAGCCCGAATGGTACCGCAATGCGCCTCAACGATCATCTTGGATTGAAACATACCAATACCTAGCCCTTTTTTCTTTGTTGTCTGGAACGGGCGGAAAAGAGAATCCCGCAGGAATGCTGGACTGATCCCGCAACCATTGTCGGCAATCGAAAGGGCAATCCAACCGTTGCTCTGGCTTGTCTCCACTGTCACCTGACCGCCCTTGCCGAGTGCATCGCGTGCATTGAGAAGCAAATTCGTGACTACACTACGGAGCTGCTCCCGATCTGCCGTCAGCTTTGAAAGCGGATGAAGCTTCGTCACGATTTCGACCTCCGGTGAATCGTTCAGGTTTTCGAGTTCTTCAGTTATCAGGCGATTAAGATCAAATTCCGCTGGCTTAAGCTCGACCTTGTGTCGCAAGACGCCCACGCGGCTAATAAGATGATTAATGCGATCTACCGTGCTGCCGATGCCACGCAATGCGTCAGCTCGGAACGACGGATCGTCAAAGTGCATCGGCAGATTCTGCAACATGAGACTGAGCGTTGACGCCGCATTCTTCAGGTCATGAATGAAGAACGCGGATACGGTCTGAAACGCCTCCAGCTCTTTTCCGAGCATGAGCTCCTTTGTAAGCCGAATGTTTAGGAGGCCCCCCGCGACTTGGTCGCCGATGCATTTCAGCAGGTCCAGTTCTTCGACCGTGTACGGAATGCCACCCACACGGTCGGCCAGAATGGCGAGGCCCATGCAGTGGTCGCCCGCGGTTAATGGAACACAAATACGGTTCCCTCCCTTGCGGAATTGAGTCGAACTAATTTGTCTCAAGCCCTCCGCCCAGTCGTCGTGAGCCCTCTCTAAATCAAACGGTCGGGAAAGCCGATCAAGCCTAGTCTGATTAAGATCCAAGACTGAAATGTTTCGGGCCGCTCCATTAATCGCGCCCTCCGATTGAAAAGTAGAAGCTGCAAACATGAGCCGTTGTTGTTCATCAAACAGCCAGATCGTGACGGATAATGCATTAAAGGTTTCAGAAATTAATTTTGCGGCTGCGATACACAGATTGGACTCATCCAGCAGGCTGGACATACTTTGGGTAAAGCGGGTCCATATCTGGCGAAAATCGTGCTGCGGCCTCTTGAAATGCCGACTAACAAAATGGCCGATGCGTTGCCGGAGCCGATTTGAAAGCAGCAGCACGGCCAAGATGGCAATTCCAAGCAAAACGACGAAAGCTTGCAACTGGAAATTTTCCCATTGACCGATTTGCGCCACGATCTGGGCAAACACGCCCACAATAAAAAGATACGCCCCCACCAGCAGCACCGTCACAGAGGTTTGTAGGACAACGCGCGAGGGATAAATGTCTATTTCACCGAACCCCCGTCGAACGTAGGCAACCGCAATCAATGTGCATCCGATCAAGAGTGCGCCTGTTTCAACATTGGTCAGAGCCAGATCGTCCCCAGAAAAGAGTAGCGCCTGGCTACACGTGTAAATCCTTGCCCCGAACAGGATGCCGAGGCCGAGAACCATGAATTTAATCCGCCACTGCATCGTTCCCACCGCCGCTCGGAAGGTTCTTTCGAGATTCATCAGGATGAACACGGCAGCGATAAGGAGGAGACTATTCAACGTCTTGGCTGCGACGTGAAAGTTAATCCACCAACCTCCGCCCAACTCGCTGTCAGGCAGAATCGAGGCGAGTTGCTCCCGGAACGCTAGCGTTACTCCTATCGGCAGCAAGAATGCCGCCAGTAAGAGAAACCGCGATCTAGCCAGAGATTCCCGAGGGGCCCCTCGCGAATATGTAAGACTAAAGCAGAGCCAAATGCCCGGCAGAATCGACTTCGCCAGCAGGGTAAGAGTTTTCCAGAAGGCCGCTTTTTCGGGCAGAAGCGCTTCGCTCCATGTCGCGCCGAATACGCTCTCCAGCGCGAAAGTCAGCATGCCCGCGGAGAAACACCAGCTCGCAATCGAACGGCGCTGGCGGAGGATTACTGCCAAAGCCAAGGCAGCGCTGAACGATGCGGCGGCAAGAGCTAGGGCGAAATTCAAGTTCACAACTCGCTATCCTTCCATGCGTCGCGGGTTCAGTTTTTCAATGCCAACTCCCTGACGCGGAATTGGGTCTCTGACGTAGAGCTGACCCCAACCAGTCATTTGGGCGTGCGCGACTGGGTCGAGCGGGGCGTAACGCGCGAGGAGAACCCGGGCATCGTGACGTCGACTTTATCAAAAACCGCGCTGCACTTCAAGAGCTGACTGAGGTGTTTTGTCATGACCGAGCAACTTCCACCGACCCGGGAGGAGCGTTGGTGGACGCGGGCCTGTGCTTTCGGTTTGTTAATTGGGCGGGGCGATTAGGGACGATCTTTGCCATTAATACCATGCCCGTGGGCTTCGTTGCTTTTGGCTCGTTGCGACCTGCGCAGCCTTTCTTACGGGTTCCTCTGTCGAAGCGCAAGTTGCCAGCGTAACGCTCGCGTGGGACGCGGGTACAGGATCCGATATCGGCGGTTACCGGTTACGAACGGCCGCTTTGATCTGACTTTATTATTAGTTTAGAGCGCTCGGAGATTAACGCTTTACGAAGCGTCGCAGCAACCCAAGTCCGCTAAGACCAGCGCCGAGCAACACCACAGTCGTGCCACCATCCGGAACACCCACAGCGGTGGGGCAGCAGAAAATGTCAATGTGCGAAATAGTCGCGAACGTGCCCGACTTCCCAGCCAATGGCGCATTGATGGTGAATCCAACTGTGTTCGTAACCCCCTCGTCCGCGCTTACCGTGTAGAGATTATCGCCAAGGTTGCCGCCGAAGACCATGAATCCGCAAATAACCTGTCCCGTACCGGTGAGGTTAAAGGTAACGGTGGCTTCTTGCTCTGTTTTCGTAACCCCCTTCACGATTACGGATACATCGAAAAAGTTCACGGTCACCGTGCCACCCAAGCCAGTTGGGCTAGTGAACGATGTTC
>Ga0193751_1002348_pt1 | contig 11493 bp, 11 predicted proteins | sample L1c2metaG_FD_143050 | JGI IMG/M metagenome (GOLD analysis project Ga0193751, IMG submission 143050) | Soil microbial communities from a riparian zone of the East river system, Colorado, United States - L1c2 | ecosystem: Environmental > Terrestrial > Soil > Riparian zone | place: USA: East River... | reverse complement strand
GCCGACGCTATCGGCCAGGAGATCGTACCGTTACCAACCGGCAGCACGGGCGGCACGGGTGAGGAGCCCATAGAGAAATTGGTCTGGAATCAGTTGAAAACGTGCTTCGATCCTGAGATTTCCGTCAACATCGTAGAGCTCGGCCTCGTGTATCGCTGCGAAGTGACTCCCCTGGCGGAAGGGGGGAATAAAGTTGAGGTACGTTTCACGCTGACGGCCCCGGGTTGCGGCATGGGCGAGGTGCTCAGGAAAGACATCGAAAGCAAGCTTCGCAGCGTTCCGGGCGTCATCGAGACCAACATCGAGGTCGTCTTGGACCCGCCCTGGAACGCGAGCTTGATGTCGGAAGCGGCAAAGCTGCAGCTTGGTCTGCTGTGAGCCTGCTGCGAGGAGTGGAGATCAATGCAACGCGCAACAGAAAGTATGGGAGGAACCCGTAGTAGCGACATGCCAACGGTTCCAGCGAAAGCCGACAGAGAAGAAGTCATGACCCCACCGGATATCGGTCAGAGCGGCACGATGGCAGAAATTCTCCAGGCTTACCCAAACGCCAAAATAGCGTTGTTCATTCGGTACCACATCGGAGGGTGTGCCAGTTGCAGCTATCAGCTCAGTGACACGCTGGCGGAGGTCTGCCGGAATTACAGCATCGCGGATCCTTTGGAGGCAGTGCTCGCCTTCATCCGACAAAGCGCAAGCGTGGAGGCGAAGATCCATGTCTCCCCGGAACAAGTCGTCGGCGCAATCGAGCGAGGAGAGGATCTGCGGCTTCTCGATGTGCGATCAGCCGAGGAATGGCACGCAGGCCGCATCCCGGGAGCGCAGCCTGTCACGGTGGAATTGACCTTCGAGGCGCTCGATTCCTGGCCTAAGGAGACCCCAATTGTCTTCTACTCCAACGAGGGACGAAGAAGTCTCGACAAGGCGGCTTACTTCCAGGCCTACGGCTTCACAAACGCGCGAAGCCTCGACGGTGGAATCCAGGCTTGGCCAAGCAAGATCGGATCAACCCTGGCGGGGTGGTCTCTGGGTGAAAGGAGCAGTTGATCGTCACGGCTGCTACCACCAGTTTCACCAGCCATCCGAGGGAATAAGCCGTAGTAATTGCGGAGTGCAGTTTGATAAACAGCGCATTCGCGATGAGTAATGGCAAAGGTCCGACAAGCCAAATAGCGAGCGCCAATTTGACAGTCGCGCTGTACGAGTGGAGATTTAGGCGGGCGCACAAGAGTGTGCGACATGTCCATCCCCGTGTCGGCCATCGTGCGAACAGGACGCGGCCGCCGTGGTGGAATCGCAGCGCTCATGCCATGTCGGGGCGCGCAGCCGGCATGAAGGTTTGTTGGTTCCCCTATTTTTCAGCCAGTACACCACTTGTGTATGCGATCTTCCGTCGACAATCGTTAGGACCGATTCGGTCTTCGGCAGCTCCTCCTACGGAACCTGGAAGATGTCTGTGAAAGCAAAGCTAAATCTAACTTTGTCAAATATAGTCGTTTTATCGATACGTGTCCCTCGCCAAAATGATGACCGACTTTGAAATCAGCAGCTTGCGCACAGGCCTGTAACATTGTTAAAGGCGTGAAGCTCAGTACTCCCAGAGTTTTGGCGAGGGACAGGGCCCGGAAGCCGTCCTACCGGGCCCGGAAGCCGTCCTACCCTTCGCTATTTCGTGGATAAGTTCCCCCTCTTTAGAGCGGCACCTCTCCCCGCTTCTCCCCCTGTGGTCACGTTGTCCTTCGTCGATTCCGGCCTCGGAACCATCGCAAGCTTTTTGACACATCTCGCAGCCTACCAGCCTCTCTTTCGCCAGCTTCAGGCTTTTCGCTTCCTTTATATATCCCCGACAGACGCCCAATTTGCGAGGGCAACGGAGCGCTTCCGCTTCGTCGTGAAGCAGCCGCTCGAGTCCGATATGTCGAGCGAAGTCCTGCGATATTTCCAGGTCCGCCAGCGATTCGAAAAACGGCAGTACGTTGTGCCGGTGACGGAGGACTTCGAATTCCTGAACGAAGCGAAGCGCCGCTTTCATGGGAGCCGTGTCGCCGCTGTCATTCCTCCCTGCAGTTTGAACGGCGTCACCTTGACCATTCGAAAGTTCAACTCGCGGCATTTCGGCATCGACGACCTCGTGGAGGCCGGGACTCTCGGAAGTGTCCTCGATCAGCAGGATTCGTTCGTCCTGCGGGATGAACTTTCCGACGATGTTTAGGAGAGTCGTCTTGCCACTCCCGGTTCCGCCCGCAATAAGGATGTTCTTGTGCGCCAGCACGTAATCCTCAAGCTGGTTAGCAAGCCATCGCTTGTATGAACGCTGCTGAAAAGAGTGAACAGTTTATTCCTTCCGCTTCGGAATACATTCTTGACAATTTCGATGCAGCCGACCGGATTGCGATTCTCGTCCTGAATCGGGACTTCGGCGAAACCGTCCAACGCATCACCAGCGCACAGAAAGCCGCGAGTCCCGAGTTTCAGGCCTGGCTTCGCTACAAGAACGCGAACGGCTCGGACATATATATGGGCATGAACCCGCTCAAGAAACATCGAGTCCATCAAGCATGTTTACATCGACTTGGATCGCGGCGGCCCGGAAGCCCTCGGAGCAATCGAGAATTCCAGCGTTGCTCCCAAACCGAATTACGTTCTGAATAGTTCGCCCGAGAAACATCAAGTCGTCTGGAAAGTCGAAGGCATGAATCTCGAAGAGGCCGAGGGCATTTTGCATGCTATGGCGCGCGAATTCGGTGGCGATCCCGCGGCGAACGACGCGACTCGCGTATTGCGGCTTCCCGGTTTCGCCAACAAGAAATACGAAGCAGACTTCTACGTCGAATCTCGCAGAGAGTCGACGGAAACCTACCACCTCAACGATTTCAAACTGCACATCGATTCTCAAGACTCGCCGCGTCGCAACTACGACAACCGCGTCAAAGGGAACCCCTCGCCACAGCCCCACCTAAGCCAATCCGAACACGACTGGGCTTTCGCCAAACGCGCGCTCGCCCGTGGCGACGCTCCAGAAATAGTGATCCAACGCATCGCCGACTATCGTTCGCAAGACAAAGCCGATCCGATCTATTACGCACGCCACACCGTGGAAACAGCCCAAACCGAACTCCAACGCAGGGTAACCGGAACCATTGGAGCTTGCGGACAAGCAACCCCAGAAATCGAGCTACCTCACAGCCCAAACGAAAGGTTCTAAATCAGAAGACGACTGTTTAATTGCCTTGGCGATGAAACCTTATTACCAACTCGCGGGTATTGCGGAAGGGAAGCACGAGCGGCGGGCGGATTCTCCGTCGCTTTCTCGTGTCGATTGTGCTCGGTCCTGTGACCCGAATCTTGGTAGACTGTCGGCCCATGAGCCAATTGTGTCATCGAGAAAAGAGAACTCGATGGCCCGAAAGAGGTTTCAGCGTGGAAGGGTATTTCTAAAAGGAAAGAACGAAGACAAATGGGTCGGTAGGTATCGGGAGGACGTGGTGGGAGTGGATGGAAAGACGCGCCGAATCAGGCGATCCGCTATCCTCGGCACTAAGCGCGAGTTGCCGACGAAGCGGTTAGCCGAGCGTAAGATGGATGCCATCCTCGTCCGTATCAACGGTCTCAACTATCGTCCCGGTCGTGCCGCAACGTTCGCGGAGTTCATTGACCGGTGGAAACCGGATCAGCTGATAACGCAAAAACCATCCTCTGCGCGAGCAGTCCGCTCGCACCTAAAGTGCTACATCATTCCAGAGCTTGGCAAAGTTCGCCTCGACCAATTCGGGGTTGAGACTCAACAAATGTTCATAACCCGTATGCCGGATAGAGCCACCGAAAAGATTGTCTCTCGCAAGACAATCCTAAATGTCCTTGGAACCCTCTCAACTGTCCTAACGACGGCCCGCGATTGGGGCTACAACTGTGAGCAGATCGAATTGACCAAGCTGCGACTGCCGCCTCGCGGTGCATCTTACGAGGCTCCGCATTTTACCGTCGAGCAGGTTCAGAAAATCCTAGCCATCGCCGAAGAACCTTGGCGCACCATGTTTTGTATTTTTATGATGGACGGACTACGAGCTGGCGAGACGCTTGGGTTGCAGTGGCCTGACGTTGATTTTGACCGAGGTCTTCTGCACATCCGGCGCTCGGCGTGGTACGGCAAGGTACAAACCGCCAAGAGCGAATCCAGCGAAACCGTGCTGCCAATTCCTAACCCACTACTGACGGTGCTCAAGAACTACCGAGCACAATGGAAAGCGAATCCCCGGGGCTTTCTGTTCGTTACACGAAATGATCGACCGCCTTCATCCAACAAAGTCGTGGAGTACCACCTCTGGCCGATTCTCGACGCGCTCGGAATCCCCCGGTGTGGTGTCCATGCATTCCGTCACACACATACGGCGCTTTTGCTCGACTCTGGAGCAACACCGAAAGTGGTACAGCGCCAGCTCCGCCATTCCGATGCACGGACGACACTGCAGATTTACGGGCACATTGTCGGAGATGCGCATCGGGAAGCGGTTGAAAAAATAGCCTCGATTTTGGACCCTAATGGACCCCAGTCGAGGCACGCAGGACAAGTAGATTCAGCAGTTTAGGTGTGTACAGCGATGGGTTCGATTCCCATCGCCCGCTCCATAACTCCTGATGATTCAAATGGCCTTGCCTGGCTAAGTTGGCTGAATCCAGCATAAAAATGGTCCGTTTTGGACTGTAGTTGGACTGAAGTCAATCAATTGGACCGAATTCTTTTTCACTCGGATGGAACCGGACGAGTCAATGGTCGCTCATTCTGATTGGTCGGGACTTAGCAAAAACGCGAGGGGGCAAAAGGGGCAGATAAGCCCGATGATCCGGTTCGTGTGTGAATTCTCAGCGGCACGAGTGACAGCCGGATTCCTTGAGACGTGGGTGTCTCCATCCCACAGCCCTCAGCAATGATCTATCTGCGCTCACAAGACATAGGAATTTCGCGAGGCGGCAAACGGCGGCAAGAAGAATAGAGCCTCAAGGGCACCCAATGGCGCATGCTTTTTGTTCCGTTTCGCGTCCATGCTGCTATGGAACCCCTTAATTCATCAAAAACATCAAACGCTGGCATTTTACCCTACCTTGTCCTGAAGGGATAGTTACCAGACACGCACTTGTGCTCAAGACTCACGAAAAAGACTGCGAAGGACAACGTACGTTTCCTTCTTCGGCATGACCGGTCTCCTTTATGGATGTGGCGACAGCAACGACCCGAGCGAGGAACGAAGGCGATTTCGGGGGCTAAACCGCCTTCACGTAAGGTCGGGCTAAACGGGCCCGACAGCCAACGCCGCCTCACGAGCGGGCACTGGTCCAACGACAGCAAATTGTTGTTCCAATCGCCCATCGGCGTGAGTTCGCACGTAGGCCGCTCGCCCTGCCGGACGAACGACTCCGACATCGGACCGCTTACCCGTGCGGGGGTCGAGAACGAAAAATGTATTCGTCCTCGCTTTGATGCTGGCGATGACCTGCTCGCGGGTCCATTCACATCCGGCCTGCGGATTCCCCAGGCCCGTTTTTTTCCGAGATCCCCGGGGCACACAAAAACACTTGGATTAAGACAAAAGTTGATTTATCTTCAGTGCCACATCTTGGCGTTGCCCGAGACTCGGTCACTCGCGCTGTTTTGTTTGCGGGGGACCCGCCCGCCATGTTTCCGGAGCGTCAAAGCGATTCGTCCGAAAAGGATTCGGACAGGGCTTGGGCAATGAAGTGCTCTTTTTTTATTTCTGCCCTTTTGGCCGCGTTTTTGTGTGCGTCCTCCTACTCTGCTCCAAATGCGCGGCGCGCGGCTCAGTCTGACGTTTCGCCATCGCGGCAGGCGCCAGCACAATCAGCCGAAGCCGTCACAGTCGCCATTCCAGGCCCGCTGCGTTCCTTCCTGCGCATGGCCGGCATTAGTCAGAAGATTGGGTCTGAAGAAGTGCTGCCTTTATTGGCCCGCAATGTCTTCCTGCATGGTTACCGAGACCCAGGCCATAGCCATCCAACCGAATTCCTGGTCCTGCTGACCCGCTACATTCGGCAGGCCAGAGAGTTGGCAACTTTGGCCGGGCCCCAAGGTGTGCTTCACGTCTCTAATTGCGTTGAGGCCAAGCCCCTGCTGAAAGTCTTGGGTTACCGGCCTCGGCCGGATTGCGGACAAAGCAACGCCTCCCTGTTAACAGATGACCCCGAAAGAGCATTTATAACCATCGATTCCGGATTCCCTCTGCTTGAGTTGGAAGCAAGTCTCCGAGAAGGAAAACCTTTCAACTACACTTTCGCTGGCTCCTACCTGCCTGCGCTGCTTGCCGAGAAGGATTGGCGCCAGAAAGGAATCACCAAAGAATCGGATTTAATCGCCGCGGTCTTGCAGGACCCAGCTTTGGCACACTTTTACTGGGCGATGTCTCGAATGGATCGAGAAACACGAGTTGCTCTTCGGCAACCGCAGTCCGTAAGGAAAATGATCCCTTTGAGCGCTCATCTGGACTTTTACGGGACTCACATCCGTGTTCGATCAGGGCGTGTGATCGTCCCTGGGGGACCAGCGGCGGAAGCTGGATGGAAGGATCTGGTTGGAGCCAGTTCAGAGTCGCCCGTAGAATTCATCCCTCGACTGTTCGCCAAGGACGGGGGCTGGCTGGCCGCCTACTTCGACGCCTTGTGCCGCGTGAGCCAGATTCAGCAAGCGCACTTCACCGAACCGCATCACTTGCGTCGTTACTATGAGGCGCTTCGGGGTAAAAACATTTCACCAGGCGCCGGCACTGGTGTCTTACGCCCCGATTCGGGCCTCTTGCTTCTGGTGACTCGCTCCTGGTTTGAACCCAACGGAGAGCCACACGTACCTGGAAACCTCGAGGCATGGAAGAAAATTCTCGGCCAGAAGACCGATTTGAAGCTCGTCCGTGACATAGGCAAACATGCGCGGCTCGACAGTCCCGAGCAACTGCTGGAAACCATGTTCGCACTTTCCCGCGTGAGAACATCCGAAGGGCCCCTGCAAGCTTATCTTCTTTTAAGTGAATTGGACGCCAGGCGCGCTCCGGATCATCGGGCCAGTCCCGCAACAGTCTTCTTAATGGCCAGCAAGTTTGCGGAGTTGAACGATCAGTATCGGATCTTTCCCGAGTTCCCAGAATTGGACGATGCATCCATCACCAGCTTTCTCACCGTAGTTGCCAGTCTGAGCAAAGTCTCAAATAGCAGCCTGCGCGGTAACGCTCTTGGGACTTTCCAGGCTAGCGTGGGACTTTGGCAGATATTTGCGCGCCAGGGTCAGATTCCTGCGGCAGAGCTGAACGTTTCTTGGCAACGCCTCGTGAAGCCTTTTGATAAGACCACGACTTCCGCACAGCTTTTCGATGCAGGCCTCAATTCAATTCGAGAACTTCGTCTCGCAGTGACCGGAAATCCTCATGGCTCGCAAGACGAAATCATCAGTTTGCTCGCAGGTCCACATCAGTTGAATCCCGACGGCCAGCAGACGCATGATCTGCTAGCCAACAAAATGCGGACGGTTTTGGACGAACAGCGCCTGGTCTCTTTGGACGTTCTGTTACCCCTCGGTGACGCCCTACACGATGTCGCTCGCGTAAAGGCTGAGGCGAACACTTTGCTTCCCTTGGCCGGACAACTGCGTGAATTTGAGATGCCGCAGCCGATTTTCCACGCGAGTGAGCGAGAGCAGTGGGCTGTAGGGATTTATAACAATCATCATACAGACTTACAGATGCGGACGAATTTGACGGACGTCATCAAGTCACCAAGTTCTGTTGGGCAACTCACCGCCGCTCGTGGTCAGCTTGCATCTTTTTTAAGAGACACGCTAGTTGGACTCAACTACGCCTACTACGAACCACCCGGCGCTCAAATCCTCCACCACAACCCTCTTTTTGTTCGTTCCCATGACTTCGCGGCAGAAACCGTTGTAGGTCTGGAGCGAATATGGCAAGCTCCGCGGTTGTTCGGGGCCGGCTCGCCAGCCGGTGGTGGCGTACGTCTGGTGGGTTCACTTGCGGACCTACCGTATGTTCTTGCGAAAACAGAGCAAGATTTCATTGCCCCTGAGAACGTGCAAGCCCTCATCTGGGAGGAGGTAGTGCCAGGCCTTCTGACCAACGCGGTCGTCCCGAGATGGTGGCGGGTAACGCAGAATGAGCTTCACGCTGTCGCTCTTTATCAACAAACAGGAGAGGAACTGTTGGCTGCTTCTGTGCAGAATGAAGATCTGCGGAAGAAGGTGATGAGCATTCTCGATGATCGCCTGACTCCGCAGATCTCGGAGCGCCTCGAGCAAGCTTTATGTGCGAATCGTTTGGCAGAAATACTGCCTCAATTGCTGTCGGCCGATACCTTTTGGCTTGCTGTTGAGTACCGCCGAAGATTTGCAGAGCAGACGGACTCTCTCGGGCCTGCAGGCAGAGAGCTGGATAGTCTCTCCCAGCGCTATCCCGAGGAAGTCAACTCCGAGCGCTTGTCTCGTGATTTTGGTGTACCACACGCCATTCTGGAGCAAAGCTACCGTTGTGACCTGATGAATCTCGCGCCATTCCCTGCCTTCGCAGGCTACGCCAGCCGTCTCTTGGCCGAGTCGTGGGATTCCAACAACCTGTACTGGGTCCGCTTGGCCGATGAAAAAGGTTACTCACCGGTAATGCTGAATCAGCTCGTTCCCGAGCTCACCCACCGCATGGTCGAAAAGATTTTCGCTACCGATATCGAAGATTGGCCGGCGCTGTGGCGCGCCACGCGAGAAACGGGCGACGAGTTTCGGAACGGCAAGGGCAAGATGGTCTCACTGTTCAGTAGTGGTGCCAATTCTCAGCCTTAGTTCTGTCAGACAATCTCAGCTGGCAGAGACAACAGGTCAAAACAATGCGAAAACATCATCTAGTATTGGCTGCTGCACTCTTCTTCCTTCTCGAACCTAGTTTTGGAACTCGAACTATGTGGGCCCAGCAAAGCCAAGGCGGTACTCCTCTGCGCGTTGTCGTCGACCTCGTTCAGCTAAACGTTGCAGTCACGGACAACAAAGGCAACTACATCACGAATCTTCAGCCCTCCGACTTTGTCATCACCGAAGATGGTATCCCTGAGAAAATTGCCACGTTTGAAGAAGGCAACGGACCCACTCGCCGATTGGTGGACATGTCAGACGAGGACAAGCCGGAAGCGGGCAATTCCTCCCCGACGCTGACAGATGGTCAAAGAGGAGACGCGGCCCCAAACCTTAACGCGGCCTTGGCCGGTGCCGATGTTTTTGTCTTGTTTGACACCAGCAACTATATGTACCGCGGCTTCGTCTACGCACAGGACGCCATTTCCGATTTCATTCGCTCTCTGGAAACCGTAGACAAAGTGGCGTTCTATTCTTACAGTCGCAACCTCTCCCGCGCCGCGCCATTAACCGCTGACCGCGCCTGGGTCCTGCACGGAGTGCGCACCACGGTGGCCGGAGATGACGCGGCGCTCTACAACTGCTTGTTGCTAACACTCAAGGATGGGGCCCGGTATCCTGGAAGAAAGGTTGTGGTTGTGTTCTCCAACGGACCTGACAATGCCAGTGTAGTGCCTCCAGAAGATGTTACTGAATTGGCTCAATCCGTCGGCATTCCTGTCTACATGGTGAGTACTGCGGAAGCTCAGATTGAACCTGTCTCGACCGCGGTTTTTGAGCGCATGAGCGCCGCGACAGGTGGCAAAGCCTACTTTGCGAAAAGTTGGAGAGACGAGAAAAAGGCCTTTGCTTCGATTCGAAATGACTTGGGACACCTTTATTCGATTAGCTACTATCCGGCGGTGAACCCCAATCATCGCTGGCGCGCCATCAACGTGAAACTTGTTGGCGAACGCGCGAAGAAGTGTCACATCCGCACACGCAACGGATATCGGCCCCAGTCGATCCACTCGTCCGACGCGAGGGTCTCGACGTCTCCCGCGGAATCGAAATCGCATCCGAATTGACCAGATTCCGCGGCTTGCTAAATTCGATCCCCACCGCCCCTACCAACCATCCCATTTGCTCAGAACGATTTAGCGATTTGTCGAGGCGGCAAAAGGCGGCAATAAGAAAAGAGCCTCAAGGGTGGCACCATGGGCTCACGCTTATGAAGAAAATTGTTATATTCGGATGAAATCCATTGCACCTAGCGCAACGAGGTGCTGTCCGATTTTGTGGTTGGGAAGTTCCAAGTTGCAGACCATTCGTCCAATCACATTAATTGACGGCGAAACGTGGGTCGTCGCATGACCATCGCATCGGCGCAGGACCGCTGCTAACGAAAACCATTAGGAGTTTTTATCAGCGGTGGTTTCCACCAGTGCTTTCTAGCACTGAGAAGCGCAAACACGCAGTGGATTCTAGAAGGCGACATCAAGTCCTGTTTCGACAAGATTTCACACGAATGGCTTTTGGCTCATGTCCTGATGGACCGAGTCATTCTCCAAAAGTGGCTGAAATCCGGGTACATGGAAAAACACGTTCTTCACGATACGACGGACGGGACCCCACAAGGTGGAATTATCTCTCCCGCGCTCGCTAACTGCGCGCTGGACGGACTTGAACGACTCTTGCAGGAAAGATATCCAGCAGGAAAACGTCTCAAATCCCTTGGAGGTAAAAAACCGTGTGTCAATCTCGTCCGTTACGCGGATGACTTCGTTCATCACCATTTCGCCAGTTTCACTGTTGCTAAACGAAATCTTGTTTTCTAGCAGGGCCGCCGCCGTTCGCCCTCTAACCCGTTCCAGTACGTTGAGTGCCTGCTCGACTTTTCCCTGCCGCGCCTCTAGCTCGAGTATGTCTCGCTCATAGCTCCGGCCAGGGAGCTACTCCAGTACGCTTCATGTAGGTTGACCAGCATTCCGTCGATCTCTTCCTCGGCATTTTCATAGAGTGCCTCTCTCGGATCGGCCAGATTTCAATCCCGGACGGAATCATTGCGCAGCGCATTCCCCACGAATTGTCCGGAAAGCTCGGATACCACCAAGCTTCAATTTTGATTCCGGTGGGAATCCCCTTGACATCGAACAGAGCAACAATTATTTACAAGACGATATTGGTTTGATGCCGGGTATTAGACGGAGCGTCCAAAAAGGTATGAAACTTATTCGGTTCGGAAGTCCAGAGATGGAAAAACCAGGGGTCCTCCTGGAGGACGGGACTCGCCTGGACGTTTCGGAGGCTTTTCATGATTACGATGAGTCTTTCTTCGCGAGCGAAGGTATCGAATTGTTGCGAGCGTGGCTCGAGAGGAATGGTTCAAACGCACCCCGAGTTTCTCCGACGGCCCGGTTGGGCCCTCCCGTTCGCCGGCCCAGCAAGATTGTGTGCATAGGCCTCAACTACCGAGCCCATGCGGGCGAGTCTCAAATGGAAGTGCCGAAAGAACCGGTAATTTTCATGAAGGCCAGTTCATCGATCTGTGGCCCATTCGACCCCGTCGTCATTCCTCGAAACGGGACAAAGGTTGATTGGGAAGTCGA
>Ga0193751_1002347_pt1 | contig 11493 bp, 9 predicted proteins | sample L1c2metaG_FD_143050 | JGI IMG/M metagenome (GOLD analysis project Ga0193751, IMG submission 143050) | Soil microbial communities from a riparian zone of the East river system, Colorado, United States - L1c2 | ecosystem: Environmental > Terrestrial > Soil > Riparian zone | place: USA: East River... | reverse complement strand
GCCCTGGTTTACCGCGACGCCCATGCCCGCATGATTTCGCTCGGACTCTTGGGCGAAATGGCCATCGATATTACCCAGGGAACCGAGAACTCCGGCCGGGCGCACGACGGCGAAATGTTCGCGGGGGAACGGTCCCCCGACTTTTCGGAGGCGGCCGCCAAGTTGCTCGATATCATCGAACCGGTCGCAAAAGAAGCGACCAACACCATGAAGGAGCTGGAATCAACCGCTCAGAATCTCAGCCATATTACGGATGAAAATTCCGAGCTCAACCAGGCGCTCGGCCAGTTCAAGACTTTCGGGCAACATCTTTCCGACCTGACCGCGCCGGACGGCTCGCTCTCCACCTCGCTGGCCAACATTGAAAAGATCAGTCACGATATCTCGGCTAATAATAATATCGCGGTTACGCTGCAGAATTTTCGGGAGTCGTCCGACAAATTGAAGTCCGTCATGAGCGATCTCGGTCCGCAGTTAAAGGAAAGCGGCAAGAATCTGACCGAATTCACGAACACGGTAAAGAGTCAGCCCTGGCGACTCATTTATCCGACGACCAAAAAGTATCCGGAAGCGACGCCGACGCCCGCGGCTGACACCATTACCGTGCGCAAGAGCGCAAAACCGAAGCCAACGCCTCGCGCCCGCTAAGCGCTGGGAGAGACAGGACTCTCGAGAAGATGTAGCGGCGCCTGGCACAAGCGCCGCTACATCGGAACAGCACAGCCTATCCCCTTCACAGTTCCGATTCCCTCAGATGCACGCCATCGCTAAAAAGGTTCGCAAAGAAAAAAAGAGCAACGCGGACTTGAAAGGTCTGACCGATCCGGAGGAGGCGGCCGCCGAAGCCGGACTGCGCTATGTGAGCGACGATCAACCCGGTTACACACGCAAGGCGAAGGGCGACGACTTCGAGTATTTCGATCTGGAAGGGAAACCGATACGCGACGAGCAGCGTCTGCTAAGAATCAAACGTCTCGCCATTCCGCCGGCGTACACTGACGTGTGGATTTGCCCCATGGCCAACGGCCACCTCCAGGCGACCGGACGGGATGCGCGGCGGCGCAAGCAATACCGGTATCACGAGCGCTGGCGCGAAATCCGGGATGAGAACAAGTATGAGAAAATGGCGCTCTTCGGGCAAACCCTGCCGAAAATTCGGAGGCGGGTGGCGGCCGACCTGGCCTTGCCGGGACTCCCGCGCAACAAGATTCTGGCCACGGTCGTGCAATTGCTCGAGCGCACTTTCATTCGCGTGGGCAACGAAGAGTACGCGCGCGACAACAAATCATTTGGCCTAACGACCATGCAGGATCGGCACGTGGATGTGAACGGCTCGAAGTTAAAATTCACCTTCCGCGGCAAAAGCGGCATCAAACATGAGGTCGACGTGAAGGATCGGCACATCGCCAAAATTATTTCCAGCCTGCAGGATTTGCCGGGGCAGGACCTCTTCCAGTACCTCGATGAGGAGGGCCGGCGTTGCGACATTACTTCGCAGGATGTGAATGAGTATCTGCGCGAGATTACCGGTGAAGAATTCAGCGCCAAAGACTTTCGGACCTGGGCCGGCACCGTGCTCGCCGCCATTGCCTTGAATCACGTGGGCGCTTTCGAAACGAAGACACAGGCCAAAGCGAACATCAAGACCGCCGTCACGGCGGTCAGCAAAGTGCTGGGGAACACGCCCGCCATTTGCCGGAAGTGTTACGTGCACCCCGCCATTTTTGAAACCTACCTGAGTGGACAGGCGATCGAAGGGCTGAAACAGAAGACGAAGGATGCGCTCGAAAGCGACGATGTCGATTTACGATCGGACGAGAAAGTGGTCTTGAAATTCCTACAGGAACGCCTCGAAGCCAAGGCGTAGGATCCAAGTGCTGTAGCCATGGCACCCCTCCCGGTGTAAAATCTTTTCCATGTGATTCTTAGCGTAGCGTAGCGAAGGCGAAGAACTTGGCGAAGCGTTGCCGTGTTCTTCGCCACTCCATTCGCGGCGCCGCCCAAAGCACGCCTCAACAGAGTGAGGCGACTGCAGGGCCTGTAGTCACGGCACTCTGCTGCCGTGTTCTCCACCGTCCCGCCTTGTATCCCAACCGAAGCCCCTCCGATCTTGCGACGATAGTTTCTCGCTTCGCTCGCGGTAGCGAGAGAGGTCTCGACGTCGCTCGACGCAACAACAGAAAAGTCTGACCGGCGGGTGCGATGCGATCAGGATCCGTAGCTCTTGGTGAATTTCTTTTTCGATTCTGATTCTACGGTCGCAGCCGGGGCGCTCGCCTCGACGCTTGGCGCCGGTTCACTGGCGGCCTGCTCGCTCGACGGAGCCGGCTCTGCCGCCGGTTCCATCGGATGGGCCGGCCCGCTTCCCCCGCCCTTTTGTTGCTGCGAAATTTCAACGAACGCCATCTGCAAATTCGCTATCGCATTGCGCAGCACGTTCGCCTCTTCCTGCGAGAGGTTTCCGCGCGTTTTCTCCTGAATCATGGCGAGTTGATCGATGAACATCTTGGCCAGTTCCAGGTTCACTTCTCCCTGGCCAGTTTGTGGATTTGGAATTTGCCCCAGAAAAAGCGCGGCATTCTGCGCATGCATCATGACGAATTCGATAAAACGCTGCGCCAGCTCGCCGCTCTGTGTGTTGGTTTGAACCTCAGCCATAACTTATTTTCCTTTCGCAGGCGCAGGGCCATCGGGCGGACGCACCGTGGCAAGCACATAGGGTTGATCGCGAAAATATTTAGACGCCACGCGCTTGATATCTTCCATCGTTACTTTCTCAATATCGGCTTCGAGCGACTTGTGAAAATTAAAGCCGAGTCCATAGAGCTCGTCGAGCGCGCACTGGAAGCCAAACGTATCGTTGCTCTGATTGGCGATTTGCTGCTGGCCGATCAGTTTCTTTTTGGCCCGGGCCAGCTCCTCCGTCGTTAGGCCGTCGCTAGCCAGCTTCGCAATCTCGTCGAGCAAAGCCGTCTTGACCGGTTCGACCTTGGCCGGATCGGTCCCGAGATAGAAGGCGAAGAGACCGGGCACCAGGCCCTGGACCTGGCTCGCCCCCACGTAGTAGGCCAGCCCCATCTGCTCGCGAATCCGAATAAAAAAGCGCGACCCGAGGTCGCTGCTCGCTTCGTCAATCAACTCGAGCGCATGTCGATCCGGACTGAAAACATCCGCTCCGCGATAGCCAACCATGAGGACGGCCTGCGCCTTGTCGCGGCGCGCATCGACCGTCTCCGTCTGCGCAATTGGTCCCGGCTTGGGGGCATCGCTCAGCGCGAGCGTGCCCGGTTTCATGCCAGCGAGCGCTGCTTCGAAAAGTTGCTTCACTTCCGCTGCATCGACGTTCCCAAAAACGGAGATGACGCAATTCTTGCCTACCACGTAGCGATCGCGAAACTCGAGCAAATCTTTGGGTGTCAATCGCTGGACCGACTGGACCGCTCCATTCGCGCGCAAGGCATAGGGATGATCGTGAAAGAGCGCCTGCCGCATAATGTTGCGCGCCACCGTCGTCAGTTGTTCCTCTTCCTGCTTGATCCCGGCGATCTGTACTTCTTTTTCCCGAACGACCGCTTTCTCCGGCATGGTCGCATTGAGCAAAACATCCGAGAGAATGGTGACGGCCAGTTTTAAGTCCGGCTTGGTCACATCAATGCCGACGCTGAAGCTGTTATTCCCGGCGTCGCTCGTGATCATCCCGCCGACCGCTTCGATTTCATTGGCGATCTGTTCACCGGTGCGGGTCTTCGTTCCCTTGAGCAGCATTTTCGCCATCAGCCGCGTAATGCCATTGGTCTGCCCCGTTTCCGCCAGCAAACCGCCGCGAAAGACTGCCGTCATCGCGACCAGAGGAAGACGCGCATCTTCACGCACCAGAATGCGCACCCCATTTGAAAGTTCGATCTTCTGCACTTCGCCCGCCGTCGCCGGCCTGGCCACGTCGGCCTTGGCCGCGAGCGAGCCCTTCGGGTTGAGTGAAACCACCGTCAAATTGTCGTTAGTCAAATATTTGACGGCGACGCGCTTGATATCATCCAGCGTCACCTTTTGCACGGCGTCCAGATAATCACGGCTGAAATTCAGATTCCGCGTCAGCAGCCAGTTCGAACCGATGTCGGAGGCCTGACCGCGCATGGTCGTGAGCGAACCGAGATGATGACTGAGCGACATCTTCTTGGCTTTCACCAATTCGTCCGCCGTCACGCCAGCCTGCTTCACTTCCTCTATGATCTGCAGCATCAATTGCTGGACCGCATCGCGCTTGGCCGGTTCGACCGTCGCGTCCACTCCGAGCAAACCGGGATCGCCCGGGGTATAGGAAAAAGCGGAGACTCCGTAGGCCAAACCCGACTCATCGCGCCCCTTGCGGTAAAGACGCGAACTGCGTCCTTCGCCAAGGATGGAGGAGAGGAGATCAAGGGCAGGCACATCGGGATGCGTCACTTCCGGCACATGCCAGGCGAGCGACAGACGCGTCAGTTCTGTCGGAAATTCCTGGTGCGCGTCACGCTGACCGATCTGCGGCGGTTCCGCGGGAATATAAACGGGCTTGAGCGATTTCTCCGGATAGGTCTTGAAGAAATCGGTCAATTGCTGCCGTACCTGGCTCGCATCGACGTCGCCCACAATAACGAACGTGAGATTATTCGGAACGTAGCGCGATTTATAATACTGCATGACCTGCTCCTGCGTGAGCTGGTTGTAAACCTCGATCTGCCCGATGACTGGCAGGCGATAAGGATGCCGTTGATAGGCCGTGGCAAAAAGGAGCTGTCCCGTCATCCGGTCCGGATCGTCGAAGCCCATGGCGAATTCGCGGCGGATTACTTCCTGTTCCTTCAAATACTCATCCGGCGGCAGGGTCGAATTCATCATCGCATCCGACAAGACATCGATGGCTGTGGTCACGCCTGCCTTTGGCACATCGATCCAATAAACGGTGCGATCGAACGAGGTATAGGCATTGATGTAACCGCCAACATCCTGAATTTTTTGCGCGATCGCGCTGTTCGATTGCGTCTTGGTTCCCTTGAACAACATGTGTTCGAGGATGTGCGAGAGACCGGCGCCGAGGCGTTCGTCTTCATTGATGCTGCCGGTGGCGCACCAGGCCTGCACACTGGCCACCGGCGCGCTGTGATCTTCCTTGACGATGATGGTCAGACCGTCCGGCAACACCCACTTCTGCGCGTCCGTTGGAGGAACGGCCAGAGGGGCGTCTGGTGACGAAGCCGGTTTTACCAGTGATTTTGTCCGGCCTGGCGTTTTTTGATGAGTTGGAGTCGAGTTACTTGTTGAGATCATTCCGAATGTAAGTGCGCCGATCACGGCGAGGCGCGGCCCGAGGCCGGTCATAAACTTCTCGGCGCGGGCAAGCCGGGCGGCAATTGCGCCGGCACCGATTTCTCCGGCGCAAACGGCTTCACAAACGCGTCCTGAAAGTCGTAGACGCTTTTAAAGTCCTCCATCGAATCTTCGTCTGTCTTTCCAAAAATTCCGGCCCCGATCAGATTGAAAACCATGTGACCAATATCCTCGCACCGGTTGATCCCCCACGAGGAAAAGACCGTTACCACCATCGGCCCAAACTCTTTCAGCGCGTACTGGCGGACACCTTCCAGCAATTCAGGGCCGGCCACGTGCCGCACGGTCGTTCCTTTGATTTTCTTTTGCTGCTTCGTGGTGAAATCGAGCGCGTCGCGCAAAAAGACGTAGGCGTCGCGCGCGTATCGCGGGTCAGTCGCGACAATCGAATCGAGAGCTTCGGCAAATCCAATCTTTTGCATGAATAGTGAGAGCACACACTCGGTGCGAGCGCATACGATAGCCAGCAACAATCACGCGAGCAACTGCCGGAGGGGTGGAGCGTTGGTCGCCACAACACACCTGTAGGGGAAGCTGGCAGCTTCCCACCCCCGAGCTTGAGCGTTTCGTCCGGGAAGCTGGCAGCTTCCCCTACAGAAAACTCTGGGCCGTCCCCACCCTGACGCTCCGCAGTCAGTCCTGAAATTGTGCCTCCACCGCGTCCAGGTAAACGGACAAGGCGTCGCGCCGCCTTTTCTCCACTTCCTCCGACGCGCCCGCCGCTTTCAGGTAATTCGTGAAGTCTCCGCTGCTCGACCGCAATTGGGTGGCCTCAAACCAGTTCATATAATCATCCATCTTCGTCATGCGACGCGTGATCTGAAGATGAATCGCCTTGGCCGCGGCCAGCCGTTTGGCCACCCGGGTCCGCTTTCTCGACGCCAGGGTCAGCGCAATTTCGCGGTATTCCAACACCACCGGGCGCAGCAGCGGATGAGCCGAAGTGGAGAGCAAGAGCAGTTTCTGGTTGAGAGATTTCAACGCCCCGATCTGGCCTGCGGCAAGTTTCGATTGACCGATTTTCTCCAATTCCAGCGGCTGATCGCGCGCATTTGGATTCGGGATTGGGGTGTGCAGTAATTGATCGAGCTGATGCTCCGTCTCAGCGAAGCCGAGAAAAAACTCATAGCGCGCGCTGGAAGCGAACTTCGCCACGGCCGATTTCCACAAAGCCTCCAAAGTCTCGCCGCTCCCCAGACTTGGGAATTGAGATTTCAAATCGGACAAGGGATCGTTCGACGCACGCGCAAGACTTTCGATATAAGCCGAAAGGTGGGAAGCCCCGGACGGTTGATCGATCAAAAATTGCAGGAGACCCGCGGCGTAGGCCCGATAAAGCAGACGTGCTTGCGAATCAAGTTGCTCCGGGCGTTGACCCAGGAAATCCGAAAGCGAAACAATCCTGTTCGACTCGGTCGCGGCCACAAGCACGTCGTGGAGGGTCTGCTGTTGTTCGACGGCGCTCCGCGAAACGATGGCATCGATCAACCAGGGCGGCGCTTCTGTGTATGATGACCCGGCCGGCAGGTCGGTATGATTCCGGTAAATCAGTTCGAGGAAAATCGCGCGCAGAAGAGCGCGTTGAATAGCAGGCCTATCGACCTGGGCCTTGATGATAAGATCCAGTTGCAGCTTCAACCCGATTCCGGTCTGGCTGATGTGGAGCTGCGATGGCGGAGCATCGGGCAGGTTCGCCTGCGGAAACTGGAGATTGAGCACGACCGGTGTTTTCCAGTCGTCGTGCCGTTGCAGAATTCCAAGCAGGTCGCCTTTGGTGCGTTCGGCCAGGTCGCCCATGGCGCCGCGCAGGCGAACGTCGCCTCCGTAGATGATGAATTGGCGGGAGGGACTAACGCTCCGCTCGGTTGCGGCCGAGACGGCGGGAGGCGGCAGAGCCATGGCCGGCAATGTTGCTGCGAGGAGTGAAAGCCAAACCTTTTTCATGTTGAAGGCCTTTGCTACGATAGCCCGTCCGAAGGGACTTGATCGAGGAGGAAACCATGAATTCATCCCACGATAAAACCTTGAAACGATGCTGGCTTGCCGCTGTCTAATCTGTTAGAACCCCCATGCTTATGAAAACCCTCCCCATCCAAGTCCTCATTTGCGCTGCGCTGGCCTCGTTTGCGGCGGGCACCGCTTTCGCTGGTGGCCACGGCAGACATTCATCGTCCTCACAGGGATTCGCGGCACGCCCCGCGGCCCGCTCCTCCGCCGGGACACGATTCGCCCCCGCGGGCGGCGGCCGTTGGAACGCATCCGCCGGAAACTTCCGCGGGGTCAATAATTTCAACCGCAACGGCGTTCGCTGGAATTCCGGCGGATACAGGAGCGGAAATCTTGTCCGAAACGGGAATCGCAATGGGCAATGGGCCTCCAATCGTAGCGGAAACTGGAATCGCAACGGAAATTGGAATCGCAATCATCATCACCGCGGTAATCAGATCGTCTTCATCGGAGGTTACGGTTACTTTCCCTGGTACTTCCCCTATTCGTATTCCTATTACGATCCCTATTATCCATACGCCTACGGGGCCTATCAGGGTTCGTACGGCTATGATTCGGGCAACGGCTATGGTCAACAACCAGTCTACGATGGGAACAATGTCGACGAAAATTACGCGCCCACTGACGACAAGGGATCTTACCCCAACGGCTCGAATAACGTGCCGGTTGCCGAGGTCCAGCGTCTGCTTGCGCGCGCGGGCTTTTACAAGGGAGCAATCGACGGAGCGATGGGGTCTCGCACTTACTACGCCATTCGGGCCTATCAACGCAGTCACAATCTGCAGGTGGACGGCCAGATCGGGCCCGAATTGCTAAGTTCGTTAGGCCGAAGCTAAGGCGTGCCGCAGAACGAGAACTAAGGCGCGGCCGTCATCAGGACCGCCTTGTCGTGAAACTCGATCGTTCCCATCTTGCCGACCAATTTCCCCTCGCGTTCGAGCGCTGCCCACAAGTCGGCGAATAATCCGCCCATGAATCGGGCCAGCTGCGGATGAATGGGCAGACGGCCGAGACTGCCGCCCTTACTCGTCACCACCAGTTTTCCGCCGACGATTTTGGGCGCATAAATGGCCGTCGTGTAGAGAGAATAACCAAAAAGCGAACGCTCCACCGTGATGGCACACGAGCCTTCCCGGAACGCGACGACCGCTCGTTTGAAGTCGAGTAATGGCTCATCGAGCGCCTTTTGTTTGGTTTTCAACGCGTAAATCAGGAACGCATTCACCTGTTCGTCCGTGTATTGCAATTGAGACGGTTGATGGCGGATGGTGGCACTTTCGAGATCATTCCGGATCTGGGAAGCGAGCATGACCGTCTTGGCCGGCGCCGGCACATCCGGAGGCAAAAGAATCTGCACAAACCCCGCCACAGCGCACGCCCCGAGGACCACTTTGCTGATCTTGAAGAAGAGAGCGCGAATGCGGGCCCGTTGAGGATCGAAAAGTTTCTTCACCCGCTTCCGGGCGTCCTGCACATCCTCTTTCCGGACTTTGACGGCGGATCGGTCCAAACGAGCTCCGCAACCATGACAATAAATACGCTCGGGCTCGTTCTCGTGGCGGCATTCGGCGCAAACCACGGTTGTCATCGTGCTGGTGCTGGTCATTCGGGCTTATCCTTCTTCGGCTTCTTATCGGCGCTTTTGGCCGGAGGATTGTTGCTAACAGCGTCTTTTGTGCCCGAACCTTTCTTGGAGTCCGAATCCGCCGTCGGGGGCGCATCTTTCTTTACTCCCTCTTTATAAGAGGAGCTTCGGTAGTCGGTTATGTAGAAGCCGGAGCCCTTGAAAATGAGTCCGGCGCCAGTCCCGAGCAGCCGCTTTACCTTGCCGTGCCCCCATTTGGCGCGCTGGCACAGCTCCTTTGGACATTCCCGGAACGGATTGTCGCGCATCGATTGGTAGGCATCGAAGTTTTTCCCGCACTTTTCGCAGTGATACTCGTAGGTGGGCATGACAATGGAGGGACAATTCGGCTGAGCGCAGAGACGATCGCAACTCTGCATGTGCGGGGACGCAATTCAAGCCACCTGACGGCGGTTACGCGCATTCCACAGTGCGAACGATTCCGCAAAACCTAACAGGTAGGGATGGCTCTCCGAGCCGTCCCTCGAAAAATCAGCGAGAAAAAGTGGGACGCCTCGGAGAGGCGTCCCTACCATCATAGGGGTAAACAGCATGGAATCACACCCTGCGCACTCCTTGACTTTGCCCGCTGGAACGGTGAAAGGTTCGTCCGGAAATCCCCTTCCTCTATGTCACGATTCATTTGCCGCGTTCTCCCTTTCTCTGTTTTTGCCGGTGTCGCCCTCTTTCTAACGAGTTGCGAAGAGGAAGATCCCCGTTTCTCGTCGCAAACGCAGTACTTGGGGGGAGTTTATGGGAATGCCCCGACGAGTGGCGCTCCGCAGGACACCGTCTCGTACTGGGACGGGGATAACATTGGCGGCAAACCTTCGGTCAAGATCAGCCTCTCCGAACAACGCGCCTACTTTTACAAGAACAACATGCTGGTGGGAATCTCGCAGCTTTCCACCGGCCGGGAAGGGCTCAACACGCCCGTCGGCAAGTACAGCATTATCCAGAAGGATCAGAATCACGTCTCGAGCAAGTACGGCGATTACGTGGACGACGCCGGCAACGTGGTCATGCCCAACATAGACGTCGAGAAAGATAAAAAACCGCCGGGCGCGCATTATAAGGGAGCTCCCATGCCCTATTTCATGCGCATCGTCGGTGGCGTCGGAATGCACGCTGGGTATCTGCCTGGGTATCCGGCTTCGCACGGGTGCATCCGCATGCCCGAGTTCATGGCGCAAAACTTTTTCAGATCTGTCTCGACCGGCACTCCGGTCACGATCGTGAACTAGTTAGGCGACTTGGAGCGCGGGCCGCGCTTCGCAGAGCGAACCCTCTACACGGTAGGGATGTCTCTCCGCGACGTCCCACTTTTGCTGGTGGCTCGGTGACCGCACCAATGTTAGGGACGCCTCGGAGAGGCATCCCTACCTGCAGGAACGCCCAATCATTCGACGTTTACCGCGTTTCAGCGCACAGGTTAAGGGTGGAGAAGAACACGGATCTACTGGCGCTCGCCGCCGGCGCAGCCCCAATCGCGGCAAAGCTCCGTCGCATTAAGCAAGGGGCCTGGCCGCTCGCCTTCTCGCATGTGCTCGACTCCGCGCAACCCTTCCTGCTCGCGGCCATTGCTCGCACTGTGGAGAAACCAATCTGGGTTATTTGCCCAAGCGTCCGTACCCAGGAATCATTTTACGAGACTCTCGTCAACTGGCTGCCTTCGGCCGATTTTTTGCCCGAAGCTGAGTTTGCCGCCGTCGAAAATATTCTGCCCGACCCCGAGATGACGGCCGAGCGCCTGGCCCTGCTCTCGAAGATCGATCAGCGCACCGGCCTCCGCGTCATTGTGGCGACGCGGGCCAGCCTCGATCAACCCGCCCCGGAACCGGGCTCGCTCAAGTCAGCGTCGCTCCCGCTCCGGCGCGGCAAACACGCCGGCATGGAAAATCTGCTCACCAAACTCGCAGAAGCTGGTTATCAACGAATTTCGCAGGTCAGCACCCGCGGCCAGTTCGCGGTCCGCGGTGGAATTGTCGATCTCTATTCGTGGCAATCGCAGCTGCCCGTGCGCATCGAATTCTTCGGCGACGATATCGAGTCCCTGCGCGAGTTCGATATCGATACGCAAACATCCGTGCGCGATCTCGCTCATATTCAGATACTGCTCGGTGCGCCCGACGAACAAGGCGGTCGCATCCGCGACTATATCGGCGTCGGGGATATCGTGGCCGCGATCGAGCCATACCCGGACGACCCAGCCGAACAAATTGCCATCAGCGAAGGTTGGATCGAAGAAGGACCGGAGGATTTCAGCGGCGCGTTTCAGGATTGTGCGGTCGGCGAATTCGCGGTCGGCGATTTCATGCTGGCGGAAGCGAAGCGCGCGCAGTTCGTCGCGCGGCTGCAGGAATGGCGCAGCAGCCAGGCGCGCATCGTCATCTACTTTCAAACGGAAGGTGAGATCGAACGATTCCGTGAGATCATTGCCAACCCGGCGGCGCTCGATGGCGTCGACATGGTCGAAGGCACCCTGCCCCGGGGCTTTT
>Ga0193751_1002346_pt1 | contig 11494 bp, 13 predicted proteins | sample L1c2metaG_FD_143050 | JGI IMG/M metagenome (GOLD analysis project Ga0193751, IMG submission 143050) | Soil microbial communities from a riparian zone of the East river system, Colorado, United States - L1c2 | ecosystem: Environmental > Terrestrial > Soil > Riparian zone | place: USA: East River... | reverse complement strand
CTGGCGCCGGCAGTCCGACGGAACGTACGAGGATAAAGTGCACCGCGGCGGCTCCGTGGATCCGGTCGCGCTGGCGGGTGTGACTATCGAGCTCTCGCGTCTTTTCGATTAGCGCGGGGGCGCGCCGCGCCGTTGTTTCTCTCTGCGATCCGTTCCTCGGACCGCCGACTTGATCGATATCGTGACGCATCGGTCGATAGGAGCGCGAACGAGATCAACGCCCATGTCGGCGTTCGGGGCCGCCAACGGCGTCTATCTACAGCTCCGCCGCGACCTCATTCGTCAGCTGCTCGAGTTGCTGCGTGGCATCACCGTAGGGGTGGAGCAAAAGGTGCGTGAGCCCCGCGTCGCGCATCGACTGCAGCTGCTCGGCGCACTGCTTCGGAGTGCCCGCCAACCCGCGTCCCTCTGCCATGCGACGGTTCCCGTACTGCCCGATCATCCCGGCGGCGAGCTGTTCGCGAGCCTTTGTCTCATCGGCTGCCACAGAAATGTACACGCGCTTCGAGAGCGGGAAATTGGCCTCCCTCTTCCCTTCCCCCTTGAGCACCCGGCGCACCTCGGCAATCTCGGCGAAAAAGTCTTCATTCTTGGTTGCGCCCGCGCCCATCCACCCGTTGCCAAGCCGCACGGCGCGGCGCAGTGCGCCCGGAGCGTGCCCGCCGAGCCAAACAGGCAGAGGTTCCTGCAACGGCTTCGGAGCCATTGAGACGTTCTCGCCGCGCCACAGCGGACCCGGCAGGTTGGCCCCTTCTTCGCTCCAGAGAGCCCGCAGGACCCGCAGCCCCTCCGTGAAGCGCGCGACCGGGCGATCCTCGCTGATGCCAAAAGCCGGATAGAGGCTCGTCCCACCGCCGAGGCCGACGCCAACTGTCAGCCGGCCGCCGCTGAGCTGGTCGAGCGAGGCGAGTGCCTTCGCGAGTTGCACGGGATTGCGCTGGTTGAGGATGATCACCGATACGCCGAGGCGGATACGCTGCGTGCAGGCAGCGGCGTACGTCAGCAGCGTTACCGGCTCCAACTGGTCGCCGGCGCCGATGATGCGCTCGGTGAGCCACAGGTCCTCGTAGCCGAGCGCCTCGGCGCGGACAGCGAACTCACGAATGAGGCCCGCGTCGACTCTGCCGTCGCGAAAGACCTGCGGCAGCGCAATCCCGAGACGCAACCCGCTCTTCGTCAGCATCGATTCACCTCCGTTTCTGCCCGACCCGCGAACACTCCGATGTTTTGCCGGTCACCGGACCGTAGCCAACCCGGTGATCGGATGACCGATGCCGAGCGGCTTGGCATCGACGAGGATGAAGGCGATACGTGCGACCTCAGTCCCGCGATTGATCCAGGCGTGATTGGTGCCCCGCTGGATGACGATATCGCCCGCCTTGAGCCTCGTTGTCGAATCGTCGAGTTGCATGTCGATCTCGCCTGAGAGAACCAGGACATAATCGAGCGTCTCGGTGCGATGCATGACCGGCGTATTTCCCGGCTGGATGTCGTTCACCGTAAAGCGCGTCCCATTTGGCCCAGGACACGCGCACCCATGTCATCGATATCCTGGCCGGCTGCGATGACGACCGGCATGGAATCGCTGCACCAGATCAGCGTGCTGGCGGAGCCGGACCGCTGATTCGTCGCAGGTCCATCGATGAGGACCTTCGCGAGCATGTTTGTGTCGTGCCCCGTCACGACTCGGCGAATCTTCGGCAACTGTCGAGTGCTGCTCGTCATCTGGCCCGATCCTCCTGCTGGGTCACTTGTCAGAAGTCACTATGGCAGCGGTCGCTCACCGCCCGGGACCGGCGCCTCGAAGACGTTGATCATCATTGCCACGGAGCTGTAGAAGCCGGCGGCAGTCACCAGCTCGATCAGGAGGTCGAGGCCGAGGGCGTCCACCGCGCGTTCGTAGTTCGGCTGGCTCAGGGTCCGCGTCTCGTCGATTTCGGTAACGATCTCGTAGATGAGCCGTTCGTCCTCACGTGCGAAGTTGGGCACCTGCCGCGCGCGGATTGCCTCTACCACATCTGTCGCAAGCCCGGCCGCCAACGCATTCTTCTCGTGCGCGAACCACTCATACTGGGCGGACCAACGACGGGCAATGGTCAGCACCATCAGCTCGAACAGGCGTCTTTCCAGCTTTCCGCCCCTGCGCAGTACGTTGCCAAGCTGATTCGCCTTGTCTGCGATCTGCGGAAGCCGCAGCCAGATGGCGAACGGCCCGCGAACGTGCCCGCTGCGAGCGCCGGCGATCTCGTCGTGAAGGCGCCGCTGCTCGGGCGTAAGCTTGTCGATCTCAATTGGAGGTACCCGGCTCATGATTCCTCCTGCATCCCGTCTGGAGACACGCTACAGCACTCTGAGCGATCGAGGATGGTATCTTGAGGTGGATGACTCAGCGTCCGTAACGTAAGGGCTTTAGTATGGGACGACCGTCGCTGGATCGGGAGAAGGTGACGCTCTCCCTGCCACGAGACTTGGTCCGCTATGCAGATGCGCTGGCAACGGAACTGGCCACGAGCCGAAGCCAGGTGATCGCGGACGCACTTGCGGAGCGGCGAGCCCGCGAGGAGGACGAGCTTGCGCGTGAAGGTTACGCCTTCTACGCGCAACAGTCGGAGGAGTTCGCAGCGGCGGTTATAGCGTCCTTCTCCGAGGTTCTACGCGATGGCGGTTAGGCGTGGTGAAATCTATTGGGTTGACTTCGAGCCGGTCAAGGGCAGCGAGCAAGGCGGGCTTCGGCCCGCCCTTGTGGTGCAGAACGACGCAGGCAACGCGGCGAGTCCTACGATTATCGTTGCCGCGATGACTCGAAGGGTCCCGCCTCGCCGCTATCCGTTCGTCGTCGTCGTCAGCGCGATAGAGAGTGGGCTGAATGAAGTCGGCGCCGTGAATTGCGCCCAACTAACGACGATCCAGCAGGCCGGGCCTGCATCCCGCCTCATGCCCGCTCGTCGTGAGGACGACAGCGTGCAACCTATCGGCCGGCTCGGCACCGAGAGCATGGCCGCGGTCGACGCGGCGCTCAGGTACAATCTTGGCCTTCGATGACGAGCGGGTCCAGGCGCATCTGATCATCCGCGGACGTGTGCAGGGCGTCTACTTCCGAGGCACGTTGAAGGAGCGTGCGGAATCGCTCGCCGTCGGCGGCTGGGCCAGGAATTTGGAGGACGGGTCGGTCGAGGCTGTGTTCGAGGGATCACGGGTCAGCGTCAACGCTGTGATCGCCTGGGCGCGGATCGGGCCTCCGGCCGCTCGCGTCGAGTCTGTCGAGATTGCTTGGGGCGAGCTGCCACCGGAGGCCGAAGCCCGGGGGTTTGAGGTCCGCTAGCGGGCGGCGTCAGATGGGCTTACCCTTGGCCGGCCCGCGTGTTTTGCGCCGCGACCAGCTTCCAACCGCCGGCCTGCTTTACCCATACCTGGATGACCTGTGAATTCATGAGCTCGGTTTGGCCTGAGCGCTCCGACTTGTTGGTCTGGGTGCCGGCCATCACGGCAGTGTCGCCGTAGACCCGCACGCTCAGCTCGCCGCGCGACGTCTCGCGCGGGCGCTCTTTCATTCCCTTGATGTAGACGGGCTTCGTCTCGACCCTCCCAGTCGTGTGGACGTGTGTGTAGTCATCGGCGAGCAGCCCTTCCAGCGTAGGCCAATCCTCTTCGGACAGCGCGCGGCAGCGCTCCTGCTCGAGGGTCTTGAGTGTCGTGACGATGGGGCTATCAACGGTGCTGCTGGTCATCGTGTTTTCTCCTCCGTCATCCTTCAAGTCCAGTGCGTCTGCGATGGCTGAGTTCCTTAGGCCGTGACCGCATCTACTACGCGGCCGGTGAACTGGCTGTTATAGAGCTCGGCGTAAGCAGCGTTCTTGGCCAGAAGCCGGTCGTGGGTACCCTGCTCCACAATGCTGCCGTGATCCATCACCAGAATCAGATCGGCGTTGCGAATGGTGGATAGCCGGTGGGCGATGACGAAGCTGGTTCGACCCTTCATCAGATCGGCCATAGCCTCTTGAATGAGAACCTCGGTGCGCGTGTCGACGCTGCTGGTGGCTTCGTCAAGAATGAGTATCGCAGGATCAGCCAGGAAGGCGCGCGCGATCGTCAGGAGCTGCTTTTGACCTTGCGAAAGGTTGGTTGCCTCCTCGGCCAGGACCGTGTCGTAACTATCCGGCAGCGTGCGAATAAAATGGTCTGCCTGGGCCGCTTTGGCGGCTTGCACAACCTGCTCCTGCGTGGCAGCGTCTCGGCCGTAGGCGATGTTGTCGCGGATGGTACCGGAGAACAGCCAGGTGTCCTGGAGCACCATGCCGAACATGCGGCGCAGGCTGGCGCGCTTCATCTCCCGAAGGTCGATGCCATCGACCCTGATTGCACCAGCGTTGACGTCGTAAAACCGCATCAGCAGGTTGACGAGTGTCGTCTTGCCCGCGCCGGTCCGGCCGACGATAGCGATCGTCTGGCCGGGCTCTACGTCAATGCTCATATCGTCGATGAGCGGGACGTCATCGTTGTAGCGGAAGCTGATGTGGTCGAATTGCACAGCGCCTCGCGGCTCAGCGATTGCGCGCGCATTGACCGGGTCTGGCCCTTCTTCCGGTTCGTCCAATAGCTCGAACACGCGCTCGGCCGAGGCCAATGTCAATTGAATCGTGTTGGCAATGCTGCTCAGCTGCATGATGGGCTGAGAAAACTGTCGCGAGTATTGAATGAAGGCCTGAACGTCGCCGATAGCAATGGCACGCTGCGTGACCAGGATGCCGCCGATGACCGCCACAAGGACGTAGCCGACATTCCCCACGAAGGTCATGATGGGCAGAATCATGCCCGTGGCAAATTGTGCGCGCCAGCCGGCCTCGTAGTAGTTTCCGTTTAGGTCGTGAAACTCCTCGATGGATTGCTCCTCGCGTCCATAGGCTTTCACGATCTTGTGCCCTGTGAACATCTCCTCGACGTGACTGTTGAGCTGCCCCAGTGACATTTGTTGGCGCCTGAAGAAGGTCTGCGAGCGTTTTGCAATTGTCCCAGTGATGAATAGGCTGACTGGGAGCGTCAGCCCCACAACGAGCGTGAGCAGCGGGCTGATCGTAAGCATCAGCACAATGACACCGGCGACCGTGACGGTGGACGTGATGAGTTGGGTCAGGTTTTGCTGCAGCGTGCCGCTGATGCTGTCCATGTCGTTAACGGCGCGGCTGAGGATCTCGCCATGCGTCCGCGAGTCATAAAACTTCAAGGGCAGACGCTCGAATTTCTCCTCCACCTGCTTGCGCATGGCGTACACGGATTTCTGAGCGACATCAGTCATCAGGTACTGCTGGAGGTACTGGAAAAAGGCGCTCACCAGATAGAGCCCGCCCAGTATGACCACGATGTGGGCGATGTAGCCAAAGTCCACCGAGCCCGTGCCGCGGCTCTTGGCCAGGATCCCCAGGAACAGCTTGGTGGTGGCCAACCCCAGGACCTTTGGGCCAATCACGTTGAAGAGCGTGCTGAGCACGGCGGCCGCCAGTACAGCCACCAGCTGAAGGCGCATCGGCTTGAAATAGCCGAACAGCCGTAGCAGGGTGCCCCTGACGTTCTTTGGTTTCTGCAGCGGCACGCCAAAGCCGCTCATCGGCCCCCAGTTCATGGGGCGAGTTTGGCCTGCGCCGCCGCGCGATCTGTTGTCTGCCATCTAGGCGGCCCCGTTCAGGGAGATCTGGGACTCCACGATCTCTCGATAGACCGGGCACGACTCCAATAGGTCGCTGTGCGTGCCAATGCCCACGATGCGGCCTTCGTCGAGGACGATGATCCGGTCAGCATCCATGATTGTGCCAACGCGCTGGGACACGATGAACACCGAGGAGCCGCTCGTTTCGCCTCTGAGCCCCGCACGGAGCCGGGCATCGGTTGCGAAATCAAGGGCGGAAAAGCTGTCGTCGAACACGTAGATCTCCGGCTCCCTCGCCAGCGCGCGGGCTATCGACAGGCGCTGTTTCTGGCCGCCCGACAGGTTGATCCCGCCCTGAGCGATGATCGACTCAAGGCCGTTCGGCATGTCAGCCACGAATTCGGTGGCCTGAGCGACGCTCGACGCGCGCCGCAGCTCTGCGTCCGAAGCGTCTCCCTTCCCGAAACGGAGGTTGTCGCTGATAGTGCCGGAGAACAACACCGCCTTTTGCGGCACAAACCCGATTTTCAGGCGAAGGTCGGCCTGCGGCATGTCGCGCACGTCAATGCCGTCTACCAGAACGCGGCCGCTGTCGATGTCGTAGAAACGCGGAATGAGACTGACCAGGGTTGATTTGCCTGAACCGGTGCCGCCGATGATGGCCGTGACCTCGCCCGCGCCGGCCGTAAACGAGACGTCGGACAGCGCCGCTTCCTCGGCGCCGGGATAGCTGAAGGTGACGTGATCGAACTGCACGTGGCCCCGCAGCGCGCCCGCCGGCCCTGTGCGCGCGGGATCCCTGATCTCGGGAGCGACATCCAGCACCTCGTTAATCCTGGCGGCCGACGCCGCCGCGCGCGGAAGCATGACGAACATCACGGTCATCATGAGGACCGACCAGAGAATGAACGTGGCGTACTGCAGGAAGGCGATGAGGGAGCCAATTTGCATGTGCCCGTCGTTGACGCGGATGCTTCCAAACCACAAGACGGCCAGAGTGGTGAAGTTCAGCGTCAGCATCATGCCTGGCATCAAGAACGCCATCAGGCGGTTGACCTGGACGGCGGCATTGGTGAGGTCGAGATTGGCCACATCAAAGCGCTTGTGCTCGTATGCTCCACGGTCAAAGGCTCGAATGACCCGCACGCCGCCGAGCGCTTCATCCAAGATCAGGTTCAGCTTGTCAATCTTCAGCTGGATGATCTGGAAGATCGGGATGGCCTTTCTCATGACAAGTAGGAACAGTGCCGCCACCAGTGGCATAGCGGCGACGAGCACCAACGTCAACGTGACGTCCTGGGTGAGCGCCAGGATGATGCCGCCAACGATCATCATTGGCGCGGCGATGGTCATATTGAAAGTCATGGTCAGGACTTGCTGAATCTGCGTCGGGTCGTTGGTCATGCGGGTAATGAGTGAAGCGGTGCCGAAGCTATCGAACTCATGCAGCGAGAAGCTCTCGACGTGCCTGAAGGCTTTTTCGCGGACGATCCGGCCAAAGCCGGTAGCTACCTTGGCCGAGAAGAAGCTCCCAACCACAGAGCAAGTGGTGCCGGCAATCGCGATCAGCAGCATGATGGCGCCAACGCGGAAGATATAGCTGGTATTGCCCCTTACGACGCCGACATCGACGATGTCCGCCATGAGCTTGGGCAGATACAGATTGGCGATCGACGACAAGAAAGACAGCCCGAGCACCAGGATCAACATGGGGCGATACGGCTTGATGAAGCGCAGGATCCTAAGCATCCAGGCCGGTTCTGCTCGTGCTCAGCAGGGCGCCGTGGAGGAACAGCTCCACGATCTGCTCGGCAGTAGCCAATGGCGCGCCGAAGCCGTGTCCCGTCATGCGGTTGCTGAAGGCCAAAACCAAGAACATCCGGGCGGCGATATCGGGCTCCAGCCGCAGCGAATCCGCATCCGGTTCAAACAGAGCGCGGACGGCCTGACCAATGGGTGCCATCGGGTGCTCGCACTGATCTTCTTGCTTCAGGTGGTCCTGCTCAGGATGCCAGCCCGTGTCCCGAAAAACTCGTATGAGCGACCAGAAGCGATCCTGATAATCGGTGATGGCGGCCAGGCCGGCCAACAGTCGTTGGGCAAGCGGGGCGTTCAACGGGATCTTGTGGATCTGAGCCACCTCGGCTTCCCCGCGCATGGCCGTACGCAACGCCGCCAGGACGAGCTCGCGCTTCTCGGGGAATACGCGGAATATGGTGCCCTCGGCGATGCCGGCTGCCTGTGCGATCTGACTGGTGGTGACGTTCGCACCATGCTCGCGCAGAAGCGGCAGGGTCGCCGAGATGATCGCCGCCCTCCGGTCCTCCGGACTCATCGCCGGTGCGCGGTGATGCACCGCGTCCTGGGCGGCTAAGGCGGCCGAGTTGAGTACATCCGGCATATCTTCTGGTCTATGGAGGAGGATGCGTAGCTGTTACATGTCATTTTATGAGTGAGTCCTCACTCATGTCAAGAGCCGGGCTGAAGGCATCAGGCGCGCCCCACATCGCCTAGTCGAACATCAACACCGTGCGAGCAACCTCGCCCGCCTTCATCGCGCGGAAGGCCTCGTTGATGTCATTCAAACGACCGCGGCGCGTGACCATCTCGTCGAGGAGAAGCCTCCCCTGGCGGTAGAACTCGAGATACCGGGGGATATCAGTTCGAAACTGGTTCGACCCCATGCGCGAGGTCTGCAGCCTGCACTCGGGTCGCATCGCCATGAAGGGTATCTCGAAGACCGTGTCCGGCGGCGGAACGCCGACAACTGTAGCGGTCCCGCGGATCGCCAGCGACTCTACTGCCTGACGGACGAGGGTCGCGTTGCCGACGGCCTCGAAGGCGTGATCGACGCCTCTGCCCTTCGTGATCTCACGGATCGTCTGCACGGGGTCCGCGACCGCTGAGTTGACGGCATGCGTAGCGCCCAGGCTCTTGGCCATCGTCAGCTTCGAATCGAACATGTCGACGGCGATGATAGTGCGCGCGGCAGCAATGCGCGCGCCCTGGATAATTGAGAGCCCGACGCCGCCGCAACCAAACACGGCGACGGTCTGCCCCGCCTGCACGCCGGCCGTTCGCAGGGCTGCGCCGACGCCGGTCAGCACGCCGCAACCCACGAGCGCGGCGCGATCGAGCGGAATCTCAGGATCGACCTTGACGACGGAGTTCTCGTGCAGGAGCATCTCCTCCGCATAGCTGCCGATGTTGAAGATCTGATCTACAGGCATGCCGTCCTGCGTTAGCCGTGGTGGTTGGGAGGCAGATCGGCTCACCGCCCCTCCGATGCACAGATTTGGATGGCCCGCCAGGCACTGCTCGCAACTGCCGCAGAAGCCGGAGAGACACGCGACCACATGATCGCCGGGCGCCAGGGTGGTCACGTCCTCCCCGACCGCCTCGACGATGCCCGCACCCTCGTGCCCGAGTACCGCGGGATGATCGGGCCGGAAGCGCGCGTTCCCGTCGACGAAGTGCAGGTCGCTGTGGCAAACACCGGTCGCAACGGTTCGGACGAGCACCTCGCGGCCGGCCGGCCGGTCGATCTCGACCGCCTCGATGGTCAACGGCTCGTATGGTCGTCGGTAGACTGCCGCACGGACGCTCATGCTCATCCTCCGGAATGCGTCTGAAATGTCAATGATACTCCCATGGGATTACATCCTTGACGGCCTCCATCCGCTGAACTACCGTGGTGGCGTCGCTCGAGGTAAGGAGCGTGATGCCGAGTGCCGCTCGGAGGGAGCCGGGACATGGACGGGACCCGTTTCGACGAGCTGACCAAGACCCTCGCCACTGCCGGCTCACGACGAAATGCCCTGAAGATACTCGGCGCCGCCGTCCTTGGCGTGGCGCTCGGCTGGGACCGCCCGCGTCAGGCTCAGGGAGCGACCTGTGCCGGGACGCCCTGTCCGGCTGCGGCCTGTGGCAACGGTTGCATCTGTGGGAACAACGCAACGTGTTGCGCCGTCGCCGGCGGCCCTTGCAACAGCAGCACCGACTGCTGCTCCGGCACCTGCCTGGGCGGCGTCTGTTGCCCGAGCGCGCAAGTCTGCGGTACCGCTGCGGCGCCGATCTGCTGCCCGGCCGGCCCGGCCTGCAACCCTGACGGCACCTGCGGCTGCCCGCCAGCCGCGCCCGCCTGCGCGCCCGGCCAACCCTGCTGCTCCGGCACCTGCCTGAACGGCGTCTGCTGCCCGACAGCGCAGGTCTGCCAGACTCCCGGCGGCGCACGCACCTGCTGTCAGGCAGGTCAGACCTGCAATGCCGGCACCTGCGGTTGTCCGCCGCCGAGCGTCACCTGCGGTCCGAGCAACATCTGCTGCGCGCCGCCGATGGTCTGCGACGCAGCGGGCGCCTGCGTCTGCCCGGACAACGTGGCGCCCTGCGGTCCCAACCAGACCTGTTGCCCGTCCGGACAGCAGTGCGTCAATGGCGCCTGTTGCACCGCTGCTCAGATCTGCGCCGGCGCCTCGGGAACGGAGATTTGTTGCCCCGCGGGCAGTAGCTGCGTCAACGACGCCTGTTGCGCCGCTGGTCAGGTCTGCGCCGGCACCTCGGGAACGATGATTTGTTGCCCTGCGGGCAGCAGCTGCGTGAACGGCAGTTGCGGCTGCCCGCCGAACAGCACCGTCTGCGGCGATCCGGCCAACCAGCATTGCTGCCCTCCCGGACAGCAATGCGTCAACGGCGCCTGTTGCGCCGCTGCTCAGATCTGCGCCGGCGCCGCGGGAACGGTGATTTGTTGCCCTGCAGGCAGTAGCTGCGTCAACGGCAGCTGCGGCTGCCCGCCGAACAGCACTCTTTGCGGCGCGCCGGCCAACCAGCATTGCTGCCCGCCGGGACAGCAGTGCGTCAACGACGCCTGTTGCGATCCTGCTCAGGTCTGCGCCGGCACCACCGCGGGAACGGTAATTTGTTGCCCCGCGGGCAGTAGCTGCGTCAACGGCAGCTGCGGCTGTCCGCCGAACAGCACAGTCTGCGGCGGTCCGGGCAACCAGCATTGCTGCCCGCCGGGGCAGCAGTGCGTGAACGGCAGCTGCGGCTGTCCGCCGAACAGCACAGTCTGCGGCGGGCCGGGCAACCAGCATTGCTGCCCGCCGGGGCAGCAGTGCGTCAACGGCACCTGCGGCTGCCCACCGAACAGCACCGTCTGCGGTGGGCCGGGCAACCAGCATTGCTGCCCGCCGGGCCAGGAATGCGACCCGCTGAACAATCAATGCGTTCCCCGCCCGACCCCGACGCCCGCGAACTGCGGTCATGCTGGCAAGTTCTGCTGTCCCGGCGGCGCGTGCATCCCCCCTCTGGTCTGCGACTACTCCACCGGCCTCTGCGGGCCCTGAGGCGACAGCGGGTAGGTGTGCCGTCAGAAAGGCACTCCCTGCACGAGCGGTGTCACCTGCCCGGCCAGCGGATTCTGTCCCTAGAACGCCCGTAAATCCTCCCCTGCCGTCCTGGCGTGCAGGTCACGGTCCGCATTACGGGTGGCGCGGCCGTCCGCGCGGAGATGGTCGGCATCTCGATGAAGAAAAGGCGTGTTGGGAGTACCGTCGAAATCGGTTAGGTGGTCCCCGGGCCGCGGCTTTGTCTGGCCAACGCGTCACGCCAGCTCGGTGGCACGTCAGCGCCACGAATCTCCCAGCGAACAAAGGCAGTCGGCCCCATATCGTTCTGCAGCGCATCCATCACTAGGGCATGCGGCAGCGCCTCGACGAAGCTGCCCAGGTGGGCCTCGTCCCCCCACACCGACAGCGTCCAAAAGTGTAGATGAAGCGGGTCCTGGTTCATGGAATAGCCGACGGCGCCGGGAGCTGCTTCGACTTGGCGTCGGACCGCAAACGCGTATCTGATGAA
>Ga0193751_1002345_pt1 | contig 11500 bp, 9 predicted proteins | sample L1c2metaG_FD_143050 | JGI IMG/M metagenome (GOLD analysis project Ga0193751, IMG submission 143050) | Soil microbial communities from a riparian zone of the East river system, Colorado, United States - L1c2 | ecosystem: Environmental > Terrestrial > Soil > Riparian zone | place: USA: East River... | reverse complement strand
GCGCTCGACGTCACCGCACAAGTCGCCCGGCAGCCGCTGGCCGGCAAAGTCCCAGATCACGGTCCTCAGCTTCTGGCCGGTGTGGAAGGTCAGCCCGTGGTCGATAACCCACACGCGGTCCTCGGCATCGAAAAGGCAGTGGCCGGATTTGCGGTCTGCGTTGTTGGTGATGACGTCGAAAAGCGCGACCCTGATCCACGTATCGCGGAATGTCGACTGCTCAGATAGGAAATGCCGGTTGTCGGAATCGACGAACAGCTGGACCATGCCGACCCCGTGCGGCGCGCGCCGGCGCACCACCGTGGGCGGAATGTTCGGCCAGCCGATGACCTTGCTGAGCTCGTACGCAGCGACCTCTCTCTTGTAGAGGGTCCCGGCCTGGAAGTCCCAGAGCGGCGACTCTCCCTGCGCCGGTTTGTACACGACCCGCAACCCCGCCGGCGCATGCGGCTCGAGGGTCGCCAATAATGTGTAGTTGGACGCACCGCCGAGCACGCCCGCCAGCCGCATTTCAGGCAGCTTGGCAAGGAGGCGCTCCGCCTCCACCGGCTCAAGGTCAGAAGATCGGGCGGGCACCGTTGCTGACCGGGCATGGATGGCCGGCGGGGTCCATGGGCAGGCCGCAGCGCGGGCACAGGGGCCGCCCAGCGCTGAGCACGTTCTCCGCCTGTTTGGAGAAGGCCAGGACCTGCTGGTGGCTGAGCCAGAAGCGCACGCTCGGCGACTCCGACGGCGCGTCCTCTTCGCCGGTTGCCGCCTCGCTCGCGACCAACACGAACATGTGCCTGTCCTCGTGGTAGCCCAGGCCCATCTCGCCGACCTGCCACTCCGGTTCGCCGGGCTGGAGATGCGGATCTTTCGCCGAGAGTTCGGCCGTTTCGATGCCCTGCGCCGCGATCATCTGCTGCAGGCGCACGAGCAGGGCTTGAATCTGCGATTTCTCGCACGTCAGAGTCAGGGTCCGCCCCGCGCCGCTCGCGAGCAGGAAGAACTGGCGCTGTCCGGGCTGGCCGACCGCCGCGACGGCGATCTGGTCGACCGGGTCGAGCTCGAAAATAGGCATCCGGGAAAGACTACCGGGATCGCGTTTCAGGTCCCAATGCCTGGGGAAGAAGGTGAGGAGTTGACAATTGAAATTCGCGCCTACCTTGGCGCGGGAGGAATAGCAAACAGATGCCGAAAACCGTAGGAATCGACCTGGGGACGACCAACTCGGTCATCGCCGTCATGGAAGGCGGCGAGCCTGTCGTCATCCCGAACGCGGAAGGTTCGCGGACCACGCCCTCGGTCGTCGCATTCACCAAGACCGGTGAGCGGCTGGTCGGCACGCTTGCCCGCAGGCAGGCGGCCGTGAACCCCGAGAACACCGTCTACTCCATCAAGCGCTTCATGGGTCGCAAGTTCGCTGAGGTGGAATCCGAGCGGAAGATCGTGCCGTACCAGGTGAAGCCCGGCAAGGACGACCGTGTCGTCGTGCACGTCCCCGCAACCGACAAGGACTACACGCCCGAGGAAATCTCGGCCATGATCCTTCAGAAGCTCAAGACCGACGCCGAAGCCTACCTTGGCGAGAAGGTCACGGATGCGGTCATCACCGTGCCCGCTTACTTCAACGACTCACAGCGCCAGGCGACCAAGAACGCCGGCCAGATTGCCGGGCTGAACGTGCTACGCATCATCAACGAGCCGACCGCGGCGTCGCTCGCATACGGCCTCGACAAGAAGGCCAACGAAACCATCCTGGTCTTCGACCTCGGTGGGGGCACCTTCGACGTTTCCGTCCTCGACGTGGGCGACGGCGTGTTCGAGGTCAAGTCGACCAACGGCGACACCCACCTGGGCGGCGACGACTATGACCGCCGGGTCGTCGACTGGCTGGCCGATGAGTTCAAGAAGCAGAACGGCATCGACCTTAAGACCGACCGGCAAGCTCTGCAGCGCCTTACTGAGGCCGCGGAGCGGGCCAAGATCGAGCTGTCGAGCCGGCTCGAGACGACGATCAACCTGCCGTTCATCACCGCGGACGCGACCGGCCCGAAGCACCTCGAGATGACGCTCACGCGCGCCAAGTTCGAGTCGCTGACCGCCGACCTAACGGAGCGGTGCCGCGGTCCGTTCCTTGCCGCGCTGAAGGACGCCAACCTCACGCCGCAGCAGATCGACGAGGTGGTTCTCGTCGGTGGATCGACCCGCATGCCCGTCATCCAGCAGCTGGTCAAGAACCTGCTTGGCGGGAAGGAAGCCCACAAGGGCGTCAACCCGGACGAGGTGGTCGCCGTCGGGGCGGCTATCCAGGCCGGTGTGCTCAAGGGCGAGGTCAAGGACATCCTGCTCCTCGACGTCACCCCACTTTCGCTCGGCGTCGAGACGCTGGGCGGGGTCGCCACCAAGGTGATCGAGCGCAACACCACGATCCCGACGTCGCGGTCGCAGGTGTTCTCCACGGCTGCAGACAACCAGACGTCGGTTGAGGTTCACGTTCTCCAGGGCGAGCGCGAGATGGCGCGCGACAACCGCACGCTCGGTCGCTTCCACCTGGACGGGATTCCACCCTCACCACGGGGTATGCCGCAGATCGAGGTCACGTTTGACATCGACGCGAACGGGATCCTCAACGTGAAGGCTCAGGACAAGGGCACCGGCCGTGAGCAGTCGGTGACCATCACCGCGTCGTCCACCCTCGCGAAGGACGAGGTCGACCGGATGGTCAAGGAGGCCGAGGCGCACGCCGGCGAGGACCGCGCGAAGCGCGAAGAGGTCGAGCTGCGCAACCAGGCGGATCACATGATCCACCAGGCCGAGAAGGTCATCAAGGACAACGCCGACCGGATCCCCGAAGACGTCAAGACCGAGGTGAATACGAAGCTGGAGGCGCTGAAGAGCGCGGCCAAGGGATCGGACACGAACGCGCTGAAGCGGTCGATGGACGATTTCAACGAGGCGCTCCAGAAGATCGGCCAGCACATCTACCAGGGCGCAGGCGCGGGGGGCGGGACCTCGTCGTCTGCCGAGGCGGATGGCCACGATGATGGCGAGAAGAAGAAGGAAGAGGACGTCGTGGATGCCGATTACCGTGAGGTCAACTAAGACTTCAGAATCGGCGTAGACGCGCCAAGGGGCTGCGGCTTCGGTCGCAGCCCTTACCTTTTGTCTGCCGTGGTCTGGTCGCTCACCCTCGATGCGTACGTCCGGGCCAGGACCAGGCTCTGGGCCGCCGCGGGTCTGTGGGGCGGGCTGCTGCTGATCGTCACCGACGTCTTCTTCGCCGTCGTGACGTACATCCCACAGTACCGCGTGCGCAATGACTTCCGCCTCATGTACGGGGCGGCGCTGACCGGGCTTCAGCAGGGCTACGGCCACCTGTACGACCTGGCCGCGCAGAAGCAGGCCGTTGAAGGTTTGGGAGCGGGGTTCTACTGGTCGCCTTTCCTCAATCCGCCGCCACTGGCCTGGCTGGTCACGCCGTTCATCATCTTGCCGTTCACCGCGGCGCTCGTCGTGTGGACCGCATTGCTTCTCGGAGCTCTGGTTCTAGCGTGGTATCTGGCGGCGCCCGGCGGCCGCCTCACGCGGGCCGCACACCTGGCGATGCTCCTCGGGGTTTTCCCGGTCGCCTTCGGCGTGATGGTCGGCCAGCCCGTCGCTCTCGTCGTCGCGGCGGCGGCCGCTTGCTGGTGGTTTGCCGAGCAGGACCGCCCCGTCGTCGCCGGGCTGGTCCTGAGCGCGATCGTGCTCAAACCGCAGCTGGCCCTGTTCGTCCCGCTCACTCTGCTCGTCTCGGGGCACGCTCGCGTCTTCGGCGCGTGGCTGGTGGCCACCCTGGCCATCGGCCTGGTCGCACTCGCGATGCTTGGCGCGGACGGATTCAACCGCTATCGAGAGGTCTTGAACCTAGCCTCGCAGTGGGAGATCACCCGACGGTATGCGTTCTCGGGCCTGGTCGGGACTGGTGCGCCGCTCTACCTCAGCGAGGCGATCGTCGCCGCTGTGACCCTGCTGGCGGCCTGGGGGCATCGGGGTGGAGGCGCCGGCATGCCGATCGCCGCCGGCATCGTCGGGTCGCTCCTGTTCACGCCCTACGTCGGGTTCCAGGATTTCGCCATCCTGTTCGTGGCCGGGTGGCTGATCCTCCGTTCCAAACCATCGGAGTGGCAGGTCGGCGCGCTCGTCGTAGGCTTCGTCCTACTGGAGCTGTCTCTTGTCCTGCCTCCCGCCTTGATTCTGTCCCTGGAGTCGGTTGTGCTGATTTCCATCGCATGGCCAGGTCTTGGCGGTCTGGGCGCCAAGCCTCCGGAGGCCTGGCGATGGAGCCGACGATGAGATTCGAACTCATGACCTGCCACTTACGAGGCGGCTGCTCTGCCAGCTGAGCTACGTCGGCATTTCGCGCGAAGAATTCGTTTTTTCTGTGGGCGCCTAGGCTACCATCGAAAACAATGAGGACACTCGACGTGGAACGCTTGGCGGACGGCGAGTACGACCTCATCAAGCCCCTGCTCGTCGAGCTTCACATGGGTGAGCAGGTCCACTATTCCGACCACCCGCAGCTGAGTCGCATCGACATCGAAGACCACCTGGCGACCGTGCCGACGACCTTCCGAGGCGAGAACATCGTCTTCGCGGTGCGCGATGAGGTCGGCACCGTGATCGGGTTCTGTTGGATCGTTCTGTTCGACCCCGGCACCGGCCTCGAGGGGGAGGTCGCCGAGGTTTACGTCCAGCCGGAGCATCGCGGCCGCGGCGTCGGTGAGATGCTCATGCAGCAGGCGGTCCGGCTGTTCCGCGAGCGGCGCGTCACCCTCGGCTACGTCTGGACGCGGCCGGACAACGAGGCGGCTGTCCGGCTTTACCAGTCCGCTGGTTTCGAGAACAACAGGCAGCTCGTGCTGACCTGGTACCCGACCGAGCAGTAAGGGCCAACCTAAACTCGCAGGGTGAGATCTGAGGTCCAAGCCTCGGAAGAGACGCGCCCCGCAATTGTGATGCCGGCAAGGCGCGGCCCCTGGCGGCTGGTCATGTTCGGGACCGCAGTGGTCGTGCTTGCGGCCGTCGTCGCCGGCGCCGTCACCCTTGGCGTCCTGGAGCTGCAGTCGCGTACGAATCCGAACCTGCGATCGGGAGTGACCATCACCGAGGATTCCGCCATCGTCCAGGCCGCCGCCCGCGCCAAGCCCGCTGTCGTCAGCGTGGTCACCGAGCTCCAACCGTCGGTGAGCGGCGGCTCCGGGTACCTGGCGACGAGCGACGGCTACATCGTCACCAACGTGCAGGTGGTCGCGCACTCGAGCACGCTGACCGTCCTCCTGCTCGGCGATGCCAAACCGCACAAGGCACGCCTGGTCGACTACGACTGCCAGACCGGTGTGGCGGTGATCAAGGTCGACCAGGTGAGCGGGCTGCCGACGCTGGCCTTCGCGGATCCGACCGCGCTCGTGCAGGGCCAGGTGTTGGTCGCCGTAGCCGGCCCGCTCGATGGCAGCGCCGTGGCGCGCGGAATCATCAGCGCGCTGCACCGTCCCGTGACTGTGACTGACCCGGTCGCCTCGGATCAGAGCGTCGAGATCAGTGACACGATCCAGACCGACGCGGTCATCGATCCAGGCACGGCCGGCGGACCGCTGCTCAACGTGGGCGGCCAGGTCATCGGCGTCTCCATGGCTGCGCAGGCGTCGAGCGGCGGCTTCGGCCTCAACACCGCCGACATCCAGGACGACGTGCAGCAAATCCTGTCCAGCGGCCAGCTGGTCGTGGCGTCCATGGGCGCGACGAGCACAGTGCTGACCCAGCAATCCGCCGCGTTGATCGGCTCACCTGAGGGCAGCCGCCTCGCGGCCGTCGACAAGGTCGGACCGGCGGCGACGGCCGGGCTGAAGCCCGATGACGTCATCACTCAGCTGGACGACGTCACCGTGGACGCCGCCCACCCGCTGCCGCTGCTCCTGCGGTCGCGCTTCCATCCCAACCAGCGCGTCACCGTCACATACACCCGCGGCAACACCTCGACCCAGGTGCAGCTGACGCTGGTTGGCGCGCACCCGGCCTGCTGATGACCGAACAGCCGGGCATGGGAATCAGAAGCCGGATCGATGCCGCTCTGGCGGATGCGGTGCGCTCGCTAGGGGTCGATGGAGCGCTGCCCGACCTCGAGCTAGGCCGTGCGAAAGGAATCGACCACGGTGAGTACGCGAGCCCGGCAGGGCTCAAGCTCGCCCGCGCGCTCCGCAAGGCTCCGCCGCAGATCGCGGAGACGATCGCTAAAACGATCGTCGTGCCCGACGGAGCGGCGACCGCCGAGGCGGCCGGCGGCTATGTCAACTTCCGCCTCACAGCCGAATGGCTGCAGAGCCTGGTTACCGAAGTTGCGGCGGGCAGCAGTGAATATGGCGCGGCCGACCTCGGCCGAGGCGAGCGCGTGCAGGTGGAGTTCGGCAGCATCAACCCGACGGGACCGATGCACATCGGCCACGGCCGCGGCGTGATCCTCGGCGATTCGATGAGCCGGATGCTCGAGTTCACAGGACACAAGGTCGAGCGCGAGTACTACGTCAACGACCAGAACACGCAGGCGCGCCGCTTCGGCGCGTCGGTGTGGGCACGGATGCACGGGGAAGAGCCGCCTGAGGGCGGCTACAGCGGGGCCTACGTGACCGAGCTGGCCGAGGTGGCGAAGCGCGACCTCGGCGACCTCGATTCGCTACCCGTTGAAGAGGCGCAGACGAAGGTTCGCCAGCACGCGATCGCCGTGATCGTTGAGCAGCTGCGGGCCAGCGTCGCCCGGCTGAACGTGCGATACGACGAATGGTTCCCCGAATCTCGCCTCTGGGACCAGGGCCTGCCGCAGGTTGCCATCGCGCGGCTGCGCGAGTCAGGTCTGCTCAAGGAGCGCGACGGGGCATTGTGGTTTGGCGAAGCGGACGACGAGGAGGAGGACCGGGTCGTCATCCGGTCCAACGGAGAGCCGACCTACTTCGCATCTGACCTCGGCTACCTGCTCAGTAGGTTCGAGCAGCGGCATTTCCATCGCGTGGTCGAGGTATGGGCTTCAGATCATCACGGCTACGTGGCCCGCATGAAAGGCGCGGCGGCCGGCCTTGGGATCGACCCCGAGACGCTCGTGATCATCCTTCACCAGATGGTCAACCTGAAGGAAGGCAAGATGTCGAAGCGCGCCGGCCGGTTCGTGCCCATAGACGAGCTGGTGGATCGGGTCGGGGTCGACGCAGTGCGCTATTTCTATCTCTTGCGCTCGCCCGACACGACTATCGAGTTCGACCTTGAGCTCGCGCTGACGCAAAGCAGCGAGAACCCGGTTTACTACGCGCAGTACGCGCACGCCAGGCTCACCAATGTCGAGGCAACCGCGCGCGAAAAGCATGATCAACTTCCCGAACGCGCGGATACCACGCTGCTCGTTCATCCATGGGAGCTCGACGTCGCGCGCGAGCTCGCGTTCTGGCCCGAGGTCGTGGAGGACGCGACCCGAATGCTGGAACCGCATCGCATTCCTTATTACGTGCATGACCTCGCGACCGCGGTGCATCGCTTCTACCACGCGGGCAACGAGACGGCCGAGCATCGCGTGGTCGTTGACGACCCGAACCTCACTCGCGCGCGCCTGGAGCTGTGCCGCGCGGCGCGTCACACTTTGAAGACAGCGCTCGATCTCATCGGGGTCACTGCCCCGGACAGGATGTAGAGGTAAGGGAGAAAAACATTTGGACGTCACCTGGCTCGGACACGGCTGCTTCCGGCTTCGCGGCCGCAACGCCGCCGTCGTCACCGACCCGTATCCGCCGGCGATCGGGCTCAAGCTGCAGCGGCTCGACGCGGACCTGGTAACGATCAGCCACGACCACGAGAACCACAACTACACCCAGGCAGTCCGCGAGGCGTACGAGATCCGCGGGCCGGGTGAGTACGAGGTCGCTGGTGTGGCCGTCATCGGCGTGCCCACGTACCACGACGCAGACAAAGGCGCGAAGCACGGCTTGAACACGGTCTACCTAATCGAGATCGACGACGTCAGGATTTGCCATCTAGGTGATCTGGGCCACAGCCTCGACGACACGCAGGCCGAGACCCTCTCCTCCGCCGACGTCCTGCTCGTCCCCGTCGGCGGGCGGACGACGATCAACGCCACGCAGGCCGCCGAGGTGGTACGGCAGCTGGAGCCTCGCTACGTGGTGCCGATGCACTACGCGGTGCCCGGCCTCAAGCTGCAGCTCGACCCTATCGACCGGTTCCTGAAGGAGATGGGGTTGGCCCCGGGCGAGGCCCAGCCCAAGCTGTCGGTCCAGCCGTCATCAGGCGAGTACGACACGAAATTGGTTTTGTTGGAGCCACGGGCGGAACCGAAGGCCTGACCGGCGAACGTAAATGTTTGGTCGAGGCTCCGACCCGGTAAGATTTGAAAAACCGCCCTGGAGGTCGCCTATGTCGAAGTACGTTTTCGTGACCGGGGGTGTCGTCTCCTCGCTCGGCAAGGGGATCACCGCGGCGTCGCTCGGGAACATCCTGAAGGCCCGCCACCTAAGCGTCTCACTCCAAAAGCTCGATCCATACCTCAACGTCGACCCCGGGACCATGAGCCCCTACCAGCACGGCGAGGTGTTCGTCACTGACGACGGCGCGGAAACGGACCTCGACCTCGGCCACTACGAGCGGTTCGTCGACGAGAACCTCACGGTTGCATCGAACGTGACCACGGGCAAGATCTATCAGGAGGTCATCGCGCGCGAGAGGCGCGGCGACTACCTCGGGGCCACCGTCCAGGTCATCCCGCACGTCACCAACGCGATCAAGGAGAAGATCCTTCGCGCGTCGCGCGACCCGCAGGCCGACGTGGTGGTGGTCGAGGTGGGCGGGACGGTCGGCGACATCGAGAGCCTGCCTTTCCTAGAAGCGATCCGGCAGCTGAAGAACGATGTCGGCCGCCAGAACGTCTTTTACGTGCACTGCTCGTTGGTCCCTGTCATCCGCGGCGAGGAGGCCAAGACCAAGCCGACGCAGCACTCTGTGCATGCGCTGCGGGCGATCGGCATCCAGCCCGATGCGATCATCTGCCGCTCGGAGAGGCCGATCGGCGCCGACCTGAGAGAGAAGATCGCACTGTTCTGCGACGTGCCACGCGAAGCGGTGGTCTCTGTGCCCGATGTGGACTCCATCTATGAAGTGCCGCTGATGCTCGAGGCAGCCGGCCTCGGCAAGGTCATGGCCAAGCATTTCGAGCTCGATGAAGTCGCGCATTCGCCTGAAAACGAGCCCTGGATCGAGATGGTCGAGCGCATCAAGCACCCGCGAGCTACGGTGCCGATCGCGCTCGTGGGCAAATACGTCGCGCTCCCCGACGCATACCTGAGCGTCATCGAGTCGCTGAAGCACGCAGGTGTTCACCACAACCTGGCGGTGGACATCCGCTGGGTTTCGTCTGAGAAGCTGGACGCGGGCGACACGTCACCACTGATGGGCGTCGCCGGCATCGTCGTCCCCGGAGGATTCGGATATCGCGGCATCGAGGGCAAGGTGCAAGCGTCTCGATACGCTCGACACAACCGCATCCCTTACCTCGGTCTGTGCCTGGGAATGCAGTGCGCGGTGATCGACTTCGCGCGTGAGGCGCTCGACGCGCCGGACGCAAACTCGACTGAGTTCGCCGCTTTCACGTCTACGCCGGTGATCGACCTCATGCCCGAGCAGAGGAACGTCGACCAGATGGGCGCCTCGATGCGCCTCGGCCTGTATCCATGCAAGCTCGTTCCGGGTTCTCTCGCGCACAAGGCTTATGGCGAAGAGGTCGTGTATGAGCGCCACCGTCATCGCTTCGAGTTCAACAACGAATACCGCGAATCGCTGGGCGAGGCCGGGATGGTGTTCAGCGGCGTGTCGCCCAACGGGCGCCTCGTCGAGATCGTCGAGCTGGCGGACCACCCCTGGTTCGTGGCGACGCAGTTCCACCCCGAGTTTCGATCCCGACCCAACCGCGCGCACCCGCTATTTCGCGATTTCGTGCGTGCGGCGTTCCTGCAGAGCGGCATCGACCAGATGGAGCTCCGCCCGACAGAGCTTCTCGAAGAGCGGGAACTCGACTAGGGAAACAGGGGTACCCACAACTATGCAGGACCCATCACGAAGCTATGTCGTTGCGCGTCGCGAGCTCGCCCTGGAGCTCGTGCACGCAACGGAGGCGGCTGCGCTGGCGTGCGCCTCATTCCTAGGGCGGGGCGATCCGGAGCGCGTGACTGAGGCGGCCGTCGACGCCGTGCGGGCCGTCCTCGAGAAATCGGGTTTGACCGGCACAGTCGTGCTGAGCCCCCGCCATCAGACCTTTCTTCCCGCCGGCACTGTGATCGGTGGCGGCGACCAGCTCGTCGATCTCGGTGTCCACGCCGTCGAAGGCGCAAGCCAGGTCGCCCGCGGCCACATCAACGCCGCGTCGATCGTCGTTGCCGTCGAGCCGGGAGGGTTTGCTCGGCTGCCGGAGGTGTCACAGGTCGAGCGCATGGTGGCCGGTCCCGAAGCTCGCGGGGCCATCGACCTCGACGATCCGATCGCCGACAACCTCCGCCGCATCGCGTTTGCGCGCAATGTCCGCGTGCCGGACCTCACCGTCGCAGTTCTCGAGCGACCGCGACACCAGGAGCTCATCGCAGAAGTAGCGGCATCAGGTGCGCGCATTCGGACGCTCGAGGAGGGTGACTTCGCCAGCGCCGTCATGGCGGCGCTGCCCGGAACCGGGATCGATGCTGCGGTTGGAGTCGGCGACGTCCACGCCGCGCTCATCGCGGCCTGTGCCGTGCGCTGCCTTGGCGGTGAGTTCCTGGCCCGCCTCGTGCCACGCAATGTGGACGAGCGCGAATTGCTCGGAAACGACGCCTCCCGCGTCTACACCTTGGCGGAGCTCGCCCCCGCCACGGACATCTCGGTCTCGATCAGCGGCGTTACCGGGGGTCCGCTGCTTCCTGGAGTGGCGTTCGGCAGCGGCTACGCCGAAACCTCGTCACTGGTCATGTCCAGCCGCCAGGCGACGATCCGTCGCCTGACCACCCGCCACCACACGGTAGGGGAATCCAGCTAGGGCTGGTGATGGTAGCTCCGGATTAGGCCCGTACCGGCCGGGGTATCAAATAGAAGAGATGGACGAGAGGAACCAGCTGCCGCCGCCGCCGCCGATATATCCGGTGACGTCGGACATCCCGCCCGAGTCGCCGTACCACTACTCGCCCGCGCCTTCGAAGCGGACCAGCCGTGGCGTCCTGGGCGGTCTGGCTGCCGCCGCGGCGGCTGCCTTTGCGTATGGCAAATACGCCCTGCTGCTCCTCTTCAAGGTCCCGTTCGCCGCAACGCTCATCTCGCTGGTGGTCAGCTTTGGCGGCTATGCGATCTTCTACGGACCCTGGTTCGCGGTCGCGCTCGTGACGATGATCCTTGTCCACGAGATGGGTCACGTCGTCGAGATCCGGCGCCAGGGCATGCAGGCGACCGCTCCGATCTTCATCCCGTT
>Ga0193751_1002344_pt1 | contig 11505 bp, 13 predicted proteins | sample L1c2metaG_FD_143050 | JGI IMG/M metagenome (GOLD analysis project Ga0193751, IMG submission 143050) | Soil microbial communities from a riparian zone of the East river system, Colorado, United States - L1c2 | ecosystem: Environmental > Terrestrial > Soil > Riparian zone | place: USA: East River... | reverse complement strand
TCCTCGAGAACCCGAAGAAGTTCCAGGCGCTCGGCGCGCGGATCCCGAAGGGCGTCCTCCTCTACGGCCCGCCCGGCACCGGCAAGACGCTGCTCGCAAGGGCGGTCGCGGGCGAGGCCGGCGTCCCGTTCTTCAGCATCTCGGGGTCCGACTTCGTCGAGATGTTCGTCGGCGTCGGCGCCTCTCGTGTGCGCGACCTCTTCGAGCAGGCGAAGCAGGCATCGCCGTGCATCGTCTTCATGGACGAGATCGACGCCGTCGGCCGTCACCGCGGCGCCGGTCTCGGCGGTGGCCACGACGAGCGCGAGCAGACGCTGAACCAGCTGCTCGTCGAGATGGACGGTTTCGAGATGAAGGACAACATCATCCTCATCGCTGCGACGAACCGGCCCGACATCCTCGATCCGGCGCTCCTGCGCCCCGGCCGCTTCGACCGCCAGATCGTCGTCGACCGCCCCGACCGTGTCGGCCGCCGCGCGATTCTCGCGGTGCACACGAAGGGCAAGCCGCTCGCGCCCGAGATCGACCTCGACACGCTCGCGTCCGGCACGCCCGGTTTCACCGGCGCCGACCTCTCGAACCTCGTCAACGAGGCCGCGCTGCTCGCGGCGCGCCGCGGCAAGAAGATCATCGAGCAGGAGGAGCTGGAGGAGGGGATCATGCGCGTCATCGCCGGCCCGGAGAAGAAGGCGCGGCTCCTCTCGGAGCACGAGCGCAAGATCACGGCGTACCACGAGATGGGTCACGCGCTCGTCGGCCACTTCCTCGAGCACACCGACCCCGTCCACAAGATCACGATCGTCTCCCGCGGCCAGGCGCTCGGCCTCACGATCTCGCTGCCGACCGAGGACAGGTACCTCACGACGCGTACCGCGCTCATGCACCAGATGGGGATGACGCTCGGCGGCCGCGCGGCGGAGGAGATCGTCTTCCACGAGGTCACGACCGGCGCCGCGAACGACCTCGAGAAGATCACGTCGATGGCGAAGCAGATGATCATGCGCTTCGGCATGAGCGAGAAGCTCGGGCCGCGCGTGCTCGGCCGGAACATCGACCAGCCGTTCCTCGGGCGCGACTACGGCGCGGAGGCCGACTACTCCGAGGAGATCGCCCGCGAGATCGACGACGAGATCCGGCGCGTGATCGAGGAGGCCCACGAGCTCGCGCTGGCGGTGCTGCGCGAGCACATGGACGAGCTGCACAAGATCTCGGCGATCCTCATCGAGCGCGAGACGATCGACAGGGATCAGTTCGAGCGCCTGCTCGCCGGCGAGGACGAGGCGGGCGTGTTCCCGGACGAGGCGCCCGCGGAGCCGGAGCTGCCGCAGCCCGAAGAGGAGCCCAAGCGCCAGCGCCAGCCGCGCCCGCGTCCGTTCCCGCTGCCAGGCTCGGCCATGCAGGGCCCGGATCCCGACCCCGCGAGCTAGCTAACCCTTTCGACATCCGCCGCGCTCGGGTCAGAGGACGCTGGCCCAGGCCTTGGCGCTTAAGCCTCGATCCGTCCGCCTCCAGGTCTAAGCTCGGCTGCAACCTGCCAGGTTGGTTCCAAACCTATTTCGAGCACGTCCTCTCGGGGCGTGGTTATCAGTTCTGGTCCGGAATCGGGTCGGACGTCGGCAGAGTTGACGCTGCTCACTGCCTTCGTGATCTGGATCCGCCAACGCAACTGCCACGTCAACAGATGCTGGCGCCTTGCCTGGCATCCGCATCCTGTGCATGGTCATCCCGTCTGCCGTCACCACCATCCCGACTATCGCCACATCTCGGCTGCGTCTTCCGCGGAGTGACATTGTCACCGGCCGCCGGGCGTAGTAGGTTCGTGCGGTTCCCGACCTCAAGGAGTGTTCATGCGGCGTCGTGCGAGTACGGTCCTGAAGTGGTTCTCGGCGCTCTATGTGGTGCTGATCGTGATCCAGGTCTATCTCGCAGGTGAGGGCATCTTTGGACTAAACGTGATCAAGAATTCGGGCGACTGCGACAAGAAGGGCGCGATTCTGAACACTCCGCATTGCCTCGGCAACTCCAAGACGCTAGATGCGCACCGCGCGCTCGGATTCATCCTGACGCTTCCCGGCGCCGTCCTCTTCCTGATCGTCGCGCTGGTCGCGTGGCACTCCAACAAGCGCGTCCGGACGATCTCGATCGTGGCTCCAATCCTGACGTTCGTGCAGATGATCCTGCCCGCACTGCCACGCTGGGGCGCAGCGCTCCATCCGGTGAACGCGCTTCTGATCCTCGGCATGTACGGCTGGCTCTTCTACACGCTCCGCAAGGAGGCACCCGCGGCCGCGACCCCACCCCCGACCGTGCCGACCGGCTGACCGCACCCAGCAAGTCAGGGCTGCGGCTCGCACTCGACAAGGCATAGCAGATTTGCTATGCCTTGTGTATGGCCAGGATCAGCTATGACGGGCAGACCGCCGCGGCGTACAAGGCGGTCCGCGAGGTGCCACGCGACGGTCTCTCGGAGTGGCACGAGGCGGCACCACGTCACCTGCGCCCTTCGCCGGGATCGACTTTGGTGGACATCGGCGCGGGGACCGGCGTGTTCGCCGCTGCTTTCAGCGACTGGTTCGACCTCAGCGTCCTCGCGAGCCGTCAGCCGCGATGCGGGATCAGATCCCGCGGACACCGGCCATCCGGGTGCTCGAGGGAAATGCGGGCGCCCTACCGCTGCCGGATGAATCGGCAGACGCCGCCTGGCTCTCCCTCGTCATTCACCACATCCCAGACCTAGAAGTCGCCGCACACGAGATCCGCCGCGTTCTTCGCCCCGGTGCCCCCGTCCTCATCCGAGGAGGCTTGTCGGGCAGCAGAATCGACGACAGGATCGAAGTCGTCCGCTGGTTCCCTGAGACCGCTCGGACGGTCGATACCTTCCCTTCGGTCGAGGACACGTGCAAGGCGTTCGCGGTCGCAGGATTCCACGAGGAGGCTCTCGAGCAGGTTCGTGAGACGTACCCGACCAGCCTCGCGGACTTCCTCGGCCAGGTGGACACTTTCCGCCTCGCCGATACGACGATGCGCAGTCTCACCGAGGACGAGTTCCTGCGCGGTAAAGAGCGTCTTCGCCGTGCCGTACGACATGCCGAGGACGTGGGGAGCCCGGAAACCAGGAGCAACTGGCTCGACCTCCTGGTTCTACGCTGACCGTCGAGCTAGTTCCAGCTCCCGGGCGACGCGAGGCCGCCACCGGGTGGCGCGGCGTAGAGCCGCTGCAGGAGCTGGTGGAGCGAGGCTTGGAGCGGGTTGGTGCGCGGGTCGACCGCAAGGTTGTCGAGCTCCCAGGGGTCGCGCTTCAGGTTGTAGAGCTCGCGCCAGCCGTTCAGGTACTCGACATAGAGGTGCCGCTTCGTCTGGACCGCGACGTACGGCGGCGGCCCGCCCTTGCGCAGCAGGTCCCTGCCGAGGTACTCGACGAGGAACGCGTTGCGCCACGGAGCCCGCCGGCCGTGGAGGAAGGGGAGGAAGCTGCGGCCGTCCTCCGGGAGTCCGGGCCGGACGCCGGCCAGGGCGCTGATCGTGGGTGCCAGATCGATGTTGAGCACCGGGGCGTTGTTGACCTTGGCCACGTGCGTCCACGGCGTCCGGACGATCAGGGGCACGCGGGTCGATTCCTCGTACGGCCAGACCTTGCCGCCGAGGCGGTGCTCGCCCCAGAGGAAGCCGTTGTCGCTCGTGTAGACGATCACCGTCCGGTTGAGCTCGTGGCGCGCCCGCAGCGCCTGCACGACGCTCTTGACGCTGCGGTCGAGGGCGAGCAGCGACTCCTCTTGCCGGATGCGGATGTGGTTGATGTAGAGCTGTGCGGCGGCGCTCAGCATGTCCTTGTGCCAGAAGCGCCACGGCTCCTTGCCGACGTTGCGCTGGTTGTAGTCGGGGGAGTGGTTCGGCGCGAGGTTCTCGAGCTTCCCCCAGTCGCGGCGAGCCGGGATCGCCGGCAGATGCGGCGCGACCGGTGCGAAGTAGAGGAAGAACGGGTTGCGCGCTTGCCGGATGAACCGAACCGCCTTGTTGGCCAGGACCGTGGTCGAGTAGTCGGAAGGCTTCTTGCCGTAGTGGACGAGGCGGCCGTTGTCGTTGATCGAGTAGTTGTAGTACGCCTCCATCGGGACGCTGTCCAGCACCTGCCAGTCGTCCCAGCCCGGCGGGATGGCGTGATGGACCCAATCAGCCGTGTAGGAGTTGATGTACTTGCCGACCAGCGCGGTCTCGTAGCCGGACTTCTGCAGCCAGACCGGGAGGGTCGACTGCGCCTTGAAGGCGGGGAAGCTGTCCGCCCCGAAGTTCTCGAGGACGCCCGTGTGGTGCGAGTACTGGCCCGTCAGGATGCTCGCCCGGGACGGCCCGCACATCGAGGTCGTCACGTGAAAGTCGTTGAAGCTGACGCCGTGGTCGGCGAGCAGGTGCCGGACGTTCTTCATCACGGACGTCCCGTCGACCCGCTCGTCGTCGCTCAGGATCACGACCACATTGAGCCGCTTGGCGCCGCTCGGCGGTGTGCGCGTGGCCGCCGGCGCGCCGGCCGCGCGGACGACGAGCAGCAGCGCTGCCGTCGCCAAGACCCACGTGACTCGCCCCACGACCCGCCGCATCCTAGGACAACCTACCCGCAGATCCTGCGATTAACTAGTAAACCTTTTTGACATCGCGAATGAGATACGACACCGCCCGCTGCGACCGTCACAGTCGGGGCTAGCGGTCGTCGTCGCCGATCGCCGTCGGGCGGAGAGGCGGGTGCTTCAAGCGAAGCATCGCCTCGATGTAGAGCTCGCGGACGATGTCCATCTCCGACCTCGGGTCGGTCTGCCAAGACGGCGGAAGCGAGCCCCGTAGCCGAGCGCGCGCGGCGCGCTCTCGCTCCCAATACGCGAGAAGCCGGTCGTCGATCATCGCAGCCCCGTATGTCGGCACCGGGATGCGGCTGCTTTAGCTCGCCGGCGCGCTCGTGCGAGGATTCCAGCTGTGATTCCAATCGAGGAGCGGTTCCCGCGGCCCTCTGTGATGGGCGTTGTCAACGTCACGCCCGATTCGTTCTCGGACGGCGGCGTCCATCTCGACCCCGACGCCGCAGCCGACGCGGCGCGCCGAATGGTCGAAGAGGGAGCGGCGATCGTCGACGTCGGCGGCGAGTCGACTCGGCCCGGCTCCGAGGGCGTCTCCGCGGAAGAGGAGCTGCGGCGCGTCGTGCCCGTCCTCGACAGGCTCGGCGGCGAGCTCCCGCTTTCGATCGACACGGCGAAAGCTGTCGTGGCGCGCGCGGCGCTCGAGCGCGGCGCGATCCTCGTCAACGACGTCACCGCCCTGCGCGGCGACCCCGAGCTCGCCGGTGTCGTCGCCGATCGCGGCGCCTACCTCTGCCTGATGCACATGCTGGGCGAGCCGCGGACGATGCAGCAGGAGCCGCGGTACGACGACGTCGCGGTGGAGGTCGCCACCTTCCTGGAGGAGCGCATGGCGTTCGCCGTCGCGCAGGGCATCCCCGAGGAGCGAATCTGCCTCGACCCCGGAATCGGCTTCGGCAAGACGGTTACTCACAACCTCGAGCTCGTGCGGCGCCTCGACGTGCTGCTCGCGCTCGGGCGGCCGGTGCTCGTCGGGTTCTCGCGGAAGAGCTCCCTGCGCAGGCTCACGGGCTCCGACGACCTGCTCGGCGCGAGCGTGGCGGCCGCCGTCGCGGCGTTCGACCGCGGTGCGACGATTCTGCGCGTGCACGACGTGCGGCCGACGGTCGACGCGTTGACGGTGGCCGGCGCGATCGCGTGATCACCGTCGAGGTTCGCGACCTGCGCGTCTTCGGCCGCCACGGCGTGCACGAGGACGAGCGCGAGCGCGGCCAGGACTTCCTCTTCGACGTGGAGCTCGAGGTGGGGGAGCGGGGAGCGAGCGACCGGCTCGAGGACGCGGTCGACTACGTCGCGGTCGCGCAGGCCGTGCGCGAGGTCTCCGACGCGCGGCAGTACGCGCTGCTCGAGGCGCTTGCGTCGGCGGTCGCCGAGGAGCTCGAACGGCGCTTCTCGCCGCAGCGCGTCCGCGTGCGCGTCCGGAAGCCGGAGGTCCGGCCCGCCGGCCTCGACGGCACGGTGGCAGCCACCGTTACGAGACCGTGACCCGCGCGTACGTGGGCCTGGGCGCGAACCTCGGCGAACGCGAGCGCATGCTGCGCGCGGCCGTCGACGCGCTCGCCGCCGTGGACGGAATCGAGGTCGTCGCCGTCTCGACGCTGCGCGAGACGGAGCCGGTCGGCGTCGGCGAGCAACCGCGCTTCCTCAACGGCGTCGTCGCGCTCGACACGACACTCGCGGCGGGCGAGCTCCTCGATCGCCTGCTCGCCTTGGAGCGGCGCTTCGGCCGCGTCCGCACACCCGGGGAGCACGGCCCGCGGACACTCGACCTCGACCTCCTCCTCTACGGCGACGAGGAGATCGAGGAGCCCGGGCTCACCATTCCGCACACGCGCCTGCACGAGCGCCGCTTCGTCCTCGAGCCGCTCGCCGAGCTCGCTCCGGGGCTCGTCGTGCCCGGTCGCGGCGAGGTGGAATCCCTGCTTAGAGGGGTACACTGACCCGGCATGTCCCACCTGGACGATCTGGACGAGTACGAGGCCGAGCTCGAGCTCGCGCTGAAGAAGGAGTACCAGGCCGTCTTCGCGCTCTTCCGCTACTGCGTGCTCACGCAGGACGCGACGTACCTCTGCAACAGGCTCGACGTGCAGCAGGCGGCGCCGAGCGTGGCGGGCGGCCTCCCGTTCTTCCAGCTCGACCTCGAGGACGTCTGGGTCTGGGACAAAAACCGGCCGACGCGGATCATCCCGCGGGCGAAGGTCTTCACCTCGGGCGACGTCACGATCGAGGAGCTCCGTGGCGAGGGCGACGAGCCGACGCTGACGGCCGAGGCGCTTGCCGAGCGCATCGGCGAGCCGCTGCGCGGCGACGACGACATCTAGGCCGCTAGGCTCGCGCCGCGATGCTGCTCGCGGTCGACGTCGGCAACACTCAAACCGTCTTCGGCCTCTACCAGGGGCCCGAGCTCGGCCAGCGCTGGCGGATCGCGACCGAGGCGCACCGGACGGGTGACGAGCTCGGCGCGCTGCTGGCGGACTTCCTAGACCTCGGCGCGATCGACGGGATCTGCCTCTCCTCGACAGTCCCGAGGCTGGTTCCGGAGTACGAACATGTTGCCGAGCGCTGGGCTCAGGCGGAGCTGCTCGTCGTCGGCCCCGGAGTGCGCACCGGGATCCCAATCGAGTACGACGCGCCGCACGACGTCGGCCCCGATCGCATCGTCAACGCCGTCGCGGCGAAGGAGCGCTACGGGGCGCCGGCGATCGTCGCCGACTTCGGCACCTCGACGAATTTCGACGTCGTCTCTCCTGCCGGGGCGTACGTCGGCGGCGTTCTCGCGCCCGGAATCGAGGTCTCGATGGACGCGCTGTTCTCGCGGGCGGCCCGGCTCGTCAAGGTCGACTACGTCGAGCCGCCGCAGGTGATCGGGAAAACTACGGCCGGCGCGCTCCAGTCGGGTCTCGTCTACGGCTTCGCCGGGCAGGTGGACGGCATCGTGGACGCCATCCGCGGCGAGCTCGGCGTGGAGGCGCCGGTGATCGGCACCGGCGGTTTGGTCGACCTGATCGCACCGCACTCCCGGACGATCGGCCACGTCGAGCCGTTCCTCACGCTCGAGGGGCTGCGGATCGTCTGGGACCGAAACCGAGCTGAATAGCTCAGCCGCCGCCGTACACAGAGATCGGGAGGCCGTCGAGGACCACTTCCTCCTCGGCCGCAGGGAGCTCCGCCTCGAGCCGCTCGGCGAGCGGCGCCGCGCCGGGCGCGGCGGCGAAGAGGCGCGTCACGACCTCTTCCGTCGTCCGGAGCTGGACGAGCTCCTGCTTGAACGGCTTCGGGAAGCGGCCGTGGCCGAGGTACCAGCCGTAGAACTTCTTCAGGAACCCGACCGCCCGCTCCTCGCCGAGCTCGCGCACCGCCTCGCGGACGAAGACGACGAGCTCGGCCGCGACCTCCTCGCGCGTCGGCCGGAACGACTCGCCCTCGACGATCTCCCGCAGCGCCCACGGGTTGCCCTGCGCGCCGCGCGCGACCATCACGGCCGCCGCGCCGCTCTGCTCGAGCACGGCGAGCGCCTTCTCGCGCGAGGTGACGTCGCCGGACGCGATCACCGGCACGTCGACGCGCTGGACGAGCTCGGCCGTGAGTGCGTGGTCGGCCTCGCCGGTGTACATCTGCTGCGCGGAGCGCGGATGGAGCGTCAGCGCGGCCGCGCCGGCCTCCACGAGTTGAGGCCCCAGCTCGAGGCAGGCGCGCGACCCGTTCTCCACGCCGCGCCGCATCTTCACCGTCACCGGCACCTCGACGGCCGCAGCCACCGCCTCGACCACGCGGCAGGCGAGCGCCGGATCCTCCATCAGGTGCGCGCCGGCGCCGGTCTTCGTCACCTTCCGCACCGGGCACCCGAAGTTCATGTCGACGATGTCCGCACCGGCCGCCTCGACCATTCGCGCCGCATCGGCCATCGCATGCGGCTCCGAGCCGAAGATCTGGATTGCCAGCGGGTGCTCGTCGGCCGCCACGCGCAGGTAGCCGAACGTCCGCTCGTTGCGGTGTTCGATCCCGGCCGCAGACACCATCTCCGAGCAGACGAGACCGGCGCCGAAACGGCGTCCCTGGCGCCTAAACGCCTGGATCGAGACGCCCGCCATCGGGGCGAGCACGATCCGCGTCGGCACCTCGACGCCGCCGATCGACCACGCATCCCGCAGGTTTAGAGGCATCGCGCGATGGTATCGGCGCCGTGTTGACGGGGATTGATCCCGGGGGTACCATCCGGCCCCGCCGGACGGCCTATCGCCGCCGGCGTTTCTTGCTGCGGGGCCCCAGGAAGGACACGTTTTGAAGGAAGTCATCCTCACGCCGGACGGTTACAAGAAGCTCCAGGTAGAGATCGAGGAGCTGTCCACCGTACGGCGCCGCGAGGTCGCGGATCGCATCCGTGTCGCTCGCGAGTTCGGCGACATCGCCGAGAACGCGGAGTACGACTCGGCCAAGAACGACCAGGCCCATCTCGAGGCGCGGATCGCGACGCTCGAAGAGCGGCTCAAGAACGCCCGAGTCGTCACGAAGAAGGAGATCCGCTCCGGCGAGGTCTCCGTCGGGACGAAGGTGCGGCTCAAGGACATGGGCTCGAACAAGACGGTCGAGTACCACATCGTCGGCTCGGCGGAGGCCGACCCGGCTGAGTTGAAGCTCTCGAACGAGTCCCCGGTCGGCAAGGCGATCATGGGCCACAAGAAGGGCGACGTGGTCGAGGCGCCGACGCCGCGGGGCGCCAGGAAGTTCAAGATCATGGAGGTCAAGGCGGCCTAGCACTACGCTGCGCCGGAGTGGAGCGGCTCACGCGAGAAGCGAGACTTGTCCTCGAGCTCGCGCGCGAAGAGGCGTGCGGCTTGCGGCACAAGAAAGTTCGCACGGAGCATCTCCTGCTCGGCGTCCTCCGTTGCGAGCACGGGCTCGGAGCGCGCGCGCTGCGCGCCCGAGGGCTGACGCTCGAGGAAACGCGTGCCGCGGTGGTCCGTGTCGTCGGCCGCGGCGACGAGGAGCTCTGGGGCGAGCTCATCCCGTTCGCGGGACGAAGCAAGCGGGCTCTCGAGCGTGCCGTGCAGGAGGCGGTCTCTCTCGGCCACGATCACGTAGGCCCCGAGCACATCCTCCTGAGCCTCTTGCGAGACGACGACGGTGCTGGAGCGCGAGTCCTGGCCGCTTTCGACGTCGAGTACGAGCCAACCCGCGATGCCGTGGTCACGGCGCTCGTCTCACCGCGCCGGTGGCGGCGTGGGTGGCAGCGGCGCGAGGCGCTGCTCGCGCTTGCGTTCGTCGGAGTCTTCGCCGCCGGCGTCGTCGTCGGCCGGGCGTTCCCGGCGCACTAGACTCGCCCGCCATGGGCCTGCCGAAGCGTTTCCCCGACCGGGACGAGGCCGCCGCCGTCCGCAGCGAGGCCGAACAGCTCGAGCCGGGCGGAGCCGCCGAGACGAAGCGGCGTCTCGCCGGCCGGGTGATGGCCCGGCGGGACATGGGGAAGCTGGTCTTTCTCGACCTCGTCGACCGCTCCGGCCGAATCCAGCTGATCTGCCCGTTGGAGCGGACGGGCGAGCTCGACCTCCATCTCGGCGACGTCGTGGGCGTCACCGGCTCACCCGCCCGCGCCCGGCGCGGCGAGCCGTCGCTGCAGGTGGACGAGCTCGAGGTCCTCGCGAAGATCCGCGCGCCGCTTCCCGACACGTTCCACGGGATCGAGGACGTCGAGCTCCGCTATCGCAAGCGCTACCTCGACCTCCTGATGAGCGAGGAGTCGCGCGAGGAGGTGATCAAGCGCGCGCGGATGGTGTCGGCGATCCGCGCCTACCTCGACGGCGAGGGCTTCGTCGAGGTCGAGACTCCGATCCTCCAGCTGCGCTACGGGGGCGGCTTCGCCGAGCCGTTCGTCACCCGCTCCGAGCTGCTCGACGCCGAGCTCTACCTCCGCATCGCCGACGAGCTGTATCTCAAGCGGCTGATCGTCGGCGGGCTCGAGAAGGTCTACGAGCTCTCGAAGGACTTCCGCAACGAGAGCTACTCGTACAAGCACTCGCCGGAGTTCACCCAGGTCGAGTGGTACGAGGCGTACGCCGACTACAAGGACACGGCCGAGCGGATGAAGGGGCTCGTGCTCCAGGCGGCGGAGACGACGATCGGCGGGACGCGGACGACCTTCCGCGGCCACGACGTCGACCTCTCGCAGTGGCAGGAGGTCCGGTTCGTCGAGGCGCTCGACGCGCACGGCGTCTGGACGCGCGACGCGGACGAGCTGCGCGCGAAGCTGACGGAGGCGGGAGTCGACGTCTCCAGCGACCGCAGCTGGGCCCAGCTCGCCGACCACGCCTACTCCCACTTCGTCGAGCCGGAGCTGATCCAGCCGTCGATCGTCTACGACTGGCCGATCGAGCTGTCGCCGTTCGCCCGCACGACCGACGACGACGAGACGCTCGTCGAGCGCTTCGAGGCGGTGGTGAGCGGGATGGAGTTCGCGAACGCCTTCAGCGAGCTCAACGACGCCGGGGAGCAGGCACAGCGCTTCACCATGCAGAAGTCGGAGCGGGAGGCGGGCGACGCCGAGGCCGAGCCCGGCGACCCCGACTACGTCGAGGCGATGTCGTACGGCATGCCACCGAACGGCGGCTGCGGGGTGGGCATCGACCGGCTGGCGATGGTCGTGCTCGGGAAAGACTCGATCCGCGACGTGATCCTCTTCCCGACCCTTCGCGCGCGCGACTAGCACGATCCTCATGTGACTCGTATACCGAGCCGATGAGGGTTCGGAACACCTCTACAACCGACTCTGTGGCGACGGAGGGGTCGGCTACGATGGCCGGACCTTCGACCGTCTAGCGGCGGCGGTACACGAAAGGAGAGTCGAGGGACTTGTTCGAACGCTTCACCGAACGGGCTCGCCAGG
>Ga0193751_1002343_pt1 | contig 11507 bp, 12 predicted proteins | sample L1c2metaG_FD_143050 | JGI IMG/M metagenome (GOLD analysis project Ga0193751, IMG submission 143050) | Soil microbial communities from a riparian zone of the East river system, Colorado, United States - L1c2 | ecosystem: Environmental > Terrestrial > Soil > Riparian zone | place: USA: East River... | reverse complement strand
GAGCGAGCGGTGCCTCGCCGGCCTAGATGGGCGGCCACGGGACGGCGGGCCAGTCCTCCGGCGGGTAGGGATGCACCTGGTGCTCGAGCAGCAGTTCGATGCGCTGCCGGGTCGCGGCTATCTCCGTGGCCGTCAGCCACCTGGACAGCTCAGCCGCCAGGTCACCGCCGCGCAGGGACTGCCGCAGCCGGGTCAGCGCAGCAACCGAGCGGGCCGGCAGGCTCCGCCCGCGCCACTGCCACAGCACGGTCCTGAGCTTGTATTCCTCGCCGAAGCAGACTCCGTGATCACAGCCGTACAGGTGCCCGTCCGGGGCCGGCAGCAGATGTCCGATCTTGCGGTCAGCGTTGTTCACTACGGCGTCGAACACCGCCATCTGGCGGAGTTCCTGATGATCGGTCGCCCTGGCCAGGGCCAGCAGGTCGACCGTCTCGTCGGCGTCGATCCAGAGCTGGCACATTCCCGGCCCGAACGGCCCGTCCCTGAAGATAGTGGGCGGCACGACGTCCCAGCCGGCCGCCCTGGATACCTGATAGGCGGCGACCTCGCGGCCGGCCAGTGAGCCCGCCGCGAAGTCCCACAGCGGCCGCTCCCCGGCCACCGGCTTGTAGACGCAGCCCGCCTGGCTGCCCTCGTGCCTGACCGTGCAGTACATGGTCGCGTTCGAGGCGTCGACGAGCCTTCCCTCGATGTCCAGGCTGCCCTGGCTGAGCAGGACGAGAGCGGCCTGCTCCGCGGCCGCCCTGGCGTCGTCGGCCGGGGCAGGCTGCGGCGCGCCCTGCTGGCTGCCGGACTTGCGGGCCTTCGGCGCGCGCCCGGCCTTCGGGCCGGGGGCCCGCTCAGGCATGGCCGACTCGGTGACCGTTCTGCCTGGGGCACACATGCCCGGCCGCGTCCAGCGGCAGCCCGCAGAGCGGGCAGGGTGGCCGGCCCTGGCCGACGAGTTGCAGCGCGCGCTGCGAGAAGGCACGCGCAGCGGCTGCGCTGATCCGCACCCGCAGGACGGCGGGACCGTCCTCGGGAACATCCTCGGTCAGCGGCTCGATCGGCTCGTCAGCCTCCTCCTGGGCCTCGATGATGACGCGCTCGTCGTCGTGGTCCCACGCCAGTGCTATCGCGCCGACCCTGAACTCCTCCATCAGCGGCAGCTCGAGCGGGCCGTCATCGGCCAGGGCGGCAGGCGCGGCCGCCGGCACCGGCGCGCCGCCGCCGCTGCGCCTGAGCACTTCGTCCAGCAGCTCGTCGAGCCGCTCGGCGAGCTGGCTGACCTGGCCCTTCTCCAGCGCAACGCTAGTTACCCGGCCGCTGGCGCTGGCCTGCAGGTAGAAGGTGCGCTCCCCAGGCTGACCGACCGTCCCGGCAATGAACCTGTCCGGTGGGTCGTACGAATAGACCGGCATGACCCTATCCTCCCGCGCCGCCGCCGACCTGCGCGTCGCCCTCGCCGCGAGCAGCCGCCTGCGGCTGCTTTCCCGCTGGCCTGCGCAGGTGCGCGACGTCCCCGCCAGTGTCGTTCATCCGCAACAGGAACGGGCGCAGCGGCGTATACCTGATCACGCTGAGCGAGCACGGATCAACCTGAATCCGCTGGCACATATCGAGGTGCAGGCCAAGGCTATCGGCGAGGATGGCTTTGATCACATCGCCATGCGAGCAGATCAGGTAGACCGCATCAGGCCCGAGCCTGGCGTTCCAGTCCCGCACCGCACTAACCGCGCGGTGCTGCATGTCGAGCATGGACTCGCCGTCCTGGCCAGGGAAGCGCACCGCGCTCGGGTGTGCCTGCACGACGCGCCAGAGCGGATCGGCGGCCAGCCGCTTGAGCGGCTTGCCCGTCCAGTCGCCGTACCTGCACTCCCCCAGCCGGGCGTCCTCCTGCGGCGTCAGCGCCGCGACGGCGGCGGAGCGGTCCCGGGTGCCGGCGACCGCCTGCGCGGTCTGGCGGCAGCGCTCGAGCGGGCTGGTGATGATCGCGTCGAGCGGCACTGCGGCAAGGCGCTCCGCCAGGGCGGCTGCCTGCGCGCGGCCCCGGTCATCCAGGCATATGCCGGGCGTCCAGCCCGTCAGCGCCACGCCCGTCGACGCCGTGAGGCCATGACGCACCGCTAGCACCAACGTCACGCCCCCGACTCTAAGGGGTGATCACCGCAGCCGTGCACGGCAGGGCCGCGGGCGTCACGGACGCTCGGCCACCACGAAGGTCACCGAGCCGAAGCTCACCTGGTCACCGGGACGTACCGGGACCGGATGGGTGACCCGCCAGCCGTTCAGCCTGGTGCCGTTGGTAGAGCCCAGATCGGCGAGCATCCAGCCATCGTCGCTGCGATCAAGCCCGGCGTGCCAGCGGGACACCGTCATGTCGGCCAGGGTCATGTCGCATGCGGTCTCGCGGCCGATGGTGAACCGGCCATGGGTCTCCCGCGGCAGCAGCAGCGTCGGCGGCGAAGGGCGGGTCAGCCGGCCGGCCAGGGCCGTGGCCGACCGCCGGAGACTGGCTAGCCAGTCGTGTGACCCCTCGGATATCCGCAGCCGCCGCGGCGGCAGGTCGGCCAGCTGCTCGGCGAGCTCCGCCTGGCGGCTGGCGCGCAGCACCGCGTCGATCCGGTGCATCAGGGTGTCATGGCTGAGGCGTCCTTCGGCGAACCGCTCGCGCAGCTCGGCGATGGCCCTATCGCGCTCGGCGTCGGAGGCGCGCAGGCCGCCAGGCCCCGCGCCGCCGCGACCCGGCGGCTGCGGGCCGAGGGAGGGCAGGCTCGCCGCGCGGCCGCCCGGCTGACCCGTCATGCCTGAAGTATCGGTGCTGGCCGGCCTCGGGACAAGGCCTGCCAGCCGGCAGCAGACCCAGGTCAGGCCAGCCGGCAGCAGAGTCAGGTCAGGCCAGCCGGCAGCAGAGTCAGGTCAGGCCAGCCAGATGCGGGGGTCGGCGAAGAGCGACACGCCAAGGACCACCACGACCGACGTGGCCAGCCTGCGGATCAGGTAGGCACTCACCCCGTGTCTTTCATCAGGCCGAAGAAGGCGGGCTTCAACATCACCCTGAAGGCCGACAACTTCAGCCGCGGCCGCTCCGCGCTCGGCGCCCGCCTATCGCCGGCCTACCCGCCGATCGCGTGCACGCCCCCGTCGACATGGACGATCTCGCCCGTGGTCGCGGGGAACCAGTCCGACAGCAGGGCCACGCAGCCGCGCGCGGGCGGCTCGGGGTCGGCCAGATTCCAGCCCAGCGGTGCCCGCTGGTCCCACATTCCCTCGAACGCCTCGAATCCGGGAATGCTCTTGGCGGCCATGGTCTTCACCGGCCCGGACGCCATCAGGTTGACCCGGATCCCGCGCGGCCCGAGATCACGGGCCAGGTAGCGGGCGCAGGACTCCAGCGCCGCCTTGGACACCCCCATCCAGTCATAGGCGGGCCACGCCCGGCTCGCGTCAAAGTCCATCCCGACGATCGAGCCGCCGGAACCCATCAGCGGCAGCGCCGCCTTGGACACCCCCATCCAGTCATAGGCGGGCCACGCCCGGCTCGCGTCAAAGTCCATCCCGACGATCGAGCCGCCGGAACCCATCAGCGGCAGCGCCGCCATGGCCAGTGCCTTCAGCGAGTAGGCGGATACCTGCAGGGCGGCGGCCACGTCCGGCCAGGGAGTGTGCAGGAAGTTGCCGCCCAGCGCCGAGGCGGGGGCGTTAGCGATCCCGTGCACCACTCCGTCTAGCCGGTCCACGTGCTCGGACACGCGCTGCGCCAGCGAGTCAAGCTGCGCGGTGTCCGTGACGTCGAGCTCGAGCACCGGCGGCGGGTCGGGCAGCCTCCTGGCGATCCGCTCCACCAGGCTCAGCCGCCCGAAGCCGGTGAGCACGACCTTCGCGCCCTCCTGCTGCGCGATCCTGGCCACGTGGAACGCGATCGAGGCGTCGGTGAGAACCCCGGTCACCAGGATCTGCTTGCCGTCGAGGATGCCCATCGTGCGTCCCTTCGCCTCATGCCGTCGCTCAGTGCCCCATGCCCAGGCCGCCGTCGACCGGGAGCACGGCGCCGCTGATGTAGGCCGCGTCCGGCCCGGCCAGGAACGAGACGGCGCCGGCCACCTCGTCGGCCGTCGCGAGCCGTCCCAGCGGCACGCTCGCCAGGATGGCCTTCTTCCTGTCATCGGGCAGCGCCGCGGTCATGTCCGTGTCCACGAATCCGGGCGCGACCACGTTGACGGTGATGCTGCGCGTGCCCAGTTCCCGCGCCAGCGAGCGGGCCAGCCCCACCAGCCCGGCCTTGGATGCGGCGTAGTTGGCCTGGCCGCCCGAGCCGAGCAGCCCGACCACCGACGAGATGAAGATGACCCGGCCGCGGCGCAGCCGGATCATGCCCCGCACGGCGCGCTTGGCCACCCGGTAGGCGCCGGTCAGGTTCGTGTCGAGCACCGAGCAGAAGTCGTCCTCGCTCATCAGGGCGAGCAGCTGGTCGCGGGTGATGCCAGCGTTTGCCACCAGCACCTCGACCGGCCCGTGCGCCTCCTCCGCGATCTTGAAGGCCTCGTCGACCGCCGCTCCGTCGCGGACGTCACAGGTAGCGACGGTCAGTCCGGGCACTGCATCACCGGAACGGGAGGTGATGGTGACCTCATCGCCGTCCGCCGCGAGCCTGCGGGCGATGGCCAGCCCGATTCCCCGGTTACCGCCGGTCACCAGAACGGATCGGCTCATCTGCGGTGATACCTCCGGCAGAACGCGACAGCGGGTGCAGTTCTGGCGAGCGTACCGGCACCGGCCGCGCGACGGGGGCGTGGGATAGGTTGCCTTCCGTGAGCCACAGCGCGGACGCCGCCGCAGCAGGCCGGATCGACCCCGAGTTCGGCGCGTACCCGCTGCGCCCGCTGGCCGATGCCGCGCTGCAGCGGGCCGCGGATCTCGGCGCACAGCATGCGGATTTCCGTGCCGAGCTGATCAGGAGCCAGCATGTCGGGCTGTCCGACGGGAGCCCGGAGACTCTCTTCGACGCCGACGAGCTCGGCCTGGCGGTGCGGGTCGTGGTGGACGGGACCTGGGGATTCGCCGCCGCCGTCGACCTGACCCAGGCCGCCGCGCTGCGCGCGGCGGCCGAGGCGGTCGATGTGGCCAGGGTGGCCGCGGCGATCAATACCGAGCGCATCGAGCTGGCCGCCGAGGCCGCGCATGGTGACGTGGCCTGGGTGTCTGCCTACGACGTGGACCCGTTCACGGTCAGTGTCGCCGACAAGCTCGAGCTGCTGGCCGGGTGGAGTTCCGGGCTGCTGGCCCGCGCCGGGATCGATCACGTCGACGCGTCGCTGCTGCAGGTGAAGGAGTGCAAGTTCTACCGTGACGGCGCCACCACGGCGACCCAGCAGCGGGTCAGGGTGCACCCGGAGGTCACCGCGGTCGCCGTCGAGCCGGGCGGGCGATTCGAGACCATGCGCACGCTCGCGCCGCCCGCCGGGCGCGGATACGAGTACCTGACCGGCACGGGCTGGGATTTCCCGGCCGAGCTGGCCGAGCTGCCGGAGCTGCTCACCGCGAAGCTGGCGGCGCCATCGGTCCGGCCCGGCCGCTACGACCTGGTGATCGATCCGTCCAACCTCTTCCTGACCATTCATGAGTCGATCGGTCACGCCACCGAGCTGGACCGGGCGCTGGGGTATGAGGCCGCGTACGCGGGCACGTCGTTCGCGACTTTCGACCAGCTGGGCCGCCTGCAGTACGGCTCGCCGCTGATGCACGTCACCGGCGACCGGACCGCCGAGCATGGCCTGGCCACCATCGGCTATGACGACGAGGGCGTCGCCGCGCAGTCCTGGGACCTGATCGCCGGCGGCGTACTGACCGGCTACCAGCTGGATCGGCGGATGGCGCGGCTCAAGATGCTCGGCCGGTCCAACGGCTGCGCATTCGCCGACTCGCCGGGGCACATGCCGATCCAGCGGATGGCCAACGTCTCGCTCCAGCCCGCGCCGCTCGGCCCGTCCACGGCCGAGCTGATTTCCGGCGTCGAGCACGGCATCTACGTCGTCGGCGACAAAAGCTGGTCCATCGACATGCAGCGATACAACTTCCAGTTCACCGGCCAGCGGTTCTTCCTGATCTCCGGCGGCGCCCTGGCCGGCCAGCTCCGCGACGTTGCCTACCAGGCGACGACCACCGACTTCTGGAACTCGATGGAGGCAGTGGGCGGCCCGCAGACCTACGTGCTGGGCGGCGCGTTCAACTGCGGCAAGGGCCAGCCCGCGCAGGCCGCGCCGGTGAGCCATGGCTGCCCGGCCGTGCTGATGCGCGGCGTGCGGATACTCAACGCCGTGGCCGAGGCATCATGACCGGGCAGGCGCCGCAGGACGCCGTCGAGCGGGCCCTGCGGGCAGCGCGCTGTGACGACTGCGTCGTCATCGCGGACGAGACCTCGGCCGCCAACCTGCGCTGGGCGGGCAACACCCTCACCACCAACGGAGTCTCCCGGTCGCGGCGGCTGACGGTCATCGCGATCAGCCGCGGCGCCAGCGGCACCGCGGCAGGCGTGGTGTCCAGGGAAGGCGCCCGCGACGACCAGGTCGAGGACATCGTGCGCGAGGCGGAGAAGGCCGCGTCCGAGGGGTCCCCCGCCCCCGACGCCAGGGACCTGGTGGGCCCCGCCGGACCGGGCGGCCCCGCCGGACCAGGCGGCCTCGCCGGACCGGGCCGCGCTCCAGGGCAGGACGGCACTGGGGGGCAGGACGGCGGCGGAAGGCAGGACGGCGCTCCCGGCTGGGACGATCCGGCCCGTGGCACCGAGATCGGCGTGCTCGGCCCGTTCGCCGCCGCGCTCAAAGACGCGTTCGACGTCGCCGCCTCCGGCCGGCGCGCCCTGTATGGCTATGCCGAGCACTCCGTGACGTCCACCTTCCTGGGTACGTCCGGCGGGCTGCGGCTGCGGCATGACCAGCCGGCCGGGAACGTCCAGCTCAACGCCAAGTCCGCGGACCTGGAGCGGTCCGCGTGGGCGGGCGCCGCCAGCCGGGACTTCACCGACATTGACGTGGCGGCCATGGAGGCCGGTCTGGCCCGGCGGCTGGACTGGGCGGCGCGCCGGGTCGAGCTCCCGGCAGGCCGTTATGAGACGATCTTGCCGCCATCGGCCGCCGCCGACCTGTTCATCTACCTCTACTGGTCAGCGGGGGCGAAGGACGCGCTGGACGGGCGCACCGTCTTCAGCAAGGCCGGCGGCGGGACCAGGGTGGGCGAGCGGCTGGCCGGCCTGCCGCTGACCTTGCGCAGTGACCCGGCGGCACCGGGGCTGCAATGCGCGCCGTTCGTGATCGCGCGTGCCTCCAGCCGGTCGTCGTCGGTGTTCGACAACGGGCTGGCCCTGCAGCCGACCGAGTGGATCTCCGGCGGCGAGCTGGCCGCGCTGACCCAGACCAGGTACTCGGCGGAGCTGTCCGGCCTGCCGGTGACGCCGGCGATCGGCAACCTCATCCTGTCGGCGCCCGGCGCCACCGCCAGCATGCCGGACATGATCGCGGCGACCGGGCGCGGCCTGCTGGTCACCTGCCTGTGGTACATCCGCGAGGTGGACTCGCAGACGCTGCTGCTCACCGGGCTGACCAGGGACGGGGTCTACCTGGTCGAGAACGGCGAGGTCACCGGGGCGGTGAATAACTTCAGGTTCAACGAGAGCCCGGTCGCGATGATGGGCCGGATCGCCGAGGCCGGAGTCAGCGTCCCCGCGCTGCCGCGGGAGTGGAATGACTATTTCACCCGCACCGCGATGCCGCCGCTGCGGGTCGAGGGCTTCAACATGTCGTCGGTCAGCCAGGCCAGCTGATCAGCGGGCCGCGCTAGGCGTCCTCCAGCCGGAAGCCGACCTTGAGCCCGACCTGGAAGTGCGCGACCTCGCCATCGGCGATCTGGCCGCGGATCTGGGTCACCTCGAACCAGTCCAGGTGCCGCAGGGTCTGCGCCGCGCGGTGCAGCGCGCTGCGGATCGCGGGCTCGATTCCCTCCGGGGATGTGCCCACGATCTCGGTGACACGATAGGTGCGTTCGCTCATGTTCCCTCCAGGGTGCAGATATGACTCCCGACGCCGCGCAGCTGCAACATCGTGCCAGAAGTCTGATGACGTTGCGCGCAGCCGGGCATACCGTGGAACGGTGAGATCCGCGCGCCAGCCCCGTCGTGACCGGGCCCAGCTGGTCACCGAGGCCCGGCGTTCGCTGACCGAGGACGTCGCTTACCGCCAGCGCCGGTACCTGATCATGATGGGCATCCGCGTCGTCTGCTTCGTTGTGGCGGTGCTGCTGTTCGTCAACCATTTTGGCTGGCTGACCGCGATCCCCGCGGTGGGGGCCATTGTCATCCCGTACTTCGCCGTGATTTTCGCTAACAGCGGACGGGAGCCCAGCGGCGGCCGCGGCTTCCAGGCCTATGAGCCACATCTGCCGGCTCGATTCGCCCCGCCCGCCACCTCAGGCCCCGGACCTGGCGGGCCTGCCGGTGCTACGGGCCCTTCGGCGGGCGGTCCAGATACCGGCACTGCGGACAACAGCGGCGTGCCTGGCCGCAACGACCCATCCGGGCACGAAAATCAACAGAAAAACGGATGATCGATCCAGATCAGGGTAGCTGGATGTCGAGATTCGCTCGTAATCTGGTCTTGACGCACAAGGGGCAGGTTCGGTGTAACATGCTTACCGGTGCTCTGGTCCCCCGCCGGGGCACCGTTGCCGGCGTTCCGGGCCCCCGTCGGAGCGCCGATGAATGCGACGCCGGGTGGTTTGCCCCCGTAGCCACCCGGCGTCGCTCATCTCTTTCTCCGGTCGCCTGAGTTAGTCGCTGCCGACATCATCGGCACCCCACGATTGCGGCGATGCTGACCGAAAGCCATTACCGGACCAGGCGGAATCGCAATTGAAGGCCCTTGCGATCGAGCGGCCTGGAAAATGGCGGTGAACGGCTAAGTGCGGTCGGCGTCCGGATTGCCGTCTGGCTGCGCCGCGCCGCCGGGAGTCTCTTCGTCATCCGCGGCGAGGATGCGGTACAGGGACTTGCGGGCATCGGTGAGGACCTTGCGCGCCTGCCGCACCTGGGCGTCAGTGCCGGCGCTCAGGACCTGGTAGCCGGCCATCCCTACCTGCTTCAGCAGATTGCGCATCTCGATCGCGGCCCCGCCGGCGCTGCCGGCCACCACGTCCCAGGGAGCGCGCAGCTCGTCCGGGTGCGCGGCGACGTACGCGCTGCCCTCGTCGGTCAGCACGTAGGCCCTGCGCCCGCCGTCGCCCGCCTGCGCCCGGATCAGGTTCTCGTCCTCTAGCTGCTGCAGCGCGGGGTAGACAGAGCCAGGACTCGGCCGCCACACGCCGTCGCTTCGCTCGCCGATCTCCTGGATGATCTGGTAGCCGTTTCTCGGCTCCTCGGCCAGCAGCGCCAGGGCAGCGGCGCGGACGTCTCCCCGCCTGGCCCGCGGACCCCGCATTCTCGGCTCGCCCAGCCAGGGCCCGAGGTCGTGCAGTCCAGGCGGCGAGCCAGGCATTCCTGGCCGGCCGGGGAATCCCCCGCCGCGGACATGACCGCGGCGGCCGCCTCCCCTGGGCCGCCAGCCCTCGCCCTCATTCCTGCGCCGCCAGGCGGCTTCCTCGCTCCGGCCGCGCCAGGCATCTTCCTCTCGCATGTCTGTCTCCCTGCTTCGTTCCGGATGCTCTGTTCCGGATGCTCTGTTCCGGCTCACGTTCCCGGGTAGAACCCGGACGGTCATCGGAATCTTCTGATAGGTCAACGATATATCGTTATAGCGCTGATGACAAGTAGTGCCCTGGGCGTCGGGGCAGCATCCAGCTACCCGGTGTCAGGTGCGGATGCGGATGCGGAGCGAGGCAGCCGGTGCGGAACTGCAGGATGACCTCGGCGCTGGCCGCCGCCGGGGCGGCGCCAGGCGCGCGCTACCGAGCCGGTCAGCCGCCGATGGCCGACATCGGCCTGGCGGGCTGCAGGAATCCGGGGTCGTTGATGCCGTGACCTGGCAGCTTGATGGCCACCGCCTGGCGCCAGATGGCGGCAAGGTCGTCGTCGCTCGCCCCGGCCCGGATGGGCCCGCGCAGGTCGCTTTCGGCCCGGGCGAACAGGCAGTTCCTTATCTGGCCGTCGGCGGTCAGCCGGACCCGGTCGCAGGCGCCGCAGAACGGCCGGGTCACCGAGCCGATGACGCCCACCCGGCCGGGGCCGCCATCGACCAGGAAGGCCTCGGCCGGCGCGGAGCCGCGCTCGGCCGGGTCATCAGGCGTCAGCGTGAACTGCGCCGATAGCGCGGTCAGTATCTCGTCGGCGGTGATCATGTTCTCGCGCCGCCAGCCGTGCTGCGCATCCAGCGGCATCTGCTCGATGAACCGCAGCTGGTATCCGTGCTCCAGGCAGAACCGCAGCAGCGGCACGGCCTCGTGATCGTTGACTCCGCGCATGAGCACCGTATTTACCTTGACCGGCGCTAGCCCGGTCGCGGCGGCCGCGCGCAGCCCGGCAAGCACGTCGGATAGCCGGTCGCGCCGGGCGAGAGTCACGAATATCTGCTGCGACAGCGTGTCCAGCGACACGTTGATCCGGTCCAGCCCGGCAGCGTGCAGCGGCGCGGCCAGCCTGAGCAGCCCTATCCCGTTGGTGGTGAGCGAGAGCTCGGCGCGCGGGCGCAGTGCCGCGCTGCGCGCCACGATGCCGACCAGGCCACGGCGCAGCAGCGGCTCGCCGCCGGTGAAGCGGACCTCGGTGACGCCCAGCCGCTGCACCGCGATCCCGATCAGGCGGACTAGCTCGTCGTCGGTCAGCAGCTGCGGGCTGGGCAGCCAGTCCAGCCCCTCGGCCGGCATGCAGTAGCTGCACCGCAGGTTGCACCGGTCGGTGAGGGACACCCGAAGGTCAGTCGCGATCCGTCCGAATGAATCGGCTAGCACGACTCCACCTCCTGGTCAATTGCGGGGCACATCTGGCCGAACCTGACTCAGCCTATGTCCGAATCACCCGCGCGCCGCCGACGGGGGCGGCTGTGACCTAGCATTGCGCTCTGTTGCGTCGCTGCGCGGGGCGCTCTCGCGGGACCCGCCTGATCGGTGTGGCGGCTGACGCGAGCAAGGCGATCACCGAGGATGGGGGCATGACCATGGGAAGCGCGATCTGGCGTGATCAGCTCACCAGGGAGGAGCTCGCGGTCCTGGGCCGGGGCGCTGGCGTCATCCCTGACCTGCGCCCTGACGTCCTCGTCGTCGGCGGCGGGATACTCGGGGTCGCTGCTGCGGCAGCGTGCCACGAGGCCGGGCTCGGCTCGGTGCTGCTGATCGAGGCCGGGCGGCTGGGGGCCGGCGCCACCGGCGGCGCGACCGGCCTGCTGATCCCCGAGCCGCACCAGTGGAGCGATCCGGAGACGTTCGTGGACCTGGAGCGCGCCAGCCTGGAGCGCTGGCGGTACCTGGAGCAGGTCACGCCGGGCGGCGTCGGGCTGGTCGAGCTGGACTGGATCGGACTGGTGCCCGAGTCAGGGCTGGCCACCAGC
>Ga0193751_1002342_pt1 | contig 11513 bp, 10 predicted proteins | sample L1c2metaG_FD_143050 | JGI IMG/M metagenome (GOLD analysis project Ga0193751, IMG submission 143050) | Soil microbial communities from a riparian zone of the East river system, Colorado, United States - L1c2 | ecosystem: Environmental > Terrestrial > Soil > Riparian zone | place: USA: East River... | reverse complement strand
GGAAAATTCCCCCGGGGCAAGAGTCTGCTCGATTCCAGCAGCGGCAATACTGGCATAGCCTACGCCATGTTGGGAACGGCAGAAGGCTTCCCGGTGACGCTGTGCATGCCGGAAAATGTCTCCCTCGAGCGCAAACGCATTCTGCACGCTTATGGGGCCAACATTATTTATACCGATCCCGCCGACGGTTCCGACGGCGCCATTCTCAAGGCCCGCGAACTAGTGGCGAGCCACCCGGACACATATTTCTATGCCGACCAGTATTCCAACGACGCGAATTGGAAAGCGCACTATCAGGGCACGGCCAACGAAATCTGGCAACAAACTGAAGGACGCATCACGCACTTCGTCGCGATGCTCGGTACCGGTGGCACCTTCGTCGGTACCACGCGGCGGCTTAAAGAACTGAATCCCGCGATTCAGTGCATCTCGCTGCAGCCCGATTCACCGTTTCATGGCATCGAGGGAACCAAGCACATGGCCAGCGCCATCATCCCGAAGATTTACGACTCCCACCTCGCCGACCAGGACATGAGCATCCTGACAGAAGAGGCTTATGGGATGGCAAAGCGGCTCGCCCGTGAGGCAGGAGTCCTGGTGGGAATTTCAGCCGCAGCCGCGGTCGTCGGGTGCCTGAAAATCGCTGAAGGGCTGCGGCTGAAAGAGGCAGAGCAAGCTGTGATCGTCACTATCCTCTGCGACTCCGGTGACAAATACCTGAGCGAAAGATTCTGGACAGAAGAATGAATGCTCGAGTTGTGATTCTCGATGACCGATAGAAGATCGCGTCCTAGGCTTGCCCTCAAAAAATCAACAATCAACAATTTCATCCATGCTGAAGATTAAGCAGACCGACCACGCCTCCATCCGACGCCATGGCGAAGAAGCCTATCCTAACGAATGCTGCGGCGTGCTGCTCGGCCGCGTAGCTGACGACGGCACGCGCATCGTGACCTCCACCGCCCGCTGCGGCAACACCCGCACCGACTCGGCCCGCAATCGTTACAACATTGACCCCCGCGATCTGCTACGCATCCAGCGCGAGGGTCGCGAACGCGGCGAGGACATCATCGGCTTTTACCACTCCCACCCCGACCATCCTGCCCGCTGGTCGCCGACCGATCTTGCCGAGGCTCATTGGTTCGGTTGCTCCTACCTGATCACCAGCGTGGAGAAGGGCAGGGCGGTTCTCACGAACTCCTTCGAACTCACCGGCAACGGCGAGAGCGACAAGCAACTTTCGGATGAAACGATCGAAATCATCTGACTCGGGAAAATTACAATCGCCCGACGTGACGCTGGAACTGCTCGATTTTCACAACCCTCAGTCATTTTGTCCAGGCGCACACAAATTAGCCGGAATCGGAAATCGCCGGAAACTCCGTGCCAGTCGCGGGTTTTGCGGAAGGTTCCGCGGGGCTCTGCACCAAATCCGGTCACAGCCCTGTGGACGAGCTGCACTCGATTGAAAACAAACGCGATAAATTGGCACGGATTTTGTTGACTCTAAAAACGAAAAGAGTAGAACTGAATCGTTCTTTGACAGCTTCTTAAGTTTTTCCGGTTGGCATTGCGTCCGGGGCTCAAGCGAGGTCACTCTCAGTCATTGCAAAATGAAGTGAGAGAGGGCTAGCGAGGGTCTATAGCAAAGCGCTGGTCGAGGAGAACGAGAAGTAAAGTCGAAGGCAGGATAGAGTTCCGAGGCGTTGGGTAGGTTTATCCGGTTGGCGGTGAGCCCGGAGCCCGAGCGAAGATCGCGCGCAGCGTCCCCGCAAGGGAAGCAGCGAGAGCAGGTCGAGCGAGGGTCTAAACGCGAGCTACTGGCTGAGACGAACGGACCCAACATCACCTCGGAACTCTTTATTTTTTCGCGTACACTTCCCTCCACGCCCCAGCAGTTATTCGGTCCTGAACTCCGTCGTCTGCCTCACATCGTCCTCAGATTGCACACGTCATTCTGAGATATGTCTCATGACGTCCAGCCCTAAAACGATCTTCAACCTGATTCTGCAACCCAATCAACTATCCCAAGCTGTACTCTAACCTCCTGCAATGCCTCAACACATCGGCATCGTCGCCTGCAGCGCCGGAGGTGCGGCCCTCTGCTAGCGCACTATTTCCTGGAAGGCGCCGATCTGCTGGGGCCGCACAATCATCCGGAAATCTCGATGCACTCCCGTCTTTTCGCGCAGTATGTGAACTGCATTTGCGCCAACAACTGGGCGGGCGTGGCCGAACTGATGCTTTCCTCCACGCAAAAGCGGTGGAAGACTTAGCCTTTGATCGAGGATAGCCGCCTCGCCTGTGCAGCCGAGCGCGGTCTCGGAGTGTCATGAAAGAGGACAAGAAAATGCCCGTAGCGTACGACGAAGGCAAAAACCCCCAACACCCCGGTCGCCCACAACTCAAGTTCCGCTGGCTTCCTGGCGCGTACGCCATCGTGCGCATGGATCCAGAGGCAACCGTTCCGGAGTGGGCGACCAAAGGAGTCTTTTCTTCCGTCACTCGCACCGCGGATGAACTGTCAATCGTGTGCCCGGCCGATAACCTTCCCGCGAACCTAAGCTCGGAATGCCACTGGATTTGCTTCAAGCTCGAAGGGCCATTCCCGTTCTCGCAAACCGGAGTGTTGCTCTCTTTCATCGAACCACTCTCCAATAACGGCGTTCCAATCTTCTCCATTTCGACTTACGACACCGACTACGTGCTGGTGCAAGAAGAGTTTATGGGCGGAGCCCAGCAAGCTCTCGGCACCGCAGGCCACGCCCTGATCTCCGACGATGACGAGTCCCGGCGCAAGCTGATCGAGTAGTGGCACATCCGAAGCAACTGCCGGGATTCCCCATTCACCTCCCGATTTCCCCCGAATGCTGTGCCAACAATGCACTTAGTCCTCCTCTATGCTGTAATACAAGGACAATTCCAGATATGCCCGCCCGTCCGACATCTCTGCGCCGCCGTCTGAACTCGCTCCACCGCAACCTGCGCGGAGCGAGCATGGTGGTGCGTGCGTTCGCTTCCACCGATCACCCGTTGCTTGCGCATATTATTCCCATTCGCCGTTGCAACCTCGCATGTACCTACTGCAACGAATTTGATGATGTCTCCCAACCCGTGCCCACCGGCGAAATGTTCCAACGAGTGGACAAGCTCGCCGAGTTGGGCACGTCGGTTGTCACCATCTCCGGTGGCGAGCCACTGCTGCATCCACAACTCGACGACGTGATTGGCCACATCCGCCACAACGGCATGATCGCCGGCCTGATCACCAACGGCTATCTGTTGGTTGCGGACCGCATTAAGCGACTGAACCGAGCCGGCCTCGAGTGGCTGCAGATTTCCATCGACAACGTCAATCCCGACGAGGTTTCCAAGAAAAGTCTGAAAGTTCTGGACAAGAAACTCCAACTGCTGGCCGAGCACGCCGATTTTCATGTGAACATCAACTCTGTGGTCGGTGGCGGGATTCCGAATCCTCAGGACGCGCTCACCATTGGCAAGCGCGCGGTCGAACTAGGGTTCAGTTCAACTATTGGCATCATTCACGATGGCACAGGCCACTTGCAGCCGCTCAACCACGAAGAGCGCCGCATCTACCACGAAATGAAGGCGATGGAAAAGAGCAGCTTCACCCGCATCAACGCCTTCCAGGACAACATTGCCCACGGCCTGCCCAATGATTGGCGCTGCCGCGCGGGCGCGCGTTACCTCTATATCTGCGAAGACGGTTTGGTCCATTACTGTTCACAGCAGCGCGGCTATCCTGCGATCCCGCTCGCGAAATACACCCGTGATGACATACGTCGCGAGTACCTGACCGAAAAATTCTGCGCCCCCCATTGCACCGTTTCCTGCGTGCACCAGGTTTCAATCTTCGACTCCTGGCGAGCCCCGCAACATCCCGCATCGCCGAGCGTAAGCCCGGTGAATGGCGACCTTGTTCAAATCAAGTAAGGCGTCTCCTCTGCGTTCTCTGCGGAAATTCCTCCGCGAACTATGCGATTGAATTGCAGGGTCTAAAACTATGAGCGCAGAGTGCGGAGAGGCGGTTCCGCAGAGCGCACCAAGGAAATCCGCGCAGCTCATCTGGCAGCATTGAACCGGTTTCCAATTCGCAAAATCTTCATGCCATGCGAATCGACCAGAGCCGCCTATTTTTTTGGTTGTGCCGACGGTGGCAGGATGTTATTCAAGCGCAAATACATGGCGGCGGCCGCGTAATGGTCGGCCCAGCCGCTGGCCAATCCCAGCGCGGCCATCGCGCGAGGAAACTGCCGGCCTCCGAATAGTTCGACGCTATCACCCAGCTTGGAGTCGTCCATTTTGGCCAGCGACTCGCCGCAGAAATCGAAAGAAGCCTTGGCGGCCGCGAGCAGCTTTTCTTTGGAATCCGTTTCTTTCGCCGCTTCATTCTTGGGCTCCGGCACATCCGCCGCTTTGGCGCAAAGAAAATAGTTCGATTCGATGATGTGCGTGATCAGGTGGCCAAAGCTCATCTGCTCGGCAGTGGGCTTGAACGCGAACTTGTCACCGGGCATGGCCTCAATCGCTCCCAGAATGTTTTTCTGCGACCGCGGCAAGAGCATACGCACCGAGGTAGCAACGGGATCTTTCGTTGCCGCCGCGGGGCTCGGCATGACGGCCGATTTTGGCGTGGCGGTCGGACTGGCGGGTTTTGCCGCAGGCATATCCTGTGCGTGCAACATGGTGAATAGACCGGAAGCTAGAAGAACAAAAAGCGCGAGAGCGTGTTTCATGGAAAAGTCTCCAAGGCAGTCTCTAGCATACCTCTCCAACGGTCGCGGTTGTGGCTTTGACGATGGAAATGTCGTGGCAAAAGATTAGTTCAGCCGGACAGCGGGCGAACCGGGCCGGAGCCGGGACATGAGCTAAGTATGGCATGGCCTTTGCCGGCATGAACATCGGGACGTTCCTGTTCCGATGCCATCGACGTTGCAGAAGGTCATCTGCCGCGCGGCGCTTTCGGCGCATAAGACAGCGGTCTTCGAGAAGTTAGACCTCCACTTGGGGAGTAGCTTCGAGCAGGCTGCGGGTGTAAGGATGAGCAGGACGTTCGGTGATCTGCTCGGTCGATCCTATTTCAACAATCTTTCCGCGGTACATCACGGCAATACGGGTGGCCAGATAGCGCACCACCGGCATGGAGTGCGAAATGAATAAATACGTCAGGCCGAAGTCGCGCTGTAGTTTCGCAAGCAGGTTGACGATCTGCGCGCCGACGCTGACGTCGAGCGCGGAGACCGGTTCGTCGGCCACGATGAACTTGGGCCTCAGCGCCAGGGCGCGGGCAATGGCGATGCGCTGGCGCTGTCCGCCGCTGAATTCGTGGGGATAACGGCGGAGCGCGGATTCATCGAGGCCAACCGCGCGCAGCAACTCGATAACCCGAGTGCGGATGTCGAGCTTGGCTCGACCGGACAGCCGGGGGCGGCTGCCCCGACATGACCCTGCTGGTGCATCCTGTTCCTGGCCGTGGATGATCAGGGGCTCGGCGATGATGTCCTCCACGCGATAACGGGGATCGAGTGAGGCGAATGGATCCTGGAAAATAATTTGCATGTCGCGGCGGAGACGGCGCATTTCGCCGCGGCCAGCGGCAAGCAGGTCCTGCCCCTGGAAGCGGATGCTTCCTGATGTCGGCTCAATGAGGCGAAGCGTCAGGCGTCCCAGCGTGCTCTTGCCAGATCCCGATTCGCCGACAAGACCTAGCGTTTCTCCGGCATGGATGTCAAGCGATACATCGTCGACGGCACGCACATCATACGGGGAACCGCGCGTCTTTCCCGCGAAAACAGACTCGGCGTGCGGAAAGATCTTTTTCAGGTCACGGATTTCAAGCAGGGACACTGAGCGGATAGTAGCAGAGCTGGCAGAAATCAAGCGAGGGATTCATGCGACCTTGACGGATCCTCGGCTACCCGGGACGACCGCTGGGGACGCGAGTCGAGAAACGCTCAGCCACAAGGATCTATCAAACACAAAGACTCCGTGTTGGCCCAGCGATAATGTAGCCGGCTTTATCCCGCTGCGATCATGGGCACGGCTGCCAACGCCGCGATCAAGCCCACGAACTTCCATCGAGTGAAGTGCTCTTTGAGGAAGAGGCGCGCCAAAAGCACAGTCATAGCAGGATAAAGCGACGACATCACCACAGCCTCATCGAGGCGTCCAGACTGGCTGGCAAGGATGAAGAGCACGGTGCCGACTGAATCGATGCAACCGGTAAGCACTCCCCAGCGCAAAGCGGCGGGAGTGATGTCTTGAAATCTCCGCTGCAACAGAACGATGAGCCCGGTAATCAGCAACCCTCCAGTCCGCGTCAGTGTAGCGATCCATAAAGGTGACGCCTGGCCAGCTTGTCGGATGCAAAGGTAAAAACCAGCGAAACCTATTCCAGCGAGAACCGCCAGTCCGACCCCTTCAGGGCGACTGCCATCTTCACTGCGAGTGATGAGCCAGAGTCCGGTGCCGGCGAACAGGAAGCCGGCGATTGCAAGGCGGCCGGGCAAACCCTCAGTGGCTATCGAAAAAAACGTCGGGATCGCGGCGCTAATAACGGCCGCCACGGGCGCCGTAATTCCCATTCTGCCGGCCGCGAGCGCGCGATAGAAGATCGCGAGCGAACCGCCTCCCGAGATTCCGCCTGCCAAAACCCAGTTCACGCTGCGGGCAGAGGGGAACGGAGCGTGGCTCGCCCCCGCCAACGCGATCATCAGGAGCAGTCCGCCGCCATTCACGATGCTGGTGAACAAGAATGGGTTCGCGCGCCGAGTGGCATAGCCGCCCAGAAAGTCGCTGGTCCCCCAAGCCAAGACTGCGGCCAAACTATAGGCAGCAGCTCCGAATTGTGGTGTGGCGGACATGAACGTCGAGGGTAGCATGAGGAGGATGCAACCACGACCATGCCCCTCTTGCACTGAAGTTGAAAGCACCTCCAGCACTCCGGGATACCGCGCTTCCGCATTCGCAACTCGGTACTCAGCAGCGGGCATGACCGTGTTAGAATTTCCACAAGCAGCTTCCTACGAGAGTCCCGCTTCTAGGTTCTGAGGGAACACGTTTGATCGAACTGGCACCGTCGATTCTATCGGCTGACTTTGCACGTCTGGCGGAGGAAGTGCGCGCCGCGAGCGAAGGCGGAGGAAGTGTCATCCATGTCGATATTATGGACGGACATTTCGTTCCCAACCTGACCATCGGACCTCCGGTGATGCGTTCGCTGCGCAGGGCCACAAAGCTGCCGCTCGACTGCCACCTCATGATTGAGAATCCAGACCAGTTCATTCCTGACTTCGCCGAAGCCGGGGCTGATTGGATTTCGGTTCACCAGGAAGCTTGCCGGCACCTGAACCGCACTCTGCATCTGATCAAGAGCCACGACTGCTTGGCAGGGGTGGTGATCAATCCCGCAACGCCCGTCGATACCCTGGTTGAAGTGCTGGATATTGTTGACTACGTGCTGGTCATGTCGGTGAATCCGGGCTTTGGAGGTCAGAAGTTCATTCCCTCCACGTTACACAAACTGCGAAGGTTAGCGGAGATTCGCAGCCAGCAGGGGCTGAACTTCCGCATCGAGGTGGATGGCGGGATCTCGCTCGACACGGTGGCTGATGTGGTCCACGCCGGCGCGGAAATTCTGGTGGCGGGCAACGCCGTGTTCGGCGGCGGCGATCCAAGAAAGAATGCGCAGGCACTGCTGAAGGCGGCGACCGAAGCGGCACTAGCCAAGGTATAGCAATTTTAATTGCCGATTGAAGACCCGGGCGGCGGCCTTTCAAATCGGAAATTGGCAATTGACGATTGAAAATTCTTGAGGTTTTATGTCACATCGAATTCCGTTCGTTGCGTTTTTCGGAATACTGCTGTTGATCACGGCGGCTTGCACAAATAAGAAGTCAGTCAACCCGCTATCTAACGTCGGTTCCAAGCAGCCAGATAAGGTCCTTTTCGACAAGGCCATGGACGCCATGAAGCACAACCGCTTCGACGTGGCCCGCATCACGCTGCAAACTCTCATTAACACATATCCGGATTCCGAGTTTATCGCGCGTGCCAAGCTGGCGGTGGGCGATTCCTGGTATGCCGAAGGAGGGACGGCTTCGCTGGCGCAGGCGGAACAGGAGTACCGCGATTTCATTACGTTCTTCCCCAACATGCCGGAGGCCGCCGAAGCCCAACTCAAAATCGCTAACATTCAATATCAGCAGATGGAGAAGCCTGACCGCGACTACACTCACGCCAAGCGTGCGGAAGAGGAATACCGGAACCTCATCTTGCAGTTTCCGGACAGCAAGCTGGTCCCCGAGGCAAAACAACGCCTCCTGGAAGTGCAGGAAGTGCTGGCCGAGCGCGAATATGTAATCGGACGTTTTTACTACCTGCGTCCGTCATATCCCGCAGCCATCGCGCGCCTGCGATCGCTGGTCGAGCGCTACCCGCTGTACAGCCACGCTGATGAAGCGCTCTATCTTCTGGGGCAAACCTATGAGGGCCAAATGGCGCAAGTCCGGTCGCGCCCCACCTGCACAAAGCCCAACCAGCCGCCAGGCTGTATCGATGAAGGTACAAAGGCACGAATGTTGGACTCCTTCAGCAAGAGCGCTGCTGATGCCTACTCGCAGATCATCAAGCGGTACCCCATCATGGATCGTGTCGATGATGCGAGGAAACGTCTCGCTGCATTGCACCAACCTATACCCAGGCCAACCAAAGCCGCGGTCGCCCAGAACAAGGCAGAAGATGCCAGCCGGCGCGACACGGGCACGTTCGGACGGCTGACTGGGATGTTCATGAAACATCCCGACGTAGCCCAGGCCACGAAAGTTGGTGATCCGGCGCTGGTCGATCCCACGCCCGTCAGTGCGACCGAGGTCGCGCGCGAAACCGTGCGAGCGGCGATGGGAGGATCCGGAGAGCACGACGTCAGTGTTGAAAAAGTGGAGGGCGGCACGCCGCCCCCCAACGAAGCGGCGCCACGCTCGGATACGCCGCCGGCAAACAGTTCTCCTTTCGCCCGGCCGAACACGGGAGCAGGCCGCAATGATCTGCAGCCCGCCGCACCCCGGCCCGCCAGCCCGACGTCCAGCCCAGCGGCTGATCCCAACGAACTTAAGCCCGACGCTCCCAGCACCAACGATCAGGCGCTTCCGCCCCCGGCGCAAGTCAACGAGATACAGCAGGGCGCAGGACAGCCGGGTAGCTCGGCCAGCGCCGACTCGAGCTCGCGCGATCAATTGGCGGACGACAGCGACCTATCGAGCAGCAAGAAGAAGAAAAAGAAGGGGTTGAAGAAGATCGTTCCCTTCTAAGGGCGAGGTCAATCCGGTTTCGCCAAGGCCTGTCCCTTCGGCCCTTGCATTTTGATCACCCACCCACAATGCGACTCGCTGCGAAAGACGCAGTAGGCGCTGGCCACTGGTAACGTGGTTACCTGCTGTCTACTCATTGACTTACCTTGTGGCTCAGGTTACCTTCGCGTTATCTCCCCTTATTAGAGGATTCCTTTGGCTAGGAAGATACTGCTCGCCGATGACAGCGTGACCGCCCAGAACATGGGGCGAAAGATTCTCGCGGACGCGGGCTACGAGGTCATTACCGTCAACAACGGCTCGGCTGCGCTGAAAAAGATCGCGGAGCAGAAGCCCGATCTCATCATCCTGGATGTTTACATGCCTGGCTACAGCGGCCTGGAGGTGTGCCAGCGCCTCAAGGAAGCCCCCGAAACGGCACGCACCCCGGTCCTGCTGACTGTAGGAAAACTGGAGCCTTTCAAGCCCGAGGAGGCAAAACGAGTACGTGCTGAAGGCTTTATCGTCAAACCATTTGAAGCCAGCGAATTGCTGAGCGTTCTCTCCAAGCTTGAAGACAAGATCGTGCATAGAGCCGAGCCCTCCAAGCCGGGTCGGTTCGCGCGGGCAGTTGCGGCCGTGGAGCATGCCGATCTTCCCGGCAGCCCACGCTCCGCGGACAAAGAAACTGGATGGGAAAGACGGTTCGCATTCCCATCGAAGAAATCGAAATCTGCTGAGAACGAAGACGACTCCGAAACTTACAACTCGGTTAAACCGGATTTGCGCCGCGTCATCGAAGATGAGAAGCAAAAAGAAGAACCATCCAAGCCCGCTCAAGACAAACTGCAGGTTGCGACAGCCCAAGTCCAAGCCAAGTTGGCCGACGCGGATTTGGAGAAAGCGCATTCAGAGGCCGACAAGACTGCCCTCACCGACGGCGTAGCCAAGACCGTAGCCAAGACCGAAGGAAAGAGCGAGGCTGTCGAGGAAGCGAAGCCTTCGAGACGGCCTGAGGCAAAGTGGGACGCTCCCAGCCCGGCTTCGGCTGAGGCGAAGCTAGGTGAGGCGGAATCCAGCCGAGAATCCGCGGGGGCGACCTTTGCCGGGGGCGCCAGCGAAGAAACCGCCGACGCAGCACCACCGACCCGTGCCGAATACCGGAAAAATTCGCTACCAGCGGCGGGCAGCGACGCCGAGGTTATAGCCGCCATCGCCGCTCTCGAGCCGGCGAATGGCCAGGCATGGGACACGGCGAGTTCAACCCACGAAACGGAGAAAGCCGCCGAGGATCTTTCCCCCGTAGCCGCAACGGCGGAGGCATTCACTACCGTGACAGGGCCGCGGTGGACCGCGGTGCCGGTCGCGACCAATGCGGATGAAGCGACACTTTCGCTCGAGCACGAGATGCACAAGGCGTATGCAGCGTTCGCGGCCGCCGACGCCGGGCACTCAACCCTAATTTCCTCCGTTCCTGTCGGACCGTCAATCGCGACTCCGAACTCACGAGAAGAAATTGAAACAGCACAGACGGCTGCTGAAGAATCCGCGCCGGCGGCTGAGATGCTGCCGGTAAGTGCGACTGAGACAGCTCTGCCGGTCAATGAAAACGCCCACGAAACGACGGCGCAGGCGGCTCCAGAAATGCCGCAAGCAGTAGAGTCCCAGCCCGCGACGCAGATCGGGGAAACGGCGCCGCCGGAAGAATCCGCCGCGCATGCAGTTCCTGAGGCGGAGGACGCTTCCGGTACGAATAGGTTCGAATCTGCGTCCGTGCCGGAGCTGGCCTCCGCTGTTGCCGAGCTCGCAGCCGGCTGGAACAATTCTGCGGACAGCGGGACGCACGAGACGGCGCAGAAGCAAGATTCGGAAATAGCCGCCACCACTGCGGCAGCCTGGGCAAGCTGGCGACAGATTCGCGAAACCGCCGACTCCGGCGCCAGCGAGAATCCGGAACGGGCGAAGCACTTCGAGGTCGAAAATCCTCCTGCCGCAGAACGCGAATCCGCCGCCATGGCGGTTGCCGCGGGCGCAGAAAAGAGTCCGGAGGAAGGCTCTGCCGCCGATTCCTCTGACGAAGCTAAGAACATCGCAAGCCTAGTCGACAGCTTGATGGCCGAGCTGCGCCCAAAGATCGTGGCGGAAATCTCCAAAAAGCTGGCAAGCGAAAGGAAATAAAGCGACTGCTGGCTTTCCACAGTAGCT
>Ga0193751_1002340_pt1 | contig 11522 bp, 10 predicted proteins | sample L1c2metaG_FD_143050 | JGI IMG/M metagenome (GOLD analysis project Ga0193751, IMG submission 143050) | Soil microbial communities from a riparian zone of the East river system, Colorado, United States - L1c2 | ecosystem: Environmental > Terrestrial > Soil > Riparian zone | place: USA: East River... | reverse complement strand
ATGGCGCTGCGTGGGCGTTACTGGTCGCTCCTGCGCCGGCAACAGCTACTCGACGCCGTGGAGTCGGATGCGTTGGCAACGGATGTTACCGCGAGTACAATATGAGCATGTCCGAGCGTGTCGGCTCCGCGCCGAAACAGCAGCTTAAGAAGCTCGAAGCCCAGACCGAAGAGGCCCAGCGCACGATCGACGAGCTACGGGCGCGTGACGCGTTAAAGACCCAGTTTCTCTCCAACGTCTCGCACGATCTCCGCACACCGCTCGCCGCGATCATCACCCACGCCGAGATACTGCGCGACGGGATGCTGGGCGAGCTGAATCAAAAGCAGCGGGACAGCGTTGCCGGAATCGTGAACGGCGGCCAGCAGCTGATCGACATGATCGACGAGATTCTCACCTACGTGCGCAGCGCGAGCGACCAGGTCATTCTCGCCCGCACCGACTTCAACATCACGGAGCTTGTTGACCAGGTTCGGGCGCTGAACCAGCCACTCGCCGCGAAAAAGCACCTTACCATCGAGCGGCTCAACGGCGACGATCTCCCAGCAGTATACGCGGATCGTGATAAGGTCAAACACGTGTTGGGGAATCTGATCGGGAACGCAATCAAGTTCACATCCGATGGCGGACGCATCTGGATCGGATTCTCACGGCGCGGCCGTGACAGAGAGGAGCTCGTGGTCGAAGTCGGGGACACCGGACGCGGCATCGCGCGCGATCACTACGAGCTCGTATTCCGCGAATTCGCACAGGTCGATGCATCACCTTCGCGTCCACACCATGGAACGGGCCTCGGCCTTGCCATTGCTCGCAATCTGGTGGAGCTGCATGCCGGAACTATTTGGGTCGAGAGCCAGCTTGGCAAAGGGAGCAGGTTCTTTTTCACGCTGCCGCTCAACCCGCAGCGCGACTAAGTGCCGGCGCGCATTCTGATCGTGGAAGACAGTCCGCTCGTCACGGATGCGTTTCGCGTCCTGTTCACCGCGGTCGGCTACGAGGTGGACTCCGCGGCGTCCGTAGCGGAGGCGATCGAGCAAGCCACGTCGGCACCAGTCGATATGATGTTGCTCGATCTTTCCCTGCCCGATGGAAACGGACTGGAGATCCTGAAAGTTCTTCGCAAGCGCGGCTCGCTTCCCCGGTCTACGCTGGCGATGACGGGCCACAACGATTTGGCTTCACGTCGCAGCTGCCTCGAGGCCGGTTGCGCGGATGTACTCCTCAAGCCCGTCCCAATCGCCGAGCTCTTACGTCAGATAGAACACCACCTGGCATAGCGGAACGCCGCGCGCGTCCCCGCGCCGGACCACTGCTCAAGCGATACTACCGCACCAAGTACCGCCTGTTCGCGCGAGAGAAGCGTCCGCGCCCACCGCAGCGCGGGCTCATCATGCTTCAGATCGATGCCCTCGCTTACTCCGATCTCCGGCGTGCCCTCGAGCTGGGTCTTTGTCCGACGATATCGCGGCTGATGCGCGAAGGATTCGCGCTCAGGCGCTGGTTCTGCGGACTCCCATCGGCGACGCCGTATTGTCAGGCCGGGATGTTCCACGGTGAGAACAGCGGGATTCCGGCGTTTCGATTCTACGACAAGGCAGCGCGCAAGGTTATCACCTGCAATGCACCGCACGGCGTGCAGTACATCCGCGATCGGATCCATTCTCCAGGCGCTCTCGCGGGCGGATCGAGCTACGTCAACCTTCTGGACGGAGATGCTCAGACCGTCGCCTTCACCGTCGCCACGCGTGACAAGATGTCCGTCTACCGACGCCTCGGTGGAACCCGGATGGCGCTCCTCATGGTGCTGCACCCGATCCGCATGGCGCGCATGGTTCTTCAGGGAGCGTTCGAGTGGTTGCTCGAGGAATGGGAGCGGGCCCGCGGCGAGCTGGCCGGAAGGGTGACGCACTCCGAAGGCATCTTTCCATTCATACGCATCCTCAGCAACGTCGTCGTGCGCGAGCTGCAGACGATGGCGATTCTGCTCGACGTCTATCTGGGCGTTCCCATCATCTACAGCACTTTCATGCAGTACGACGAGCTGGCGCACCATTTCGGGCCGTCGAGCAAGCAGGCGCTGGTCGACTTGCGTCGCACGGATGCACGCATCGCCGAGATCTGGAGAATGGCGCAGCTGGCAGGGGGACGGGGTTACGATCTCGTCATTCTCTCCGACCACGGAATGACGCCGGCGCTCAGCTACCGCGTAAAGTACGGGGAGTCGCTCGGCGTGACGGTGCAGCGAATCCTCGATCAGACGCGGCTGCAGGGCGCGCAGCCGCCGCGGGCATTGGCCAGCTACGCCGAGGACACAGAGTACTCGGACATCGGCCCGGGAGTCGTCGAGGCAGTCGCACAGCTGACACCGGTCTCATTCGGTGCCAGAAATGCCATTCGCAAATTCCGCGACTGGCTGAGAAGTCGTTACGGTTTGCGCGAGATCATTTTCCCGGAGAAATACCGCGTCGACAGGACGAACGATGTCGTAGTCACGTACAGCTCTTGTCTGGCACTGGTGTATTTCGCGGCGACGGAGCAGCGGCTCACGCTCGAGCAAATCACGGCCGATGCGCGGTGGGCGAGGCTCCACGAGCAGCTCGTCGCACATCCGGGCATCGGGCTTGTGGCCACTGTCTGGGGCGGCGGGGTAAATCTGGCGGGCAAGCACGGACGGGCGACTCTGCGTGACGGTGAGCTCCGGGTGATCTCCGGAGAGAATCCGCTCGAGATTTTCGGGACCGAGCCGTATGTGCTGCGAGCGGTGGAGTCACTGGTGACGCAGCCGAACGCCGGTGATTGCGTTCTGTTCGGCGCGTTCGACGGCTACGACATAATCTCGTTCGACGATCAGGTCGGCGCGCACGGCTCGGCCGGTGGCGATCAGGTCTATCCTTTCATCATCTCGCCCGAGAGGCTCGGCCTCGCGGCTGAATCGCTCGAGGATGCGCGCGACATTCACCGCACGGTCCTGGCGCGCTACGCCGCGGCTAATGCGGAGAATGCTCCGCCCTCGGCCGCGCGACTAACGCCCGCCGTGCCTGGCGCCGCGGTCTAACTTCGTACAGCAGTAATTTCGCCGGTACGGCGGATAGGGTCCTCTTCGGCCGCTACGCTCGCTTGGTCGGAGCCCCTAACAACGCTCCCTCGCTCTGCTCGGTCGCGGGTCTCCTCCTCGCGCTCGCTTTGCAAAGCGGCCTACGAGGACCCTATCCGCCTTCCCATTAAGTCCGAGGCAGGCTAAGGCATCTCGTCCGCGCCTCGCGCGCGACTCGAGTTCGTCGCGCGGCCGCCCTATCCCTCTGCGCGGGAGCGCGCCGAGCGAAGCTCGGCATCCCCGTGCTCCCCACGGGGGCGAAGCGCGGACAAACTGCAGGTGAACCTTCGGATGAAGTCGCGGACCCCGCGGCCCAGAGCGCCGCTGCAGTTTCAGATCTGGGCAGGGAGGTGAGGGTGTCCTCGGAGGGGCACCCGCAGCAAGAGCCCGCCGTTTGGGCGCGCCAGCGCGCCCCAACGGCGGGCGTGCGAGGACACTGCCCCGCAGAGGACACCCTCACCGACCGCAAACACAGATGCAAATCGCAGCGAAGCGACGCGCGAGGCTAGGCGGTAGCTATCCCTTCGACGATAGTCTTAAATGCCGAGGCCGAGATTTTCTCGGGCTCGAACGGCTCACCCGCTCTTTTCATGACCCCTTTGCAGACTTGATCGAGAGTAACCAGCGGCGCGTCAGCCTCGGCCTGAACCTCGACTTCCCATTTGCCACGATCGACACCCTTAAGAGTATGGCGGTATCTCGCCGTGAAAACCGTGTGGCGATGCACGATGATCTCGCGATCTTCCTCCTCGATCGGGAGGAATTCGTCGCCTGCGCTCTCGCTTAGAGCTTCGGGCGGCTCGTCAGGCTCGTGCAGGTGCTGGGGCTCGGGTGGCAGTGGAATGGCGGCAACGACGGCCACTCCAGTCTCCACACCAGACTGTCGCAGCGGCGGAAACAATCTCACTTCATCCACCGCGTTGACGCCGATGCGGTCGGCTATTTCGCGCAAGAATCTCTCGGTGGTCTCGATCACGCTGGTGCCTTCGAAGTTTGACCTGCTGCCTGCTCTGCCTTCCTGTCTGTGAGCTCACGCTCCACGTAGAGTTTCAGAATGTGCATGAAATCCTGCGCATTCGTCACCACTCCGAACGCCTGGTGCGTACCGCGATCCTTCAGCTTGCTCACCACGAATTCGGACGAGTCGACGCAAATGGTGGGAAGCTCGCGCATCGATCCGTCCTTCTCCGTAACGAACGCCGGCAGCATGTTGCCCGTGGCTATCGCGTGCAGCGCAGTCGCGATCAGAACCGCCATGGTGGCGCGAGTCGTGTGGCGCTTCATCGCATCCTGTGCCGCGAGCGTATCAGTAATCACCTCGGGAAGCGGGCCATCGTCGCGAATCGAGCCCGTCAGGACGTAGGGAATCCCCTGCCGCACGAGCGCGTGCATGATCCCATCCTTGATCACGCCCTGCTCTACCGCGCGGGCAATGGATCCTGCCGCTCTCACCTTGTTGATCGCGCGCATGTGGAGGCCGTGACCACCGGTCGTCGCCTCGCCGGTGCGGGTCATTCCAAGGGTGGTTCCGAATATCGAAGCCTCGATGTCGTGCACCGCCACGGCGTTTCCCGCGAGGAGCGCCGACACGAAACCATTATCGATGAACCAGACCATATCCGCCCGGGCGCGCGAATGAACGAGTGCCGGCCCGGTTACCCAGATCGGGTACCCGCCGCGATCGCGCTCCTCGATGAGGATGTGCGCCATCAACGCGTAGTCGATCGGCTTCTCGCGCGACACCTCACTCGTCATGAACTTGAACTCGCCTTCCTCGTCGCCAAGGAAGGAGCCGGTGTGAACGTAGATGCCTTCGCTCCCGTCTTCCGCGCTGCCGACAGCCACCATGTCGCCCTTTTTCAGCTTGCGCCCTTCCTTGATCCAGAGCTCGTCGTCGTCGAGCACGAGCGACGCGTCCATCCTCGGCTCGCGCGGCATGCGCCACGCACCCTTGATGCGAACGTAGGTCGGAAGATTCGTCGTCGAGAAAAAGTTCTCGGGGAGCACGCCGTCGGCGGGCGCCGCGACGAACTTGGCGTCAGGCGCATTCGCCAGCTCCGGCGAATTGAAATCCGGGTGTCGTAGGTTTGTCACAGCCTAAAGATAAGCGCAAAGTCGCGGACCGCGGATTAACGGCTGAGGACTGCGAACCAACTACTACTCCGAACTGCGGACTAATTGAGGACTGCGGACCTATTGCGAACTGCGGACTAGAGGCGAAGCGCTGTCGGTTGTAGTTAGTCCTCAATCCGCAGTTAGTCCGCAATCCTCAATTAATCCGCAGTTCGCAATTGCAGTTGGTTCGCAGTCCTCAGCTCTTAGAGTAAAGCCACTGGGTCTCTATCAAGTGTCACACGGAGCTGGGCGGTTGTGGGTACGTCGAACCGCTCCATGAAGTAGCGGCTCACGCGCGTGAGCTCGCCCGGATGCTCGGACTTGAGCAGCAAATGCCAGCGCCATCGGTTCTTGATCCTCTCGATGGGACACGGGGCGGGTCCCACAACCGTCACTTCGTCTCCGGCGCGCGTGGCGATCAGCTCGCGCAGCCATTCTCCGGCGTGGATGGCTAGCTTGGCAACTGAATCCTCGACGAGCCCGCTGAAGACGATGTTCGCGATCCGCACATTTGGAGGATAAGGCGGATCGACGCGCCCCTCCATCTCTTCACGCACGAAGGAGACGTAATCGTGGGCCACGGCGTATTTAACGGCGTGATGCGCCGGCAACCTCGTCTGAATCAGCACACGACCGCCCTTCGCGCCACGTCCCGCCCGGCCGGAGACCTGACTCAACAATTGAAAGCACCGCTCCGACGCCCTGAAATCCGGGAAATTGATCCCGACATCCGCGTCTACGACACCGACGAGCGTGACGTTCGGAAAGTCGAGCCCCTTGGCGATCATCTGGGTCCCCAGGAGAATGTCTACCTCCCCTGCGGCGACGCGGTCGAGAATCCGGGTGTGTGCCCATTTCCCGCTGGTGGTGTCCACGTCCATTCGCGCGATACGAGCCGAGGGGAATCTCTCGGACAGAAGGCGTTCGACCTGCTGGGTTCCGAGCCCGCGCTGGCGGAGGTATCTCCCTCCGCAGCGCACGCAATCGGGGCGTGGATCTTCCTTATGCAGACAGTAATGACAGACAAGCCGCTCCGGATTCCGGTGATGCGTGAGCGTGATGCTGCAGTTCGGACACGTGGCAACCGCGCCGCAGTCGATGCACTGAATGAACGATGAATACCCGCGGCGATTGAGGAGCAGAATGCTTTGCTCTCCGCGATTCATGGTCTCGACAATCGCATCGTGGAGCGGCTCCCGAATCACTGCGCCGTAATCCACCCCGCCCTGGGCCATCGCGTTGTAATCGCTTGGAATTCGGCGCAGATCGATCACATCGACGCTCGGCAGCCGGCCGCCCCCAACCCGATCGGAGAGCGTGAGCAGCGTGTATTTCCCCGACGAAGCGTTGGCCCAGCTCTCCAGCAAAGGGGTCGCGCTCCCGAGAACGGTGATCGCGCCTTCGTTTTTCGCTCGCACGATCGCCACCTCGCGCGCGTGGTAGCGTGGCGTCTCGCCCTGCTTGTAGCTCGACTCGTGCTCTTCGTCGACGATGATCGCGCCCAGGTTCTCGAGCGGCGCGAACACCGCCGATCGCGCTCCAACGACGATCCGTTTGTCACCGCGCTTGAGCGCGAGCCACGCGTCGTAACGCTCGCCCTCGCTGAGCGCGGAGTGCAGAACCGCGACCCGGTCGCCGAATGCGGCGCGGAAGCGGTCGACCGTCTGGGGAGTGAGCGCTATTTCGGGAACGAGTACTATCGCCGTCTGTCCGCGCTCCTCCACGATTCGGCGCAGCAGCTCGATGTAGACGAGCGTCTTGCCACTACCAGTGATTCCATGGAGGAGAAAAACATCTCCCTCTTGCGCGCTCGCCATCGTATCGATCGCATGTTGCTGCGCCGGAGTCGGGCGCAGCCTCGTGGACGAGATTCCACCGCGCGATGAGAACGGGTCGCGCTCGACCTCTTCTTCCTCGATCACAAGGAGTCCGCGCTTCTCGAGCGACTTGATCACCGAAGGCGAAAAATCGATCTGCGCGCTCAGATTCTCGACCGACGTATTTCCACCGAGCGATTCGACCAGCTCGAACACCGCACGCTGCTGCCTGGAGCGCGCGAACGCTTTGTCCCGTTGCAGCAGGGAGGGTATGTCCGCTCCGAGCCTCACGACCCGACGCGTCTTCCGGGAAGGACGCGGATCCTGCGCGCCGGTGAGCGCGGCCGGCAGCACTGTTCGGAGCACGACGCCGAGCGGCACGATGTAGTAATCCGCCATCCACTTGCACAGCTCGAGCAGCGACTGACCGATCGCCGGCTCGGCGTCGGGCGACTCGAGCACGGCCTTGGGCTTCCGCTTCAGCGGACTGACGTCGCTTATTCCGATGCAGACGCCTACTTCCTTGCCACTCCGGAGTGGAACGACAACGCGCGACCCGACGACTACCGGATTTGCGAGCCCTTCTTCGACTGCGTAGGTGAACGTCTGGAAGAGCGGCAGCGGCAGTGCGACCTGGATGAATCGCGGCGCCTTCTCACGCACTTTGAAACGCTGCGGATAGGTCCATGCTCGGCGCCGGAGTCGCGCCGAGCCCCGGTCCGTCTGACAATCGAATCGAGCCACCATCGATCGAGGTGCCGCGAAACGGATCGCTGGACAGGAGCGCGGCCCCGTCAAAATCAGCGTAGTCGAGCAGCGGCGAGATCTGCGCGATCGCGGAGATGCCGAGCGAGCTCTCGATCATACAGCCCGCCATGACCTGCATGTCCATCGCGCGCGCGGCGTGAACCATCCGCATCGCTTCGCGAAGACTCCCACACTTTGCCAGCTTGATGTTGATCCCATCGACCGCTCCCGCGAGCCTGGCAACATCACTCGCCACCAGGCACGACTCGTCAGCGAAAACGGGCAGCTTGGAGCTTTTGCGGACAAAACGGAGTCCCTCGATATCGTTTGCGGCGACGGGCTGCTCCAGCATCTCCACGCCCTGCTCGGCGAGAAAGTCGCTCATGCGGACGGCGTGCTTCGCCGTCCACGCGGCATTGGCATCCACCCGCAGACGCTTCTCGGGGGCCGCGCTCCGGATGATGCGTACTATCTCCATGTCGCGGTCGGTTCCGAGCTTGATCTTGAGAATCGGATACTCCCGCGCCTCCGCCACGCGTTTTTCCAGCTCGTGGTTCTCCGCGATGGCGATCGTAAAGCTCGACTGCGGAGTCGTCGCCACATCGAGTCCCCAAATTCGGTAGACTGGAAGTCCCAGACGCTTGCCGACGAGATCGTGGAGCGCCGAGCTGACCGCGCCCTTTGCCGAAGCATTGCCGCGCAGAACACGGTTGAGATGCGACTCGATCGATTCGAGCGAGAATGGATCGGCGCGCTCGAGCACCGGCTTGAACTGTCCGAGCGCGGCGATGACCGTCGACACCGATTCGCCGTAATAGCGATTGGGTGCTGCTTCCCCATACCCTTCCAGGCCGTCATCGTCGGTGAGCCGGACGAGGACGTTGCGGTGATGTGAGTAACCACCGCGCGCGATCACGAACGGGTGGGTAGGGTTCAGCTCGATTGTCTGGTGCGAGAGCTTCATCCAGCGGCCACTGCGGGGGCGGGGCGCGCCGTCCGAGCCATGCGGAACTCGTGGTGCGCCGACGCCGTCGATAGAAAGTTAATGAGAGCGTCGGCGAGATCGTTGCCCCGTTCGTACCGGTGAGAAGGATTCTTCTCGAGGCACTTCATCACGATCGCGGCGAGCTGTGCCGGAATCCTGGAATCCACCACGTCGGGCGATACCGCCGTCTCGGTCACATGCTTGTAGCTGATCGAATAGCTGTCGGCCCCGTCGAAGGGCGGGAAGCCCAGCAGGGTCTCGTACATCACCACGCCCAGACCATAAAGGTCGCTGCGGCCGTCGAGCAGCTTTCCGCGTGCCTGCTCGGGCGACATGTAATGCGGAGTTCCCATGACATTGCCGCTTCCGGTCATGCGGCTGCGAAAGTGCCCGGTGGCGATTCCGAAATCCGTGACGAGCGCGTTCTCGTCCTCATCGAAGAGGATGTTGTCCGGCTTGATGTCGCGGTGCACCAGTCCCCGGCGGTGAGCGTAATCGAGGCCGGTGGCCACCTGCGCCGCTACGGCCGCCGTGGTTTCCGGAGACAGGGAGCGATGGCCGCCAATGCGGTCACTCAGGGTGCCGCGGGCCAGGTACGGCATTACCAGGAAGACGTGATCATCGACCATTCCAAAATCGATGATCTTGCAGATGTGCGGATGCATCAGCTGCGCCGCGGATTCCGCTTCCCGCTTGAAGCGCTCGCGCATCTCGTGCTCGCGCGCAAGGTGCGGATGAAGAACCTTGATCACGACCGGGGAGTCGAGGACAACATGAAGCGCATAGTACACGCTCGCCATGCCGCCCTCGCCGACACGGTGCATGATGGTGTACCGCCCGCCCGTCACCTGGCGCAGCGCTGTCACGGACGGATCGGGTGGTGATTGCCGCCGATCCGTGCTGTCGGGCATGATGATCCCGCAGCGAACGCAGCGCGCCGCTTCACCCCTGTTCCAGCTCCCGCAGTCAGTGCAGAACATCGTCAGCCCCCGAACTGCATGCGTACGAAGTCGTACGGCGGCCACGGGCCGGTGACGCGGAAGTCGAGGCCGGGCTGACGCTGCGCCTCCGCGGACACGGTGTCCGTGAACGCCTGCCAGCGTTGCGTGTCGATCAGGAACGATGCGCGGGCGACGACCCCATCTTCGTCGTCACCGTCCGCGATGGGGAGGCTGACCGTCGCAGCGGCTTGGCTCCGCAGCAATCTGAGACTCTCGGCGGCCAGACCCGCCAGGCCCTTCCTGGAATCGTCTTCCTGGCTGCCATGTGTCGTGATGCTCACGCGCGCGGCAGTATGGCCTTCGACCACTGCGAGGGCCTCCGTGAGGGTGAAGTAGTGCAGCTCGAGCCAGCGCATCAGGGTCGACTGCGACTGAAAAACCGTTCCCGGCGGAGCAGGCAGTACGGCCGAGTGGGAGTGGGACTCCTCGAGAACCCGGACGTAGTTCCCCATCTCGTCATCCCCGAGGGGGGAAACGGAGTACGGCGACGGTTCGACGATCGCCGCGAGCGCGCGATAATGGACGAGCGTCGTCCCTTCGGACAGCGACATCGCCTGCCCCGACTCGACGGCGGCGACCCCGTACAAGCGGAGTCCTATAGCAGTTTGCGCCATTTGAGACCAGCAAGGATTGTCAAACCGAGCGCGAGCTGCGCGAAAACCAGGATCATGAAGCCGTGCGAATGATTGTGAAGCGGAATATTCTCGAAGTTCATCCCCCACATTCCGCTCGCTACGACGAACGGAAGCGTGACGGTAGCGACCACACCCAGAGGCTTGGTCGCCATCCCTAGACGATTGGAGACCTGTGTTAGATAGCTCTCCTGGAGCGGACTGAGTGCAGCGCTCATCTGCTTTGAAGTTAGCGATTAGGGTGCGAGCGCGCCCAAGTGACGGAGAGCCGCCTGAGCCAGCCTGTCGGGCGCGTATCCGCCCTCCAACGCGCTGACAATGCGACCTCCACACCATGAGTCCGCACGCGCGACTAGAGAGCGGGTAAGCGACTCGAAGTCATCGGGTTCGAGGGTGAAACCACCCAGCGGGTCCCCAGCGAGAGAATCGAATCCCGCGGAGATCAGAATCAACTCTGGCACGAAGCCATCAGTGGCTGCGTCGATGCCGCGCTCGAGCGCCTGCACGTAGTCGGAGCGAGGCACGCCGGCCGGCTTCGGAATGTTCCAGACCGTACCGTGGGGACCGCGATCATCAGCCGCTCCGGTTCCGGGATACCACGGCCATTGGTGCATGGAGACGAAGTGGATGTCCGGTTCGTTCTCCACCAGCGCCTGGGTGCCATTTCCGTGGTGGACATCCCAGTCGACGATCAGGATCCGCTGCAAACCGTGCTTCCTCCGCGCGTAGTGCGCGGCAATCCCGACATTGCCGAAGAGGCAGAATCCCATGGCGCGGTTGTGAACGGCGTGGTGCCCTGGAGGGCGTACGGATGAAAAGGTTCGCGGATTGACACCACTCACCGAGAGATCCACGCCCATGAGCACGCAGCCGGCGGCAGCGGTGGCCGCATCCCACGATCCGCTGCTCGCAACCGTATCCGCGTCGAGCCGTCCTCCTCCCTGCTCGGCGATTACCCTGACCGACCGAACGTAGGAGGGATCATGCGCAAGCTCGAGCTCCTCGATAGTCGCGTGACGTCCCTCGAGGTGCTCGACGGTGTGAAACAGCTCCGGGTCGTCACGCAACGCTCGGGTGATGGCGCGCAGGCGCCCGACGTGCTCCGGATGTCCCCAACCAGTGTCGTGTCGC
>Ga0193751_1002339_pt1 | contig 11526 bp, 13 predicted proteins | sample L1c2metaG_FD_143050 | JGI IMG/M metagenome (GOLD analysis project Ga0193751, IMG submission 143050) | Soil microbial communities from a riparian zone of the East river system, Colorado, United States - L1c2 | ecosystem: Environmental > Terrestrial > Soil > Riparian zone | place: USA: East River... | reverse complement strand
ACCGCTACAGCACGGATTGCAAATTCTCGAGCTGGCTGTTCAAGATCGCAAACAATCTGACCATCGATCATCTGCGCCGGAGGCGGGTAGATACGATCAGCATCGAAGGGGCGCCCGACGCCGTAACGGCCGAGAGCGCCAAGGCGACGTCGATCACCATTGCCTCGGCCGATCAATCCCCGCTGGCAGAGCTCGAATCAAGAGAATTGGGCCAGGCAATCGAGCGAGCGATCGGGAAGCTGCGTCCGGAATACCGGGCGTGCATCATGCTGAGGCACGTCGAGGACCGTTCATATGAGGAGATAGCAGAGATTGTGAAGCTGCCGCTTGGGACCGTGAAGACCTATATCCATCGCGCCCGCCACGAATTGCGAATGGCCTTGGACGAGGTCCGATGAGAGAGGGCAGAGATTTGGAGAACTTTTGCCGCAGAGTCGCAGAGGCGCAGAGGACCGCGGCCACACGGCTCTATGTGGCCGCGGTCCTCTGCGCCTCTGCGACTCTGCGGCAAAAGTTCTCCAAAATCTCTGCTTTCTCCCTGAAACCGAGCCCGATACTAACCCGTAAAGCTTTCATGAGGTTGCCTTGAGAGACGATTTGACACCCGACGAGTTTGCTCCGATCGAGCAAGCGATGAAGCGTCTCCCGTACTTTGACCCCTCACCCGGATTCCCGGACAAGGTCATGGCACGGGTGACGCGTTTTCAGGCTGTAGCTGCCCCGGGTTACATCCAGCCCGTTCCTCGCGTGCGGATGCCCGAGCTGGTACCGCAGCGTGACGAGGTCGTGCATTACATGCGCCGGCCTCTTCCCGTGCGCGTTGTCGCTACTGCCCTGCTCGCTTCGGCGGCAGTGACCATGTCGCTCATCGCTCTCATGGCTGTCTTCCGTCCCGATCTCGTGATGCTCGTGGTGAGCACCTTTGGTGATCAGGCTCTTGGATTCCTGACTATCCTCGGCAACCAGACCGCGACCACCGTTCTTGGCGATACGGGTGTCGGATATGTCCGGACTGCGGGCTCTCTCGCCGGAATTGCCACAATGGCAACCTTCGCCGCGGGCGCGCTTGGCACTGCGGCTGTACTCAGCGCAGCATCCCGTAGGGCGGCATGATGCATTTTCTTCTGGCTTTCGCCTTCATGTCCCGCCCCTTCCACCCCGTGGGCCTTGCAATCAGCTGGCTGCTCGTGGTGATGGTGATCGGGTTCGCGGTGATCAGCTACGCGGGCGACAAGGTCGAGATCGTGGTGAACACGATCCGCGACGGCGTCGGCAAATCCGTCACGAGCGGATTGCTCGGCCATCTCGCGATTCTTCCCGGAGCCGTGGGCGTCATCATTCTCCTGGGCGCGACGATTATCGGGATTCTGCTGATCCCGTTGGGATTGGTTGCCTACATGATCGTGGTCGCGGGCGTCGCGATGTTCGGATTCATTGCCGTCGCGCTTCTAACCGGGGCGGCCCTCACGGGAGGCAAGCAGCGCGACAACACGCCGCGCGGAGCGATGTTACGCGCGTTCGTCATTGGAACCTGCGCTTACCTCGGCCTCTGGATCGTAGCCGCTGTGTTCTCGTGGATGCCACTCATTGGCGCGCTTCTTCGATCGTTTGCCGCCGGCGCGACCTTCGTTGCGGTGACCGCCGGATTCGGCGCGGTGCTGCGCTCATACTGGCGCGGAGATTTTGCCCGAAGGTCCGCAATGTAGGCTGAGTTTCAAATGTTTGAACAACGGGCCGGCGAAAAACGCCGGCCCTTTTTTTTGGGTCTTCGTGTTGAGGCGAGTATCATTGCGTTATCGTTCTAATACGTGCGCGACGCCGGTCGCCCTGATTGCGAGGTAGGTCACATAACTCGACGAACCCCCAATGATTGCCCGCTTGCCGATGTGCTCGCCGAGCGCCTCCGCGCTTCCCGGCGCGACCTTGCCGGACGGTGGCTGGAGCGTATTGCCGATCGGGTAGCCATCGACAAGAGCGAAATCTTTCCAACCGACGAGCTGCTCGATCACGTGCCGCTCCTGATCGACGGGATTGCCGACTACCTGCAGGACCCGGTGAACGAGGTTTCTGCGGATATGCCGGTCGTCTCGAAGGCGATGGAGCTTGGAGAGCTGAGGCACAAGCAGGGCTTCGACGCGTATCAGATTCTCAAGGAATATGAGATCCTTGGGGGGATTCTCTTTGCCTACCTCGCTCAAGCCGCCGACCAGATATCCGAGCCCTGCGAGAAAAGCGAGCTCCTCTTCTGCGGCCAGCGCCTCTTCAAGGCTGTAACGATTATTCAGCAGACCACCACGATGCAGTTTCTCCGGCTCGGCGACGCCAAGGTAGCCGAGCGTGAACAGAGACTTCGTGCATTCAACCGCTCGGTGTCGCACGAAATCAAGAACAGCGTCGGCGCGATCCTCGGCGCCAGTGCAACGCTGCTCGAGATTCCCGACGCCGACGAGGCAATGACTCGCCAGTTCCTGGGCATCATTGCAAGAAATGCCAGAGCGATGCGGCACACCATCGAGAATCTCGTTGCGCTCTCGCGAACCGAAGACGTGGACGCACGCCAGCACCGGAACGTTCGTCTGCCGGAGGCAGCGCGCGAAGCTGTGCGGGAGATCAGAGAGTCGGCCGAAGACGCGGGCGTCGAGATAAGGTTCGGGGAATTGCCCGACATCGAGATAAACGCCGCCGCAGTGGAGCTTTGTCTGACGAACTACCTGTCGAATGCGGTCAAGTATGCGAACCCCGAGCAGACGGAGCGCTTCGCGGAAGTCAGCGCTTCGATCGAAGCAGGTCCGGATGGAGCGCGGGAGATTGTCGTCCGCCTCCGTGACAATGGCCTTGGCGTTATTGCCGAGAGCAGAGAGCACCTGTTCGAGCGTTTTTTTCGGGTCCAGGACGCGGCGGCGGCAAGCGCTGAAGGCACAGGCCTTGGACTGAGCATCGTCGCCGAGACGGCGAAATCACTCGGCGGCCGAGCCTGGGCGGAGTTTCCTGAGAGTGGTTCGATCTTCGCGTTTTCGCTCCCCTTCCGGCGCGAAACGACAAGTGACTCGATGGTTGCGGCAGTGAGACCAACTGAGGCGCAGACGACTACGCAATGATGGGCCGTATCTGCCTTTTCGTCACTTTGGGGTTCGCTTCGCGATTGAATGGGCAGGAAATCGCGCCGATTCAGAAGCTCGGCACCGTCCACTTCGCAACGTCCTGCTCGCCGGCGGCTCAGCCCGTGTTCAACCGCGCCGTCGCACTTCTTCACTCCTTCGAGTTCCGTCAGGCGATCGAAGGCTTCAACGCAACGCTGAAGGCAGATTCGACGTGTGGCATCGCATACTGGGGACTGGCATTGAGCGCCTGGGGAAACCCGTTTGCGCCAGGCATTAAGCCGGCGGGGCAGATCGCGGCGGGACTCGATGCAGTGGAACACGCCAAGGCCACGGGGAGCAAGACTCGACGCGAGAAGATCTACGAAGGTGCTGTTGCGTTTTTATATGAGAACGCAGCAGACATCGATCAGCACACGCGACTCACAGTTTATCGCGATGTGATGAAGGTGTTGGCCGCGGAATATCCGGATGACGTCGAGGCTTCGATCTTCTACGCTCTCGCGCTGGCCCAGTCAGCCGATCCTGCCGACAAGACGTACGCGAGCCAGCTCGCGGCTGGCGCGATCCTCGAGAAGCTCGCGCTCAAGTATCCGAATCATCCGGGAATCGCTCATTACATCATCCACAGCTACGACTTTCCACCGCTCGCTTCGCACGCCCTTCATGCGGCGAACAGTTACTCCATGATCGCACCCTCGATGCCGCACGCGCTGCACATGCCGTCACACACGTTCACCCGCGTTGGCTACTGGCAGGAATCCATCGACGCTAATCGCAAATCCGCGGCAGTGTCGCGCCGCGCAACAAGCGGCGCGGAAGAGCTTCACGCGAGCGACTACATGATGTACGCGTACCTCCAAACAGGTCAGGACCGCGCGGCGAGAGCGTTGCTCGAGACCATTCCTCTCATGGTCGCTGACTTCGATCCGACAAAACCGTCGTCCGCGGCACCGCCGCAGGCCGGCTATTTCGCGATCGCTGCAATGCCTGCGCGATATGCCCTCGAGCGGGGCGCATGGAACGAGGCGGCGCATCTCCCCGTGAACAAGAGTCCGTTCGCGTATGCGGATGCCATCACTTATTTCGCTCGCGCTGTTGGAGCGGCACGCATCGGTGACACCGTGACGGCGCGCTCGGCGATCACCGAGCTCCAGCGACTCCGCGACGAGCTCGCGCCGAAGGAAAAGTACTGGACCGAGCAAACGGAGATTCAAGTTCGTGGGGCGTCGGCCTGGTTGGCGTTTGCGGAGGGGAAGAAGGACGAGGCACTCGCGACGATGAGTGAAGCGGTCGCGCGCGAAGATGCAACTGAAAAGAGCTCCCTCACGCCCGGCCCGGTCGCGCCCGCGCGGGAGATGCTGGGCGAAATGCTGTTGGAGCTGAATCAGCCCGCTGAAGCGCTCAAGGACTTCGAGACGACGCTTACGATCGAACCTCGCAGGTTCCGGTCGGTCGCTGGCGCTGCAAAGGCAGCGCTGGCGGCGGGCGAGTCCGCCCCCGCAAAGCGGTATTACGCCCAACTAATGAAGATCGGCGAGCGAGGCGACAAACCTGGCCGCGCCGAGTTGATCGCGGCGAGGAGATTGACCGGACGATCTTGACGTTCTCTATCGCGTTCCGGGATTGCTGTTGATCGTGACGAGCGCCACGCGATTTCGGCCGCTGCACGCCAGCACGAGGTTCCCATCCCGCGTCGCCATCATGTTGCGCACGATTCCCCCGCCGGAGGGAATCACCCAGGTCTGGAACTTCTCAGTCGCGGGATCGAAACGCACCACGGTGTTCGGCCTTACTCCGGATTCGCTGTACCAGATGATTCCGTTCAGCGCGACGATCCCATAGGGTTGCGACCGAGGGCCGATGGGCGACGGCCACTCGCGGACTGCTCCTGTCTTCGGATCGAACCTTCCCAGATACCCGCGCGAATAATCCGAGTACCAGAGCACGTCGTCGGCCGTGATTGCCACGCGACGCGGCCGCGTTTCCGGATTCGGTAGCGTGTATTCCTTTACCTCCATCGTGTTCGGATCGACCTTCGCGATCTTGTTCACGCCGAATTGCACGAACCATGGATTCCCTTTGGAATCGACGACCATACCGGACGGAAGCGACCTCGGAGTGGGTGCAGTCACGAGCTTGATCGCGCCGGGGCCTGCCAGTCTTTCTCCGTGTATCCGGCGTTGACTATCTGACCAGGCCCGTGACACCGCGCGCAGTTGGCCTCGACCAGATCCTTCCCGTGACCCTCGGGCAATTGCACCGGCTGGCCGCGTTGCGTTTGCGCAGAGGCGACGGAAATGACTGAGACTGCTGCGGCGAGCGCAACTCCCAATTCTTTCAGCATGATCCTCAACCTCCCAGGCGTTCAGTTCAGATGTTGAACCGCAGCGCGCTAACCTGCAACATTCCCACCATGCGTCAGATCGACAACGACCTTTACGATCGACTCGCCGACACGTGGTGGCGCGAGAACGGGTTTCTCAACCTTCTTCAGACGACGCTGAATCCATGGCGCGTTCCTTACTTCAAGCGGATCATGAGGCAGTTGCAGATTGACCCCACGGCGTCAGTGGCACTGGACGTCGGATGCGGGGGCGGCCTGCTCACCGAAGAGGTTGCAGCGATGGGATTTAGCGTTACCGGAATCGATCCATCAGCTCGCTCGCTCGAGATCGCGCGAGCCCACGCCGCGACAAGACAATTGGAGATCGACTACCGGCTCGGGTTCGGTCACGACCTGCCCTTCGAGAAGGAATCGTTCGACGCAGTCTTCTGCTGCGACGTCCTCGAGCATGTGAGTGATTGGGATGCGGTCATCCGCGACATCGCGCGTGTGCTTCGAAGCGGCGGAGTTTTCATGTACGACACGATCAATCGCACGTTCGCCAGCAAGCTTCGCAGCATCATGATCGCCCAGAAATGGAAATGGACGCGCTATGCGCCACCGGACACGCACGTCTGGGAGATGTTCATCACTCCGGATGAAATCGCTGAGTCGGTCGGGCGTCACGGTCTCGTGCAGAAAGACGTCACCGGCACTGCGGCCAAGGGAAATCCATTTCAGGCGCTCTGGCTCGTCCGCCAATACAGCCGTGGCAAAATCTCATCGGTGGATTTCGGCCGGGGAATTGATATGAGTGAAGGGCCGGTTCTTTCGGGCAGCTACATGGGATATGCGCTCAAGTCCTGAGCTCTCAGCGATTGTGGTAGTTGGAAATACGCGAGAGCGCGCGCAGCTCTCTCTCGAATCGCTCTATGCACAGACGATTGCAGATCGCATGGAGATGATCGTCATCGATTTGAAAACACGAGACGTCCCCGAGCTTTCCACCTCGACGCGCATACCGACTCGCTACGTGACCCTCGGCCGCGATGCTACGTGGGGACATGCGCGCGCACGCGCGGCCCGGATGGCGACGGCGCCAGTCGTCGCATTTATCGAAGATCATTGCACCGCCGATTCCGGTTGGGCGGAAGCGCTGGTACGCGCGCATCGGGAGCCCTGGGCGGCCGTGGGATATGCTTTCACCAACCCGCACCCCGAGTCGTATCTGTCGCGCGCAATTCTCGCGTCCGAGTACGGTTGCTGGGAGCATCCGACGACAAGCCGTGCGGCACGGGTGCTTCCATGCGGGAACGTCGCTTACAAGCGCGACCTGCTCTTGTCGCTGAATGATGAGTTGGAAAACCTGCTGACGCCCGACTTTGTCGTGCACGAGCGATTCAATAGCCGCGGTCTGCCGATGTACGTCGAATCAGAAGCCATCGTCGCGCACGATAGTCTCGTCCGACTGAGGGATTTGTTCGCGGCGTCATTCATGTTCTGCCGCATCCTTGCATCGAGACGTGTCGAGACACAGCGCTGGAGCGGGCTCAAACGCTTCGCATATGGACTGGCGACGCCGATCATCGGGCCTCCAATCGCGCTATGGCGACTTTTTTCGAGCCGCCGCGACACTCCTTCGGGCTGGGGCACGCTCGCGATTTACCTGCCCGTCATTCTGGTAAAAGGAGTTGCGGCTGCGCTCGGCGAATCCGTGGGATACCTGGCCGGAGCCGGCGCGTCGGAGACTCAATTCGTTAAATGGGAATTGCACGTTGACCGGAACGGCGAGCGATGACCGATACGAATCCACGCGTGTCGGTAATTCTCCCGGCGTATTTCTCGGATGACAGCATCGCCCAGTGTCTCGAAGCCATCCACGCGCAGACATTTCAGGATTTCGAGATTATCGTCGTCAATTCCTCGCCCGAGACTCGGACTGGTGAGATCATGACGAAGCGGTTTCCTCGCGTGATTTTCCAGCAAAGTCCGGCGCGATTGCTGCCGCACGCCGCGAGAAACGCCGGTGTCGCGCTCGCCAAAGGCGACCTGCTTGTATTCACCGACCCTGACTGCTTGCCGCGCCCCGAATGGCTTGCGTCTCTCGTTCACGCGAGCGGTGCGGGATGGCCGGTGGTTCAGGGATCGGTCGAGCCAAAGCAGGGCAGCTGGATCGAGCGCGGCGTGCACCTCTGCAAGCGATTCGCTCTCTTGAAAGGACTGGCTCCCTACACGCCGTGGATCGTTTCGACGCTCAATGTGTGCTATTCGCGAAAAGCGTGGCAGGCCGCGGGCCCCCTCGATGGCGATCTGTTTTGTGGCGACGCGCTCCTTGGATGGCGCGCCGCCGCACTTGGGTTTCCAGCTCGGTTCGAGCCAACGGCCGTGATCGAGAGCATTCATGACGCGACATTCGGCGGACTGATCCGCGAGCGGTACTCGCGCGGACAGGAATTCGCCGCGGCTCGAGCGAACTATGAGAGTTGGAACCGTTTGCGTTCGGCCAGTTTTGCGCTTGCGTCTCCCCTGCTGCTTGCCGTCGTGCTCACGCGAGCCGCGCGTAGCGCAGTAGCCGCAGGGTGCAAACGCGATTTTGTGTTGACATTTCCGGTGCAGATTGCCGGACAGCTCGCGTGGATTCTGGGAGAATCGCGCCATTACGTTGCGCGCGCGACCGTGAGCTGACGCGAATGTCGGCGAAGTCGGTGCTCATGGTCGATCCCGGCAACTACACGCCGTACTACGATGTGAATCTTTGCGATGCGCTGATCAAACAAGGGTGGAACGTCGAGTGGGTGACGTCTCCATACCTCTTCGAGACGATCACTGCACCATCGAATCTCCGCGTCCGGCATCTTTTTCTTCGAGGCGTTACTACGGTTACGCGCAATTCGCCAAGTTTTCTGCGGCGAGGGATGAAGGCGGCGTCGTATCCTTTTGATTTGGCGAGGCTGGATCGAGAGCTCGCGTCACGCCCGGCTGGAGTGCTCCACGTGCAATGGGCGTTGTTTCCGAAACTGGATGCAATTTTCTGGAAGCGGTGGCAGGCCAGGGGCTGGAGGATCGTCTACACTGCGCACGACGTGGACGGGCTCGATGGGACAACTCCGAGACTCCTCGTCGGAGCCAACCGGCATTTGTTCCGGCTCGCTGATGCGATCGCGACACATTCAGAGCGGGATCGCGCACAAATCATTCGAAGCGGCGCGGCGCCCTCGCGGGTCACGCGTGTGCCGCAGGGTACGCCGGGACTTTTTCAGCGGCCGCCCGTTGCAAAGAATGAGGCACGGCGCACACTCGGCCTCGACCAAGGAAGACCAATGATTCTTTTCTTCGGACTGCTCAAGACTTACAAGGGTCTCGAGGTTCTTCTGTCCAGTCTGGTGACTGTACGTGAGCAGATCCCCAACGTCCTGCTTCTCATCGTCGGCAAGCCTCTCGAGAACAAGCGCGATTACGCCGGGATTATCGCGAAGCTAAGCCTCAGTCGATCGGTTCAATGGGAGCGATCGTATGTTCCGACTGATCGAGTAGGTCTGCCGTTCGCGGCGGCGGACGTCGTCGCGCTTCCATACCATGCCGCGTCGTGCAGCGCAGTGCTGTTGAATGCGTATGTGCATTCACGACCGGTCGTAGCGACGAGTGTCGGGGGCTTCCCCGAAATGGTCGACCACGGAAAGACAGGCCTGCTCGTGGAGCGCGACGATTCAGCCGCGCTCGCCGCGGCTCTCGTCGAGCTGCTGCTCGATCCCGAGCGTGCACAGTGCATGGGCCGCCGGGCGAGAGAGAAAGCGCTGGAGAATCACGGATGGCCGTTGATCGGACAGATCACGGGCGGGATTTACCGGACGATTACCGACTGATCGCGCGTACGCGTTCGGCGGTTTGCGTGAGCGCAACCGCTGCTGTCGAATCGGGCTCCGCCACAACTATAGGTAAGCCGGTATCTCCGCCCGTAAGCACGGGCGGATAGAGCGGGATCTGTCCGAGCAGCGGAACGCCGAGCTCAAGTGCGAGCCGCGCACCTCCACCCGATCCGAATATTGCTGTCTTGTCGCCACAATGCATGCACTCGAGCCAGCTCATATTCTCGATCACGCCCAGTACGGGAACGTCAACGCGCTGAAACATCTTTGCGCCGCGGAGTGCGTCACCGATGGCCACTTCCTGAGGAGTCGTGACGATTAGAGCGCCGGCAACCCGCGTTGCCTGAACGAGCGAGAGCTGTGCGTCTCCCGTTCCAGGCGGGAGATCCACCAGGAAATAGTCGAGCTCGCCCCACGAGACATCCTTGATGAACTGTGTGATGATCTTCATGATGATCGGCCCGCGCCAGATTGCCGGCTGATCGCGCTCGATGATGAAGCCGAGGCTCATGACTTTCACGCCGTGTGCCTCGAGAGGGATCATCTTCTCGTTCTCCACGCGCGGCTGCTCGTTCACTCCCATCATGCGCGGGATGTTGGGTCCATAGATGTCGGCGTCCATGAGTCCAACGCGCGCGCCCTGCTTTGCGAGAGCAATTGCAAGGTTCGTTGCGACAGTGGACTTCCCTACTCCGCCCTTGCCGCTCGAGATCGCGACGATGTACCCGAGGTTTGGATAAGTCACGGGTGTCGGCGCGGGGACGGCGGCTTTTTTCGACGCCGGCTCCTGCCCCATTACGGGAAGGGCTCGTGATTTCGGTTTCGTGGTTCCGGGAGCTGGCCCCTGCGAGCCGTCCTTTACGTCAACGCGCACGTCGGTCACTCCCTCAACTTGTTTAACGACCTGTCGCACATCCCGCACGATGGTCGCGTCGTCACTCGGCGCGAGCAGCAGCGTGAAGCGCACTTTCCCATCGAGAGTTGTCGCCACGTCGCGCACCATTTCGGCCTCGAGGACGTTCAGGCCAAGACGGTTGTTGCGAATTGTGGCGAGCGCGGCGTTCACGCGCTCCGGAAGATTCGGGGTCACTGCGCGATCACTGATACTTCGAGAACCTCGGGGACGCGCTGTTTTACGTGTGCTTCGATCGCGGGCATGAACGTAACTGGCGAAACCTCGCAGTCAGGACAGCTTCCGTCGATTTGGACTGTAAGCCGTCCGGTCGCTCCGGAGAATTCGACGATTTCGATCAGACAGTGGTCGATCCTGAGCAATGGACCGACTTCGGCCAGAACGGCAGTGATGTTTTGTCTGACTACTGCGTCAGCGCGTTTTCTTAGAGGGAGAACAGCCATGCCGCAAGATAAGTGGTGGCCATCCAAGCGGAAGCGACCACGAAGTGCACGAAGGACACGAAGAACCGCATTTTTTGGGGGGAACAGCTCGCGCGATGACGTCCTCGACCCGCGAGGTGAGTTTAACATTAAGAAAAGTTCGGCGATCGTAGGTGATGCCGCGGGTGATGCCCTTCGTGCCCTTCGTGTGCTTCGTGGTCGCTTCCCTTGAGGCGCCGGATAATCCCTTGCCCGGCTATGGTTTCGATATCACCTTCCAGTATGAAATACCCTGAAGTCCAGAACTACGTCGGCGGCAAATTTGTCGCCGGCGACCATTCGTATCTGGACGTATTCAACCCCGCCGACGGGTCGGTCATCTCCAAGGTCCCGCTCTCGTCACGCGAGGACGTCGACCAAGCCGTAGCCTCGGCACGCGCTGCATTTCCGGCCTGGTCGGCGCTGCCGATCAAGGAACGCGTGCAGGTCTTCTATAGGTATCGCTCGCTTCTCGAGCGCGACATCGAGGAGCTGACTGCCCTCGTTACCGAAGAGAACGGGAAAGTCTACGGCGAAGCGAAGGCCGAGATCCTCAAGTCCATGGAGCTCACGGAGTTCGCCTGCTCATTGCCGCAGATCGCGGCGGGCGAAGTTCTGGAAGTAAGTCGCGGAGTGGAATGCAGAATCGAGCGCTTCCCTCTTGGCGTTGTCGCCTCGATCACGCCGTTCAATTTCCCGAACATGGTTCCCAACTGGACCATTCCCAATGCGATCGCTCTCGGGAATTGCATGATCCTCAAGCCATCGGAGCTCGTTCCGCTTTCCAGCATTCGAATCGCCAATCTGTTGCGTGAAGCCGGTCTGCCCGAGGGTGTATTCCAGGTGGTGAATGGCGGCAAAG
>Ga0193751_1002338_pt1 | contig 11527 bp, 7 predicted proteins | sample L1c2metaG_FD_143050 | JGI IMG/M metagenome (GOLD analysis project Ga0193751, IMG submission 143050) | Soil microbial communities from a riparian zone of the East river system, Colorado, United States - L1c2 | ecosystem: Environmental > Terrestrial > Soil > Riparian zone | place: USA: East River... | reverse complement strand
GCGTTCTCGCGGAACCTTGATGCGAACAGTGGTGAGCCGCCAAGGGCGTCAGTGACGAGCTGCTCGATCTGATCGGGATCGATCACGAACAGCTCTTCGGGTGGCGCCTCGCTGGCCTCGGGAAGGCGCAGGGCGATGCCGTCATCGGTCCACAGCGCCTGTGCCGGTTGACCGCGCTGCGCCAGGCGTGCCTCGATGGCCATCGCCCACGGCGCGTGGACCCGTCCTCCAAATGGTGACAGCAGGCAGGCGCGCCAGTCGCCCAGCTCGTCGCGGAAGCGCTCGAGCACGATCTGGCGATCGGTGGGCAGGACGCCGGTCGCCTCGCGCTGCTCGGCCAGGTAGGCGATCAGGTTTCGCGCCGCCCGCTCGTCGAGGGCGTGCTCGGTACGCAGGCGAGCCTCGGCCTTCTCGGCAGGCATCCCGTCCAGCTCCCGGACGAAGGCCCCGATGGCGCGCCCCAGCTCGACCGGCCGGCCGATGCCGTCTCCCTTCCAGAACGGCATCTTGCCCGGCTCACCCGGCGCGGGCGTGACCACCACGCGATCGGGCCTGATCTCCTCGATCCGCCAGCTGCTGGCTCCCAGGAGGAACACCTCGCCGACGCGGCTCTCGTAGACCATCTCCTCGTCCAGCTCACCGACGCGCCGCCCCTTGCCTCCCTCGTCACCGGCGAGGAACACGCCAAACAGGCCGCGGTCCGGGATCGTGCCACCGGACGTGATGGCGACGACCCGGGCATCGTTGCGGCTCGTGACGGTGTCGGTCGTCCGGTCCCAGACCACCCGCGGCCGCAGCTCGGCGAACTCGTCGGACGGATAGCGGCCGGAGAGCATGTCCAGGACGCCCTCGAGCTGCTGGCGGGAGAGATCGCGGAATGGGTCGGCGCGAGTCACGACCCGATGCAGGGCGTCGACCGTCCAGCTGTCCATGGCGCACATGGCCACCAGCTGCTGTGCGAGGACGTCGAGCGGGTTGCGCGGCACGCGCGTCTCCTCGATCGCCCCATCGAGCATGCGACGCACCACCACCGCGGCCTCGAGCAGGTCGCCACGGTACTTGGGGAAGATCTTGCCGGTGGAGGGCTCGCCGACCTGGTGGCCGGCGCGCCCGATGCGCTGCAGCCCGGCCGCGACGCTCGGCGGTGACTCGATCTGGATCACGAGGTCGATGGCGCCCATGTCGATCCCGAGCTCGAGGCTCGAGGTCGCAACCAGCGCCGGCAGGCGCCCCGCCTTGAGCTCCTCCTCGATCTGCAGCCGCTGCTCACGGGCGATGCTGCCGTGATGCGCGCGCACCAGCTCCTCGCCGGCCAGCTCGTTGAGGCGGCTGCTGAGCCGCTCCGCCAGGCGACGCGAATTGACGAACACCAGGGTCGACCGATGCGCCCGGATCAGCTCGAGCAGACGCGGATGAATCGATGGCCAGATCGAACGGCGGCCCTCCGGACCGGTCGCATCGTCACCGTCCTCACCGGGGTGGGCCATGTCCTCGACCGGGATGATCACCTCGAGCTCGAGCGGCTTGCGCGACCCGGCATCCACGATCTCGACAGAGCGCTGCGTCCCGCCCAGGAATGCGGCGATCGCTTCCAGCGGCCGCTGTGTGGCCGACAGCCCGATCCGCTGCGGCTCGACGTCGGTCAGGGCGCACAACCGTTCGAGCGACAGAGCCAGGTGCGAGCCCCGCTTCGTGGCCGCGATGGCATGCACCTCGTCGATGATCACCTGCTCAACGCCGCGCAACGCCTCCCGTGCCTGGCTGGTCAGCAGCAGGTAGAGGCTCTCGGGGGTGGTGACCAGGATGTCCGGGGGGTCCCTGAGGAGCTGACGCCGGGCCTCGGCCGGCGTGTCGCCGGTGCGCGATGCGACCCGCACCTCGGGCAGCTCGATCCCCGCACGCTCCGCCGTGCGCCGGATGCCGGCCAGTGGCGCCCGCAGGTTGCGCTCGACGTCGTAGGTGAGCGCCTTGAGCGGCGAGACGTAGAGGACGCGCAGCCTCCGCTCGCGGGGGCGGGGAGCGCTGTTGGCGAAGAGCCTGTCCAGGCACCACAAGAAGGCAGCGAGGGTCTTGCCGCTTCCCGTCGGCGCGTGCAGGAGGGTATGGCGGCCCGCGGTGATCGGCGTCCAACCGAGCTCCTGCGCGGGAGTCGGGGCTGCGAACGCCTCGCTGAACCATGCGCGAGTCGGCGCGGAAAACGGGGCGAGCGGATCGGTGGCGGGCACGATCGGGTCAGTCTAGCGCGATGGCTCTGAACCGAACAAGCGTGCTATATCATCAGGCTGGACGTTGGATGTATGATTGGTTGCATGAGCAACTATCCTGCCACTGACGGAGCGCTCGACGAACGCGTCCGTCGGGCCCTGTCGAGGGGGCACACCATCGACATCACCACCCTCGGCCGCCAGACCGGGCTGCCGCGCCGCATCGAGCTTGTCTTCCACAACATCGACGGACACATCGTGATCAGCGGCATGCCGGGGCGGCGCAGCTGGTACGCGAACCTGGTGGCCAACCCACACCTCACCTTCCATCTCAAGGGACCGATCAAGGCCGACCTGCCGGCGATCGCCAGGCCGATCACCGAGCCCGAAGAGCGGCGCGAGCTGATGAGCGCCGTTGCGCGCAACTGGGGACGAAACGATCTCGAGGTGATGCTGCGCCACAGCCCCCTGGTCGAGGTCACCTTCGACCAGGCCGCCTGAGCCCGGATTCAGCGGATCACGAACGCCCGATACGCCCGAGGTGGGTGTCGCGGAAGTCGCTTGGCAGCTTGAGCCCGTAGCCGAGCGCTCGATCGCCACCGACGTGGGCGATCAGCACCGCGCCGAGCAACAGGAGCCAGCCGACGTCGAACCTCCAGCCGATGCCGAGCGCGCCGAGGGCCAGCACCAGGTTGTGGGCGGCGTTGTACGTGACCGCACCCAGGCGTGGCCCGCCGAGGTAGCCGACCATCGACAGGTCCGGGGCGAGGAGCAACGGCAGCAGGAGGATCAGCGCGCCGCGGTTGGAGAGGTAGATGACGATGCCTGCCACGACCAATGCCACCTGCTCGGCACGCAGGATCGCCGCCACGCCACGATCGCTCACTCCCATCGAAACAGGAGCACCGCGATCGTGAAGGCGATCGCTGCCCAGGCGCCCATGCCGAGCAGATCACCGCCGATCTGGGCGATCCCGACACCGTCATTCGTGATCCGGCGCAACGCGTCGTTGAGATAGGTGAGGGGCAGGTAGTCGGTGATGGTGCGCAGCAGAGCGGGCATGGCGTCGCGTGAGAAGAAGACGCCCGACAGGAAGGTCATCGGCAGGCTGACCAGGTTGGCCACGGGGGCCGCCTGGTCCTCGTTCTTCGCCCACCCGGCGATCCCGAAGCCGAGTGCCAGGAAGATCATGGAGCCGAGCGTCGCGACGCCGAGCAGCAGCACGATGCTGCCCACCAGGTGCAGGCCGAACCAGAGCCCGACCCCCAGCAGCACCATCACCTGCGCCAGGCAGATCAGGATGCGGCTCGTCACCTGCGCCGCCAGGAAGTACGCGGGACTGGTGGGGGTGGCGAACAGGCGGCGCAGGGCGCCGGTGCGCTTGAGCTGGACGAACCCGAACGAGACGCTGAAGAGCCCCAGCTGCATGACGGTGAGGCCGATGATCCCCGGCACCAGGAAATCGATGTAGCCATAGTCGCGGCCGGGAAGCTGTTGCGTGGCGACCAGCGCACCGCCGCCCGACCCGCCCCCGGCGAGCATCCGTCCCACGACCGCGTTGAGGAGCAGGGCACCCAGCTGGGCCTGCTCGGGGCGTGCAGCGTTGGTGTACGCCACCAAGCCGGGCGCTCCCGGATGCTGGCGGTCGAATGCGGAGCCGATGACCAGCACCAGGTCTCGGTGCCCGGTCTTGAGCTCGGCCAGCTCGTCCTGGCGCGTTCCTTCGTTCACGACAAAGCTGGCAGTGGCCTTCAGCACCGCCACGAGGGCGTGGCTGTCGGCGTTGCCGGCCTCGTCCACCAGCCCCAGCCCGACCGATGCTGGGCCGCCGAACTTGAGGACGCCGAAGATCAGCATGATGAGGAGCGGAACCACCAGGCTGAAGAAGAGCGCAGCGCGGTTCCGGACGAACATCTTCACGCTGGCGACGAGGAGCGACCAGTAGACGATCCAGCGCATCGGGCTAGTCGTCGCGCAGCTGATGGCCGGTGAGGTCGATGAACACGTCCTCGAGGCTCGCCAGTCGCTCGACCCGTTCCTTTGTGAAGCCGCGCCCGATCAGGGCGTCGATCAGCCCGCGCGGCGCGTCCATGGCCACGATCCTGCCGCCGTCCATGATCGCGACGCGGTCGCACAGCTCCTCGGCCTCTTCCATGTAATGGGTGGTGAGGACCACGGTGTGGCCGCGCGACTTGATCTGCGCCACGAGACCCCACAGGTGACGGCGTGCCTGAGGGTCGAGGCCGGTGGTCGGCTCGTCGAGAAACAGGACGCGAGGCTCGTTGACCAGCGCGGCGGCGATGCTGAAGCGCTGCTTCTGCCCGCCCGACAGGGTGCGCACCTGGGACTGGGCCTTGTCGGTCAGCTCGACGTCGCCGAGCAGCACGGCGGCATCTGCGGTGCGCCCGTAGAGGTGCCCGAACAGCTCGAGCAGCTCCACCAGGTTGAGCTCGTCGAAGAAGCTGGAGGCCTGTAGCTGGATCCCGATCCGCGCCTTCACCCCGCGGGGGTCGCGGCTGACGTCGAGGCCGTCGACCAGCGCGCTGCCGGAGTCGATCGTGCGCATCCCCTCGATCATCTCGAGCGTGGTCGTCTTGCCGGCGCCGTTTGGGCCCAGGATGCCGAACACCTCGCCCTCGGCAACGTCAAAGCTGACTCCGTCGACGGCCTGCAGGCTGCCGTAGCGTTTGCGGAGATCCCGGACGGTGATGATGGGGGCGCCCGGCCTCCCAGCCCGATGCTCGGTGGCGGCGCTCAGGGTGTCGTGAACCATCGAGCCGGCATGGTAGCCGAGGCGACCGCGAGGCGCCTCAGCTCAGCAGGGATCCATACAGCGCGACCGTCTGATCGGCAATGGCCGACCAGCTGAACAGCTCGACCGCGCGGCGCCGACCGGCGGCTCCCATCGCGGCGCTGCGCGGCTGATCGGCCACCAGGGCATTGATGGCCGTGGCCAGGTCGCGAGCGAAACGATCGGGGTCGAGCGGCGTCATCGGCTCATCCGGGGAGAGCCCGAGCGGGACCAGAAGCCCCGTCTCCCCGTCGACGACCACCTCGGGGATGCCGCCCACAGCGCTGGCCACCACCGGCCGCTGGCAGGCCATGGCCTCCAGGTTCGTGATCCCGAACGGCTCATAGACCGATGGGCAGGCGAACACCGCGGCGTGGCTGTAGAGCTGGCGAACGGCCTCGCGGCTCAGCATCTCCGGGATCCAGACGACGTTCGGGCGGCCCTTCTGCGCGGCCGCCACCCCCGCCTCCACCTCTGCGGCCAGCTCGGGCGTGTCTGGCTGACCGGCGGCCAGCACCACGCCGATGCCCGGGGCCAGGTGCGGAATCGCCCGGACAAGGTGGGAGATCCCCTTCTGTCGTGTGACCCGCCCCACGAAGAGCACGTACGGAACCTGCGGATCAACCCCATGCAGCGTCAGGAGATCGGTCGCCGGGTCGGGCCTGAAGGCAGCCGTGTCGATCCCGTTGTGAATCACATGCACCTGCTCGTCCGCGACGTCGAAGAGGCGCAGCACGTCGTCCCGCGTGCCGCCGCTGACGGCGATCACCGCGTCCGCCGCCTCGAGTGCGGTCTTCTCGACCCAGGTCGACAGATCGTATCCACCGGCGAGCTGCTCGCGCTTCCAGGGCCGCATCGGCTCCAGGGAGTGGACGGTGACGATGAGCGGGATCCCGTACGCGTGCTGCACGAGGAGGCCGGCCAGGTGGCTGTACCAGGTATGGCAATGCACCAGGTCGGCGTCGACGGGATCGGCGGCCATGGCCAGGTTGCGGGCAAAGGCATCCCACGCCGCGCGCAGCTGTGAATCCTGCGGGCCGGGTGTCAGAGCGCGGTAGCCGCGCACCCGCCAGCCGTCATCGGTCTCGTCCTGGTCACCGAAGGCGCGCACCTCGACGGCCATCCGTCGTCGGAGCTCCCTGGTCAGCTCCGCCACGTGCATGCCCGCGCCGCCATACACGTTGGGCGGGAACTCGTTGGTCAGAACCAGCGCCTTCATCGCCGCGCAGCGTAGCGCGCGGCCGGCGGCTCGCGAAGGCGTTGCCGGGGGCGATCAGCCGGCGTCAGCCGCCGGGCCGGGTCTGCCCAGCAGGAACCCCTGGCCGAATCCGACGCCCAGGCGCACCAGCGCGCGCCGCTCGGCCTCCGATTCGATGCCCTCGGCAATCAGGTCGCATCCGGATGCCGCCGCGAAGTGGACCATGCCGGCGACCAGCGCCTCGCGCGCCGCATCGCGGTGCACGTTGCGAACGAGCTCGATGTCGAGCTTGACGATCGAAGGCCGCAGCTCGGCGATGTGCCGCAGGCTCGCGAAGCCGGCACCTGCATCGTCGACCGCGATGCGCGCCGTCGGGAAGTGGCGGCGCAGCAGACGCCGGGCGGCGTGATAGTCATCAATCGGCAGTCGCTCGGTGATCTCGATCACCAGTGGTCGCCCGGGATAAAGAGCCAGCGAAGCAAGCTCGCGCAGCGACGGGAGAGCCGCGGGCGTGAGGTTGACGCTCAGCCAGGGCCCCGCAGGCAATCGGGACGCCGCGGCGAAGGCCGACGCCATGCATGCCCGTTCGAGCTCCACCGACAGGCCGGCGCGCTCGGCCTCGACGAATCGCTGCAGCGGCTCACTGCCGTCGGAGAAGCGGGTGAGCGCCTCGTAGCCAACCACCTCGCCGGAGGCGAGCCTCACCACCGGCTGGAAGACGGTGTGCAGTGACCCCGTCGCGATCAGCTCGCGCAGGGCGGCAATGCTCGCCTCAGAGCCGCGCGCCCGCAGCTGCGGACCAAGCACCGCATTCGCGACGGAGGCGAATTCGAGGAGCGCCGGGATGCGACCTGCCAGCACCTCGCTGCTCACCTCTTCAGTGGTGCCAGCCGCCAGCAGCCCATAGGGGGTATCACCCGCGGTCAGCGGGACATAGGCAGCCGCCCGCAGGCCGACCTCCAGCCAGGCGCGCTGGTAATCGTCGAGGCCCGGCAGATCACGCCACTCCTCGGCCCATGGTCCGCGTCTGGCACTCGTGCGCAGGTATGCAGCACGAGCGGATGGCAGGCTTCGACCAACGGCCACCGGAGCTCCGGGAGGAGCCACCACCCCGAGTGGCACAGCACCATCGGGATCGAAGGCAAACACCACCGCGATGTCGAGGCTGCGCAGGCGAATCAGCTCGCGACACAGCGCCGCCGCGGTCGCCTCCGGTGTCGACCCGCCGGTGAAGCTGACCAGCGAGGTCGCGACGGCGGCGCGCTCGGCCACCTCGGCCCGCAGCTCAGCCTCCGATTCCCGCATGCGCGTCATGTCGAACATGACCCCGTGCACAAGGAGCGTGCCGCCTCGATCGCTGGTCGGGGTGGCCTCGTCACGGATCCAGACGATCCGTCCGTCGCGTGCCACCAGCCGATATTCCGATGTGAAGCGCCGGCCGCTCGCCTCCCCGCGCGCCAGCTCCTCGACCGCGCGCTCGCGGTCGTCGGGGTGCAGCAGCCTGGTCCACAGGTCGAGGTCTGCCAGCCACTCGGCGACTGAGTAGCCGAGCAACGACTCCACTTGCGGGCTGATGTAGCGAGCGGATGCGCCTGGCCGGTCGACGTAGGCGATCCCCGGCAGATGCTCCACCAGCTCGCGATATCGGGTCTCGGACTCGGCCTGCGCTTCCTCTGCCTCCCGCACCCTGGAGAGGTCGCGGATGAATGCGCTGAACTCCACGTCGCCCGAGTGGCGAACCGCGACGACCGTCAACTCGACGGGGATCTCACGACCGGATCGATGCAGTCCTTCGATCTCGATCCTTTGATTGAGGATGCGCGTGGTGCCCGACTTGAGGTAGCGCGCCAGCCCTGCCACGTGAGCAGCGCGATGCCGCTTGGGCAGAATCGTCTCGTGCATGAAACGCCCGATCGCCTCGGTGGCAGGCCAGCCAAACACCTCTTCGGCCATCGGGTTCCAGGCCACGATCACGCCATGGCGGTCCATGCTCACCACGGCGTCCAGGGTGGACGCGATGATCTGGGTGAGCCGCTCATGCTCGGCGGGGGTCAGGACCTGCCCGACGGCCGCGCGCGTCGAACGGCGGGCGGCACCCACGCCCGCAGCCCGTTGCCTTCGCGGCGGCAGCACGCCGGCACGGCTTCGAACGGCCACCCCGCTTAAGCCGCCACGACCCGGTCGCGGCCCGCGCGCTTGGCCATGAAGAGCGCGACATCCGCCGTGCGCAGCAGGTGCTCCCGCGTCGGCTCGCCCTCGTCGACCTGGGCGCAACCGGCCGACACGGTCACTGTCAATTGTTCGCCGTCGTCGCTGACCACCAGCTCATGTGCGAGCTCGCCGCGCACCTCATCCGCAACGCGCACCGCGTCGTCGCGGGTCGCCCCCTCGAGGACCACCACGAACTCTTCCCCGCCGAGCCGAGCGAGCAGGTCGGACGCGCGGAAGCGCCGTTGCAGGACCCCCGCGAACGCACGCAGCACATGGTCACCGACCTGGTGGCCGTGCTGCTTGTTGAAGAGCCCGAAATGGTCGATGTCGAACATGATCATCGCCACCGGCCGTCGCTCGGAGGGGGCGGCACGCCGCCAGCCCGCCAGGACCCGTTCGAGCGCCTCGTCGAAGTGGCGCCGGTTGAAGAGATTGGTGAGCGGGTCGCGCACCGCCAGCTGCTCCACCTCGGCGTGCAGGAACGCGTTCGCGATGGCCAGCGCGGCATGCCCGGCGAGGAGCTCCATCGCCTCGCGTTCGATCGGCTTGAAGGTGTTCGTGCGGTCGAGGCGCACGAGCGACATGGCCCCCACCACCACCGAGTCGCGGACGAGCGGGATGCCTGCTCCCAGCGAGTCGGGGAGGTCGCGCGCGTCGCGCAACGAGGCGGGCAGCTGGTCGTTGCCGAAGTGGTCGACAATGACCATGGTGCGCTCGCGGATCGCGCGCCCGGCGAGGCTCTCTCCCGGTCGCACCTCTCGTCCCAGCATCGACTCGTCCACATTGGTCGCGCCGCGCAGCAGGTAGCGCCCAGTCTCGCGGTCGAGAATGGTGAAGGCGACGATGTCGGCCGGCACCACTTTGTGGGTTGCCTCGACCAGCACCGCTGCCAGTCTGGCCAAATCGAGCGTGGCGCTGACGGCCTGCGTGAACTGGTGCAGCGCGCTGAGAATGGCTGCGCGTTCACCAAGGGCTTCCCGATCACGCCGCATCGCCACCACTGTCGCGACCCGGTCGGCCAGGGTGGCCACCAGATCTCGATCGGTCCGGTCGAGGGGATGACGCGCCTCGACGTTCAGCAACCCAAGGAACTGGTCGCCGACCATCAGCGGCGCGCAGACCTCGCTCACAACCCCGTCGTAGACGGCGATGTAGTCAGGCTCCTTGCTCACGTCCGGCACGTACACGACCTGGTGGCTGCGCATGACGCGGCCGACGATCCCGGCACTGCCGTCGAACCACTCGTGCGGATGCTCGTACCCTCGCTGCGCGCCCAGCCGGATGCGGTCCCCGCTGAGCAGATAGATCGAGACGTAGTGGTACCCGAACCGCTCGACCAGGATCCCCAGCGCTCCGTCGAGCAGCTCCGGGGTGGCCATCTCCGACACGAGCAGGCGGCTGACCGCCTCTATGCCGCTGATCTGCCGAGATCGGCGCCGCTCAGAAACCATCGCTGATCTGAGGTCCCGCGTCGTTCGCTCGACCGCGATCACCAGCCGACGGGTGCCGATCGCGACGACGATCCCCACTCCCGCCAGTGCCAGCCCTCGCAGCGCGACGGCGCTGTCGGTGCCGGGGCGCGCCAGCTCGGGAGCGAGATAGATGAGTGAGGCGAGGGCGCCGATCACCACCGCCTGCCGCGTGCCGAGCGCCGCGGCGGCGACCACCACGGCCAGGTAGAGCGCGGCCAGGGGTTGATTCGGGCCCCCGACGAGGGTGACGAGGCCAGCGATGTAGAGGAGCGCGATGGCGAGACGCAGGAACGACCAGCCGAGCGGCGTCATGGGCCGAAGCCGGCCCGGGACGAGTCCCAGCAGGGCCTGGAGCCCGACGAAGATCGGCGTCAGGACCAGCACCGACCAGAGGTCCCGGGACTGCCCCGAAGCGATCGCCACGATCAGCGCGATCGGGGCCAGCGAGGCGGTATAGACCAGGAACGGATCGTGCATGAGCCGCGGGCCGAGCGCTCGTCGCCCAATGCCGCGCGCCAGCAGCCCCAGCGCTTTCGCGCGGGGCAGCCTGAGCGTGTCGCTTGAGCCAGGGACCGCAGTGGCCATTGCCCGCCACCGTAGCCATCCCAACCACACCGCACCATCCAACGGAAGTACCGGATCAGGTGCGAAAGCGGCTGACCCCTCTCCTCAGGTGGCCAGGATTACTCGTGCCTCAGTGCTGCAGGCCGTCGTACGAGGTGAGACCCATCCGGTGAGCAAGGGCGGCGGCTTCCGCGCGGCTCTTCGCACCGAGCTTCAGCATGATGTTCGAGACGTGGACCCCGGCTGTGCTCTCGGTGATGAACAGGCGTCCTCCAATCTCCTTATTGCTGAGCCCTTGGTAGAGCATCGACAGCACCTCTTGCTCGCGGGGCGTGAGGGGAGCCACCTCCGTCGCTGGCGCCAGCTCTGGCTCGGGCGCGAGCGCTGCGCCGGCGCCATCCGCGGGTGGTACGCCACGTGCACGCCTCTGACGTGAGACACGCCAGAGAAGGTATCCGGCGACGAGGACGAGGAGGACCGCAGCGAGCAGCGCCACCGGCAGGGCGGGAAAGCCCTGCGAGCCGGTCGAGGGTGACGTCATCACGGACGGGGCCGGCGAAGGAGTCGGAGAAGGTGTTGCTGGCGGCGGAGTCGTGGTCAACGTGCCGAGGTAGTGGTTGTCCGTGATGGTGAGTGTGAGGCAGGCCGGGCCACCGACAGCCGCAGTCAGCTCATCGGCCTGGGCCGACGTGAGCAGCAGACTCGGGATTCCCACCTCATCGACCTGAATCCCCGCGGGCGCCGCTGTGACTCGACCGCAGATCTGCGCCGATGAGTTCAGCACGGCGCTCACCGCCCGAGTGTCCACAATCGCGAGGTCGACACACCCCTCCGTTCCCCTGGGCGCCAGCACGAACATGGCCGCATTGAAGGCCTGGGTCCCGAGAAGCGACTCGCTGCTGGTGTCAGCGTCGCCGATCACAAATCCGTTGACGACCAGCTCTCCGTCATGCTCCAGCACGCCACAGGCATGCACCGTCGCATCGACCGTGATGAGGTCGACGACCCCAGCCGCATCGAGGCGGAAGTTCAGGCACGCGGGCGTTCCTCCAACCAGCGCGCTCAGCAGCGCCGTGATCGATGGCTC
>Ga0193751_1002337_pt1 | contig 11537 bp, 16 predicted proteins | sample L1c2metaG_FD_143050 | JGI IMG/M metagenome (GOLD analysis project Ga0193751, IMG submission 143050) | Soil microbial communities from a riparian zone of the East river system, Colorado, United States - L1c2 | ecosystem: Environmental > Terrestrial > Soil > Riparian zone | place: USA: East River... | reverse complement strand
GGCCGGTGCCGTCATGGCTTTCATTCAATGGCGATGAGAAAACCGCCAAGGTGCTCGCGCGCCCCGACCGCAACGAGATGGAAGCGGGCGTCGAAGAGCAGCTGATCGTCGAGTTCTATTCACGGTAAAGGACGGAGGTAAAGGGACCCAAATTGGCAATTGACACGCAGATGACCGTTACGCCGCAGGTTCGCAAGCTCGAGACGAGCGCGAACTACGGCAAGTTCGACATCGAGCCGCTCGACCCGGGATTCGGGACGACGCTCGGTAACACGCTTCGCCGCGTGCTGCTCTCCTCGCTGTGGGGGGCGGCCGTCACGTCGATCCAGATCGACGGCGTTGCGCATGAGTTCACCGCGATCCCGCACGTCAAAGAGGACGTGACAGAGGTCATCCTGAACATCAAGAAGCTCAACTTGAAGAGTTTCACCGAGGACCCGATCACCCTGCTGCTCGACGTCAAGGGGCCGGCCGAGGTGCGCGCGTCGCATATTCAGGCTTCGTCCGACGTCGAGATCGTCAACCCCGACCTGTACATATGCACGCTGGCGGGCAAGGGCCACTTGCGCATGGAGCTCAACGTCGAGCGGGGCAAAGGCTACATACCGGCGGATCGCAACAAGCGCGAGGGCCAGCCGATTGGGGTCATCCCGATCGATTCCATCTTCTCGCCGGTCGAAAAGGCCAACTTCACAGTCGAGAAGACCCGTGTCGGGCAGTCGACCGACTACGACCGCCTGCTGATCGAGGTCTGGACCGACGGCACGATGTCGCCGGAAGAGGCGGTCAGCCACGCGGCATCGCTTTTCACCAAGCACCTGCAGCTGTTCGTGAACTTCCCGGACTCCATCTCGCGGCCCGGTACGCCGGAGAAGAGCGAGCAGAGCCGCCTGATGGACACGCCGATCGAGGAGCTGGACCTCTCGGTCCGCGCTTTCAATTGCCTCAAGGCAAACGAGATCCAGACTGTGGGCCAGCTGCTCCAGAAGCGCGAGGAGGAGCTCCTTGCGCTGCGCAACTTCGGGCGCAAGTCGCTGGACGAGATCAAGGAGAAGCTCGTCGAGAAGGGCTTCATCAAGCCTGAGGAGATGGGCAGCGTCCTTCGGGGCTGAGCCTTTAGATGCGACATCAGAAAAGCGGCCGCCGATTCAACAGGGATACCGACGCGCGTAAGGCCCTGATGCGCAACCTGTGCACGTCCCTGCTGGAAAGCGGCCGCATCACCACCACTGAGGCCAGGGCGAAAGAGCTGCGGCGCTGGGTGGAGCGTTTGATCACGACCGCCAAGGACCAGGACCTCAGCGCCCGCCGCCGCGTGAGCGAGGAGGTCTCCAAGCCCGAGGTGGTGGAGCGGCTGTTCTCGAACCTCCTGCCCCGACTGGCGGAGCGGCCGGGCGGCTACACGCGAATCATCCATAAAGGCCCGCGCCTTGGGGATGCCGCGCCGATGGTGATCATCGAACTCGTCGATTAGCGTTCAATCGGTTCAAAAGTGAATATCAAGGTCGTGTTCGAGTACGACGGAAGTGGTTTCGTGGGCTGGCAGCAGCAATCGCGCGGACGGACCGTAGAGGCGGAGCTGAAACGGGCGCTGCGTGAGCTGACCGGCAAGGACCATGTGGTGTACGCGGCGGGACGCACCGACGCGGGCGCCCACGCCGAAGGCCAAGTGGTGAACTTCCAGTTTGAGAGCCGGATCTCGCCACAGCGGCTGGTCGCGGCGCTGAACGCCCGGCTCCCGGACGACGTGGCCGCGCTCACCGCGGAGGTGGTTTCGGATGACTTCCACGCAAGGTATTCGGCCCGGTGGCGGCGCTACCGATACCGCTACCTGGACCGTCCGGCCAGGCCCGCTCTCGAGCGAGGGCGCTGCTGGCACGTAAGCACCAGGCTCGACCTCAATGCGATGTCGAAGGCGGCGCAGCCCCTGGTGGGACGGCACGACTGGACCAGCTACTGCTCGGCGTCGGAGCCGCCCGACGCCAGGGTGCGCGAGATGCGCTCAGCGAAGGTGTTGCGGCGAGGCGATTTCATCGAGCTGGAGCTGGTGGCCGAAGGGTTTCTCCGAGGCCTGGCACGCAGCATTGCGGGCGCGCTGGCAGAGGTGGGACGAGGGCGACGGCGTCCGGAATGGGTGGGAGAGGTTCTGCGAGCGCAAGACCGGCGTCTGGCGCCGAAAACGGCCCCAGCGGGGGGCCTGACATTGATGGAAGTGATTTACTAGGCAACCTATATGACCAAACAGAAGACGTGGACGGCGAAAGCCGCGGATCTTAAGAGTGATTGGTTTGTGGTCGATGCCACGGACCAGGTACTCGGCCGCCTGGCGAGCAGCGTGGCCAAGATCCTGCGCGGCAAGCACAAGCCCACGTTCACCCCGCACCTGAACACAGGCGACCACGTGGTTGTGATCAACGCCGCCAAGATCAAGGTCAGCGGCGCCAAGCTCCTGGGCAAGGAGTACACGCGGTACACCGGCTACCCCGGTGGTCTGCGCAAGCGCACGCTGCAGAAGTCGCAGGAGATCGACCCGACGTTCCCGATCACCAACGCGGTGCGCGGGATGCTGCAGCGGAACACGCTGGGCGCCGACATGCTGAAGCGACTTCGCGTCTACGCCGGGCCCGACCACGGGCACGTCGCGCAGAAGCCGAAGGTCATTACATTCGATTCCAGAGGGGACATCAAGATTGGCTGAGACGTTCAACCGAGGCACTGGTCGCCGCAAGAACGCGATCGCGCGGGTGCGCCTACAGCCGGGCGAGGGCCGGATCACGGTCAACGAGAAGGACCCGCTCGCTTATCTGGGCCGGCGCGTCCTAGAGATGGCGGCGCTGGCGCCCCTTCGCGTGACGAGCACGCAGCGCAAGTTCGACATCAGCGTGAAGGTCATTGGTGGCGGTAACAGCGGTCAGGCGGGCGCTATCGCCCACGGCATCGCACGAGCGCTCATCAACTACGACCCAGATTTCCGTCCCGTGTTGAAGAAGGCGGGCCTTCTGACACGCGACGCGAGGATGAAGGAGCGCAAGAAATACGGACTGAAGAGGGCGCGGAAAGCACCCCAGTACACGAAGCGATAGTTCACAGTCGGCGTCTGAGTTGGCCCGACTGCCGCAACACTCGCGATCTCGGAGGGCTTCCGACCCGATCGGGAATGACCCGCTCGGGCGTCGTCATCCGCTCCGACAATGTGGCCAGCCTGACGCCGGATGGGCGGCGGGCGATGGTCGATTACGGCGTGGCCACGGTGATCGACCTGAGGAGTGAGTCGGAGGTTAAGGGCGCGCCTGGTCCTCCATTCTCCGAGTTCCAGAGCACCAGCCCGGCGACGGCGATCACCGACGGCGCCATCCCTGTGTACCTGAACATCCCTCTGATCGACGACGCCACCGCGCCCATCCTTAACGAAGCCCCGGCGATGCCGGAGCGCTACATGCTGATGCTGGAGAGACGCCATGCGGCGTTCGGCTCGGTCTTCGAAGCCATAGCCGCGACCGACGAGCCCGTACTCTTCCACTGCTTCGCCGGCAAGGACCGCACCGGTTTGGTCGCGGCGCTGATGCTGTCGCTCGCCCGTGTCGATCCGGAAGCCATCGGCGCCGACTACGCCGAGACCGACATCCAGCTCGCCGGTCGCTACGAAGAGTGGCTGGCGAAAGCCGCACCTGAGCGGCTCGAAACAATGCGCGACGAGCTACGGTGCCCGCCGGAGTGGATGCTCAGCACGCTCGAGAACGTCGAGAAGAAGTGGGGTGGGGTGGAGGCGTACCTGGAAGCGGCGGGCCTGTCTTCGTCGACGATCTCGCGCCTGCAGTCAAAACTGGGCTAGCTCGGAACCCCGCACGGACAGTCCTGGCCCATGATCACGTGGATCTTGTGGTCGGCGAGGTAGATGGTCCCGCCCCACGTTGGCGTGCTGCTCCGGCTGAAGGCGATCGTTCCCCCGTGCCCGTTGCCGGACGTGGCCTGCTCGACCCAGTCGCCCTTCGCCAGATTGGCCTTGTAATAGGAATAGAGGTCCCCACCGCTGGCATCCGTGTCCAGGTGATGTCGTAGTGCTCGCGTCGGTCCTTCGAGCCGTCCGGCAGCGGCGAAGTCCATCCGTAAATCGCGTTGGTGGGGTCGGCTGTGGAGTAGACGGGAAAGTCCGGCGGCACGCTGGCCGGCTGCGGGCGTCCATACGGGTAACAAGCCCCCATCACGAGCAGCAATGCGACTGCGGCACACCGCTTCACGGTGGCAAGCATGACCTGCAGCTGACCCCACGTCCTCAGTACGGATACTGGACTTTAGGCGGTGGGTAAATCGGCTCATTGACAGAGGTTATGCATGAGAGTAGACCGCAACAGACGCCGCACATCTCAGTGTTCGGGGAGGGAGCCTATGAGCCTTCAGAATCTGGACGCGGAGCGCTTCATCGCGAAGCCCAAAGCGCCTTTCGGCCACCAGCACTTCTGGCAGCGCGCCCTCTCACGGCGCTCATTCATAGCCGGTGCGTCGATGGGCATCGGCGGACTTGCGTTGTCGGGCGCTGGAATCCCGCTCCTCGCCTCGGCGGCGGGCTCCGCAGGGGCTCCCAAGCCGGTGCCTGGTACGGCGGACATTGGCGGCGCGCATTTCCACTTCAACTTCTTCGGCGCCGGCGACGCCTCGACCGTCTTCGACTTCAACGGCGGTATGGCGGCCGCTCATACGGCCGGGGCCGGCAAGGGCGAATTCAGCGGCCTGACGTTTGACGCGGACATGCGTGTGATGGCAGGCGAGTACATCGACCTCGCAGGCAATCATCAGCACGCAGCATTCGGCTTCGTATGACTCGATGTCTTCAAGGGGCAGGCTGCCCCTGATTTCTCGAACCAGATTCACGACTTCGATCCAGGATTTGGCGAAGGCGGACTGTTCTGGACGATCCCGATTCCGGGGTCTGCGGCTCAGGTAGACCCAGGTGCCGGCAAAGCCAGCTTTCGCATGGAGAATCTGGCGATCACCGACTACGGATCCATCCCGAACGGACTCTTCCACTTCGCGCCTCCCGCGCATGGGATGGTCAGTTTCGATGTCGAATGGTCCGGCGTCAATTCCCGCCAGAAGATTCGCAACAGCGACACGATGCAGCGTTTCGGTGGCGAGTTCGCGAATACTGGAACGCACGTCAGCTGGAAGGGCTGGAGCCCAGCCGGCACGTTGGTCTTCGAATCAAGCGATGACGGGCAGACTTCACTTTTCGGCCAGGTCGGCCACGAGTTCAACGGAGCGTTCTTTCCAGGCTAACTAACCAGGCTTAGGGCGGGGGGCGGATGCGCCCCCCGCTCTCCTTTGTCGGTTTAGGGGCCGCCCGCTTTCTTGAAGAACGCAATCGCGTCTTCGACGCTTGGCACCGCCACCACGTTCGACTTCGCGAACTCCTCCGCGCCAGGCCACGCACTGCGCCGGATCCGCGCAGCCGCCGCTTCGCGGTCGTAGTCCGTGCGCCGAAACTCGACGCCCGGGCCGAGCAGCGCCCAGAACGCGCCTGGATCCCCATACGGCATGCCCACGCTTCCGGGGTTGATGATGCGGGCGCCATCGATCACCCGGTCGAATGGCATGTGGGTGTGGCCGCAAACGACCACCTCGGCCTCCACGCCGTCGAGAAACTCCCGTAACCGCGACTCGGAGGTCTCGGCCGTCATCATCTCCTCATCGCTCCGCGGCGATCCGTGACAGAACAACACGCGCCCCACGCCGGCGACATCAACCGAAACCGGCTCAGTGAACGACGCCAGGAAATCGCGATGCTCGCGTGACAGCTGCGAGGCGCACCAGTCGACCGCCGGTCCAGGCAGCCGAGGAAGCTTCTTGCCATCGAAGGCGGTCACCAGGCCGCGGTCGGCGTTGCCGCGCACGAACCGAGCGCGAGGGAGTGCGCGCAGGACTTCGAGAGTCTCGATCGGCAGCGGTCCAGACGCCACATCGCCGCAGACCATCAACAGGTCGGCGTCGGTGAGGGCGACGTCGGCTAGCACCGCCTCCAGAGCCGGCAGGTTGCCGTGGATGTCGGCGAGCACCGCGACGCTCATCGCCATACAGCCTAGTCGCCCGACGCCAAATGCCGATTCCCGTCACGATTAAGGGGCATGAAATTCGGCCTCGCCATCTTTCCCACCGACTACGCGATCTCTATGACCGAGCTGGCGCCCCTCGTCGAGCAGGCGGGATTCGAATCTCTCTGGGTCGCCGAGCACTCCCATATCCCCACCAGCAGGCTGAGCCCCTGGGCGGGCGGCGCCGAGCTCCCGAAGCACTATTGGCACGCGCTGGATCCCTTCATCGCTCTGACCGCCGCGGCGCTCACCACCAAAACCCTCAAGGTCGGCACCGGCATCTGCCTGGTCATCGAGAGGGACACGATCCAGACGGCCAAAGAGGTCGCCAGCCTCGACCACATCTCCAACGGACGCTTCATCTTCGGCATCGGCGGCGGCTGGAACAGGGAGGAGATGGCCGACCACGGCACCGACTTCTCGAAACGCTGGAAGCTGATGCGCGAGCGGGTCGAGGCCATGAAGGTCATCTGGACCCAGGACGTGTCCGAGTACCACGGCGAGATGGTCGATTTCGGACCCATGTGGTGCTGGCCGAAGCCGGTTCAGAAACCGTACCCACCGATCATCCTGGGCGGCAGCGGGCCCAACATCCTCAAGCGCGTGGTCGCGTACGGCGACGGCTGGATGCCGAACCGGGGCGACATCCTTGGCCGCCTGCCCGAGCTTCGCGAGCTCGCGAAGGCGGCAGGTCGAGGCGAAATTCCGCTCACCACCTATCCGAAACCAACCCCTGAGGACATCGAGCAGGTCCAGCAAGCCGGCGTCGACCGCTGCATCTTCTATGTGTCGCCCGACGGCCGCGACGAAGCCCTCGCCTCGTTCGAAAAGATCGAGAAGCTGACCAGTCCGTATCGCTGATTATTGAGCAAGATCTCGACCGACCCTTAACAACCAGGGTTGGAACGCGACCGGGTGGGCTCGAAAATTCTCCTCGACCCATCATCGGCAGCTTCAGGAGGATCGCGAGTGAAAGAAAAACCGCCCGTCGTCAAACAGCTCTACAGGCTCAGCGTCGAGCCGCGGGTCGTCGAACAGCTCGCGAAGCTGGCGGACCGTTTACGCGAGCCACGCAGCCGCCTGGCGACGCGTCTGTTCACGGAGGCCGTGATGTCGGCCAAACCGGCCGCCCGCTCGAAGGCGCGCTCCAACGGAAACCACGCGAGCTAACATCGCCATGTGCGCACGATCTCGGCGATGCTCCGCTGGCGGGCTAGCCGACGTCCGAATTTTGCGGCCACCTGGTACCAGGGCAAGGAGCGCACCTTCGATGAGATGAACCGCACGAGCTCCGAGCTCGCGGCAGGGCTGGTCGAAGGCCTCGGAATAGAGCCGGGAGACCGCGTGGCCATCCTCGACAAGAACTCCGACGACTACATCGAGCTTCTCTTCGCGCTCGACAAGGCCGGCGCGGTGGCGTGTCCGATCAACTGGCGCCTGACCGCGCCCGAGGTTGCCACCGTGGTTGGCGACGCAGACCCAAAGGCGCTGGTGGTCAGCGACGACCTGCGGCAGAATGCCGACCAGGTCGCATGTCGTGTCGTCGGCTATGCCGACCTGCCTCGCGTGAAGGGCGGCCCAGATCCACATCGAGATGCCGAGGACCTCGTCACCTGGCAGCTCTACACATCAGGCACCACGGGAATCCCGAAAGGAGCGATGCTCACGAACCTCAACCTCCTCGGGCTCAGCGGCAACCTGCCCATGGAGATCAAGGGCTTCGACGAGTACGGTCGCTCGCTGGTCGCGATGCCGCTGTATCACATCGGCGGAAGCGGCTGGGCGCTCGGGGCGATCGGCGCCGGCTGCACCGCGGTGCTCGTGCGCGACTTCATCCCCCAGGACGTTCTGAAGACGATCATCGAGCAGCGCATCAACACCGCGTTCCTGGTCCCCGCGGCACTTCTGTTCCTAACGTCGCTGCCAGAGTCACAGGGCGCCGACTACTCCGCCCTCAAGAACATCGCCTACGGCGCGTCGCCGATCACTCCCGAACTCCTCAAGCGCTCGATCCAAACCTTCAACTGTCGATTCACCCAGGTCTATGGCCTGACGGAGACGACCGGCGCAGTCACCTTCCTGCAGCAAGAGGACCACGTTGGCGAGAAGTTCCTGAGCTGCGGGCGCGCCGGATTCGGGCACGACCTCAAGGTCGTCGGTCCTGATGGAGAAGAAGTTCCGTTTGGGGAGATCGGCGAGATCGTTTACCGAGGTCCGGGCACCATGGCCGGCTACTGGCGAAAAGAGCGCGAAACCAAGGATGCGATCCGCGACGGCTGGTTCCACACCGGCGACGCCGGCACCATGGACGCCGAAGGATTCTTCTACATCAAGGACCGCATCAAGGACATGGTCATCTCTGGCGGAGAAAACATCTATCCGGCCGAAGTGGAGGCGATTCTGGCCGCCCATCCGAACGTGGCCGACGTCGCCGTGATCGGCGTTCCGGACGACACATGGGGCGAGACGGTCAAAGCGATCGTCATCAAGAAGCCAAACGCGAGCCTCACGGCCGATGAGCTCATCGATTGGTCCAAGGACAAGCTCGCTGGTTTCAAGCGCCCGCACTCAGTCGACTTCGTGGAGGTGATCCCTCGTAATCCGACCGGCAAGATCCTGAAGAAGGACCTACGCGCGCCCTACTGGGTGGGCCACGAGCGCGCCGTCCACTGATCCGATCGCCGATCGTCAGGAGCGCCTGGCGGACCTACACTATCCCTCGGTGGGGGTAGCTCCGTGATCTACGTCCGGTCGCGCAGGTCGGTCGTGACTCTTGGTGCCTCCAGCCTCTTCTGCGCCATCGTCTTCGGCCTGCTCACCATCGTCGTTGCCCGCCAGCCCGAAGGCTGGGTGGCGGGCGTCGCCCTGGGCGCCGGATCGATCGGAGCGTGGGCGGTGGCGATCTGGTGCGGGATCCAGCTTCATGCCTGGCCGGCGAGCAGGCTCGGCCTCTTCCGCGATCGCATCGTGGTCGTCCAGCGCCGCCACGAGATGCGGGCGCTATGGGATTTCATGGAATCCGTGACGCTATCCGACCCGGACTCGTGGCCCAAGGTCCGAGTCACCGATCGCCTCACCATCGGCCTCCGCAACGAACTGCCGTTCGGATTCCGGCCCGCTCACTTCGGCCTCGAGCCTTCGGCCTGCCGCGACCTGATCCTCCGCCTGCGGGATGATGCCGGCCTCCGGGCGCGCCTGCCCGAGTTCGATTCCGCTCGTGACCTCACGATCGCGCCGATCGTTTCGGGGGAGTTGATCAAGCCCCGCCTCTAGCCGGTCGATCGGGGCATCATGATCCGTGCAAGTGGTCAGTCTCCGGGGAAGGGACTTCCTCGATATCGCCGACCTGGATCCGGCCGAGCTGGACTCGGTGCTGGAGCTTGCCCACGCGATCAAGGCCGGCAGGTGGACGGAGCGCCCGCTGGTGGCGAAGCACGTCGCCATGCTCTTCCAGAAACCGTCCCACCGGACGCGCGTCTCGTTTGAGGTCGGCATCGCCAGGCTGGGTGGGACGACGACCACGCTCGGGGAGCAGGACGTGCAGCTCGGGCGTCGCGAGTCGGTCTCCGATGCGGCTCGCGTTCTCGATCGATACGTGGACCTGATCGTCGCCCGAATGCGGAGCCATGCCGACCTGGTGCAGCTCGCAGACGCCGCGGACAAGCCGGTGATCAACGCGCTCACCGACCGCTCACATCCCTGCCAGATCCTGGCCGACCTCATGACCCTCGAGGAAGCGTCCGGCCCCATCGGCGAGCAGCGGGTCGTCTATGTCGGCGACGGCAACAACATCGCGACCTCGCTCATCGAAGCGGCCGCCCTGCTTGGCTTTCGGCTCACTGTGATCACGCCACCCGGATACGAGCCCGGCGACCAGGCCCTCGAGCGTGCCAACGCCATCGGCTCAGGGATCGCGAAGGTTCGAATCTCGAACGACATCGCCGCCCTCGACGGCGCCACCGCTGTGTACACGGACGTTTGGGCGTCGATGGGCCAGGAGGACCAGAGGGCAACGCGCCGTCAGATCTTCGCGCCTTACCAGGTCAACCAGGCGCTGATGGATGCGGCGAAGGGCGCGGTCTTCCTGCACTGCCTGCCGGCGCATCGCGGTGAAGAGGTCACCGACGAGGTCATCGACGGCCCGAGGTCCAGAGTGTTCGACCAGGCCGGCAACCGGCTCTACGCTCAGATGGCACTCATGGCGAAGATCATGGAAACGCCGCGATGATCCAGCAACTTCAGGAATTTCAAGTCCAGATCTTGGAGGTGGCAAGACACCTGACCTGGCTCGAGCTCGTCGATGTGGCCGTCATCGCGATCATCCTTTATTACGTCCTGCGTCTCGTGCGCGGCACGCAGGGCACTCAGCTCTTGGTCGGCCTCGTGGTTCTGGCCTTGATCGGCGCGCTGGCAACAACGTTCAACCTCGTGCTCCTGTCATGGCTGTTCAGAAACGGCGCCGGCCTGCTGGCCATCGCCATCATCGTCATCTTCCAGCCCGAGCTCCGACGTGCCGTGGATCAGCTGGGTCGCCTCGGCCACATCGGCCGGCCCCTATCGGCTTTCAGCACGCCGCAATACAGTCAGGCCATCTCCGAGACCATCAGGGCGGCTGAGCGGCTCAGCGCCAAGCGAACGGGGGCCCTCATTGCCTTCGAGCGCGACGTCGGCCTCGAGGACTATGCGGCAACCGGCGTCCGGATAAACGCAGAGATCTCGGCCGAAGTCTTGCAGTCGATCTTCTACCCCAACTCGCCGCTGCACGACGGCGCGGTCATCGTGCGCGGCAACCGGATCCTGGCCGCCGGGTGCCTGCTCCCGCTTCCGGAGGAGGGCACGGTGAGGGAGCGGCTCGGCACGCGCCACCGCGCGGCTCTGGGCCTGTCGCTGGCATCTGACGCGCTCGTCCTCGTAGTCTCGGAGGAGACCGGTGCGATCTCGGTGATCGAGGAAGGCAAGATCACCCGCAATCTCGACGCCGACGGGCTTAGGCGCCGCGTCAGCGTCAAGGTGCCCGCCCGACTGGTAAGCGGCAACCGGATGCTGGGATTCCTCAACGGCAGGACGAACGGCGAGGGCAAGGCGCGTGAGAACGTGCGTTACGGAGACAAGGAAAAAGACGCATGAGCTGGATTACAGACGACTGGAAACTGAAACTGTTGGCGCTTGGGCTGGCGGTGCTCATGCTGGGCGCGGTCGCCTTCTCTCAGAACCCACCCACGTCTAAGACATTGGTCGTCGGCATATCCTACAAAACCCCTCCGTCTGGGCTCATCCTCATCAATCCGCCAAAACAGACCACGGTCACCGTCACGGGCCTCGCCGACCTGGTCAGCGCGGCGAACGCCGGCAATACGGCTGCGATCGTAGATGTGAGCGGCGCCTCGCCAGGTCCTAGCGTGAAAGTGAACCTGATCGGGAAGACGGTGGTTCCTGGCGTGTCGGTTCAGA
>Ga0193751_1002335_pt1 | contig 11540 bp, 9 predicted proteins | sample L1c2metaG_FD_143050 | JGI IMG/M metagenome (GOLD analysis project Ga0193751, IMG submission 143050) | Soil microbial communities from a riparian zone of the East river system, Colorado, United States - L1c2 | ecosystem: Environmental > Terrestrial > Soil > Riparian zone | place: USA: East River... | reverse complement strand
AGCGTCGTACTCACTCTCAGTTCGCTTCAGAAATCCTGACAGGCCGCCTTCCTGCCGTAGCGTCTCGATACGGCCCGCGCGACCCGTCAGGAGTTTGTGCGGATACCCCTGGTGGCCGACGTCCCACACGATCTTGTCCCGGGGTGTGTCGAAGACTGCGTGCATGGCGACCGTCAGCTCCACCACGCCGAGTCCAGCGCCGATATGACCGCCGGTTCGCGAGCAGACTTCGATCAGTCGCGCGCGCATCTCCTCCGAGACGGCACGCAGCTCGTCTCGCGTCATCGACTTGAGGTCCGCAGGCGAATTAATTCGGTCGAGAATGGACATGTCTGGCGGTTTGTTCATGACGTGCGTGTGACTATGAAATTAGCGACTTCAGACAGCTCCTGCGTAAGCAATTTCTCCTCTGTAAGAGCCTCGCGGGCCTCCTCGATCAGCGTCTCCGCGCGCTTTCGGGCTCCTTCCACGCCCAGCAGCGCGGGATAGGTGCTCTTCCCGAGCTCGCGGTCTCTGCCGATAGTCTTGCCGAGGGCCGTCGTGGTGGATGTAACGTCGAGGACGTCGTCCATGACTTGAAACGCGAGGCCGACCGCGGCCCCATAACGCTCAAGCGCAGCAACGGCCGTCGGCGGCGCATCCGCCGCGAGCGCTCCCATTCGCAAAGAAGCGACTATGAGGGCACCAGTTTTTGCCTGGTGAATTGTCTCCAGCTCCTGGAGCGAGAGCGAGAGACCTTCGGCCGAAAGATCGCGCGCCTGACCGCCAATCATTCCAGCGACGCCGCCGGCCGCGAACAAGGTTCGGAGAATTTGCTCCCTGGTTTCGGGACTAAGTGCCATTGCTCGAGCGGCGTTGCGCACAACCATCGCCGCCACAGGAATCATCGCCACGCCGGCGAGGATCGCGGTTCGCGATCCGTACACCTTGTGAACCGTGGGACGGCCTCGGCGCATATCGTCGTCGTCCATGCACGGCAGATCATCGTGGAGAAGCGAATAAGCGTGGATCACTTCCGGAGCACAGGCGAGGAGCGTTGCGTCACCATTCCCACCCGCCGCACGATAGGCATAGAGGAGAAGCAGCGGACGAATGCGCTTACCCGGACTCTTGAGTCCGTAGCCGATGGCGTCGGCGATTCCGGCCGGCACACCAGACAGGTAGGTGGCGGAGATCTCACCGAGCCGTTGCTCGATGTCCTCGCGCTCCTCGGTGCGGCGAGGCGACACCTCCCTAGAGATCCATCTCCCGGAGCTCGAACCGGCCACTCGACTTCTCGAGCAGCATCTGCACCTTGGTTTCTGCGCGGCCGAGCTCCGCGGACGCCGTACGAAGCAGCTCGATGCCTTCCTCGAACAGCTTCAGCGACTGGTCGAGACCAACCTGAGGTTCTTCCAGTGCCGTGAGGATTTCCTCGAGCCGGCGAAGATTCTTTTCGAATGTCATAGTGGAGAGATCACTTGGGCGGTTGTCCCGACAATCAATATCATCGGGTGACTCGTGGCAGCGCAAACGCTACGATCTCATCGCTCCAGCCCCAGGCTTTCCCGTCGCCGCCTGCCGCGATCACGACGTATTGACGGCCGTCCGCCCCGAGATAAGTCATCGGCGTTGCCTTCCCGCCGGCCGCAAGCGGAGCTTTCCACAGCTCACGGCCGTTGCTGGTGTCGAAGGCGCGAAAATATCTGTCCAGACTGGCGCCGATGAAAACCAGGCCGCCCGCGGTTGTGATGGGACCGCCAAGATTGATTGCCCCTGGAATGTTCGGCGGAACGTGTATTCCAATTTTCTCGAGACCCTCGGACGTTCCGAGCGGAACGGTCCACGCAATCGCGCGGGTGCGGAGGTTCAAGGCGACGAGCGAACCGAAGGGAGGCGGAGTGCATGGCGCGTTGCTCGGAGAAAGGAACAGCTCCCGCTTTAGCACATATGGAGTGCCATGCATCATCGCGTATTCGGTACCGATGCGCTCCTGCCCCATCTCCATTTGATGTCCCTCGAATTGCGCGCGAGGGATCAGCGTAATCACCGCAGCGATGCGGTTGGTGGGAATCACGGCGATCTGATTGACGGGGTCGTACGCGACTCCGCCCCAGTGTGCGCCGCCCACATTCGACGGAATGATGAGCGACCCTTTGAGACTCGGCGGAGTGAAAGTCCCGTCGTTGCGCAGCTCCTTGAATCTCGCGCTGCACGCTTCGCGATCCGCAGGGGTCGCGCCCCAGACGTCGCCAGCATCGAGTCGCTGCGGACTGAGCGCTGGTAGTCCACTTCCGAGGATCTGCGTTTGCGACGCCTCCTCGCCCGCGACATCGCTCTGCGGAACGCCGCCTTCAGTTATCGGGAAGAGAGGACGTCCGGTTTCTCGATCGAGTGCGAAGAGCTGTCCCGTCTTGGTTGCCTGAAGGACGGCAGCCACGCTGCGTCCGCCAACGTTGACACTCACCAACGCAGGTGGTGAGGCGTTGTCGTAATCCCATAGGTCGTGCCTGACTGTCTGGAAGCTCCAAACGGTACGACCTGTCGACGCGCGAATGGCAACGATGGAGTTCGCGTATTGATTGCGACCCTTTCGCTCCCCACCGAAATAGTCGACGCTCGGCGACCCCGTTGGAACGAACACCAAATCGCGCGCTGGATCCGCGGCGAACACCGACCAGGCGTTGGCGGCGCCAGTCCGATGCGCATTAGGCCCGACCCAGGTAGCAGACGCGAGATCTCCCCCGTCGTGAGGAACCGGATCCCAGGTCCAGCGCAACGCTCCGGTGCGCGCATCGAAGCCACGGACCTCGCCACTCGCCGCATCGATGCGATTGTTGTCGGCAACGGCGGATCCGACGACCACGACGCCGTTCACAACTGTAGGTGGCGACGTTTCCTCGTATTCCGATGCGAATGACGGAGCATTGCGCAGACCGTTCCGAAGTTGGACTACTCCGTGATCGCCGAATCCCACGCACGGCGAGCCGGTGGCCGCGTCGAGGGCGATCAGCCGGGTGTCGATCGTCGCTACGAACACACGGAGAGAGCAAGGCGCGTTTGGCGCCGCAGCGCCGTCGATCCAGAGAGCCACTCCGCGATTCGCGAAGTCGCCAAATCCAATGGTGAGGTCGACTTTCGGATCGAAACGCCATCGCTCGACTCCAGTCGTTGGATCCAACGCGAACACTCTACCCAGCGGCGTGCTCACGTACATCGTTCCGCGAAACACGAGCGGCGTTACTTCGAGCGCAGTGGGTGCGTGCGTCTTGAACTCCGGCGCACCTTCTCCGGTGTGGAAGCGCCACGCGACCTTGAGCTGCGCCACGTTGGTGCTGTCGATCTGGTGGAGGGGCGAGTATCGGTCGCCAAAAGCCGTTCGGCCATACGACGGCCAGTCAGAATCCGAGACAGTTGGAAGGGCTATCTGTTGGGCCGCCATACAGCACGGCAAACCCACAGCCAACAAGAGGTTCAGTCTGCGGACAAAGGAGACAACCCGAAGGAAAGGATGCCCTCTCATACTGAAGCGTACGCTACACATCTCAGCGTGCCTGTGAGCCGTCGAAATGGTCTCGACAAACAGCAAGCGTTGTTGTATTCTGTTAGTAATTCTTTCACGCGTTAGGAGTTAAGTTTGAGTCCTAAAGAAGCGCTTCCTTTTTTTGACGATATGCCGACTGGAGATGTGACAGCCGCTATCAAGCCGGAGAAACCGCGCAGGAAATCTCCCGCAGGGATTGCAACTAATTCTTTGGTCTTTTCTGCCGTCCAGGGAACCAACGACGAGTTGTTTCCCGAAGTGATCAGCCTATACGTCCCCGAGGGCGCCAAGGTAGCCGACGTCACCTTTGGCAAAGGGGTGTTTTGGAAACGGATACCGAACGGCAAGTATGATTTACACAAATCTGACCTAACCGGAGGGGTTGATTGCCGCGACCTTCCTTACGAATCCAGAAGTATTGACTGCGTGGTTTTCGATCCGCCATATATGCACACTCCGGGTGGGAATGCCCACTCGAATCATCAGAATTACGAGTCGTATTACAAAAACAATAAGCCAGCAACTTCTGAGAAAAAGTACCATGAGGCGGTCTTAGATCTTTACTTCTCCGCCGCGCGCGAAGCTTACCGGGTTCTCAGGGACCAGGGCATCTACATAGTGAAATGTGCGGACGAGGTCTGTGCCAATCAGCAAAGGCTCACGCACGTCGAACTCATTAACGAATTGGCTACATCAGGATTTGTTGTTGAGGACCTCTTTGTTCTCTTAAGGAATAACAAGCCGGGGATGAGCCGCGTGCTCAAACAGGCGCACGCGCGCAAGAATCACTCGTATTTTCTTGTATTTAGGAAGTCTCCTGCCAACAAACGCTGGACTGGAGTTGTCACACACCAGCACCGCCTGTTGTCAGAAGTGCCTGTTCGTCAAAAAAGTCGGCGAAAGAAGTGACTTTGATGAACGGATACTTGTCCGCAAGTCGTCGATAGACTGTTGGCGGATCGAGGTAGTAGATTCTGGCCAGCTGTGCGATGAACATCTGGTAGATGGTCCACTGGTCCGGGAGGCAGATCTCAACCACTTCGCCGGATTCCCGTTTGAGATTCGTCTCCGTGAGACAGACCAAGACGCCTTTGAATCGATTGGTTCCGTAAACCCCATCGAGAACTCGCTGATGCGCCCATACCTGAATCACGCGTTCGCGAGTAGAGAGCTTCACCGGTAGATGTATCTTGTTCTTGTTCTTCCCAAGGTCGAAGATAAGGTCAGTCGGTAGACTGGCCTCCATGTCGAGGTTGAGAACTTTAATCTCATTGTCGGGGTTGACGTCGAAGGTTCGAGCAACCAGGTGCCCAATGTAGTACTCGAAGAACGAGCCTGGCGTTTTTCGATCGTCCTGACGGATCAAATCGTTTGCACAACAGAACACAGTGGCTCCAGTATAAAGGACGCTTTGTCTCTCCGCGCGAGTCAGGTGACTGAATTCCGGTGAGCCCAACAAGTCGATGTGTTTCTCAGCGACCTCAGGCGCGAAAAGTTCAGAATTGACCGGCCTCGACAGTTTTTTCTGATTCGACTTCAGCACAAACCCGATGTAGTTTTTCCCCGGTACGCGTGATTTCAGTGGCTTCGGTGCGCCCTGGCTCCTCAGAAACGCGATCGAGACTCCCACGAGTTCCCGCAAATCATGAGTAGCGGCACTCCCTTTCAAATCTGACTTTGCGGCCTTCACGAAGCGGGCGTAAGCCTCACCGACCTGATCGGTCCTAATCATACGAGCCAAATGAAATGTCCCTCCTGCGGAAAAAAGATTAGCGATGACGTGATTCTGCGACACGCAGGTCGAATTCGCGGAAAGCGAACCGCTCTGAGAGGCAAGGACTACTACAGAGAATTACAAGCAAAGCGTAAGAGTCGTAAGGGAGGCCGGCCGAGGACAACTCCGCGTACGAACAAGAAGCCCGCTAGTTGAGCGGGTTTTTTTCTTAACCGTGACTGCCCGACCACAAAGTGCTTGACAGGCATGGCTATTTGCTATAGCATTATATGCGGATGAACGGATTGAATAAATGACGCCGACCGCCCTTTTCGGGCAGATGACCGCGCTCGCGGATCCCACGAGGAGCAGGATTCTGCTCGCCCTCGAGAGAAATGAGCTCACGGTCAACGAGCTCAGATCGATCATGCAGCTCCCTCAATCGACAATCAGCAGACACCTCAAGATGCTGAGCGCCGAGGGTTGGGTAGAGGCACGTGCCGAAGGAACGAGTCGTCACTACAGGCTGGGCACCAGCTCTCTCGATTCAGCCAGCCGCAGGCTGTGGTCGCTCGTGCGAGATGAAGTGATGCACACCACAGCCGCCGAACACGACGCCCGTCGCACGCAGTCGGTGCTGGCCGAGCGCAGCACGAGGTCGCAGCAATTCTTTTCGACTTCGGCGGGTCAGTGGGACCGAATGCGTCTCGAGCTGTTCGGCCGTCGCGCCGACGTCGCGCTGCTGGGACTGCTGGACGAGTCCTGGAAGGTCGCCGATCTGGGTTGCGGGACTGGGGCGATCACCCAGGCTCTAGCACCATTCGTCGCGCAAGTAATAGCCGTCGACGAATCAGGAGCGATGTTGTCTGCAGCGCGGAAGCGCCTGCACGGCGTCGACAACGTAGACATCCGGACGGGTCGCCTCGAATCGATCCCGGTCGCCGACGGTGAAGTGGACATCGCCCTTCTCTTTCTCGTCCTGCATTACGTCGCGGATCCAACGCGTGTGATCTCGGAGGCGGCGCGCGTTCTCAAGCCGGGCGGACGTCTCCTCGTACTCGATATGATGCCGCACGACAGACAGGACCTGCGGCAGACGATGGGGCACGTCTGGCAAGGCTTCGACCGCTCCAAACTCGGCGAGTGGATGGAAGCTGCCGGACTCGAAGGCTTTCGCTACAATCCTCTGGCGCCTGACCCCGACGCAAAGGGTCCTACACTTTTTGCAGCAACCGGAAAACGAAGTGCTGCAGCCGCACGGAAGAGCAGTTCACGCAAGAAAGCGGACGCGGTTCCGCTCTTCAAGACCGCATGACACCCGAATCAACGCACACCTTCGAATGGAGCGCAAAGTGGGCACGATCGCAGAACCGATAAACGCATTCACGGCAGCGGTAGAGGCCGGCAGAGAACCGTACAAGGTGAAAGACATCTCGCTCGCCGAGTTCGGCCGCAACGAGATTCGTCTCGCCGAGCACGAGATGCCGGGCCTCATGGCGCTCCGCGCGGAGTACAAGGGAAAGCAACCGCTCGACGGCGCCCGCATCATGGGCTCCCTACACATGACCGTGCAGACGGCTGTGCTCATCGAGACCCTCGTCGAGCTCGGCGCCGACGTGCGTTGGGTATCCTGCAATATCTTCTCGACTCAGGACCACGCGGCCGCGGCCGTCGTAGTCGGAAAGAATGGAACGATCGACAACCCGCAGGGCACGCCGGTGTTCGCCTGGAAGGGCGAGACGCTCGAGGATTATTGGTGGTGCACCGACCAGGCGTTGGTATGGCCCGACGGCTCCGGCCCGAATCTCCTGCTCGATGATGGCGGCGATGCAACGTTGCTCGTCCACAAGGGAGTCGAGTTCGAGAAGGCTGGTCGCGTTCCGAAGTTCGATTCGAACAAGGATTCCGAAGAGTACGGCGTGATTCTGAATCTTCTGCAGCGCGAGCTCGAGAAGAATCCGAAGCGTTGGACGCGGATGTCAAAGGACCTGCGCGGTGTCTCCGAGGAGACTACAACGGGCGTCCATCGTTTGTATCAGATGATGGAGGCCGGGACGCTTCTGTTCCCCGCCATCAACGTCAATGACTCAGTAACCAAGAGCAAGTTCGACAACCTCTATGGCTGCCGGCATTCACTCACGGATGGAATTCTCCGCGCGTCCGATGTGATGCTCGCCGGGAAGGTCGCCGTGATCTGCGGTTACGGTGACGTCGGGAAAGGATGCGCGCAGGCGCTCAAGGGTCAGGGTGCGCGGGTCGTGATCACCGAGATAGATCCGATTTGCGCGTTGCAGGCGGCGATGGAAGGCTATCAGGTCACGACGCTTGACGATGTCGTGAAAACGGCCGACATCTTTGTCACTGCGACCGGCAACATGAACATCATCACGGCACAGCACATGGCGCAGATGAAGGACAAGGCGATCGTCGGCAACATCGGCCACTTCGACAATGAGATCGACATGGCCGGCTTGAAGAAGGTGAAGGGAATCAAGCGCGTGCAGATCAAGCCGCAGTACGACGAGTACGTCTTTCCCGACGGTCACAGCGTCATGATCCTCGCCGAGGGACGGCTGCTCAACCTCGGCTGCGCGACGGGACATCCGAGCTTCGTGATGTCGGCTAGCTTCACCAATCAGGTGATGGCCCAGATCGAGCTCCACGCCAACTGCGACGCGTACGAGTGCAAGGTGTACACGCTGCCGAAGAGGCTCGACGAGAAGGTTGCGCGGCTACATCTCGACAAGCTGGGCGTGAAGCTGACCAAGCTCACCCCGGATCAGGCGGAGTATCTGTCAGTGCCTGTCGAAGGACCCTATAAGTCCGAGCACTACCGATACTAAGCGGCGCGCTCCGCTATTTCGGCCCGCTCGTCGTGTCCTTGTCGAAGAACGGCGAGCGGATTACCGGTCGATTCTGAGCGTAGGCTGCTTTCGTAATCAGCGCCACTGTGCTATCGCGGCCGAGCCAGCCGTCGACAGCTGTGGCATCGAGCAGCTTGTAGCGGCGCTGCAGCTCAGCGCGATACCATTTGGCGCCGAGCAGCGGAACGGTCACTATCGTCACGTCGCGTCTGGTTGATTCTACCTGCTGGAGATACCAAAGCGGATAGGTATCGTTGTCTCCGAGCGCGAGAAAGACGCCGGTGGGTGGAACTCGCGACAACATCTCTCCCTCTTCTATTCGAGACTGTGCCTCGTCCTGATCGCGCCTGCGGTCCACCGCGGTCCAATTGAGAAAAGCCGGCACGAACGGAACGACCATCATCAGCATGCTGGCGGGACCCTTGAGCATGCGTGACAGCCGTATAGCGCCAAACCCGGCCCACAGTCCCCAACATAGGAAAGCGAAGAAAAAGAAGTAGTCGCGCTCACGAGCCTCGTGCAGCGCGGTGGCGGGCAGAAAACCGACTCCGAACGACGGACCGGCCTTGAGATTGAGATAGATCACGACACCGAGCGTCGAGACCAGGAACAGGAGCGCCATCGCGCGCCAGCTGCGGCGGTCCATCGTGCGGTGCGCAAAGTATCCGACAACTCCAAGCAGGGCGTACACAACTGTGACCGGAGTGCGCCACCAGTTGGGTGGGGCATCGGGCCCCAATCCCTTTGCAAATTGCCAGTCGGCGTACTCGAACACGTTTCCGAGCTGGATGTAAAACGGAGCGCGCCGGGGCCACAGCGCAGGAACGTCGTACTGTCGGCGGAAGATCACGTCGACGAGAGCGGCGAACGTCGATGGATTGCCTTGATTGATCGCGGGATCCTGGCGCGCCCGGATCAGCAGGTAGGCCACACAAGTCATTCCAACGAGTACGACAAATATCGATGCGCGTAAAAGGTTTGCGAACGAGTGCGCTTCGCGCCTACCATCGGCGTAACGCCGACCAACGGGGACCGCGAAGTACCCGTCGCGTGTGCTGAAGACAAGGAGTATCGCGCTCGGCACCACGAGTAGTGCAGTGAGATGGAGCGACCACCCGAGGCCGGCGAGATATGCGGACAGCAGCGCCCAGCGCATGTCGGAGTTTTCACCTGCGCGATCGGCCGCCCAGATGATCACACATCCAAGGAAGAGAGCGACAGCATAGACCTCTGTCTCCGTTGCACTCAGCCACACCGAAGAGGTGAGGCCCGCAGTTATTCCCGCTGCTGTTGCGGCGAAGGAGTCTCCCGTCCATTTCGAAAACAGCCCTGTGAGAATCCCGCAGCCAAGCGCGGTGCACACCGCGGACAGAAGATTGATCGCGCGAGCGAATCCGAAAATGTTCGCGAACAACAAGGTCCACACTTTACCGAGCAAAACGTAGAGAGGTGTGCCCGGCGGATGCGGAATACCCAAAGAGTGTATGGCCGCCAGAAACTCGCCCGAGTCCCAGAGAGTGACGCCGGGAGCGAGGGTGAGCATGTACACGAATAATAGGATCGCGGCCGTCGTGAAGCCCGGCGAAGGAAAGCGTCTTATCTGGCGTGCCTCAGTGAAGAGTATCCCGTCAAAATTACTCCAGCCGCTCGCGAGTTGCTCACGGCTTGATTTAGTGGGCCAGCAGCTCGGATTCCTCCGGCGTCAGAGCCCACGCAGCATCGAGTGCGAGCCGGTTCGGCCGCACGTGATGCACGCGAAAGATTCGAGCACCGGCGAAGAAGGCAACCACGTTTACGCCAACCGTGGCCATGTCACGATCTTCGTTGGAGACTGCCTGCTGCGCCAGCGTCGTGCCACCGGACGTTGCGCCGCTCGCTGCAGTGAACCGAATCAGCTCGGCGATGACGCGTTTTCGCGATGCTCCGATGAACACCGGATAACCCTTCTCGACGACGCGCTTGAGCTCCACAAGCACCGCGAGCGAATGGCCGGTTTTCTTCGAGAAGCCAATTCCCGGATCCAGTGCAATTCGGGCGGGATGAATTCCTGCGCGCTGAGCCGTCTGAATGCTTTCCTCGAGCTCCGAAAGAATTTCTCGGACTGGATCCGGTCCGTAAACGGCTTTCTCGTAGCTGGCCATTTCGTCCACAGTCCCGCGCGAGTGCATCAGCACGACACTGCAGCCCGCCTCGGCGCACAGACGGGGCATCTCGGGGTCGAGGGACATTCCAGAAACGTCGTTCACGATGGACGCGCCTTCAGCGAGAGCAGCGCGCGCGACCTCGGCCTTCACCGTATCGATTGAGATAGGGACGTCACTCCAGCGCGAGCGGATTGCCCGGATCACCGGTAGAACCCGCTTGAGCTCCTTGTGCGCGGGAACGGATTCGGCGTCGGGTCTCGTCGATTCGCCGCCGATGTCGATCGCGTCGGCGCCCTCCGAGATCATCCGATCGGCCTGTGCGATCGCGGCGTCCGTAGTAAAGAAATTACCCCCGTCGCTGAAGCTGTCGGGGGTAACGTTCAAGATTCCGAAAACCATTGGCCGCTGCGATTTTGACGGCCAGGAAAAACTCACGCCGGCGCTACCTCCGGACCTCCGAAGAGAGGTGGCTTGGATGGCTTGGGATGCATAACCGGTGTCGCGAGCGCGGGCGCCGAAGGTGGCGGACTGACCGGGCGCGGCGGAAGCTTCTCTCCGCGCGCGAGCGCAGCGACTTCGTCACCCGTCAGCGTCTCACGATCGAGCAGGGCGGCAGCGACGACGTGAAGCAGCTCCATGTTCTCCTGAAGAACCTGCGTCGCGCGCGAGTAAGCTTCCTTGATCACGCGTGAGACCTCGGAATCGACCAGCTGCGCAGTGCGCTCGGAAACTTCGCGCCTTGTTTGCAGCTCGCGGCCGAGGAAGAGCTCCTGCTCGTTATCGCCGACGAGGATTGGACCAATCTCGTCCGACAATCCCCACTGCGAGACGTAACGGCGGGCGAGGCCTGTCGCCTGCTGAATATCGCTGGCAGCGCCGGTTGTAACGCGATCACGGCCGAACACGAGCTCCTCAGCGACGCGACCACCGTAGGCCTTCACGAGGTTCGCTTCGAGCTGTTCCCTCGTCACTGAAACCCGGTCGTCTTCGGGAAGCGTCCACGCCACACCCAAAGTGCGTCCGCGCGGAACGATCGTGACTTTGTGCAACGGGTCGTTGCCCTTCACCTTGATCGCGCAGATAGCGTGTCCACTCTCGTGATACGACGTGAGCTTACGCTCTTCGTCCTTCATCACCATGGATTTCCGCTCCGCGCCCATCATCACCTTGTCCTTCGCATCCTCGAGGTCGGCCATGTAGACCTTGTCGTGGTTGCGACGGGCGGCGAGCAGAGCGCCTTCGTTGACGAGATTCGCGAGATCGGCGCCGGCCATTCCCGGAGTTCCGCGCGCCAG
>Ga0193751_1002333_pt1 | contig 11544 bp, 12 predicted proteins | sample L1c2metaG_FD_143050 | JGI IMG/M metagenome (GOLD analysis project Ga0193751, IMG submission 143050) | Soil microbial communities from a riparian zone of the East river system, Colorado, United States - L1c2 | ecosystem: Environmental > Terrestrial > Soil > Riparian zone | place: USA: East River... | reverse complement strand
AGCACCAGCTCTACTGAGGTCTTCAAAAACCCGTTTTTAGGAGAGCCCCACGGTCGTTTTGAGGACGCCCTCACGCGGTATCACTGGCACACACCAAGGCGACGATCGGTCGCTCACATCGGGCGGCTATTGACACACGCTGCGCCTCCCAAGCAATCGCTGTCCCTACGGCCAGTGGTGGACCCAACTGCGTTAGTGACGCCACGAAAGGTTATAGTGGTGCAAAATTGCCTGGGGCTGAGCCCAATGAGGTATTTATCAGGAATCAATCGAGGTATCTCAGTATGGTTCGCTTTCGTGCGGTTAGTGGCCGACAGCGTGCGTCGCCAAGCGCCCCGCTGCCGAGCATTGATCAGTACGTTGGGCCTGGTACATGCGGTTGCTCTCGCGCCAACGCAGCACGCGGCCGGGACAGATGTCGAGCACCGGCGCGCCGCCCCCGACTCGCGTCGCCTGTCGCGCGGGCTGGAACATGGTCGCCGTCATGAAGCCAACGGTGCCCTTCTTTGGTTTGGCCTACACGCTCCAGGCCGGCGACTCGGGTTACGCGGTGATTCCCCTCCCGGCCATGCTGCAGCCAAAGGTCGGGTACTGGGTCTACTTCAGGTACGACGCCCATATACCGAGTTTTTTCGTCACCTCCTGCGAAATTGCGATCCCCGTGCCGGGCGGCGGCCTACGCGGTTTGGCCAACCCGAACATTCCGGTCCCGGCCGGCCAATGGATCATGATCGGCAACCCGCTCTCGCAGCCCATTACCGTCATGGGTGCCGATGCCGTCTACACCTACGACCCGACCGCGGGTAGCTGTATGGCGACGCCCACGCTGCAGGTTGGGCAGGGGCGTTCGTTTGCGCGGCTAACGGCGGAGCCGTCACGATCGCCCCGGTAGGATCGTAGGCAGCCCGTCCACCAAGCTCCACGACCGTGCGGATGCGGCGCACCGCCCATTCGAGTCAATCGTCGGTGCTTTCAGTGAGAACGAGTGCAGCGAGGTGGACATGCGACCCCCGATGCAGCAACCTGAGGGGTCCGCGCACGACGTTGACATGGTGTCCAGGTTCGATTCGACGGCGATAGCCTTGCCTGCAAGAGGGAGCGGATTCGGCGCCTGTCTATAATCGTTCTATGAGCGCCCTGGATCAGTTGGAAGCCTTCCTCCAGGGGCTGATGGAGCGTCCCGCGGGACTGCTCATGCCCAAGGGGCTAAGGGCGGTCCAGCTTGTCAGTGCGCTGACGAAGGCACTGGAAGGCTCGGCGCTGCGGCTCACCGACCGGATCGTGATCCCGAGCGAATACGGCCTGTCAATCTCGCCCGAGGACTACTCGAGGTTCAGCGACGTCCGTCCTACGTTAGAGCGGGAGCTTGCGGCGTACGTCGAGCGGCTCGCCTCCGAGCGTGAGCTGAGCCTCCCGGCGGACCCGGAGGTGCATATCCGTGCGGCCCCCGACGTTTCACCTGGTCGTGTGCACGTGGAGGCACTGTTCCCGCCCGCGAGCGCTCAGCACAATTCCGGCCCGCCTCGACGGAACTCCCCTGCAGAGCGGGGCCCTGCTCTGGCGCTGCTAACACCGGATGGCCGGCCAATTCGCCATTTTCCGCTGGATGGTCCCTCGGTGACGCTCGGCCGACGAAGCAGCAACGACATTACGCTGCCGGACCTCAAGATATCACGGCAGCATGCCCGCTTCGACGGCAACGGAGAGGTCTGGTATCTGACCGACCTGCGGAGTACAAACGGCACGCGTCTGAACGGTCGCGATGTCGTTGAGCAAAGCAGGCTGAGCCCCGGGGACATCATCGAACTGGGACTGCAACGCCTCCGCTTTGAGGCTCTGCCGAAGGCCCAGGGGAGCGCGAACTGAGCGGCGCGACGTCTATTCTGCTATTCCGTCTCGCCCTGGTTCTCGTGCTCTATACGTTCCTGTTCGTAGTGGTGCTCGCCGTCTGGCGCGACCTCAACCCGGTGAGCCGCCGGCGGGCGTCGCGCCTGGCGGGCGTCTCACCTTCCACACAGCGGCGACGGTCGCTGCGGGGTGCATCGCAGGGGCGACCGAACATCGAGGTGGTGCAGGCGGCCGATGCTCGGCTAATTCCGGGCGAGGTGATCGCTCTTCACGAGGTCACGACGATAGGCCGCGAGGCAGATAACGACCTCGTCGTCAACGAGGACACAGTTTCGAGCTATCACGCGCGGCTGACGGTGCGAGACGGCGCCTGCTGGATCGAGGACCTGAAGAGCACCAACGGCACGATGGTCAATGACGCGCGACTGTCTAGACCGCAAGCGCTTCAGGCTGGGGATGTCATTCAGATGGGGCGCGTTCAGCTCCGATTCAGCGGGTGAAAGGCGAGAACTCAAGCTGCAACAACGGGTCTGGCCGTGGACAGGCGAAGGAGGATAGCGACAAGGACAAAGTTGACGGCGATTGACGATCCGCCGTAACTGACGAAGGGAAGTGTGATCCCGGTAATGGGGATCAGCCCAATATTACCGGCCATGATAATAAGCGACTGGAACGCAAGAATTGCGGTACAGCCAAGCGCAAGCAGGGACCCATAGTCCGTCGGCTGCTGCATCGCGATTCGCAGACCGCGGAAGGTGAAGACGAGATAGATAGCGACAAGAGCGAGCGTTCCTGCAAGACCTAGCTCCTCGCCGATGGCCGCGAATATGAAATCGGTATGAACTGCCGGAATGTAGCCCGCGTAACCGGATCCGATCCCCGTACCCAGGACGCCACCGGACGCGAAGGCGTAGAGAGACTGCGCGACCTGGTAGCCGGCGCCATGAACTTCGGACAGTGGATGAAGCCAGAGGTCGACACGCAGCTTTACGTAGCCGAAGAGATGGTAGGCGATGAACACGTTGGCAACCATGACCAGTAGACCGCCGAGCACGAATACGACTCGTGCCGTTGCTGCGTAAAGGAGGAGCAGCGTGACTCCCATAAGAAGCATCATGGCCCCGAGGTCATGCTGCCACGCCATGAGTCCGAATGTGAGAAGCCAGATGATGGCGAGAGGGATGAGATACGGCAAGGTGGGAACACGGAACGCCCGCCAACGACGGGTGACACCGGCGAGCAGCAGGCGCCTATCCGCGAGATAACCGGCAAGGAAGAGCACGAGGAGCAGCTTCATCGCCTCGGTGACTTGAAAGTAGAAGCCTCCGAAGCCGAGCCACAGGCGGGAGCCATTGATCTCCTTGCCGGCAACCGCGGTCCCGAACATCAGCCCAAGACCGAGAAATGCCGCGACGTACTGGTAGTTGCGGAGACGGCCGTAGGAGCGAAGCGGTCCAAGCGAGACGAGTAGAAGAGCGGTACCAACCGCGAGCCAGATCGTCTGCCTGGAGGCTAAATCCGGTTGGAGCCGCTGGACAAAGACGATTCCGAACGCGGATAGGAGCGCTGTGAGCGGCAGCAGGAGTTGGTCGGAATCCGGCGCAAGCACGCCGACGCCAACGTGAGCAAGGGCGAAGATTACCGCGAACTCAAGCGCCAGCACTGTCAGGGCAGAGGTTGCAACCGGCTGATGCTGAGCAAGGCTCAAGAGGCCGATGCAAAGAAAAAGCTCGCAAAGGACGAGCAGTTGGAGTTCTGTGCCACGGCGCGTCAAGACTCTCAGCATGCATACCTACGGTACTGTGATTCTAGCGACCCGTTCGGTATGGAGGAGCAGATCGCTCGTGGGTGAATGGGCACGATGCCGAGACTAAACGCAGGATCGGGGGCGAGGTTCCCGAGGACGCTTCGAGAGGAACGCCTTGGCTGACGACGCGTTCGAGACCCGTGCCAGCGGCAAGACGGAGCCGGCCGAGGTTGTCGGCCCTGGACAGCTGCTTGGCGGCCGCTACCGTGTCGGCACTGCCGTTGGCCGCGGCGGCATGGCGATCGTCTATCAGGGCTACGACGAATTGCTCAATCGTCACGTCGCGATCAAGGTTCTGGGCATGCTCGCCGCGAACGCGACCGGAAGTCGTGAGGAGTTCCTCCGAGAGGCCCGCGCAGCCGCGGCTCTGTCGCACCCCAATATCGTGAGCGTCTTTGACGCGGGAGTTCATGCGGGCGAGCGCTACATCGTTATGGAACTCGTTTCCGGCGGCAGTCTTGCCGAAATGATCCAGGAGCGGGCACCGTTGACGCCCGGACCCGCAGTGCAGATCGTGTCGCAGATTGCCGACGCACTGGACTACGGTCATCAGCACGGGATCATTCACTGTGACGTGAAGCCGCAGAACGTCCTGCTCGACGACAGCAGGCGTCCGAAGCTGGTTGACTTCGGTATCTCTCGGACAGTCGCCGCGACGGGCGCCCTTACGGACACAATCACGGGCACGGCCGGCTACATCGCACCGGAACAGCTCCTCGGAGAAAAGCTCGACGGCCGCGCAGACATCTACGCTCTTGGCTGCGTTCTCTACGAGATGCTAAGCGGAAACCTTCCATTCGACGCGACGAATCTTGCAGCACTCGCGACGCAGCGACTTGTCCGGCCTCCCGTCCCGCTCCGGATGCGAAATTCGCGCGTTCCAACCGCGCTGGCGGAGTGTGTCATGCGGGCGATTGAGCGTGAGCCGGATCGGCGCTTTGCCACGGCGCGAGAGTTCGCCCGCGCGCTCGGAGCCAGCGCGTCAGGAATCAATCCGCCACCACCGCGCCATCCCCGCACCGTCGAAATGACCCGCCGTCCGACGGCAGAGATTCGGATTGAGCGCACGCAGGCCAGTAGCGCCGGTGCGACGGGTGGACACCGGCTCCTCTGGCCGGTTGCGCTTGCGGCCCTCGGAATTCTGATACTGGGTGGAGCTGTCGCGGCTGTAGAACTGCCGTCGTTGTTCCGGCCGGCATCCGCGGGCGTGGGGAGCGTGCCGGCGGTAACAAACCAATTGCTTGCCGACGCAGCCGAGCAGATCCATGCCCAGAGACTCGGTGTTGACGTGAAGTTTGAGGACACGACCACAAGAAATATTTGTGAAGGTCGAGTTCTGAGCCAGGACCCGCAGCCGCCTGCGCAGCTCCAAACCGGCCAGTCCGTCACGCTTGTGGTCAGCCGTAATGACCAGTGCTAAAGGCCATGCGCGGCGCTAGCCGCGAGGACGCGTGTGGCGTCGGAGCAGCAACCATGGGCCGCCACTGTTCCCCCACGGTAGATTCTCTCGTGCGCTTCGACTTGGCGCCCACAATAGCCGTGCGAAAGAGAAGCGCCGATTTATGGGGTGCAGCGCCGCCTAGGGCGCATGAAAATCGGAAGCATCGCTCCCATGCGTGCATGCTTGTCGGGGCGCTGGGCTTCGCGTTGCTTGCGCTGGCGCTCGCCGGGTGCGGTGCGCCCACGGCGAACCCGCAAATTCAGAGCTTTAGTCCCGCAACCATCGTTCCAGGACGGACCACTCTTCTCGTGATCAGCGGTCAGGGCTTCAGAGACGGCGCTTTGGTCACACTTGGAGGAAGGGTCCACGCTGCTCGATCGGTGTGGGTCAATGCGGGGTACATGACTGCCGTCCTACCGGCTGACATCAGTCCCGCGGATTACAGCGTTGACGTTACTAACCCAGACGGGCAGCGAGTGAGCACCAAGAATCGAGTCACTGTCGCTGCCGGGCTTACTCCGACCCCAACACCGACGCCTGAACCGAAAGCGACCATCTATCCGGCGACACCCACGGCCACTGCAAGCCCGACGTCTACCCCGACGCCCACACCAACTCCCACGCCCACCGCTGCTCCGACTCCGCTCCAGAGCCCTCCCAGACTGCTCACCCCCACACCACAGCCGCCGGCTATCATCCCGCCCACCAGCCCTCCGCAGCCCGGCGACCGGCCAAGACCGTCAGAGCCGTTCCGTCGCTCGTCGCCGTAGTGCCAATGTAGGATAGGCATCGATGGCGACGAGTGACGACCGCCGGCAGGCATACATCGACGCCTACGAGCGCTGGCAGAGCGATCTTATGCGCCTGCACAGTGTGCTGATCGATGGGCAACCACTCGATCCAATGCACCGCGTCGCGCTTCTGCGCAGCGAGAGCCACACGCACGACCGCTACGAGGGAGCGCGAGCGCGCTTTCTGCGCATCGGCACGGAGCCCCCGGAGTCGCCATTTGGTGATGAGGGCAAACATGAATAGTCGCTGGTCCGACGGCGATGCCGCCGGCCTGAATGAGCTCGAGCTGTTGGTGTACCTATCAAGACTGGTTGGTGACGATTCTTCGCTGGTGGTCTGGGGCGGCGGAAACACCTCTGTCAAGGTGGAGGAGAAGGACTTCCGCGGCCGGCCGACCGCCGTGCTGCGAGTCAAGGGCTCAGGCTCCGATCTCAAGGCCGTCGGAGCCTCGGACTTCACGGGAGTACGCATGGATGACGTCCTCCCGCTGGAAGAGCGGGGTGAGATGACGGACGAGGAGATGGTGGACTATCTGGCCCGCACCATCATGGATCCTGGGTCGCCACGTCCGTCCATCGAGACCCTGCTGCACGCGTTCGTTCCAGCGCGTTGGGTGCTGCACAGCCATGCAGACGCCGTTGTCGCGCTCAGCAACACTGGTAACGGAGCGGAGATCCTGCGCCAGGCGCTCGGGCCGGGCGCGATACCCGTACAGTACCGGAGACCCGGCTTCGTACTCTCCAAGGAGGTGGCCGAGGCCGCTCGGGCTGGTGGCGTGGAGTCGGTCGTTCTCATGAATCATGGTCTCGTGAGCTGGGGTGAAACGGCGAGGGAGACCTACGAGCAGCACCTGACGATCGTCTCGAGGGCCGAAGACTACGCAAGGCAGGAGCGCGGCAGCCGTCGCGTCTTCGGCCCAGCAGCCGTTGCGCATATTCCTATGGAAGAGCGGCGGCTATCGGCCGCCGCCATTGCGCCGGCGCTACGTGGGGCGCTTGGGCGGAACCAGCAAACGATCCTGCGCTATGACGACGGAGACGATGTGCTCGAGTTCGTATGTTCTGAGCGCGCTGCTGCGCTATCGCAGATTGGGCCGGCTACGCCGGACCACCTCCTGAATACGAAGCGACTGCCTCTGTTCGTGTCCGTTCCGGATCCGACGGACCCGACGGCATTGTCATCGGCCATCGAACGAGGCCTTGCGGAGTACGAGCAGCGATATCTGTCATTTGTTGCACACAATAACCGTAACGGTGTGCCAGCGCTTGCTGCCGTTCCACGTGTGGTTCTGGTTCCCGGGCTGGGCATGTGGACATGCGGCCGGGACAGCCGGGCAGCGATGATCAGCGGCGACATCTACCATCACACCATCGGCGTCATGGCCAGTTCCGAGTCGGTTGGGAGCTATCGGTCGCTAGAGGAGCGCGACGCATATGAGGCTGAGTACTGGCCGCTGGAGCTGTACAAGCTCACGTTGCAGCCGCCGGAGCGCCTACTGGAGCGGCGCGTCGCACTCGTAACTGGTGCCGCGAGCGGAATCGGCCGCGCCATCGCGCGACGGTTCGCCAGCGAAGGGGCGCATGTCGTGGTCGCGGATATCGACACATCAGGAGCGGCGAAGGTGGCGCAGGAGATCAGCTCGAGCAGCGGCGAGGGTCGCGCCCTTGGCATAACGCTCGACGTTACCAGCGAGGATCAGGTCAGGGCGGCGTTTCAGGGCACCGCTCTGGCGTACGGCGGAGTGGACATCATCGTCTCCAACGCTGGGATCGCGCCCAGCGCGGCTCTTGCAGACATCGCCCTGGCAGACTGGGACCGCAGCCTTGCCGTCAATGCGACCGGCCACTTCCTCATTAGCCGTGAGGCGATTCGAATGCTTCGCCGGCAGGGCACGGGAGGGAATGTAATCTTCATCACGTCCAAAAACGTACCCGCCCCCGGGGCGGAGTTCGGCGCCTACAGCGCTGCAAAAGCGGCGGAGGCACAGCTCGCGCGTATCGTGGCAATCGAGGGCGGGCCGGACGGAATTCGGGCAAACATGATCAATCCTGATGCTGTGTTCGAGGGCTCGGGGCTGTTCGACCAAGATCTCCGTGCGCGGCGGGCCGCGGCGCACGGTGTTGCGCCCGACCAACTGGAGGAGTTCTACCGCCAGCGCAATCTCCTGAAGGCGCGTGTATTCGCGGACGATGTTGCGGAAGGGGCGTTGTTTCTGGCGTCGTCGCAGTCCAGCAAGACCACTGGCGCCATGTTACCGGTCGATGGCGGCGTCCGAGAGGCCTTTCCCCGCTGATGTGCCGCCGAGCAAGGATCCAATAGTGAGCGGCGATGACGATGCACGAGAGCAGGTTGAGGCGATAGGCGAGGCGGCCGAAGCGCTGTGGGACGCGACCCGCCGATTCCAAGACCAACTCGACGAGCTTGAAAACGAGCGCTACTCGCGCTGGGCCGCTTACACCGCCTTCCGTGACATTGGCTCGGTGTTCCGGTTTGCGCTTGAACGCCTGCGCATGGAACAACCGGTGCCGGAGCTGGAAGAGATCGTCGCCGCATATCTCGCCGGAGCGCGAGCGGGCTTCGAGGCGGCCGCGGACCTTGCCGAAGCAGTGAAGGACGGAGGTGCAGAATCGGTAGAGACGGGCATTCAGCGTCTCACGGTTGCAAGCCAGCACTTCGTTCGCGGCCGCTACCTGCTGGGCGCCTATCTAGGGAAGCCCGGTGCGGACGCGCCGGTTTAGCCCACCGGGGATGGTTGAGCAGAATGCACAAAGTCCTCGTCTCCTGCTCGCGTCCGCGTCACCGCGGAGACGCGAACTACTCGCCGCGGTTGGTATCAAGTTCGAGACTGCGCCCGTGGACGTCGACGAGACCATGGACAGTGGCGTCCCAGCATCGTTGACGGTCAAGCGTCTCGCGATTGCGAAAGCTGCGGCCTCAGCCGAACGATATCCCGATTCGATAGTCCTCGCCGCCGACACCCTGGTTAGCGTAGGCGGAGTCGCCCTAGGCAAACCAGCAGATCCCGATCAGGCACGGGAGATGCTACGGGCCCTGCGGGGTCGCCATCACGACGTATTCACGGGTGTGTGTGTTCTCGCTGCGCACAATGGCATCCGGTGCGTTCGCGTCGTCCGAACGAGCGTCCGGATGCGCCTCTATTCTGACGCGGAGATCGAGCAGAGCATCGGGCGCGGAACGCCCTTCGACAAAGCCGGAGCATATGCCATTCAGGACGAGGGGCTCGCGCCGGCCGCCGGATATGACGGCTGTTACTGCAATGTGATCGGGCTCCCTCTTTGGGCTGCGTTCGAACTGCTCGCGCAGACGAAAGTGGCCAATGATCCCCGGATGCCGGCGGACTCGCTGCCAGCCTGCCGTGCATGTCCACTGCGCCCCAACTCAGGTCAGTCCGGTACGACGTGACCCTTAGGATTCCGATGAACGCGCTCGTCGTCCTCTGTGGCCCCTCAGGGAGTGGCAAGTCGACCTTTGCTGCCAAGCAATTTGCGCCCGAGCAAATCATTTCGTCCGATCGACTCAGAGGATTGGTCTCGGGCGACGAAGCGGATCAGACCGCAAGCGGCGCGGCTTTTACCCTTCTCCGGCGAACCGTGCGCGACCGCATACAACGCGGGCAGTTGACCGTGGTCGATACGACCGCTGCCCGTGCGCGCGACCGGCGGGCGCTAGTTAACCTGGCAAGACCGTATGCCGTACCTGTTGTCGCAATCGTCTTCTCTGCGAGCTTGGAGACGTGCCTTTATCGGAATCGGTCGCGACGGCGTCAGGTTCCGGCCGGGGTCATCGCCCGGCAGCACGCTCTGATGCATCAGTCGATGGCAAGGATTGCGATGGAAGGATTCCAGGCGGTATACGTCCTAAGGGACGCCTGCGCGGGCGTGGTGGAGCACGACGGTCCCTAGCGGGCAGCAAGGCCGGCCGTACTCCCTCGGATCGAGTACCAAACCGAAGCACTCCACGCCTGCGAACCGTCGGCCGTTTGAACGAGGAGCCAAGAGCATCCTGCAGAACAGGCGAGCACGCTCACCGCGCTGCCGGCGGGGAGGCTTCGCGTGATCAGTGCGTCGTTACTCGGCTGGGTGCGCAGATAGGCCGTCGTCACAGCTGTCGCGGTTACCGGAACCGGCGCGGAAGCGGGAGCCGGCGGCACCTCGGCCGGGGATGTCTCGTCGGGGGCTGTCTCCGCTTCACTCGAAGGCGCAGCCGCTTCATCTGCAGGCGTAGCGCTGAGGTCCGCCGGTGGTGTCGATGCCGGAAGCGGAGTTGCACTGGGCTCAGCGTCTGGGGCAACGATCGCGGCTGAGGGTGGAACTTCGAGTGGCAGGACCGCAACTGCAGGCGGAGGCTTTCGTGCGGGCCAGGGGATGTGCATTTGGGACTTGAGCGTGGAGAGCCCATCAAGGCGCGGGGACGCTCTCTCGATGTAGCCTGCCTGCGCTCTGGCAAGCCAAAGCGACGTTGTCGCTGCCGTCAGCGCAACGATAGATGCGTGAAGCAGCATATTGCGCGGTCCGTGGCGATATCGTGCCATGAGCGTTGAAGACCTCAGCGATCGGAAACTCTCCGCTCACGCTACGGCGGCCAGCCCAAGCCCGGCAAGGAAAAACATGACAGGAGCGTTAGGTCCTCGATGTATGAGTAGGCATCTTCTGCGCCGCGAATGCTCCTACCCGCGAAGGCCGGTCGAGGCGATTCCCTCGACGAAGGCGCGCTGTGCGATGAAGAACAGCACGACTATCGGAAGGATCGTGAATGCGTCGGCCGCCATAAGCAACTGTGGCTCATTCGTGTCCGTATTGAGAAATACGGACAAACCGAGCTGGATTGGACGGAGATTCTGGCTGCCGGTAACGATCAACGGCCAGAGCAGACTGTTCCAGCTGGCCAGAAACGCGAACAGCATAATCGCGCCAAGGGGAGCGCGCGCGAGCGGCAGGGCCACCGACCAGAGGCTGCGCAGCGGCCCAGCTCCATCGAGCATCGCCGCATCGAAGAGGTCCTGCGGCAGCGTGACGAAGAACTGCCTCAGGAGGAAGACGCTGAAGACGCTCGCGGTCCAGGGGACGATCATGGCCGTGTAGGTGTCGTACCATCCGAGGTTCTTGATGATGATGAAGTTCGGAATCAATGTCGCTTCGAATGGGATCATCAAGGTGGAAAGGAATACGGCGAAGAGAATGCTGCGTCCCGCGAACTCGAGGCGGGCGAATGCGTATGCGGCCAAGGTTGCCGTGACCAGCACTCCGAGAACGACACAGGTTGCGATAAAGAACGAGTTGAGGAAGTAACGCCCAAATGGCGCCGCGTGCCACGCCAGGGCGTAGTTCTGCAGCTCCCATTGCTGCGGAAGAATAGTCGGCGGTAGGCGCGTAGCCTCCCCACGCGGCTTGAGCGACGTCATAAGCATCCAAAAGAAGGGAAAGCCCGAGAAGACGGCTCCGAGGGTGAGACAGAGATAGAGCATGGCTCTGCCGAGCCACCACCCGTATGTTCGCGCGGGCGGAGCTAAAACTAGGCTGCCGCCCTTGAGCTGCGCTGACGGAGCGCTCACGACATGTCCCCAGCGCTCCGACGTCCACCGCCGCTCGATGTCCAGCGGCGAGCAATCGCGAATTGCACGAGGCTCAGAGCAAGA
>Ga0193751_1002332_pt1 | contig 11546 bp, 5 predicted proteins | sample L1c2metaG_FD_143050 | JGI IMG/M metagenome (GOLD analysis project Ga0193751, IMG submission 143050) | Soil microbial communities from a riparian zone of the East river system, Colorado, United States - L1c2 | ecosystem: Environmental > Terrestrial > Soil > Riparian zone | place: USA: East River... | reverse complement strand
GGAGGCCAGTTTATTGAGCCGATCAAAACTACGATCGTCCAGAATATGCGGTCGATGACGACCTGGTGTAAGTGAGGATCAAAAAATAGGTCCTATTCGACCTCTAGAGGTCCTATATTTCTATCTTCTCCATCCCGCCCATATAGGGCCGCAAAACTTCGGGAATGATCACAGAGCCGTCTGCCTGCTGATAATTTTCCAGGACCGCAATCCAGGTGCGTCCGACGGCGAGACCAGAACCATTCAGGGTATGCACAAATTCCGGCTTGGCTCCGCCGGCGCGGCGAAAGCGAATGTTGGCGCGCCGCGCCTGAAACGCCTCGTAATTCGAGCAGGAAGAGATCTCGCGGAAAGTATTTTGCGAGGGCAGCCATACCTCGATGTCATAAGTTTTCGCGTTACCGAAACCGAGGTCACCGGTCGAGAGCACGACCACGCGATAATGAATGCCCAGCCGCTGCAGAATCGTTTCAGCATTGCGGGTCAGCGCCTCGAGTTCATCGTAAGAATTCTCCGGCAGTGAATATTTCACCAACTCGACTTTTTCAAACTGGTGTTGACGAATCACGCCCCGGGTGTCTTTGCCATAGCTACCTGCTTCAGAACGAAAGCAAGGCGTATAGGCAGCCCACTTCATCGGCAATTGCGACGCGTCGAGAATTTCTTCGCGATAGTAATTGGTCACCGGCACTTCGGCAGTAGGAATCAGATAAAATCCACGCTCGTCTTCGAGCTTGAAAAGATCTTCTTCAAACTTTGGCAGTTGGCCGGTTCCGAATAGCGAATCACGATTCACGATGAAGGGCGGCAAAGTTTCCAGGTAGCCGTGCTCGCGCGTGTGCAGCTCGAGCATGAAATCGATCAGCGCGCGGCTGAGACGGGCTCCGGCGCCATTCAGAATCGCGAACCGAGCTCCGGTAATCTTAGTGGCGCGTTCGAGATCGAGAATGCCGAGCGCGTTTCCCAGATCGACGTGATCCTTCGGCTGGAAGTCAAATTCAGGTTTGGTTCCCCAACGGCGGACTTCGACGTTCGCGGATTCGTCTTTTCCTATGGGCACGCTTTCGTGCGGGATGTTCGGCAGCGTTGAGAGTAACGCGCGCATGCGCGTTTCCGAATCATCGCGTTGCTGATCGAGTTGACCTATCCGTTCCTTTAACTCATTGACCGCTTTGCGACGAGCATCAGCTGCGTCACGCTGGCCGTCCTTGATCAGCGCGCCGATCTCGCGGCTGGCCGTGTTGCGCTCGGCGTTAAGCTGATCTGATTCGGCGATCACACGTCGACGCTCAGCGTCGGCTTGAGCGAAATCTTCCAGAGCAGCAGTGGGCGCGCCCCGCTTTTCGAGGGCCGCACGCACGCCTTCAAGGTTTTCCCGAACATAATTCAGATCCAGCATTTGGCTCCCTAAATTAAAGTTGTAATCAGGACCGGATTGGTTAAGAAGCTGGCCGATCGTGGTTCGTGATTGTACCTGAGTGAGCGGACGGATGCACCTGATCGCGTAGTCCGGCAGCGTCTTGGTTTGGTTTGTTGTTTTTTCCCGCTCGGATTAGAACGATCCACGAAATCATACCAAATCGCACGAACAAAACGAGCTCTGCTTCGTGTGTTTTCGTGGATCATCTTACTCGGGGAACGACTATCTAAAAATACAACGCTCCCTGTCCTGGGGTAACCTCTATGTCCTCTCACGCAAGTCGCCGCCGCCACCGCGTTCATCTACCGGAGCGGAGAATCGCCCCCGCGGCAGGCTGACTGTCCGTAGAAGGAGTAAACTGTGCAGCACGCTTTCGATCACAAGAGATCACAACCGTCCCGAAGACTTGAATCTTTACTTATGAAATCTATCTTCTCGAAACTATGGGCTATTTTCTCTTTCGCATTGACGATCGCCTCGATTGGTCTCCTCGCATTTCTAATTCAGGTCACACATTTCAGATCACAGATTGTCTCTGCTCAGCAACCGGATTATCCGCAGGCCAAAGCAAAGGCCGAGCAGGAATATACGGCGGGCTCGTACGCGCGCGCTTATGACATTTATGCGAAGGTCGATAAGGCCGGATTACCGGTGGCAGAAGTCCGCTGGGTCGATTTCCGTCTCGCCGACACTTTGTGGCGCGCGCAAGCCGGCACAGCGACCGCGGACCCGACAAAGTTTGAGCAGTCCCAGAAGCAACTTGAAGAACTCATACGCGCAAACGACAAGGAAGACCCACGCGATTTGGTCTGGGCTGAATCGCAGGAGTCGCTGGCCGATTTCTTTTGGACGCGACGCGATCAGATGAACTGGGGGATGGCCTGGCCTCACTATCAGCAGGCGCTTGACTGGTGGGCCGGTCAATCCGAAATCGACCGGGCGCGCTCTCGGTATCTTAAGATCGTTTTCAAAGCCGCGGAGCCACCACGAGCAAACGAGTATTACTTTTACACCTATTATGGCAATTACATTCCCATCGACATCCTGGAGAACGCCCTCAAGATTAGCGCGCAGGAGAACGATCAGGTTCATTTGCACTTTCTCATCGCGATGACGATGCGCGCCACCGGTGGTGATTGGGAAGCGCGCGAACGCGTGCCGGACGAATTTGAAGCCGCGCTCAAGGGCGGCAAGAAAACCGATTGGTATGACGACGCGCTTTACTATTACGCCGAATGGATGGGCAATAACGGGGCCGTTCGACAGACGGCGCCGGGTCAGTGGCAACAGGAGCCTGACTACATAAAAGCACTCGAACTGTATCGCCGGCTCACCCGGGAATTTGCGAAGGGCGAGACACGCTATTACGATCAGGCTCTTCAGCAAATCAAGAACATCACTGATCCCACCTTAAGCGTAGGAGTATCGAATATCTTTCTTCCTGATTCGGAACTTCAGTACGCCTTTAGTGCGCGTAACCTGAGACGGGTCGAGTTTGCGCTCTATAAGGTCGATCTCACGCGCGACGTGCGATTCACAAAACTGCCAGGCGAAGACGAAGGCGAGGGCGAAGGCGACAATAACTGGGTTCAGAAAATCCAGCTGGCTGGACGCCCGCCGGCCAAAACGTGGGCCAAGGATATAAAGAGCGGCGAGGATCACAAGCCGGTCAGCGAGCAGTTGCGCATCGAAGGCAAGCTGCCCATAGGAGCGTATCTGCTTGAGGCAAGGAGCGGTTCAGTGTCATCACGCGACGTCGTCATGATTACTGACGCGTCGATCGTCCTTAAGTCTTCGGCGAAACAGGCGCTTGTCTATTTTTGTAACGCAGTAACCGGGGCGCCAATTGCCAACGCTCAGGTGGCCTTGTGGGAAAGTTATTACGCCGCTGAAAAGTGGCACTGGCGCAAGCAACTGCAGACAACCAACAAAGATGGCCTGGCGCCCTTTGCGATGAAGGGAACCAGTAATTCGCACAGTCTTTTCGCTTCCGCGACCAGCGGCGAACGACAGGCGTTTTCGAATGGCTATGCCAACAATTACGATCGCGGCGATCAAGCCTGGCGCATCTATGCATTCACAGATCGTCCCGCTTACCGCCCCAAGGAGACTGTCCAATGGAAATTCATCGCGCGTCGTTTCGCCGACGGCGTTTACTCGACGCCGGCTAATCAAGTCGTCGAGTATCAGATCAATAATCCGCAGGGCGCAAAAATCAGCGAAGGCAAAGCGACCCTCAACGTGTTTGGTACCGCCTGGAGTTCTTTGGAGTTGTCGGATCAATTGCCGCTCGGCGAATACCAGATACAGTTTTGGGACCAGGGCCGCGCCAATCACATCGGTGACGCCAAGCTGTTTCGGCTGGAAGAATACAAGCTGCCTGAATTCAAGGTGACGGTGAAAACTCCGGAGGAAAACGGCCGCAAGAAGTCGTTCCGCCTGGGTGAGAAAGTAGAAGTCAACATTCAGGCCGACTACTACTTCGGCGGTCCGGTGAGTAACGCCTCAGTCGAAGTGGTCGTCTATCAGAATCCCTTCTATCACTACTGGTATCCCCGCCACGATTACGCCTGGTATTACGACGATATCGAACGGCAGGGCCGTTACTATGGCGGCCAGGGGCAAACCATCAAACGCGAAACGATCAAAACGGACGCGACCGGCAAAGCCGCAATTACTTTCGATACGCCACGCGAGAACTATAATCAGGACTTCCAATATCGCATCGAAGCCCGCGTTACGGATTCGTCTCGCCGCGAGATCGTTGCCAGCGATACAGTGCGCGTAACGCGCCAGCGCTACTATGTCTATCCGCGTCCTGAGCGGAATATTTATCGCCCAAGAGACAAGGTCACGGTAGACATTAAGGCGCTGGACGCCAATGAGCAGCCCGTTGTCACCGAAGGCACGGTGAAAGTCACGCGCGACTACTGGTACGAAGTCTGGCTCGATCCAAATGGCCGTGAAGTGAAGGGTGAAGAGCTTCGCCTACTGCGCGAAAAATCTTTTCCGCCGGCCCCGGCGAAAGGTCAGAAGCCTTGGCAGCTCAAGTTTCGTGGCTATCAACATGACGACATTCTCACCCAACCGCTGAAGACTGACGCGGAAGGTTCGGCCCAACTAAATTTCACTCCGGAGCGCGACGGCTATTATCGGATTGCCTGGGAAAGCAGTCAGGGTAGCGGTAAACGCGGACGATTCCTGCCGCTGATCAAGGCTGAAACGACCATCTTCGTGGCGACCAACGCCACGACCGAACTGGGATATCGTCCGGGCGGCGTTGAAATCGTGGTCGACAAAGATACCTTCCGCGCGGGCCAGACAGCGCCGGTAATGATTTCCGTGCCGACGAACGATCGTTATGTTCTGTTCAGTGTCGAAGGCCAGGACTTATACAGCTACCAACTGGTGCATGTAACCGGGACGACGAAACTCATCGAGTTGCCGATCGAGGAAAAGCATGTTCCGAATATCTTTCTGAATGCGGCGATGGTAAGCGACGCGCAAATGTTCGTCGACAACAAACAGGTCATCGTTCCGCCCGTACAGCAGTTTCTTTCCATAGACGTTAAGGCCGACCGCGAACAGTACCAACCGCGCGAAGAAGGCTCACTCTCGATAACCGCTCGGGACGTGAACGGCAAGCCAGTGGCGGCCGAGATCGCTCTGGGCTTGATCGACGAGTCGGTCAAATACATTCAGCAGGATTATGCCGGCGACCCAAGGCAGTTTTATTACGGCCAAAAACGCGCGCAGACGGTGCAAACGCAGAGCACGTTTAGTCAAAAGTCGTATGGGCGCCTGGTTGAGGGTACGGACAAGCGATTAACTGATGACCTGATCACTGCCCGACAGCGTTTGCAGACGGAAGTCGCCGGCAAGGACGACAACGGCGTTCTTAGAGAGGAAGAAAAGAGAGCCTTTGACAAACTCACCATTGACGGCGCTTCACGGAGCGACTCGGCAGGTCTCGCAAAATCAACGCCGGGTGCAATTACGGAATCAGTGACAGTCACCAATGTTTTCGTAGGCGCCAGGAATGCTAACGCGCCGATGGCCGAGGCGCCGGCACCGCCGCCGGGCCAGGAACCCGCGGTCCAGGTGCGCAGCGATTTTCGCTCGACGATATTCTGGCAACCTGACGTTCGCACAGATGAAAACGGCAACGCGACCGTGAAGGTGAAATATCCTGATTCGTTGACGACCTGGTCGGCGACGGCCCGCGTGGTGACGGCCGGCAATCAGTTTGGCATCGGCGACACTTCGACCCGAACCAAACAACCGCTCATCGTGCGACTCCAGGCACCACGCTTCTTTGTGGTTGGAGATCAGGTCACTGTTTCCGGGGTGATAAATAACAATACCGATCAACCTATGCAGGTCGCTTCTTCGCTTGTCGCCGAAGGGCTTACTGTTTCGGGTATCGTCGTCGACGGCAAGCCAGTGAAAGGCGAGCAAGCGCCGATCGAAGTTAAAGCCAATAGCGAGGCCCGCGTCGATTGGCTCGTTAGCGTTGCGCATGCGGTTGACGCAAAACTGAAAGTCGAAGCGCGCGGAGATAAATATGCCGACGCGATGGAGAAGACTTACACGGTCTACGAGCATGGCATCGAGAAATTCCTGTCGCGATCAGGCAAGATGCGCGGCGACAGCGTCACAGTCAAACTGGACATCCCTAAAGAACGACGCGCCGAGTCGACGACGCTTTCGGTCCAGGTTGCGCCCAGCATGGCCATCACGATGCTGGATGCGCTGCCTTACCTCATCAACTATCCCTATGGCTGTACCGAACAGACGATGAGCCGCTTTCTGCCGGCCGCGATCACAGCCAAAACGCTGCGCGATCTCGGTCTCAAACCGGAAACGGCGATGAATAAGATCTTCGGTGGGATTGAGCAGTCGACTGCGACGGCGACTCATCCGAAGGGCAAACATGATTTGAGTGAGCTCGATGCGATTACCAAACAAAGTTTGGATCGTCTCTACAATTTCCAACACGCCGACGGCGGTTGGGGCTGGTGGAAAGAGGGCAACAGCGATCACTTCATGACGGCTTATGTCGTCTGGGGCATGACCCTGGCGCAACAGGCCGGCATTAATGTGAAGCCTGATGTGCTCTCAAACGCGGCGGCGTTCCTTGACAAGGAACTGGTCGAAGAAGAAACCAGCTATGACGTGCAGGCCTGGATGCTGTATGCGCTTGCTTCGTATCACGCCCGTCAGAAACCAGGCGAAGTGGGCCCGTTTCAAACAAAGGCTTTCAATAATCTTTGGACCAATCGTGACAAGCTCAACGCTTACACACGCGCTCTCTTGGCGCTCTCCGCGCATGGTCTTGGTTATGACGATCGGGCGAAGACGCTGATCCAGAACCTGGAAAATGGTGTGAAGATCGATAACACGCCGGACATTTCAATCGTCCAGACCGGCGTGCGATCATCCGACGCTTCGGTGATTGGTACGGCGCACTGGGGTGAGGATGGAATCTACTGGCGCTGGTCCGATGGCGGCATCGAGGCTACTTCGTTTGCGCTGCGCGCGATGCTTGAGATCGATCCCGGTAACAAACTGATCGAACCTGTAACCAACTGGCTGATCAAGAACCGCCGTGGCGCCCAATGGAGTAACACTCGCGATACGGCGATCGTGGTAATGACGCTGGATGAATATCTGCGCACCACGAAAGAAGTTCAGCCGCAGATGGGCTACGAACTTCTGGTGAACGGCAAGTCGATAGCCACGAAACAAATCGGTGCGGATGACGCTCTTAGCGCGCCGACTCAGTTCGCCATTCCGCGCGAAGTCATTCGCGACGGCACGAACGAAATTACGATTCGCCGTCAGAGCGGCGCCGGCCCCATCTATTTCTCGGCCCAGGCGAAATTCTTCAGTCTGGAGGAACCAGTTACGCCAGCGGGCAACGAGATCTTTGTGCGGCGACAGTATTTCAAACTCGTCAATCACCAGACATTGTTGAAAGGCTTTGTCTCGGAACGCTTGCCGCTGAACGATGGAGAAACTGTGAAGAGCGGTGAACGGGTTGAGACAGTGCTCACCATCGAAGCGAAGAACAACTATGATTATCTGCTTTTCGAAGATCTGAAACCTTCCGGCCTTGAGGCGGTAGAACTGCGCAGCGGAGCAAATGTCTATGCGAAAGAACTCAAGTCCGGCGCACTGAAAAGCAAAAGCTCCACGCTCATGAATTTCACCTCGGGCGCCAATTTTACCGGTCGCCAGCAGTGGGTTTACCAGGAACTGCGCGACCGCAAAGTCGCGCTGTTCATCGATCATCTTCCCGAAGGTGTCTGGCAGATCAGTTATGAAATGAGAGCTGAGAGTCCGGGAGCGTTCCATGCGCTGCCGGTGCTGGGCCATGCGATGTACGTTCCTGAGATCCGGACGACCGGCGCGGAAATCCGCATCAAAGTTTTGGAGTAAGGGCATTGCTTGGTCGATCTGGTACCTAAAAACGGAGCGCGGACGTCCTGTCTGCCTGAGCGCGCAGCGCGAACCTTCTGATACCCTCCGAAACTCTTGATAGAAGGCTGAGCGGGCTTTGCCCGTTGGCGGACAAGATGTCCGCGCTCGGAGTGAGATGGCGCGGGCCCCGGAGTTTTGTCTTCGGGGATCGTTCCATGGACGGTGCGTGTCAAGCACCGTTTGTCTCAATCCGTCGCACTATGGTATGAGAGACAGCTACGACTATGGCAAAGCAAGTACGCAAAGCAGTCTTTCCCGCCGCCGGCTTGGGCACGCGCTTTCTGCCGGCGACCAAAGCCTCGCCGAAAGAGATGCTGCCGCTGGTCGATAAACCCCTGATTCAGTACGTCGTCGAGGAAGCCGTTGCCTCAGGCATTGAATCAGTCATCATCGTTACGGGTAGGGGTAAGAGCGCCATCGAAGATCACTTCGATGTTTCCTTTGAACTGGAAGCCGTACTGCGAGAACGCGGCAAGGAAGCAGAGCTGGGTCTGGTGCGTGAGATTACAGATATGGTGCGCGTCAGCTATGTGCGCCAGCGCGAGGCCCTCGGATTAGGCCATGCCATTTTGCAGGCACGCGACCTGGTCGGCGATGAGCCTTTTGCGGTGATGTTGAGCGACGACATTATCGATTCCAAAACTCCAGCGCTCCGGCAATTGCTCGATGTTTATGAGAAGTATGACGCGCCGGTGTTGGCTACGATGGAAGTTGAGGGCGAAGCGATTTCGCGGTTTGGAGCGCTCGATGTTGACGAAGTTGAAGACGGTGTTTATCGAATTAAGAACATGATTGAGAAGCCGCCGCTGGCGAAGGCGCCTTCAAACCTCGCGATTATCGGCCGCTATATTTTGACGCCGGATATCTTTGATGAGATTACAAATACGACGCCTGGCGCGATTGGTGAGATTCAGATCACCGATGCCATGCGCGCGCTTTTGCGAAAGCGCGATCTCTACGCGGTCCGGTTTGAAGGAACGCGTTACGATGCCGGCGACAAACTTGGCTTTTTGATTGCAACCGTCGAGTTCGCACTGAAGCACAAGGATCTGGCGCCGGAGTTTCGACGATATCTGAAATCATTTAAGCCGAGTTGAATCGGGCTGTAAAAATGGCGGATCACAAACAATTTACTGGGCGGAGTGCAATCGTCACTGGAGCCACGCGTGGCATCGGGCGCGCGATTGCGCTGGAACTCGCTCGGCGCGGCGCCGACGTCGCATTCAATTATGCGAAGAGCACCGAAGCTGCCGAAGCACTGAAAGCGGAAATCGAAGCGCTGGGCGTGCGGGCAATGGCATCGCAGGGAGACGTCGCCGACACACAGTCCGCGGCCGAGATGGTAAAGCAGGTCAAAAACAATTTCGGGCGCATCGACTTCCTGGTGAACAATGCTGGCATTGTGCGAGACACTTTGATCCTGCGAATGAAGGAAGATGATTGGGATGCAGTCATCGACACCAATCTGAAAGGGGCCTGGAACTTTGCTAAAGCGGCGCTGCGCGTGATGCTGCGGCAGGATGATGGCGGCTCGATTCTAAATATTACTTCGATCAGCGGAGTCGTCGGGATGGCCGGCCAATCGAACTACTCGGCCTCAAAAGCCGGCCTGATTGGTTTAACCAAGGCACTGGCGCGCGAAGTCGCGAGCCACAAGGTTACCGTCAACGCGCTGGCGCTGGGGATGGTGGCGACCGACATGGCCGGGGCTTTGGATGAGAACTATCGTACGAAGATACTCGAGCAAATTCCTCTGGCCAGGTTTGCCGAGAGTGACGAAGTCGCACGCATCGCTTGTTTCCTGCTATCTGAGGATGCCAGCTATATCACCGGCCAGGTTCTTCAAGTTGATGGCGGCCTGGCGATGTAACTCATTGTCGATTGCCAATTGCCGATTGCCGATTGGGTTGATTTTGATTGTGGACGTTTTGGACCTTGCCGACATTCGCTACGGATGAAAAATCGGCAATCGGCAATTGGCAATCGGAAATGTAAAGAGAAGCGCCCCGCCGATTCTTGCGAACGGCGGGGCGAAACATCACGGTAGGTTCGGGTTTATCAGGGGTGGCTAGGCACAGACTAGAGAATCGTCGCATATGGCCGATCCCGTACTTCAAAGGTGGTGCTTGCTATTGACGGCGGTATAAAGTCAGCGGCCAAAAAAAGAAAAGCTGCCGCGCTTGCTTACAGGAACTCCGCTCCGTCTTCGAAGGCCTTTGCCTTGCTAACGCCCCAATGTCAAATAACTAAATGTTTTTGCAAGCCCGAATCTATACCCCTCGGATGGCTGCCGTCAAGCCAAATTTGACGAATTTGTAACAGGTCTGTGACAAAGACAGCCCGGCAACGGGACCCCTACGGTCGTCGCATCTCTGAGAGGCGATAGGCCTGTCGTCTTACTGCTTCTGAAACATTGCGGCTAAGACCAATGGATTTCAGGTCATTCGTCCGAATTCGGGGGAGAATGTGAACGGCCGTGGCCAGCGGTGTGCGCGGGTTCCTGGCCAGGTTGTGAATGATTGGATACGAACGGGTCCATGCGCGATTCATGCCAATCAATCGCAGGACTTCTTCAGCGACCGTACGCATGTTCGCGATGTTTTCAACTTCGTTATCAGTCAACCGGGGGTTGTGTATCACGCCGGTGGCGACGATCTTGTTTGAATCACGGATTAGGATTCCGCGCGCCTCGCGGTCTCCTTTGACCGCCAGCTTGACCCGATCCTTGACCGACATAAACATGATTCGCCGAATAAGAGAAATGCGTTCGGGGGAAGCGTCGCCTTCCAGACGCTCAGCGTTAATTACCGCCTGAGCATTGGCGGCGATCTGCTCAGGTGTCTCAGCCATCATCTCTTCGATGAATTCGCGCGCCAGCCACGAGTTGTCAATGTCGGCATCTGAGACTTCGATGTGCTGGGCAATCACCCAGGCATCGTCGACTGACAGGGTGCCCGCGCCGCCGGCTAACTCAGCGGATTCAAAGAATTCGGCTGCGGCGCTGTTTCCCCGAGCGCGCAACTCATGGGCGATTTGACGCGCGCCCCTTTCTTTCTCGAAAAACTCTCGTCGCGTTTCCTTCGCCCTGCGTTCGGCTTCTGCGGTGCGCGCCGGATTCAGCAGGATGGCATCGATGATTCCCGGCGACCTAATCAGCCGCTGTTGGTTCAGGGTAATGAACTCAAGCAAGGAAGCGTCGGCGGTGATGCGAGCGAGCAAGGCGATCGCTTCGTCTGGCGTGTTGGGGTTGTCGGCCACAGCTTCGTGCAAGTCGCGGCCGGCCTCAGAAAGGGAAGCAAAGTATCCCAGTACGGCGGGCGCGGCGTCATCTGCCTTCGCTACGTTCAAAAGGTCCTGCGGCGGCTGTCCCTGCAGCGTGGCTTGCGCAGCCAGAGCCAGGTCGGGGTCGTCGTCAGCGCCGAGATGAACCAGTAATTCGAGCAGATCAGCCTGCCCTAACGGCAGCAAACCGCGCGCGGCGGCCAGACGCGCGGCCGGCGGCGCTTTGCCCGCGATGATCGATTTGACAATGGGGTTGGTAGATTTGACTTCAGTAGTCACGGGAAGAGTTTAACCCAAGTGGGGACGCGGAAGGAGGGTGGAATCTTCAAGAAGGATTGAAATCATATTGAAGTTCCCGTGA
>Ga0193751_1002331_pt1 | contig 11546 bp, 13 predicted proteins | sample L1c2metaG_FD_143050 | JGI IMG/M metagenome (GOLD analysis project Ga0193751, IMG submission 143050) | Soil microbial communities from a riparian zone of the East river system, Colorado, United States - L1c2 | ecosystem: Environmental > Terrestrial > Soil > Riparian zone | place: USA: East River... | reverse complement strand
ATTTGCGCGGCCGGGAATTCCTTCATCGGCACACCAAGAGTTATTATCAGGTCGCGCGGCGGATGTTCACCAAAGCGATCGAGCTCGATCCTCGCTACGCCCGCGCTTACGCCGGCATTGCCGCCTGCGATTCCTTTCTCTTCTATCATTACTTCCAATACGAAACAGAGGAAGCGATTGAGAACATCATGGCTGCCACCGGGAAAGCGCTTGAGCTGGATGACGGACTGGCCGAAGCGCATGCCTGCCGCGGCGTTGCTCTCACCTTTGCCAAACGTTTCGAGGAAGCGGAAACCGAGTTGGAGCGTGCCCTCGCTCTCGATCCAAATTCCTTCGAAGCACATTACTTCTATGCTCGCTACTGCTTCGTTAAAGGCGAGCTCGAGCGCACTGCTGCTTTTTTCGAGCGGGCCGGTGAAGTTAAGCCCGACGATTATCAGTCTTGGTGTCTGCTCATTCACGTCTATCGCTCGCTCGGCTGGAACGATAAAATGGAGCCCGCTGCCCGCAAAGGCATCGCGCTGGCAGAAAAGGAGCTTGCCATGCATCCGGAAAACCCCAGACCGGCCGCGCTCGGTGCTGCTGGTCTAATTGCCGTTGGCGAAACTGAACGTGCCAGAGAATGGCTAACGAGAGCCCTCGCTATCGACCCCGACGATCTTCTTACTCTCTACAACGCAGCGTGCGTCTACGCGCAGCTCGGCGAAGCGGAGCCTGCTTTGGATTTGCTCGAGCGCTTTATCCCACTCGCCAACGATCTGAACAGGGCGTGGATCAAGCATGATTCCGATTTCGACTCGCTTCGGCGCCACCCGCGTTTCCAAAAAATCCTCGAACAAATTGGATAAAATGCCGGGGGCGAAGGCACGATTCGCAAAGGCGATTCGGTCGAGTTGTTAATCGTTGTGTTCGAAGCAGGATCGGCAGCGTTCGGCGACGCAAGTGAAGAGCTCCGGCTACCAAGTTATGAAGAGAACACTCGTTTTCGCCATTCGTAGACGTCGTCGTCCTTGTTACGTGGCATCGGGTTAGGAAGGCGGGATTCGTCTTCACTTGGCACCGGGCCGAGGGCAGCGCGAGTCTTCTTACTGCGAAAGCGGTTCACCTGGTTGTTCGAGTAGTTGCCACGACACAGCCGCGGCTACGAGCGTGGTAGTGCCGAATAGGATCAACCGCACCGAAGGCATCGTCAGCATCCATTGCATCGGCCGTGGCAACCAACGCTCAAAGACCATCGCAACGAGTATATGATATATATAGAGAGAGGCCGTAGCTAATCCGGCCCGCAAAGACGAGCCCGGGAAGAGTCAGGAAACGGGCAACGTGGCCATCAAATCCGGTCGCCGTGCGCGCCACCAAAACGACAAAAGCAGCGGCTTCGAGCGGCTCGACCATTACCGACCTCAACCGCATCGGGTCGCCGATCCGCCAGATCGCGGCCAGGGTGAACATTGAGAAACAAATTGCCGCGATCAACCAACCGGCGCGGCTGGGCCGGAGTCGGCCGCCACACCAGCCGAGGGCTGCACCGGCCGCGAGAGAGTCGAGGCTGCCGAACGACAAAACCCAACGGGCGATCATTGGTACGGAAAAAATCACGCAACCAATTCGAAACGCGACTCCAGCCAAGGCAACGGAAATGATTATCTGCAGGATCCATCGACGTGGGAGCAGCAGGATGAACAGCGGCCAAAGCAGATAGAATTGCTCCTGCACGCAAATCGACCAAAGATGCGAAGAGGCGAGCGGCCACTCGTTTTTCAAAGCGATGAGCCAATTGACCGTGCCGGTAAATACCCAGGCCCAATTTTGGCGGATCGTGCCTAGACCAAGGATTAGCGCAATGACGACATAAACCCCATACGCGGGAGAGATTCGCAGGAAGCGTCGCCAATAAAATGCGCGCATCACCTTACCGGCTGATAAACCGTCAGACTCCATTCGGCCCCGGGCACGTCGCAATGAGGTCGTAATGAAATAACCGCTCAAAACGAGAAAAAGCCGCACCCCGGTCGCGCCGAGATGGATCCAATCCGGCAACGGAAAATTGGGAACGTCCGCACCGAAATGATCGATCATGACCGTCAGCACGGCGAGCGCGCGCAATCCTTCAAATTGCGGCTGATAACGATCCACCGAATTTTCGAATGGTGAGGTCTGCTCTGACACGACCGCGCTTGCTGCACCTGCCCACCAATACGAGCAGCGAGCAACCCTGAGCAACGACATCCCAATGGTGTAGACAGATTGCGGCGCGATTAGTTACAAACTTTTATTTAATTAACGTTCGACGTCGGACGTTCGCTCGCGAAGACTCTCGGAGTTCGACGTTTGCTTGAATTCAACCTCTCAACTCCTCAACGCCTTTGGTTCGTCACTCTTTTCTTACTTCGACATTGGACGTTCGGCGTTGAGCGTTCGACGTTCGCTTGAATTCCACTTCTCAACCTCCCTGTCGCGCCGTAGCCTCGCGCGAAGGTGGATCAACTTCTCAACCTTCTTCGCAATGCCGCGTTGTCCCTGGGCGATTACTGAACCAAGCCTCACCTACCACGATCAGGAATGGGGCGTGCCGGTTCATGACGATCGAAAACTCTTTGAATTTCTGATCCTGGAGGGCGCGCAAGCGGGGCTGAGCTGGACGACGATTCTCAAGAAACGGGAGAACTATCGCAAGGCGTTCGACGGATTTCGCGCGGAAAAGATCGCGCGCTACGGCGCGCGCGATGTGAAACGTTTGCTCGGCGACGCCGGGATCGTGCGGAACCGGTTGAAGATTGCGGCGACGATCCAGAATGCGAAAACGTTTCTCGCGGTCCGGAAAGAGTTCGGCAGCTTCGACGCTTACCTCTGGAGTTTTGTCGGCGGCAAGCCGAAACAGAACCGTTGGCGGAGAATGGCGCAGGTGCCGGCGCGCACAAAGGAATCCGACGCGATGAGTCGCGATTTGGTTAAACGCGGATTCAAGTTCGCCGGCTCAACCATCTGCTACGCGCTGATGCAAGCGACCGGCATGGTCAACGACCATCTCGTCTCATGCCCGCGACACTCCGCGCTTGGTGGCACGCGGTAGCGAGATGCCAAGACGTCGTCAGCTTTGTCCGATGCCAAACGTCAGATGTTCAGACGCGACCCGTTTTCCCGTTTTTGCTGCGACATAGTTGCACGCCGGCACTGAAGAACCAGAGCGCCTGACCAATCAGGACCACGCCGAAAATGTGGGGGTTTCGGCCGAGCGATCCGGTAAATTGGCCGATAAGAGTCGCCGCTCCTAACAAGCAACCGAAAATCCCGATTGCGCGAGCTAGCGTCCCCCTCCAGACGATGGCCGATGACCACAGCGAAATCGCCACCGAGGATGCAACCAGGAATACGTTCATGAACGCCTGGTCCAAGAGGACGTTATGGTTAAACGCAATTTTCCATCCTATCATCTTATCAGGCGCTGCGTTTACAATGGCCCGCGCCAAACCGGGCGTGACCAAACCATCTATCACAACCGCGTTCATCATGGCGAGAAGAGCGAATCCATATATGACCAAACCCGTCACGCCGATCAGGTTGCTCGGACTAACGCGCCGCGACAAACCGTAGGCGCCTATAAACCAAAGCGGCAGCGTAACGAGCGCCATCGAATGGACAGTGATCATTGCCCGCACTACGGACTCAATCTGAGCAGGATCGAGCAGCCCGTGTTCACTTGGGTGAAAGGTAAGAGTCACCACCACAATCACCGATCCGGCGATCAGCGCCCATCCGCTTAGGCGAACATTTTCATTCATAATCGGTCTGACTCTAGGAATGAGACATAAGACACTCAAGGCTGGGTCGCAGAAGACGCGTGGAAACCGGACAAAACGCACCTCTATGTCCGGAAACGGCGCACTAGCGCGACGAAAAATGGATCTTCGCATTCGTCGGACGCGCGACGCTTTGGGCGATGCTTTGATCGCGCTCATGCATGAGAAGCCGTTCGCCGAAATCACCGTGCAGGACGTTCTCGATCGCGCCCAAGTCAGCCGTTCCACGTTCTACACGCATTACAGCGACAAGAACGACTTGTTACTGAGTGACGCTGAAGATTTCTTCGAGATGATGGCGTTTCACATTTCGCGAAACGACGAACGTTCGCGCCGAGTGGCGCCCGTGCGCGAGATGTTTACTCACATCGCTGAAGTGCGCGAGTTTTATGCCGCAATGCTCGCCTCAGGCAAACTGCAAGACATCTTGGAACTCGGGCATGGGTACTTCGCTCGCGGCATCGAGAAGCGCCTGATCCACTTCAAGCCCGATCTTGCGCCAAGGCAACGCGCGGCTCTGGCTCACGGCTTCGCCGGCGCGTTCATTTCGCTAATGTCATGGTGGATTCATCACGGTACATCGCCCTCACCGGAAGAGATGGATGAGCTGTATCATCGCGCGATCTGGTCCGGAGTCGGCACTCCAGCTCTCCAAAGGCGCGAAAGCGTTTCTCGCAGTCCGGAAAGAGTTCGGCAGTTTCGACGCTTACCTTTGGCGTTTTGTCGGCGGCAAACCGGAACAAAATCGGTGGCGACCAATGGCTCAGCTGCTGGCGCGCACAACGGAATCCGATGCGATGAGCCACGATTTGGTTAAGCGCGGATTCAAGTTCGCCGGCTCGACCATCTGCTACGCGTTGATGCAAGCGAACGGCATGGTCAACGACCATCTCGTCTCATGCCCGCGACACGCGAGCTCCGCCGCGCCAGCACTCCTTCTTTGAGTTCGAGACTCGATGTTGGGCGTTGAGCGTTCGACGTTTGCTTGAATGCAACTTCTCAACGGCTCAACTTCTCAGCCCTCTCCGGTCCCGATCGACATCCGCCATGCGCGTTGTGCCGTACTCAGCCTCTCAGTCGGCACCGCTCTTCGCATATTGCGCAATCCTGGCCTGCGCTCTCCACTTGGGAGAGGCGCGGGTCCAATCTTGACTGCTGGCTGCGTTGGTAAACTCTGCGCCAGTCTTTCAAAAAACGCCTGGCGATTCGGATACAATATCTGACTAATCATTAAGTACATTGCTGAGTATTCCCTTCCAGTACTAGAACCCGGCTCGGCTTAATTTTATTCCACGAAGCGATGGTTTCCTCATCGCGAATACAAATCGTGGCGGGGCGGCCGGTGTTCTGCCAGGGCCTACCGCAACTTTTGGGAATATAAATTCGCCAGATTGGTATGAAGGGATAAAGGCCCGCCAATTCAAATCATGTCTACGACGATTGCCAATACCCTCAATTTTGCGGGGCCGGACATGATTGTAGTCCTCGTCATCGTTTTGCTCCTGTTCGGAGCGAAGAAGCTGCCCGAACTCGCCCGAGGGACGGGTCAAGTGGCAAAAGAGTTTGGTGCAGCCCGCGATGAGACAGCGCGAGAACTTAGTCGGTCCGGCCCCAAAGCCGTCCGACAGCCAAAACTAGTTTTATGAAAAAAGCGAGGCGCCATCCGCACCGTGATGCGATCGGGGGACGGCTAACATTCAATAGAACGCCAATGCCAATGGTAATGCTGAAGGGGTTGGCGTGCATCGCATTTCCATGGTTGCTCGTTTTGGTTAAGATCGCCCACTACATCGATCGGCCATACACAATCGGTACGTTTCATTCGTCCAGGCGTCGATGACCAAACCGTTCGCCGTTTATTACGAACACCCGGATTGGTTCCTCCCGCTGTTCGCCGAACTCGATGCGCGCAACATCAATTACTTGAAGCTGGATGCTTCGCGTCATTCCTACGATCCGACGGCAATCGCCCCAGATTTTTCGTTGTTCTTCAATCGGATGAGCGCCTCCGCCTACCTCCGCGGGAATAGTCAGGGAATATTTTTCACGCATGCTTACCTAGCCCATCTTGAAGCGGCCGGTGTTCGAGTAATTAACGGCAGCCGGGCCTTTGCCTTGGAGATCTCTAAAGCCTGGCAACTTCAGTTGCTCCGCTCGCTCGGAGTTTCCTTTCCGAAAACACGGGTCGTCAATTGCACCAGCGAAATTCTTGCTGCTGCGAAGCAGATTGGTTTTCCTCTGTTGGTTAAGCCAAACATCGGCGGCCGCGGCGCCGGCATCATGCGTTTTGATTCGATCGAGCAGCTCGAGGCCGCCATCGAGGCGTCCACTTTGCAACTGGGAATCGACCAGATCGCGCTTGTTCAAGAGCTCATTCCGGCGCGCAACGGGCGGATTACGCGTATAGAAACGCTGGGCGGTAAATTTCTTTACGCCATCGAAATTCTCGTCACTGGCGAGAGCTTTAATCTTTGTCCAGCTGAACTGTGTCAGATCGAAAGCGCCGCTGAATTTCTCGGAAATCCCGGGGCGAACACCACTGGATTGAAAGTCGAATCATGCATGCCACCGGACACATTGATTGAAGCCGTCGAGAAAATCGTTGCTGCGGTCGGAGTCGATGTCGGCGGCGTGGAATACATGATAGACGATCGCGACGGCCGCGCCGTCTTCTACGACATCAACGCGCTGTCGAACTTCGTGGCCGATGCTCCGCACGTCATTGGCTTCGATCCGCATATCCAACTGGTCGATTTTCTCGAGCAGCAACTGGGGAATCACTGATGCGCTACGGTTATTGGTTACCAGTCTTTGGCGGCTGGCTGCGAAACATTGACGACGAAGCGATGGAAGCCAGCTGGAACTATGTAAGCAGGTTGGCCCGGCGTAGCGAAGAAATCGGTTACGACCTGACGCTCGTGGCAGAGCTGAATTTAAACGACATCAAAGGTGCCGGCGCACCAACACTGGATGCCTGGAGCACAGCGGCGGCGCTCGCGGCAGTCACAAAACAGCTCGAACTAATGGTCGCAGTGCGTCCAACCTTTCATCCGCCTGCTCTCCTCGCCAAACAAGCAGCCAACATCGATCACATTAGCGGCGGCGGACGCCTGTCGTTGAACGTTGTCAGTTCCTGGTGGGCGGACGAAGCCAGGAAATATGGAGTGGATTTCGAGCAACACGACAACCGATATGCGCGCACGGCGGAATGGCTCGAAATCGTAGACGGCATGTGGAAAGAGAGCGGATTCTCTTTCACCGGAAAATATTATCGCGTCGAAGACGGAACGCTCGCGCCCAAACCGATCAGCCAGCCGCGTCCGGTAATTTACGCAGGCGGCGAATCGGAAGCCGCCAAGAATTTAATCGCTCAACGATGCGACGCCTACGTGATGCATGGCGATCCGCCCGATCGGATTCGCCAGAAGATTTCCGATATGCGGTCGCGCCGCGAAAAACTCAACTTGCCACCGATGCGGTATGGCGTCGCGGCCTACGTCATCGTTCGCAGCACAGAAGAAGAAGCGCAAAAGGAACTCGCCCGCATTACAAACGTCAAAACGTCCGCAGCTGGATTCGATAACTACCAGCAATGGCTCAGCGGCACCAAGCTCGAGGGACCGATGTCGATCCAGGAATACTCCGTTTCCAACCGGGGATTACGTTCGGGCCTCGTCGGTACGCCCGATCAGGTCGCGGCGACAATCGCTGAATTCGAGAAAGCAGGCGCGGATCTGCTTCTTCTCCAATGCAGCCCACAACTCGAAGAGATGGAGCGCTTTTCGGCCGAGATCATTGCCAAAACAAAACCCGTCCGAAGTGCCGGGTAACGATCACGAATAACGATTACTCGATAACTGTGCGCCTGCTGACCGGTGACCTCTGATCTCTGTGCTCGTCACTGGTCAGTCGTCACTGGCCACTGGCCACTCGTCAGTGCAAACTGACGCATGGCCCATGTCGTTTTTCTTCGCGCGGTGAACGTCGGTGGGACGAACCGATGTCAGCCAGCACTGATCGCGAAAGAGTTGGCCAAGTTTGGTGTCGTTAACATTGGCGCGGTCGGCACCTTTGTGGTGCGTAAAGATGTGAGCGAATCGACGCTGCGCGCTACGATTTCCAAAAAGCTGCCATTCAAATGCGAAATAATGATCTGTCCCGCGCGCGAAGTGATCAAGCTCGCATCGAAGGATCCGTTCGCACGACAACCCTCGGGCCCAGAAATAACGCGCTTTGTGAATGTATTACACAAACGACCTCGCGCCCTTCCACCTCTTCCTCTCAGTCTGCCCTCAGATCACGAATGGCTGCTTAAGATCATCGCGATCGAGAACCGATTCGTCCTGGGCCTGTATCGTCGGCAGATGAAGGCGATCAGCTACCTCGGCAAAATCGAGAAGCTCCTGGGTGTGCCGGCCACCACGCGCAATTGGAACACGATCGAAAAAGTCGTCAAAATTCTTAGACAGGATTTACAGGATTGAATCCGATTAACCGCAGAGATCACGGAGATCACAGAGCTACTCCGAACTCCCAGCTTCCATCTCCTCTCCGCTCGTCAGATTCCGGCTAATCACTCCGATTTGAGAGAAGCCATGTCGATCGAGAAGCGGTACTTCACGTCGGACTTGAGTAATCTTTGGTAAGCTTCGTTGACTTTCTGGATCGGAATCACTTCGACATCGGCGGTGATGTTATGCTTGCCGCAAAAATCGAGCATCTCTTGAGTTTCGGCGACGCCGCCGATGGCAGAGCCGGAGAGACTGTGGCGCCCCATGATGAGGCCGAACGCGGGGACCGCCAACGGTTTCGCGGGAGCGCCAACGAGCGTAAGATTGCCGTCGACGCCGAGTAAATTGATATACGCGTTGATATCGTGATCGGCGGAGACGGCGTCGAGGATGAAATCGAAACTGCCGGCGTGCTTTTTCATCTCGTCGGCGTTGCGCGAGACAACGACCTCGTCGGCGCCGAGGCGGAGCGCGTCTTCCTTCTTACCGGGCGAGGTTGTGAAAACGACGACGTGCGCTCCGAGCGCATGACCAAACTTTACGGCCATGTGGCCGAGTCCGCCGAGACCAACCACGCCAACTTTCTTGCCCTTGGTCACGCCCCAATGATGCATCGGCGAGTAGGTCGTGATCCCGGCGCAAAGCAACGGCGCGGCTCCGGCAAGATCAAGTTTGGATGGAACGCGCAGAACGAAGCGTTCATCGACAACGATGCTCTCGGAGTAGCCGCCGTAGGTCACGCCTCCGAGATGCTTGTCCGGAGAGTTGTAGGTGAGGATCATGTTCGGGCAGAATTGCTCGAGGCCAACCTTGCACTGTGGGCAGGTGCCATCCGAATCGACCATGCAGCCAACCGCAGCGATGTCCCCGGGCTTGTACTTGCTAACCGCCGAGCCGATCTTGGTAACGCGGCCGACAATCTCGTGACCGGGAACAATCGGGTAAGTCGTGGCCATGAACTCGCTCCACTCGTTGCGCACCGAATGGAGATCGGAGTGGCAAATCCCGCAGAACAAGATTTCGATTTGCACGTCGCGGTCCGTTGGATCACGACGGTTGATCTTAGTGGAAGCCAGCGATGATGTCGCACTGGCAGCAGAGTAGGCTTTCGCGTTGTAGGTAGTTGGATGCATATAATTTTGATCTCCCTTCAACCATCGACTCAACATCTCAACTTCTCAATCATGCCGCTCTGCGGCAGTTCTGCTGCCCTGCAGCAATCTATCAGCTGGCTTCATTATGAACGCACTAGCAGGGTGCGTAATCTATATTAAGGGAACAATTTGGATGCACTAGCGGCAGCGTAACACCTCAACTTCTTAACAGTGCCAGTCCGGCTCGGACCTCAATATAACGATTAACGAATAACTGATAACGAGACGCTCTGACCAGTGATCTCTGACGTCTGATCTCTGGATTTCAGCTCTTCAGCGTTTTTCTTCAGTTCTGTTGTGCCAAAACAGCCTGCGGCAACGGACACGGAGGCGACTGATTCGGCGAACAGGCGAAGTTGTTTGGATCGTTCGATGTCGTCAGCGTGTCATCGGTGTAAATGATCGCGGCTTTGCTGTTCTGCGGATCGATCGAGACCTTGAACAAGTCGAGCAAGTTGCGCGTGCCCGGACCACAGCCCGTGCCGCCGGTGCAGATGACGCCAACGTGATTCGCGGAGGAGTTTACTTGAGTTTGGGTGAAGCTCGTGCCGTTGAACTGGGCGAAGTAAACATGCCAGCTCGCGCTCGTATCGAGATTCGACGCTGCAGTTGTACCATAATAGACAACATCGACAGTGCCATTGTATGCCGCGACCCAAGGCAACAACGCCGTGCTCGCGGGAGAACTGCTGACAACTATCGGCGGCGACCAGGTATTCCCTTGGTTCGTCGAGCTGGTAAACGAGACCGTTTGTCCGTTAGACCACACTGCGTAGAGATTGCCGTTCACCGGGTCGACGGCCAGAGCAGGAAAAATGTTCGCTAAGCTTGTGCCGGCGGGAGCCGTAAAAGCGATATTTGCCGTCCATGTCTTACCCATGTCGCTGCTGCGCGACACGATGATGTGGTTCGGTGTGAATGTCCGGCCCTTCAGCACGCCGGTCTCACCCGCAGCGTAGATATCATAGACGTTATGTGTGCGCGGATCGGCCACGAGATTTCCCTGAATATTGTTGAAGGTCGACTGGCCCGTTGTTGGGCCCTGGCCGACGACGGGGTCTCCGATTTTCTTCCACGTGAATCCATCGTCGTCGGAGCGCTGCGCATGGATTAATGCAGAGTTACCCGAATCGTGATACGAAATGTAAACATGAGGTCCTTCCGACGTGGTCCATGGCCGGTCGTCGCCAGTCGTGTCGATGATTTGCTCGGTACATTGGCTGATTGAGAAACCGCCCGCTGGACTCGGGCAGGTGACTGCGGAGACGCCGAGCTGCGCTTTGTTAAAAGTTGGATTGAAAAGAAAAATGAGGGTCGTCGCGTGCAACCTGCCACTCGAGCCGATGTCGACATCGGCGTCACCGGCGCCAAAAACTGATTTGCCGGGATGCTGCAGCGCTGCGTCGATTACACCCTGAAAAGTCGGCGTCGAACCGAACGGCCCAGTCCAGAGATCGGTCCCGAAGTTTGATGGATCGAACAACCATTGCAGCGAAACCATGCCCATCGTGCCATCGAGTCCGATTGAAATTTCAGGCTCGCTCGTGCCGTTCGGGAGCAAGAGCGGTGTAATGCTGAAAGCAGGTGTCGGAACGGCGCCGGGTTTCGCCGGAACCTTGACCGCGAGTAACAATGTGACGATCGCGGTCGTCGTGATCACGGTCGCTGCGATCCATGTTCGAGCAGACGTGAGTGACCGTGAATGGTGAGCCGCTGAGAAAAATCGGTTTGTATTCATATGCGCGTAGTTAATTTCGAATTGGAAAGCAATTGTACAACACGCGCGGCTGAAATACGAAGGTAAAACTCGCGGGCTCGCGGCTTTCAGCGCGTCAGGTGCCGCCTCTCAACTCCTCAATCATGCCGCTCTGCGGCAATCTATCGGCGGGTTTCATTATGAACGCACTAGCAGGGTGCGCAATCTACAGGCCGGGCTCACTCTTGATGCACTCAGCGGTTCGCAGGCGCGAACTTTACGGCGGGAGGCCGCGAGCTTTTTGCGAGTTGGTCTAGGGAAATCACGCCGCTCTGCGGCAAACCGAAAACCAGGGAACAAAATAGATGCCCTAGCGGGAGCGTAA
>Ga0193751_1002330_pt1 | contig 11549 bp, 9 predicted proteins | sample L1c2metaG_FD_143050 | JGI IMG/M metagenome (GOLD analysis project Ga0193751, IMG submission 143050) | Soil microbial communities from a riparian zone of the East river system, Colorado, United States - L1c2 | ecosystem: Environmental > Terrestrial > Soil > Riparian zone | place: USA: East River... | reverse complement strand
ATGAACCTGGTCTTCGGGTGCCGGCGCTTCAGCTCGGCCGCGGACTCCCAGCTCATGTGGCTGAACACGTCGCCAGGACCGGTCGCCTCTACGATCGCGACGTCCGCTCCGTCCACGAGCTTATCCAGGGGAGCGGTCATCTCCGTATCCCCAGAATAGGCCAGGACCCGGCCGTTGATCTGGATCCGATAACCGTTGCTGCCACTGGAGCCGTGGTCGAGCTTGATGGTCTGGTACTTGTATCCCGCCGCGGTTCCTGAGGGTTGGGCGGTGCGGTAGTGCACCTTGAACTTGGGGCGCATCACCCTCTTCCAGTCCGGCCCCCAGCTTACGTCCCATAGGGCCTCGAGCCTTTCTTCGACACCTTCCGGGCCGACGATCGTCAGGGGACCCTTATCGATGAAGATCCTGTGCAGCACGAACGTGGGCAGGCCCAGCGTGTGATCGCCGTGAAAGTGAGTGAGGAAGACCGCCTCGATGGCTCCCGGGTCGACGCCGACCCGCTGCATGTGCGGAAGTAGCGGGGCCCCGCCGTCCAGGAGGAGGCGGCCGTTGACCACCACCGCGCCGTTGTAGCGATCGGTGGAAAAGGCTGCGCCCGTACCGAGGAAGGCCAGCCTTAGGCGATGGTTACCGTCGGGTCCAGGTAGACGTCCTGGATTGCGTGCAGTAACTCGACTCCCTCCTTCATAGGACGCTGGAACGACTTTCGACCGGCGATCAGTCCCGTCCCCCCCGCGCGCTTGTTGATCACCGCGGTGCGCAACGCGTCCTTGAGGTCGGCCGCCCCTTTTGATTCGCCGCCGGAGTTGATAAGGCTTGCCCTTCCCATAAAACAGTTGATCACCTGGTAACGACAGAGGTCGATCGGGTGGTCGGTGGCGAGCTTGTCGTACATGCCCGGCGCGGTCTTGCCGAAGCCGATCACCTCGAATCCGCGGTTGGTGTCGGCGAGCTTCTGCTTGATGATGTCGGCCTCGATGGTCACGCCAATATGGTTGGCCTGGCCTGTCAGGTCGGCGGCGGTCTCGTAGTTGACCCCGTCTTTCTTGAAATTAGGGTTGCGAAGGTAGCACCAAAGCACCGTAGCCATGCCAAGCTCGTGAGCAGCATGAAAAGCGACCGCAACCTCATGCACCTGCCGGTCGGACTCGGGAGATCCGAAGTAGATGGTCGCGCCCACCGCCACGGCTCCCATCTCGGAGGCCTCTCTGACGGTTCCGAAAAGGACCTGGTCGTATTTGGTTGGGTACGTCAGGAGCTCGTTGTGGTTGAGCTTGCAGATGAAGGGGATACGGTGCGCGTACCGGCGCGCCACCGACCCCAGGACACCGAATGTGGAAGCGACCGCGTTGCAGTTGCCCTCGATCGCCAGCTCGGCGATCTTCCCGCCGTCGAAGTAGATCGGGTTGGGGGCGAAGGAAGCCCCGGCGGTGTGCTCGATTCCCTGGTCGACCGGCAGGATGGACAGGTAGCCGGTGCCGCCCAGCCGGCCGTGGCCGAACATCGTCTGGAGGCTCCGCAGCACCCGCGTCGGGCGGTCGGAGTCCTTCCATACCCTGTCGACGAAGTCCGGGCCTGGCAGGTGCAGCTGAGAGGCCGGAACGGTAGCGGTTTTGTGGGTAAGGAGGTCCGTCGCCTCGGCGCCCAGGATCTCCTCCAGCTTCAACGACCCCTTGGTGACAGTAGCCATCAGTCCCTCTTACACATTTGATGAGTGTGGTTGCCTCTTCTCGCAGGATCGAGAATCTGCCTGCGTCACTCTATAGTGCACCGACATGACCGAGCGGGCTAGCGAACTCCTCGGCGAGCTTGCGGACCGGCTTTCCGCCGACTCGCGCGACAGCGCCCAGGTGGTGGCTGAGTCCGTGCGCACCCTCGAGCCCGAGCTGCTCAAGATGCAAATGGAAGGCGGGTCGATCGACGACCTGGTGCGCACGTCCGTCAGCTTCCTGGAGATCCTCTTCCGCTCGCTTCGTGCCGACTCCCGGGTCCCCTGGCAGCAGTACTACACGCTCGCCCGCGAGGCATCGCGGCGATACGCGGAAAAGGGCATCCCGTTGGAGTCGGTGATGGAAGGGCTCGCGGTCTTCCGCCGCTCGGTGATGGCCCGGGTCACCGAGGAGCTGGCCGGGCAGGAACACACCGACGAGGTCCTGCTGCTTGCCCAGAGCCGGCTGGGCGAAGTCGTCGAGCACCTCAATACGAGCTTCATCCGCGGTTACCTCGACTACACGGAGGCACGGCACCGCGCCCGCCAGAGCGAGCTGCACGGCCTGTATCACATCGCCAGCGCGCTGGGCCGGTCCCTGGATGTGGCCGAGATCGCTGAGGTGGGCCTTCGGGAGACGTTGAAGGTTTTGCGCCTCCAAGCCGGGGCGGTGTGGACGCGCGAAGGGGCGCGGCTGATGCTGGCCAAGACGTTGGGCCTCCAGCCCGGCGAGGAGGAGGAGTTCGAGTCGGGGCGATCGGGGGCCCGCGTGCGCGTCGTGGAGATCGCTTCAGGACCGGCCGAGTCACGCGTCGACCGCGTCACCGGGGAGTGGAGTGCGATTCGCGCGGAGCTGAGGACGAAAGGCGTGCTGCTCGGCGCGATGACGGTGGCGACGCGCCTGCCCCGCACGTTCGAGCCCAGCGACCTCGAGTTTGTCGCGGCGGTCGCCGACCAGATCGCAGTCGCGCTCGACCGCGCGCGCCAGCACACCAAAGAAGCGCGAACCGACTACCTCACCGGGCTGGCGAACCGGCCTGAGTTCGAGCGTGCTATCGACAGGGCGGTGGCAGCATCTGAGCGGCACAAGCGCCGCCTCGTGTTGATGATGATCGACCTCGACAACCTGAAAGAGATCAACGACTCGCACGGCCATCACATCGGCGATGAAGCCATCCGGGTACTGGCTCACGAATTGCAGCGGGCGGTGCGTGCCACCGACACTTGCGGTCGGCTGGGCGGCGACGAGTTCGGGGTCGCGATGCCTGATGCTGACGAACGCCACGCCAACGAAGTCGGCGCCCGCGTCCGCGCCTCCCTCGAGGAGCTAAACGGGCACGACAAGACTCCCGTGCCGGTGGAGTTCAGCATCGGAGTCGTCGCCTGGAAGCCGGGCATGGACTGGCAGGCCATGTATCAGGTCGCGGACAAGGCGCTCTACGTGGACAAGCGCCGCCGGCATGCGCAACGAAAGAAGGTTGGCGCAGCGAACGCCTAGGGACCCGGCCGTGCTCGGCCCCGAGTTCTTCGATCGCGACACCGTCACCGTCGCGCGCGACCTGTTGGGCAAGGTCCTGGTGCGCGAGATCGATGGCGTGCGGTTGCTGGGCCGACTGATCGAGGTCGAGGCATATCTCGGTCCGGACGACCTTGCCGCCCATTCACGCGGCGGGCGGCGTACGCCTCGCACCGAGGTGATGTTCGGGGCACCGGGCCACGCGTACGTCTACTTCACCTACGGCATGCACTGGATGCTGAACTTCGTCACTCGCGAGGAGGGGATGCCACAAGCGGTCCTGGTCCGCGCCCTGGAGCCAGGCCCTGGCGTCGGAAGATGCGGCGGTCCAGGGTTGGTGGCGCGCGCGTTGAGCATCGACCGCGCCCTGAATGGCACCAGGCTCCAGCCGCCCGACCTCTACCTGATCGATGACGGCGCCCCGAAGCAGCGAATCATCGTCACGCCGCGGATCGGCGTCCAGGGAACAGGAGTCTGGGAGAAGCGCCTGTTGCGCTTCTGCGTCGATTCGCAGTTCCTGTCCCGGCCCCTCCCTAAGAGATTAAAGAAGGCCAATCCCGGGGAAAGAGCAGCGGCGCTTGCCCGGCCGTATGGCCGGGTCGGCTCTGCCGACGCCGCGATGAGAGGGAACCGCCGAGGTTCCCTCTCATTACCTTTACGGCCAGCGGCCCGGCGCGGGGTCTGAGCGCTCGAGCTTTTCCCAGTCCGCGCGCACTGGCGCAAAGATGTCCAACACCGTGGCGCCCTCGGCGCCCGCGACGGCCTGGTGCGGGACATGGCTCGGGATGACATAGCTGTCGCCGGCATGCAGAACGCGCTTGTCGTCACCAACCCGGAATTCGATCGACCCCCTGACCACAAAACCGAGTTGTTCATTCTCATGGTGGTGGTCGGGAGACTTGGAGTTGGGCTCGAGGTCAACGAGCGCCATCGTGATGCGGGTGCCGTTCACCGCCCGAGCGGTGAGCCCTTCGGCGAGCAAGATCGGTCGCAGGTTGCTGAACGCCTCGAAGGTTTTCATTCGACGACGCGGTCGATGATCGTGGCGGTGCCAAGCCCGCCTCCGCAGCACATGGTTTCGAGACCGTAGCGGAGGTCGCGTCGCTCGAGCTCATACAGAAGGCGGTTCATGAGAATCGCGCCCGACGCGCCGAGCGGATGCCCGACCGCGATGGCGCCGCCGTTGACGTTGGTCTTGTCCATGTCCGCACCCGTCGTCTTCTGCCACGCCAGGACGACTGAAGCGAAAGCCTCGTTGACCTCGAATAGGTCGATGCTGCTCAGCTCGAGGCCGGCGCGCTTCAACACCGCCGCGGTGCCTGGGATCGGACCTTCGAGCATCAGCACCGGGTCGGTGCCCACGACGGCCTGGGCGCGGATGCGTGCGCGCGGCCGCAGCCCGAGCTCCTTCGCCTTGTCCAGCGACATGAGAAGCACGGCCGCCGCGCCGTCCGAGATCTGGCTCGAGTTGCCGGCGGTGATCGAGTGCTCGTGGTTGAACGCCGGCTGCAGTGCGGCCGTCGCTTCGTAATTGGCATTGGCGCGGATGCCCTCGTCCCTCTTGAAGAGCTCGGTGTGGCCGTTGCCTTCCACCGGGACGTCGATCGGCATGATCTGCGAGGTGAAGTAGCCCTTTTCGGTGGCCTCATGCGCGAGGTGGTGGCTGCGGACTCCGAACTCGTCCATCTGCCGACGCGAGATTCCGTACTTGCGAGCCATGAGCTCCGCCGAGATTCCCTGGGGCACCAGGTCGTACAGCTCCATCAGCTCGGGCGGGAACGGCGTCCCGGGTGATACCGCATTGGATCCCATCGGGACCCGGCTCATCGACTCCACCCCACCGGCGATGGTGATGTCGCAGACGCCTGACTGGATGAGGTTGGCCGCGAAATGGACAGCCTGCTGGCTCGAGCCGCACTGGCGGTCGACCGTCGTGCCCGGAGTAGTCACGGGGAAACCGGAGGTGAGCCATGCGTTGCGCGCGACGTTCAGCGATTGCTCGCCGGCCTGGCTCACACATCCGAAGACGACATCATCGACCTGCTCGGGTTTGATGCCGGCTCGATTGATGATCTCTTTCAACACCAGCGAGCCGAGGACGACCGGATGGACCTCCTTGAGCTTGCCGTTGCGGCGACCTATCGGCGTTCGCACGGCCTCGACAATCACGACTTCGCGCATTTCAACGTCTCCTTACCGGCCTTGGTGTTGCCGATTCTACGACCGCCACTACTTCCTCACGTGATGTGGTGTCAAGCCCCCAAGGAGTTGCCTGGCATTCGAAATAATTTATTTGTTGACGTGCCCTTAGGCCCCTGTTAACTTTCGCGTCGCCCCAAGCGGCTGAGTACGGTAAACCTGAGGATACCGAACGTCGAGTAGGTGGAAGGTGCGGCGCAAGCCGTGGCTGGAAAGCGAAAAACGCATAGGGCACTTCAGGGTAAACAGGAAGGTCTCTTGGGGCATCTCTTTTCCACAGGGCATCCACAGCCCCCTTCTCAGTTCGGAAATCCCCGCTTGCGTGCTTCGGCGCACGCTTTGTCCACAGCCTCCACATCCAGATTTGTGCGCGTGCGTAAAAGGTCCTGCAGTCCTTGCGCGAGACGCGTCACGGGCATCGGATCCTCGTAACGAAGCCAGTGGTATGCGATCGGCTCCGACCACGGCTTGCCCTGCGCCTCATACAGCCGGCGATGGCTGTCGATGACGATCAGCTCGACCTGGCGGAGAAGGCTCGGCTCGCCGGCGGTGAGCGACTCGAACTCCTGCGTCCCCATCCAGGCAAGGAGGCGCTGGAGCCGCCGAGCCGGCCTCAACTGGTGGCTTGGGCGTCCAGCTCGAACACGCTCGCTTTGAGCGCACATATGAAAGGAAGGTTGCGGTACAGCTCGCGATAGTCGAGGCCGTACCCGACGACGTAGTCGTTGGGGATCTGGAAGCCGACGTAGCGGACAGGCACGTCGACCAGCCGCCGGCCGGGGCGGTCCAAGAGCGTCGCGACCTCGATTGATGCCGGACCTCGCCCACGCAGCACCGAGAGCACGTAGTCGAGTGTCAGGCCTGTGTTGACGATGTCCTCCACAAGCAGCACATGGCGGCCCTTGATCGGATAGTCGATGTCGCGCGCGATTCGTACGCGCTCATGAGGCTGCGCGCCGGCGAATCGCCTCAGGTCGAGGTAGTCGATGACGAACGGGACCTTGATCTGCCGCGCGAGGTCGGCGAGGAAAAAGGTCACACCCTTGAGCACGCCGACGAGGACGATCGAGCTCCCGCGGTATTCCCGCGAGATCTTCCGCGCGAGGGCACGCACGCGCGTTTCCAGCTCCACCGGCGAGATGAGGATGCTGCCGATGTCCTCCTTGGGCAGGTGCTGCACTTCCAACGCGCCGTAGCCGGCTTTCGTCAGCAGCTGCTGATAGTCCTTGCGATATAGCAGCCGGACGTTGACGTCGGGATAGATCTCGCGGAGCATCCGCAGCTTGCGGTTCTTTGGCGTCACCAAGGACTGCTTCATCGTCGTGAGCTCGATGTAGAGCTCGTGCTCCGGCAGGTAGAAGTCGGGCGTGAACATCTCCGACACTTTGGTGCCGTCCCACGCGATCGGGAACGAGACCGGCTCATAGACCCAGCGGATCCGGTAGTAGTCGAGGAAGCGCGCGAACTCCTGCTCGGATGGGTGCGCGAATTCAACGCGTGAGTGCGCCGGGCCCGATCGCCTGACAAGACGCGACCGCTGCTTTACGGGGCGACGCCACTTCTGCGGGACTGAGTGGGGGACGGACGACGCCAAGGAAACGCCGAGATTGTACTCTCACGGCCAATACGGCCATGAGCACACCGGCGCAGCGGATGGTCGCCGAGCAATTGCTGCCCAACGGCGTCACAGATCCGCGAGTGATCGAAGTCATGTCAGAGATTCCGCGCGAGGAATTTCTCTCCGGCCGGCTGCGCCGCCACGCCTATGAGAACCGCGCGCTCGCCATCGACTGCGGGCAGACGATCTCCCAGCCGCTCGTCGTCGCTCTGATGACGCAGGCGGTCGCGCCCAAGCCTGAGGACAATGCTCTCGAGGTCGGAGCGGGTTCGGGCTATCAAGCGGCGGTGCTGAGCCGGCTGGTCCGGCACCTGGTCACGCTGGAGCTGGAGCCGGCCCTCGCCGAGCATGCGTCCCAGTCGCTGTCACGGCTCGGCTTCTCCAACGTCGACGTTGCGGTCGCCGACGGCACGCTCGGCTGGCCTGCCCGCGCGCCGTACGACATCATCCTGGTCGCGGCCGCCTCGGCCGGACTGCCAACAGCGCTGGTCGACCAGCTGGCTGAAGGAGGCCGGATGGTGATCCCGCTCGGGAGCGCATCCGACGAGCACCAGGATCTGCGCTTGTACGAACGGCACGGCGATGACCTGATGTCGCGGTCGCTGTTCCCGGTGCGCTTCGTCCCGCTACGGTGAGTGTGAAGGCGAAGGCGAAGGCGAGGTGCGGCCGGGCGTCGGAGATGGTGTGGCGCCTGTAGAAGCCGATGTGCCCGTGAGCGCCTCCAGCTGCGTCAGCAGCTGACCCACCTGCTTCATCTCGCTGCCGAACGTCGTGAAGTCCCCGGCGGCCAGAGCCTGATACGCGGCCCGATAGTGACTGTTGGCTTCGGTGACCAGGTTGGTGATCTGCGCGATCACAGCCGGCGTGATCGTGACCGGGGGCTGGTTCGGCGGCGGCGCGGTCGTCGTTCCCACCAGCTGGTCGATGGCGTGCTGCAGCGTGTCCGTGTACACGACCTGGTCCTGGTCGACAAGGATCACCTTCTTGAGCTCAGGCAGGCTGGAGGACGTCGTCGCACTCAGGTAGATAGGTTCGAAGTAGAGAAACGAGTTGCCGATCGGAACCACCAGCAGGTTGCCCTGCACCACCTGCGAACCCGTGCTGTGAAATAGCGTGAAGTCCTGAGAGATCACGGGATCCTGGTTGATCCTGTTCGCAACCTGCTGAGGGCCAAAGATGGCTTTGTCCTTCGGCAGCACGTACGAGACGTATTCGCCGTAGTGCGCGCCATCGTTGCGGGCCGCCATCCACGAGACCATGTTGTTCTTGCCTCGGGGCGTGAAGGGCATGATCAGGAGGAACTCAGCGTTCTGCTCGCCCGGCAGCCGGAACAAAACGTAGTACGGCTGCACGGGCGTTGGCGCGCTGCCCGGGGATGTCTGCGCGGTCGGGATGTCCCAAACATCCTCTCTGGCGAAGAAGACCTTCGCGCCGGTAGCGTCAGCGGTCACGTGATAAGTCGCGTACGTGTTGACCTGGATGTTGAAGAGGTCGACCGGAACACGAAGATGAGCGCGTATGCCCGAGGGCATTGCGTCGATGGGCTTGAACAGCGATGGGAATGTGGCCGCGTATGAGTTGATCAACGGGTCCTTGGGGTCGACGATGTAGAACGTGGGCGTCCCCTCATAGGCGTCGACGACGATCTTCACCGAGTTGCGGATGTAGTTGATGTCGCTGTTCTGGAAGGTCTGAGTCTGCGAGTACGGGTAGGTCGAGCCGGTCGTGTACGCGTCGACGATCCAGTAAAGGTGTCCATCCACGACGACGATGTATGGGTCGCCGTCGAAGCTCAAGAACGGCGCGAGCTCGGATATCCGGTTGGTGATGTTTCGGCGGTAGAGCATAAGGGTCTTGTCGGTGATCTGGCCTGAAACCAGCAAGTTGAAATCGCCCAGCTTCAGAGACCACAGGGCGCGATTCAGGCTGTTCATCAGCACGCCGTGGGTGCCGGTGTAGTTCGTGAAAACGTCCTGGCTGCCCTGTGGATAGTCGAATTCGCGAGTGTTGGAAGGAGCGAGGACGTAGTCGGCGCCGGTCGCAGGCATTAGCTCGCCGAAGTAGATCGCAGGCTGTGTGACCGCCAGCGGTCCGCTGGGCGGCAGGTTGCCGACGACGTAGTCGGGCAGGCCTTCGCCGACCACGGCGTTCACGGGGCTGGCGGCAAGGCCGTAGCCGTGTGTGTAACCGAGGTGCTGGTTCACCCAGTTTTGAGCCGACTGCGGCAGCCGCGTAAAGTCGAACTCGCGGGCGCTGATCTCGAGCGACTGGTACTGGTTGTTGATCGTGTATCGGTCGAGGTCGATGTCGTTGAACGTGTAATAGGTGCGGATGGTCTGTTGCTGGTCGTACGTCTGCTTGAGGGGAGCGTAGTCCCAGAGCCGCAAGTTGTTGACGGTGACCTGGTCGTTCTGAACGTCCTGCAGGGTCAATGGCTGGTCGCCGCTGAAATTGTTTACAGCCACGTTGGAGAGTCCGTAAGCCGCGCGCGTACCCGCTATCTCCCGCTCGATGTACGGGAGCTCGTAGCTCTGCGCGTTGGGTGTGACGAGGAACGACTGGACGAGGGCCGGATATACCTGTCCGATCAGGAGCAGAGCCACCCAAACGCCCGCGGCGATCAGGGGAAGCCAGAGCCTGCGCAGCCAGATGTTGACCAGGAGCGCGCCGCCCAGGACGACGGCGGCGCCGGCCTGGAACGTGACGATGGGCAACCGCGCGTTGACGTCGGTGTACGCGGCGCCCCAGACGATCGAGCTGTTGTGGGCGTACAGCAGGTCGTAGCGGCCGATCCACATGAACGCCGCCAATACCAGCGCGAACAGGGCCATCAGCGCGGAGAGGTGGGCGATCGCGAGCGGACTGAAGTTGAAGTCGAAGGTATCGCCGCGCCACGCATAGATGACGCCGATCAACAGCGGAGTCAAGAACCCCAGGCCGAGTGCCCAGTTGACGATCGAGTGCAGCAGCGGCAGGGTCAGCAGATAAAAGGAGATGTCCTGGCCCAGGACCGGATCGGTGATGCCGGTCGGTTTGGCGTGCTGGAACAGAGCCAGGCTCTGCCACTGGGTGCCGGCACCTCCGGACAGGACCAGCGCGATCAGGGCCGCCGCGCCGAGGGCGGCGCCACCGGTTGCGCTGCGAATGCTCGACCGCCTGATCCCTACGGCGCGCAAGCTCGGTCCCGCGCGTAGGCGGAGCGCGATGACGACGTTGGCCACGAGGTAGATGAATGCCAGCGCGAGGCTGCCGGCGAACAGCGCCACCTGCAGCGTCAGGCGCGTCGTGAACACGTCCTTGAAGCCAAGCGAGTCATACCACTGCAGCTCGGTGATCAGCCAGACGACGGGGCTGGCGAAAAAGAAGATCAGCAGGGCGAGGCCGAACAGCGCCGCGCCGATCCAGAAGCGGCGTGGCGGGCGAGGGATTCGAAGCTCCCGGCCCTCCAGCGGTCCGCCGCGGTCGAACGGATCAAACGGCCGGTACCGGCGGGTCATCTGCCTTCGAAGCTTAGACGGTCTCCAAAGCCCGATCGTCGGAGCTGAGATCGGCATCGCCGCCGGCCGGAGGATTGTGCAGGTGCCAGCGCACCGTCGTCCGCAGCGTCTCGGCGGGATCAGACGTCGTCCAGCCAAGCAGAGTCCGGGCTCGCATGGAGCTCGCGGCGATGTGCTGGGTCATGGTTCCGGTCGCCTTGAGGTCCTCGGGCAGCACTTCGTCGGCCACCTGCACCAGCTCCGCATTCGATCCGGCGGCCTCGAGGATCATGCGCGACCACATCCGCATCGAGAAGGTGCGGTCCTCACACAGGTTGAGGGCGATTCCCTCTGTAGAGTGCGACTCGAGAGCCAAGCGAGCGCCGCGAGCGACGTCTCCGACGTACGCCCGGCAGGCGAGCCACATCCCGGCGCCGAACGGGATGCGGCTGCGACCGGCGCGAACACGCCGGAGGATGAATTCCTCACGCAGCTGGTAGTCGTGCGGCCCGTAAACCATCGGCAGCCGAAGCGACGTTCCGCCGAGCGGCAGATAGACATCCTCGACGTCCAGCTTGTCGTAGTCGTCCATGCCCGGCGCCTTGCCCCGATACGGATAGCGCTCGGTTCGGACGGGCGAGTCCTCATCGATCGGGACTGGGTCAGTCTCGCGTTCACCGTTTAGGGCGGCGAATGCGCGGTAGACGTCGATGCTCGATATCACCACCAGCCTGATACCGGCCGGCAGAGCGTCGATCGCCGACTGCGCGTCGACTCGGGTGAGCGCCCGGCAATCGATCGCCGCTTCAGGGTCGAATGCAGCAAGCTCAGAACGATGGGCCGGCAGGTCGACGCGTTCGGCGTGCACGTGCTGTACAGCCGGCATGTCCGACGGTTCGAGCATCCCGCGATGAACGATCAGAACGTCATGGCCCGAGGAAGCCAGCTCTTCGACGATCGCGCGACCGATGAACCGAGTCCCGCCCAGGACGATGATCCTCACGCCACGGGTTTGGCTGCGACCGGGTT
>Ga0193751_1002328_pt1 | contig 11558 bp, 11 predicted proteins | sample L1c2metaG_FD_143050 | JGI IMG/M metagenome (GOLD analysis project Ga0193751, IMG submission 143050) | Soil microbial communities from a riparian zone of the East river system, Colorado, United States - L1c2 | ecosystem: Environmental > Terrestrial > Soil > Riparian zone | place: USA: East River... | reverse complement strand
AATCCTGGCCGACATGGGCGGCCATCTCGAGCCGTACAGCTCCTTCATCCCGACCATCACGCCCGACCTCCAGACCGGGTGCTACCGAATCACGGCCTCGCAGAACACCATCCTCGGTGTCTACACGAACCAGGCGCCCACCGGGCCGTACCGCGGCGCCGGCCGCCCGGAAGCGGCCTTTTTGATCGAACGCATGATGGATCGGCTGGCCGTCGAGCTCGACATGGACCCCATCGACCTCCGCCTTCGCAATTTCGTCGAGCCCTCCGAATTTCCCTACACCAATGCGGCCGACCTGACCTATGACAGTGGCAGCTACGCCGCCACGCTGGAGCGGCTCGTCGAGGTGGCAGGCTACCGCCAGCTCCGCGACGCGCAGGCGGCGGCACGGCAGCAGGGCCGGCTGCCGGGCATCGGCGTGGCGACCTACGTCGAGGTGGCCGCCGGGTCCCCCGCCGATCGGGCCACGGCGCGCCTCGAGACAGACGGCTCGATCACGGTGATCACGGGGTCGACGCCCCACGGGCAGGGGCATCAGACGACCTGGGCGCAGATCGCCGCCGATCGTTTCGGCGTTTCTCTCGATCGCATCCGGGTTGTGTTTGGCGACTCCGACCTACCGGCATATGGGGTGGGGACATTCGGCAGCCGGAGCGCCGCGGTATCTGGAGCCGCGGTTCATGAAACGGTGTTAGCACTGTCGGCACGGCTGCTCGAGCTGGCGAGTGTGGCCTTCGAAGCCGCGGTCTCCGACCTCGTGCTGGAAGAGGGGCGGGTCCTGGTCCGCGGGGTTCCGACGCGCGCCATGGCGCTGGAGGATCTCGCCGCGTGGACGGTGCGGGCCGGCCGCGCACCGGAACTGTCGGTCGAGGCGGAATTCGATCCACCCGACAACGTCTTCCCCTTTGGCGCGCACCTCGCCTACGTCGAGGTCGACCGGGGGACGGGTGCCGTCAAGGTGCTCCGCTACGTGGCGGTCGACGACTGCGGGACCGTGATCAACCCGATGATCGTCGACGGACAGCTGCACGGCGGCATCGCGCAGGGACTGGCGCAGGCGCTCTATGAAGGCGCGGTCTATGACGAGGACGGGCAGTTGCTCACCGGCAACCTGACCACCTACCTTCTGCCAACCGCGGCCGATCTTCCGATGTTCGAGACGCAGCGGACTGTGACACCAAGCCCGCATAACCCGATGGGCGTGAAGGGGGTCGGCGAAGGCGGCACCATCGGCTCAACCCCGGCGGTGGCGAATGCCGTCATGGATGCGCTGCGTCCGCTTGGCATCCACCAGTTGGCGATGCCGTTGACGCCGTGGCGGATCTGGGAGGCGATCGCTAGATCATCGCGCCGGTGACGGTAACCGGCTGAATCTTCAAGGTGACCCGGTGCTCGCCCGGTTCCAGCTCGCGGAATTTATCTCCCGTGTAGCGGTGGGCCAGGCGGTCGATGAATTCGTGCCGCGGATCCGGGATCAGGCTGACGAGGCGGCCGCGGATCTGAGCATAGCGATCGGGGGTTTTGGGATCGACCAGCAGCATGGTGACGTCAGGGTCCCGCTGCAGATTCTTCGGCCAGGCGCGGTTCGTGTTGCTGTTCAGCCAGATGAAGCCATCCTTGAGCTCGAACCAGACGGGATTCAACTGCACCGAGCCGTCCGGTCGCTTGCTCGCCACGGTGACCAGGATCGGGAGCGCGGCCAGTTGCTGGACGACCGGGCTGAGGGCCGCCGAGCCTTTACCGCCGGCCATCGATCGCGCCGGTGACGCGTAGCGGCTCGATCTGGATTTTGATGCGGCCCGTGCGCGGACCCTGGTAATCCTTCTTCAGGTAGCGATGTGACAACTGATTGATGTGCTCGCCGCCCGGATCCTCGGCCCAGCCAACCATCTTGCCTTCCACCTGGGCCCAGCGAAACATTTCCTTCGGGTCGATCAGCAGCAATGTGATGCGCGGGTCGCGCTGGAGATGTTTGAACCAGCCGCGGTTGGTGCCGCCATTGATCCAGAAGGACCCATCCTTTTGTTCGAACCAAACTGGCACGACCTCGACCGAACCGTCCTTGCGGTTCGTCCCGATGATCGCCGGGAAGACCTCCTGAGTGAACGCCTGCATTTTCGGGCTGAGCTCGACCGCCAATTACACCACCTCCCATTTGAAGAGCCGGGTCGCGAGCACGACGGCGACCCCGAGCCAGATGAAGATACCAAGCAGGTCGCCACGTATCGCCCACAGCGAGGCGCCATCGATACTGATGCTGCGCAGCGCGTCGGAGACGTAGGTCAGCGGCGAGTACTGCGTGACCGTCTGCAGCCACTCCGGCATGTTGGAGCGGGAGAAGAAGATGCCGGAGAGGAACATCAACGGCAGCGAAACGAGGTTGGCGATCGGCGCCGCTGTCTCCTCGCTCTTGGAGGCGCCCGAGATGGCCAGGCCCATGGCCAGGAAGATGCCACCCCCGATGATGCCGACAATCAACAGGTAGAGAAGGTTGCCCGCGAAGTGAAAGTGAAACAGCAAGAGTCCAACCACCAGTAGCACGATGATCTGCAACGCCACCGTCGTCAGCCGTGTCACCAACTGGGAGAAGAAGAAATCGCGGACCCGCATCGGGGTGGCCATCAGGCGGCGGAGAATCCCGCGCTGCTTCCACTGAACGAAGGTGAAGACCACCCCGAAGAGACCGGTCTGCATGATCGACAGCGCAATCATCCCCGGGACCAGGAAGTCGACGTAGGTCAGATTGCGACTCTGCACCGGCGTTGTGTCCAGCGTTAGCGCCGGCGTGATGCCGGCGAAGGCGAATGAGGCGCGGTCGACGAATTGGTTCATGATCGCGATCGCGACCTGCGAATTCTGCGGGTTGCCCTGGTTGTAATAGGCGGTGATCGCCGTCGATCCCCGGCCGATGGAGGCGGGAAGAACGGCGACGAGGTCGCGGTTGCCCTGCTGCAACTCGTGCTTTTCGCTGTCGAGACTGCCGGTGTGCAGTTTGACCGCCTTGATGCCCTGGAGGCTGCTGATGATCCTTCCGCTGACCTGGTCGTGCGCCTGGTCGACCACGCCGATATTGACACTGGGCGTGCTATTGCCGAAGTTGATCAGGCCGAAGATGCCCATGATCATCAGCGGCACCAACAGGCTGAAGAAGATCGCCCCGCGGTTGCGGAAGTAGGCCTTCAACGAAGACCAGGTCAGCATCAGGAAGGGGCTCCGCTTCACGTTAACTTTCGCGAAGTCCGTGCCCGGTCATGTCGAGGAACACGTCCTCGAGATTGGCCGACCGTTCCACCCGCTCCTTGTGAAATCCCTTGTCGAGCAGCCGTTGGATCAGGGCGTCGGGCGGCTCCATCGCCAGGACCTTGCCATGGTCCATGACCGCAACCCGATCGCAGAGCGTCTCCGCCTCGTCCATGTAATGGGTGGTGAGGACGATGGTTCGGCCTTCCGTCCGAATCGACTCCGCCAGCTCCCACAGGTTGCGTCGGGCTTGCGGGTCGAGGCCAGTGGTCGGCTCGTCGAGAAACAGGATCTGTGGCTCGTTGACCAGCGCGGTCGCGATACTGAAGCGCTGCTTCTGGCCGCCGGAGAGTTTCGGCACCGTCGAGCCTGCCTTTTCGGTGAGGTCGACCTTCCTGAGGATGGCCATGGCATCGACCGTCCGCCCATAGAGGGCGGCAAACATGTCGAGCAGCTCCAGCAGGTTCAAACCGTCGAAGAACGCCGACGATTGGAGCTGCACGCCAATCACGTTCTTGACCTTCTCCGGATCCTTGCGCACGTCGATGCCGGCCACGATCACGTGCCCCTCGTCCGCAGAGCGCAGGCCTTCCAGGATCTCCACGGTGGTCGTCTTGCCCGCACCGTTCGGTCCGAGCAGCCCGAAGATTTCGCGCTCCTTTACGCGGAAGGAGATGCCGTCGACGGCAATCAGGGTCCCGTATCGCTTACGCAACCCATCGACGACGATTGCGAACCCGTGCGTTTCCGTACCCGGTACTCCTTCACTGGACCTGGTGCTGACGCTCATGCCCGAGACATTATCGCGGGTACCTGCGTTCTTCAGGCTTTCGATCGTAGTCGCACGGAGCGCGCGTGCCAGGGTAGGCCTTCGAGGCGTGCCAGCACATCGGTGACCGCGGCGATCGCGTCGATGCCGCCAGCATCGACCAGTTGCACCTGGATGGGTCGACCAAAGGCGCCAACGCTCAGCGCGCCGAAGCTGCGGGCGGCCCCACCGGTCGGCAGCACATGGTTCGCGCCGGTATGCGCACACCATCGAAGCGCTCCGTCATCTCGATGAGCGCATGATCGCCTCCGCGGCGGACTTCGCCGATGATGCTGGCTGCCGCGGCCCGAACCTCGTCGCCGATGGGCCGTCGGGTGACGAGCTCCTGGTAGGCTCGACCACCTCGCTCCGGCAAGCGCGCCAGCGCGCTCATTGGGACAGGGTCTTCTCGAAGATCACGATCTGCTCGCCGGAGACGAAGCCGAGCTCGCGGTTGATCGCCAGCATCCCGGCGTTGTCGGCACGGTTGTCCGTGTGCACGCGCTTGATCCCCTGCTGGGCGGCGTAGCTGGTCACCATCAGCTTCAAGGCACGAGCGATGCCGCGTCGGCGGTAGTCGCGGAGCACGCCAGTGTCGCCAACTTCGGCGTCCCCGTCCGGCCTGCGCGCCAGATACGACAGTCCGACGATCCGCTCACCCGCCCGCGCGACGAAGAACCCCTCAAGGAGGACAGATGGGCGCTCGAAAATGCTGCGCATGAATGTGTCCGGTTGCGGATCCTCCCAGTCCACGTGCGGCTCGTGCGGCATGTCACGCCAGATCGGCAGCGTCGCTCGATAGAGTTCGTCGCGCGCACTCGGGGAATCGATGGCCGGAAAGGCTACGATTTCGATCCCCTCGCGTTCGAGCTGGCTCCGCAGCGCCGCAAGCCCGCTGAGGTCGACCGTCGACGGGCTCTGGACCGAGGTGCGGTACCGTTCCAACTCGACATACCCGCGCCGCCCGACGAATGGCAGGGCTACCGCCAGACTGCTCTCACGCACCTCCGCCTCGACCCATCGGTTACCGGTCGACACCGCGAATCGCTCGACCTCCTCGGCCAACCGCGTCCCCAGGCCCTGGCGTCGATACGGGGGAGGGACCCCAACCAGCCCCACGGCCCGATCCGCGTAACGGGAACCGTCTTCACTCAGCACGGCCTCGGCCACCCCCGCCAGCGCGCCCTCCGCGGTCCAGGCGCCAAGTCTCAGAATGGGCTCCCCCGCCGGCCGCAGGGTATCGTCGAACGACAGCGCCTCAAGGTCATCCTGCCAGTAGCGGACCTCGTTGACGACACCGAGCCACGACGCCAGGTCCGCCGGCTCAACCGGCCGAATCACCAAAGCCGCCCGCGTGCTGGCCATAAGGCTTGGAAGTGTACAGGCGGCGGTCTGAAAACCGCCGCCCGTATGATGCCGGATAATTTAGTACGTCAGCGAAACGCTTCCGCTCACGGACGCCGCATAGACGACGCAGCCGACCCACCAGACGTTCGTTCGATAGTGCGTCAGCGTGGCGCTGAATGATCCGGTGCCGGTGCCACCGCCGACGCCAACGCCACTGAGCCGCCCCTGGACCGCATAGCGCTGATTCGTGCAGCCGCTGAAGCCGCTGAGCTGGGAGACGGTCCCGCCCCAGGGCACAAACGATCCGCGAATCGCCGAGGGCCAGCCATTGATGATGGTGTCCAGCTGGAAACTGCCGCCGGTGATATAGGCCGGGTGATAACTCAAAGCTTGATGCTTGACGTCGATGTACCAGCTGCCGGTGTAACTGCCGGTTGCTTCGCCGACGAACTGGCCCTCGGTTTGGGTCGCGTTCGGCAGCTCGGTGCCGTTGATCCATTCGGTGTAGCTGCTACTGGCGGCCGCCGTCACGGCCATCACCAGCGTCGCGGCGAGCGCAAACGCGATTGATAACGCGGGCTTTTTCATTTCCCTCACACCCTCTTTGATTTGGTCGAGCGCGCTCAGCAGGTCAACGGTCGAGCTCGCGGGAGGTTACGCGGTTAGGCGCTGACCGAAACCAACGCCTCTTCGAGGATGTCGAGACCGCGATCGAGTTCTTGCTCGCTGATCACCAGCGCAAACAACAACCGGATGACATTGTCGTAAAGACCGGACTTGAGGATCGCCAGGCCGTGCCCGTGGCAGAAGCGAAGGATGTCGTTGGTTAGAGCGCCGGCGGGTTCGCGGGTCGCGCGATCGGTCACCAGTTCCATGGCGACCATGGCGCCGCGGCCGCGCACGTCGCCGACCTTCGAAAAGCGATCCATCCAGGCCCGCATGCGCGCCAGCGCGCGCGCGCCGAGTTTGGCACCGCGTTCGGGCAATTTCTCCTCGAACATCGCATCGATCACGGCCAGCGCCGCGGCACAGGCGACCGGGTTGCCGCCGAATGTTCCACCAAGGCCGCCCGGGTTGGTGGCATCCATCAGCTCGCTGCGCCCGACCACTGCGCCCAGTGGCAGGCCGCCGCCGAGTGATTTCGCCAACACGATCAGGTCGGGCTCGACCCCAAGGTGCTCGACCGCGAACAGTCGTCCGGTGCGGCCAAAGCCGGTCTGCACCTCGTCGGCGATGAGGGGGATCTGATACTCGGTGCAGAGCTTGCGCAACGCCGGCAAGAAGTCGGGCGGCGGCACCACGAAGCCCCCCTCCCCCTGCACCGGCTCGACCAGGATGCCGGCGACGCGGTCCGCGCCAACCGTGGTCCTGAAGAGCTGGCGCACGGCCTCGACGCAGGCGCCGCCCAGACTCTCGGCGGCCATCCCCGCCGGCCTGCGGTACTCGTAAGGGTAGGGGACCTGGTAGACCTCGGGCGCGTAGGGGCCGAAGTTCTGCCGGTAGGGCGCGACCTTGCCCGTGAGCGTCATCGACATCAAGGTCCGGCCGTGGAAGGAATTGTGAAACGAGATGACGGCCGGCCGTCCGGTCGCCTGGCGCACCACCTTCACGGCGTTCTCGACGGCCTCCGCCCCGCTGTTGAGAAGCAAGGCTTTCTTGGGAAAGGCGCCCGGGGTTATCTCACAGAGCCGCCGGGCCAGGCGGACGTAGACCTCGGGCATCATCACCGGTGCACCGGAGTGGACCAGCCGCTCGGCCTGCTCGCGGATCGCCTTGAGTACGCGGGGATGGCCGTGTCCGACGTTCATGACGCTGATGCCGGTAGCGAAGTCGATATAGGTCTGCCCGTCGACGTCGGTCAGGGTCGCGCCGCTACCGGAGGCGGCGAAGACGGGCATGGCGGACGACATGCCGCGCGGCAGGTAGCGATCTCGCTCTGCCTGGAGTTCCTTGGACTTGGGCCCCTCCCCCATCGGAGATATCCTAAGGGTCGCGGCGGGTCTTCGCAGCGCGAAAACAGGAGGGTGGATAGAGGATGGCAACGGCACTCAAGCGGCGCGAGATGTTCATCGGCGGCGAGTGGGTGGCGGGCTCGGGCAGCGAGAGCCAGGCGATCATCAACCCCGCGACCGGGGAAACCATCGCCGAGGTGCCCAAGGGAACCGAGGCGGACGTCGATCGCGCCGTCACGGCCGCGCGCAAGGCCTACATCGAGTGGTTCGAGACCACCCCGCGCGAGCGTAGCGAGATGCTGCTGAAGCTGGCGGATGCGATCCTTGCCGATGCCGACGAGATGGCGAACATCGAGTCGGCTAATGTCGGCAAGCCGCGGGCACTGTTTCTGTCGGAAGAACTCTGGGTGTGTGCGGACAACTTGCGCTACTTTGCCGGGGCGGCCCGCATCCTCGACGGTAAGGCCGCCGGCGAGTACATGCGCGGCTTTACCAGCATGATCCGGCGCGAGCCGGTGGGCGTGGTCGGGTCGATCGCCCCCTGGAACTACCCGCTGATGATGGCGATCTGGAAGATCGGCCCGGCGCTGGCGGCCGGGAACTGCGTCATCCTGAAGCCGTCGGAGTGGACGCCGCTTTCGGCCTTACGGCTGGCCGAGCTGGCCTCCGACATCCTTCCGCCCGGCGTTTTCAACGTCATCACCGGTGACGGCGAGCCGGTCGGCGCCGGCATCGTGCGCCATCCGGGCGTCGACATGGTTTCGCTGACCGGCGACGTCGCGACCGGCAAAGAGGTGGCGAAGGCCGCATCCCAAACCCTCAAGCGCGTCCATCTCGAGCTGGGTGGCAAGGCACCGGTGGTCGTCTTCGACGACGCCGACCTCGAGGCCGTCAACACCTGGGTCAAGGCCGCCGGCTTCTTCAACTCGGGCCAGGACTGCACGGCGGCCACGCGTGTCATCGCCGGGCCGAAGATCTACGACAACCTGCTGTCAACGCTGACCAAGACGGTTCAGTCCGTCAAGGTTGGCAATCCGCTCGAAGACGGCATCGACATGGGGCCGATGGTTGCCAAGGAACAACTCGAGCGCGTCGAAGGCTTTGTCGACCGCGCCCGCGAGCGCGGCGCCAGGGTGCTGGTCGGCGGCGCGCCGATCCCCGGCCGCGGCTACTTCTACCAACCGAGCCTGGTGACCGACGTCAAGCAGGATTCCGAGATCGTGCAGAAAGAGGTCTTCGGCCCGGTCGTCACGGTCCAGCGCTTCAAGGACGACAACGAGGCGATCGCCTGGGCGAATGACGTCAACTATGGGCTGGCCGCGTCCGTCTGGACACGCGACATCGGCCGCGCCATGAACGCCGCCCGCCGGCTGCAGTTCGGCACGGTGTGGATCAACACCCACATCCCGCTGGTCAGTGAAATGCCGCATGGCGGCTACAAGCAAAGCGGCTACGGCAAGGATCTGTCGATGTACTCGCTCGAGGAATACACCAACGTCAAGCACGTCATGACCGCCATCGAGTAACCGCGCCGGCCGCGCCCGCCATCGACTTGATTCGCACTCATTACAACGCTATACACTGATTGTGTGTTACTGTTCATATCACATTCGGACAGGTGAGGCGGGCGCGGCGCGAAGGCCTGTGGGAACTGGCGGGTGACCCATCGAATCATGAGGTGTTTGACATGAATGGAAATCGATCGATCGTGCAAAGCGTCGCGCTCGTCTTCGGGGCCGTATACCTGGCCGTGGCCGTCCTGGGCTTTCTCCCCTTCCTCGGCGGGTCGTACACGCAAACGCCGAACAATTTGCTCGGACTGGTTCCGATCAACCTGCTTCACAACATCGTCCATCTCGTTATCGGCGTTGCCGGGATTGCCGCGGCGGCCAGCTGGGCTCGGTCTCGGAGTTACCTGCAGATCTTCGGCGTCGTCTTGCTCCTCCTGGGGTTGGTCGGCATCTTTGTCAACAACCCGCTGGGGCTGGTCCCGATCGGCGGCTTTGACATCGCGATCCACCTGGTGTCCGGAGCCATCCTCGCTTACTTCGGCTTCGCCCCCCAGGCCACGCCGGCCAGACTCGCGTCCTGAGCAATACCCTGATGCGGAAGCCTCCCAACCGGGAGGCTTCCTTAGCTCCGGCTACGTCGGGAGCGTGACCTCGATGAGAGGGCTCTGCTCGACCATGAGGTCAACGTCATCGCGCTTCCAGTGTCCGGCGACTTCCTCGAGCACCTGGCGGCGCTCCTTTGGGTCGGTAATCTCTCGAGCCGTCGCCGGAAGGTCGGCACGCGCGCCGCGCTTGAGGTGGAGGGTGAATTTCGGGTCCGCGTCGAGGTTGGCGAGCCAGGCACGGCGCCTCGGCGACGGCTGTCCGCTGATGTAGAGCTTGCCGCCGATGTTGTGCATGACGATCTCGATCCGGCGGGGCTGGGCGCTCCTGCGCCCTGTGGTGGTGATGTCGACCACGGTCATCGGCCGCGAGATCGCGTCGCGAACCTTGTCGTCGAGCGGTAGCCGTGCGGCCATTCCGCTCTTTATACGGCTACGCGGCCCCCGGCTGCTCGCCCGCATCTTCATTTGCCGGGACGACCGCCCCCCGGCCGGACACCAAGCCACCGCTTTCCTGGGTCAGCCGCTGGGCGACGTACACCGGGATCAGGCTGGCGAGCAGCAGGACGCTGGCCACGACATTGACGACCGGCCGCTGGTTGGGGAGCCGCAGGTTGTTGAAGATCCACTTCGGGAGCGTGATCTCGCTCCCCGAGGTGAAGTTGGTCACGATGATCTCGTCGAAGGACAGCGCGAAGGCCAGCAGGCCGCCGGCCATCAAAGCGGTTGCGATGTTCGGCAGGATCACGTAGCGAAACGTCTGAAAACCATCGGCACCCAGGTCGGAGGACGCCTCGACCAGCGAGGTGGAGGTCCGACGCAGCCGGGCAACGACGTTGTTGTAGACGACCACGACACAGAAGGTGGCGTGGCCGATGATGATGGTCCAAAGGCTGAAGGACAGCCCGATCAGCTGCCCGCCGAGATTGATCGTCGAGTTGAGCGCCATCCCGGTCACGATGCCGGGAAGCGCGAGCGGCAGGAGCAGGATGAACGACACCGTCTCGCGGCCAAAGAATCGGTACCGGTGCACGGCGAAGGCCGCCAGGCTGCCTAGGATCAGCGCGATCGTGGTGGCCCCCAGACCGGCCTTGAGCGAGGTGACCAGCGCGGTCCGGACATCCGCGTTATTCCAGGTGGCGACAAACCACCGGGTCGAGAGCCCTGGGAGCGGCCAGGACTGCGAGCGGGCCGGGTTGAAGGCGTAGAGCATGATGACCAGGAGCGGGACGTAGAGGAAGAGCAGGACCAGGACGCTGACCACGCCCATTCCCACCTGGACCGAGCGGGGCTCGATCGCGCGCGTCCGGCTCACAGCGCCTCGAACGCCTTCAGCTGGCGGGCGATCAACAGATAGACGGCCATCACCAGCGCGGGCACGACGGCGTACGCGGCCGCGAATGGAATGTCGTTGGCGATGCCGACACTCTGGTAGATGACGTTGCCGATGAACTCGGTGTCGCCCACCAGGTCGGGCGCGATGTAATCGCCGAGCGTCAGCGAGAAGGCGAAGATCGAGCCGGCCACGATGCCGGGGAACGCGATCGGCAGGATGACCCGCCGGAAGGTTGTCGACCAGCGCGCGCCGAGATCGGTCGAGGCCTCGATGAAGGAGTTGGGGATCCGCTCCAGCGCCGCGTAGACCGGGAGCGCGACGTACGGCAGCCAGAGATAGGAGAACACGATCCACAGGCTCCAGCGTGAAAAGCCGAGGTTGACCGAGCCCAGGTGGACCTGGTGCAGCGACCAGTTGAGTACGCCGTCGCCGGAGAGGATGGTCCGCCACGCATAGACCCGGACGAGATAACTCGACCAGAGCGGCAGCACCATGGAGAGCAGCAGCAGGGTACGCACGCGTGGACTGGCAATCCGCGCCGCGAAGTAGGCGATCGGGATGGCGAGGGCGATATCGGTGATCGTGACCGCCAGCGCGATGCCGACCGTCCGGATGGCGATCGTGGTGTAGACGGGTTCATGAACAAGGAACTGGTAGTTGGTCAGGCCCCAGTTCTGCACGATGGCGCCCGTGACGGAATCCTGGCGCCAGAACGAGGTGATGAAGAGCAGCCCCAGCGAGCCGAGATAGATGACCACCATC
>Ga0193751_1002327_pt1 | contig 11558 bp, 15 predicted proteins | sample L1c2metaG_FD_143050 | JGI IMG/M metagenome (GOLD analysis project Ga0193751, IMG submission 143050) | Soil microbial communities from a riparian zone of the East river system, Colorado, United States - L1c2 | ecosystem: Environmental > Terrestrial > Soil > Riparian zone | place: USA: East River... | reverse complement strand
CGTCGACGTATCCGTTGCCGGCGCCCGCGATGTCATCGTGCTTGGCGTCGTTCTGCTTGGCGTACGTGACGTAGAGCTTGCCGTTCAGGTCGGCGATATTGAACGGGGCGTAGCTCGCCGGGATCATGGGATCCGTAAAGGCTCCGGCGTTGCCAACCGGTTGGAAGTTGCTGTCGAGGACGTCGATCGAGTTCTCGCGGAAATTGGCGGCGTAGAGTTGTGTCCCCGAGTCGCCGGTCGCGATCGCGAGGCCCTTGTAGACGGCCCCCTGCGCCGAATTGTCGACCGCGACGATGGCGCTGCTGGCGTTGGCCACCGGGCTCCAGGCCGCGATCGTGCCGTCTTCCGTCGCGAACAGGAAGAGGCTCGGCCCGGACGCCGCGCCCTGACGGACGGTAAAACCGGGCGTCCCGTTGAAGGCGATGCCAGTCGGGGCGCCGGCGGATGCGGCGGCGCTACCCGGGGGAGCGGGGATGGCGACCGAGGCGGGAGCGCCCGCAAACGGGGCGCCGGTTCCCGTGTACACGGTGGAAACACCGGCGTTGTTGTCCGCGACCCAGAACGGAGTTCCCGAACCGGCCACGATGCCCCAGGGATTGATGAGTTTCGGGTCAGTGACACGGGCCGTGCCCTTGATATCCGACAGGATGTTCGTCTGGAGGTAGGAGCCTCCGGGCGCGGCTGCCGGCGTTTGACGGCTCAGCAAAACGCCGAGGCCGGCAATCACGATGAGGATCAGGGCGCCGAGGCCGACGGTTCGACGGGTGCGTAGTGCATGCATAGGCGTGAATACCTCGCTCGTTAGATTTGGTCGGCTAGGCGGCGGCGTCGCGCGCCACCTGATCCAGCACGGCCTCGATTTCCAGGTTGATCTCGACTTCGTCGCCGACGAGAAGGCCGCCGCTCTCCAACGCGCGGTTCCACTGCAGACCGAAGTCCTTCCGGTTCAATGTGGTGCGTGCGCTGACACCAGCCCGTCGGTTGCCGAACGGATCGATGCCATCGCCAGCCGCGCGCGCATAGAGCGTGACCGGCCTCTCGACCCCGCGCATCGACAGCGTGCCGATGACGGCATAGTCGTCCTTGGCCGTCTGGCTGATCGCCGTACTCTGAAAGACGATCTCGGGATACTGTTTGATGTCGAAGAAGTCCGCGCTGCGAAGGTGATCGTCCCTGACCGAAACGCCGGTATTGACCGTGGCCGGATCCAGCCGCGCCACGATCACCGTCTTCAACGGATCCGCCTCGTCGGTGGTCACAACGCCGCTGGTCACGACCATGTGGCCCCGCACCTTCGTGAACATATGGCGGACCGAGAACTCCGCCTGGCTATGCGTCGGGTCGATGTTCCATTTCATGCGTGTCTCCTTGAAAAGTGATGTTGACTAGCTAATCTTCGAGAATCTCGCTCGCTAGTTAGTTATTCCCGGACCAAGTGCCGGCACGAAGTCGAATACGACCGGGGTTACGGGCTCAGCCGGGGGAGCGAGATCTCGATCACGACCATGCCGAGGGACACCACCAGCAGGACTGGAAGTTGCTGGAAGATGCCAAGGAGGATCCCGGCGGAGAGGAAGTATCCATGCATGAGAAGGCGTGGAAAAACGGGCATGGCCCAAGGATGCGGCAAGTGGCCCTGACCTTTGCGCATCGAGCGCGCAGCCAGCAGCCCGAAGAGCGCCAAGGTGAACAAGAAGGGCGGGAAGCCGCCGGTCGGACCTCCGAAGAACCGCTGCTGCAGGGCGATGAACGGCACCAGGGCGAGCAGCAGCGTCAGGTAGGCGGGGAGAGGTACGAGAAGTTGCAGCCACGATTGCGGGGGCCGGGTCGCGGCACGAGCGCGAACCCAGCGGGTCCAGGCGCTGAAGCCGAACGCGACGAACAGCCAGCCGTAATAGTTGCCGGCGGGCACCCCGAAGAACCCCGCGTGAAGGGGAATGTTCCAATGCCAGAGCCCCTGGCGGATGGCGATCGTGTCGAGCGACAGGTCGAGGAGGATTGCGAGGACGGCGTCGGCGAACGGTGCCAGCCGTGGCGAGATGCCGAGCCGGTCCGACATGAACATCGAGGAGGTGATGATCATGGCCCAGGCGAGCGCAATCGCCAGCGGGACCGATCCCAACTTGAGGAAGAACCCCTGGTTGTAGGCGTACGAACCAAAAATCTTGATGTCGCCCTCCTCGAGAAGCAGGCCGAAGGGGACGGCGCTGAGCAACTCGATGAGGCGCTGCCGCCCGCCGCTGCGATAGGCGAAACGCGCTGACAGGACAAAGAGGACCAGCATCACGACCTCGACCAGCCCAAAGACGAGGCGAGACATCGGGCTCAGCCCTCGCCGTTCCGCCGCTCGGAGGATTCGAGCTGCCCCAGCACCGTCCGGAGGAGCGCGGTCAGCACGGCCTGTTGCTCGCCGTCGAGGGCCTGGTCCAGCAGCCGGGCGTGGCTGGCCACAAAAACCGGGAAGGCCGCCCGCACCAACCGGCGTCCGACCGGGGCCAGCTCGACGACGACCGCGCGGCGGTCGTCCCGACCGCGATTGCGTCTCAGCAGGCCGCTGCGCTCCAACTGATCCATTCGCCCGGTGAGGCCAGCGCCTGAAAGCATCAGGCCGGCCGCCACCCGGGAGGGCGACCGGCGGTAGGGTGGCCCGGCGCGATAGAGGGATGCCAGCACCTGAAAGCCACCGTGGGTGATGCCGAATCGCGCGAACAGGGCCTCGGCCTCGGTGTTGATGTGGAGGGCCAGCCTGGCCAAACGTCGGGTCGTTCCATCCAGTGACCCGTTGGAGGCCGAGTCGACCGTGGTCAGCAGCCGCCCGAGCAGCGAATCCAGACAACGGAGGGATTCCGCGCCGAGCGCGCCTTCGAGTCGTTCCTGGTTTCGCCGCCACCCTGTTCCTGCGGTGGCGACCATCTGGGAGCCCCGGCGCGTCAGCGACACGACCACCCGCCGCCGGTCGTGGGGCTCGGGAGATCGGGTGACCAGGTCGAGCGCCGCAAGCTGATCGACCAGGCCGGTGATGCCGGCGGAGGACATCCGCTGGCCCCTCGCCAGCAGCGTCGGGGACAACTGGTGGCCGGCACTGCCGTGCAGCGTCAAAAGGACCTCGAACCCCGAGCGGGTGAGCCGGTACTGCTGGAGATGATCCTCGGCATTCCGCTCGGTGTAGAGCGCAATACGGGTAACCCGCCCCGTAATGCCGATCGGGCTGGGGTCGACGGCCGGAGAGGCCCGCCGCCACTCGGTGAGGATTTCGTCCACATGGTCGACGTTGTTTGCAGTCATCGCGCTTATCCTACGATAACTCGTTCCCTAACGAGAATCTTGACTTCGAGATACACTTGATGGTACCGTCCGGCCAGGACGTTTCAACCAGCCGGTTCATAGCGGCCGAGCACGGCACGGTCGCTGAAGGGGTCGCCAATGTTTAGCTCGGCCGACACGCTTGCAGCGCCGCCAATCACCGATCCGACCGTGGAAGGCGCGCACCGCCTCTTCCTGAACGTGATCTGCCAGGCGATCGCGGACCACGGATCGCCGAGCTGGCGTCATGACGTCGACGCCTTCTTCGCGGGCCCAGCTTTTGCCGGGTATTGCGCTCTGCTTGGCTGGAATCACGACTGGGCCCGACGCCGCATCCAGGGCTTTGTCGCTACGAGGCGGCCGGCAGCCAGCGCGGTCGAAATGCGCCGGCCCAATACGAATTTTGACTCTGTATAACTAGTACGCTAGCGGCTTAGTAGCAAGTAATTCGGTAGCGAAGGATCGTCACTCACGAGGAGGCTAGATGAGCACCTGGAAAGTCTTTGTCGTCGTCGCTGCGAGCGCGGTGACGCTCGCCGCCTGCGGGGGTGGCGCGGCCACCGGCAATACCGGAGGTGGTGACGCCGGTTGCACCGTCAAGGGAAACACCACCGCGGCCGTCACCCCGACCGTCGTCTCCAACATCGTTCCGGATCCCAACACCGTCGGCCGGTTCACCCCGAGCAACATGACGGTCAAGGTGGGCCAGTCGATCGAGTGGGACTGGCAGGACCCGAACGTAGGGCACACCGTGACGTCCGACGACGGCACCAGCTTTGATTCCTGCCTGCAAAACAAGGGCTACAAGTTTGTGGTGACCTTCAACCAGGCCGGCCAGATCCCCTACCACTGCACCATCCATCCGCTGATGATCGGCACCATCACGGTGACCGCATAGCTGGGGTGACAAGGCAGCCGTGGAAGACCGCCAGGCACGAGCCGACCGATGGGTCGAGGGGTCGGGCGCCCGGATCGGCACCGTGGAGCCGGAATGGTGGCTGCGGATGATGTGTGGCCAGCTCGCCGAGGAGGATGCGTTCCGCGCACGGCCTGAAACCATGCGGACCGGGTGGCTCGGCCTGCTGTCACGGCGTATCGGACGCCGTATCCCTTGATGAATGGCACTTCAAAGCCCGACATCACTCGCGCCGCGCCGCCGGCCCCGCGCATGGCGGCCTGATTGGTGGCCATCCGTGCGGATCGCCTTCGGGGTCATCTGGCTGATCGACGGGGCGCTGGAATGGCAGCCAGCCGATTTTCACAACTTCTCGCAATTGATCTTGGCGGCCAGCCAGGGCCAACCCGCCCCGCTGGCCGCCGTGATCAGCGCCGGTCAGGCGGTGGTCGCGATCAATCCAATCCTGGCCAATACCTTGCTCGCCGCGCTCGAAACCGCCATCGGCGTGAGTCTGATCTCCAACCGGCTGAGCCGATGGGCACTCGGCGTGAGCGCCTTGCTCGCGGCCATGATCTGGGTGTTCGGCCAGGGGCTGGGAATGGTCTTCATGCCCGGAGCCACCGACATCCAGTCGGGCCCCCTCTACGTTCTCGTCAGCCTGATGTTGCTCAAGGCGCTACCCGCCAGGGCGTATCGCCGCCCGTATCTGCCTTTGCGCTGATTGCCACGGGACGCCCTTCCGCCTCCCCGGTTGCGGCCTCCCATCCCTCCACCGGGACCCCTATCCCCAAGGGGTCCCGGGTTTTCTTTTTTCTACCGTCTGTATCCCGGCGCGTATCGATAGGCCGTGGAACACGTCCGGCTCGGCGTTCTCACCGCACTCCCGGGTGGCGTTGCCGTCGGCGCGGCGGCCGCCAATTGGTCACCTGAGGTCCACGTGCTCCAGGGCGCGGTGTACACCGACTGGGAAACCGTCTACCAGAACAACGTGGTCAAGGTCTACCGCCTCATGTTCGCGCGTGTTGGCAACCGTCCAGACGCCGAGGACCTCACCTCGGAGGTGTTCGTCAAAAGCCTGCCGAATCTGACGCTGCCGTCGCCCGTCATCCAGGTCAATGCCTACATCAACGTCGCGATTCGCAGCGTGCTGGCGGATCACTGGCGCCGGCATTACGGGGCCCCGCAGGCCGATGTCGAGGTGGAGAATCTCGTCCAGCCGAGCGACGTGACGCCTTCCGACGAGGGCTCCGGGCGAGCCGGCCGCATCCTCGCCCTGCTGCCCGACCGGTCGCGCGCGATCCTGGAGCTGCGCTTCCTTCGCGGTTGTTCGATCAAGGAAGCCGCCCGCGAGATGGGCGTGAGCCCTGGGAACGCGAAGATCCTCCAATATCGTGCTCTCCGGCTCGCGGCTGAAGTCGGCCAACGGATGTTGTCATGAGCGGTCCCGTCGAGCGTATTGCCGCGTTCGTGGATGACGTGATTCACAACCGGCGGCCCTGCCGATTCATCGCCTCGCCGGCGGAGATGGCCGCGCTGCGCGCGGCGGCGGAGCTGACCTGCGCCCGGCCCGGCGCCGATCTTCCCGACCGCCAGTTCGTCGACCACGTCTCTTCCTGCATCAGCGTGACCGTCCGCACCGTGCTGGCCGAGCGCCGGCCGCCGACGTTGGACGTCCGAGACAGGATGGTCTCATGACGACGCCCGTCGAACGCATTGCCGCCTTCGTGGACGACCTGGTCCACAACCGGCGTCCGCGCCGATTCAAGGCGTCTCTAGAGGAGACACAGGCGGTGCGTGCGGCGGCGGAGCTGCGTTCGGTGCAGCCAGGCTCTGATCTTCCGAGCAGCGAGTTCGTCGAACGCCTCGGCCGGCAACTCCGGTCGCGGATGGAACCGCCACTCGAACGAACGTCGGTAACGCGCCGTGCCTTGCTCCGCACCGCGGGACTGGCGGCGGCCGCGGGGGTCGCGGGTGCGGTCATCGACCGAACGACCGTGTCGCAACCTCAACCAGGACCGCAGGCCACGCTGACGCCCGATCAGGGCACCTGGCGGCCCGTCGCCGCGGTCGTCGATCTGCCATCGGGGCAAGCGCGTCGCTTCTCCAGTGGTCCCGTCGAAGGCGTCGTCGTCAACGACGGGGGGACGATCAAGGCGGTGTCCGCGGTTTGCACCCACCAGGGCTGCCTCCTCCTGCTGGACGCGGCTGCGCACCGCCTTCGTTGTCCGTGTCATCCCACGGTCTTCGCGCTGACCGGCAAGCTGCTCTCGTACCAGCTGGCGACACCGCCGGCGAATCTGCCGCTCTTGCAGGCTCGCGTCCGCGAGGGCCAGATCGAAGTGCTCGTCGTCTAAGGGTGGGGATGTATCCCCGGTCGTATTGGTGAGTGTTATGAAAACTAATCTTCGAACCACACTGATCCGATCCGACCACGGCTCTCGCCGGCTTCCGGCCAGCGGGAATACGGCCCTCGCCGCCTCAGCGCTCATCCAGACAGCCCTCGGCGTCGAGTTCATCCTGTCGGGGCTCAATAAGTTCGCCGATCCGCGGTACGTGCAGAACTTTAAGCAGTTCGTGAGCTCGAATCCAGGGACTAACAGCGGCATCCTCTCGGGGCTGGTGAAGGGGCTGGTCTTGCCGAACGTCGCCTTCTTCGCCACCGTGCTGCAATTCGCCGAACTCGCGCTGGGCATCGTGCTGCTGCTGGGCGCCGTCGAGGTTGGCCGCCGGCGGTTCTCCGGTCGCTTCGGGCGCGAGCATGGCTACGAGGCGCCGGTCGCGCTGGTCGCCGCCCTCGCCGGACTCGCGGTCGCCGGCCTCACGCTGTCGATTGCCATCCTGATGGGCGAGCAGCTCCCGACGATCATGCCCGGGCGTGCCTTCACCACGGCGATTCCAGTCGAGCTCCTGATCGTGCCATTGGGCATTGCCGTCGCCTGGATGGAGGCGGGACGGTTCATGGTGCTGTTCCAGCATCGGCCAGCTCTGGTGACGGCGTCGGTCCGTCCAGCGATCATTCCGGTCCCCGAACGCAACCGGGCGAGCTAACCGCTGACTCCGCTGCGCCAAAAGGGAGGAGCACGCCGGGTGTGCCTTCTCCCTTCTGGGTGCCCGGCTCTTCGGACTAAATAAACCGACTGTCGGTCTGTTATCGTGGGGTCATGGCGCGGACCCTGAATGTCGAGACCCACCGGGTGCGCCGCGATGCCTTCCTGGACGTGGCCCAGCGCCTCATCCAGACCAAGGGCTACGAGCAGATGAGCATCCAGGACGTGCAGGACGAGCTGGAATCGTCGCGAGGCGCGCTCTACCACTACTTCGACTCCAAGCAGGCACTGCTCGATGGCGTGGTCGAGCGCTTCGCCGACGCCGCGATGGCGGAGGTGGCGCCCATCCTCGACGATCCAACCTTGCCCGCGCTGCGCAAACTGGAGCGGGTCCTGGGTGGGATCGCCCGCTTCAAGGCCGACCAGAAGGAACTGGTGCTGGCGATCATGGAGGTCTGGAACTCCGACGGTAACGCGCTGGTCCGAGAACGGATCCGGCGCCTGAGCGCGAGCCGGCTCGGCCCGGTTCTTTCCACGGTGATCCGGCAGGCTGTCGATGAGGGGATCATCAGCGCGAGCTCCCCGGACGAAACGGCGCGGATGATCGTGTACCTCGCGCAGGGCTACCAGGAGCTGGCCGGCGAGCATCTTGTCGCGCGGCAGGCCGGCACCATCAGCTTCGAGGATGTGCGCCGAAGCCACGCCGCCTTCACGGAGGCGTTCGAGCGGATTCTCGGCGTCCCGCACGGATCGGTCACGCTCACCGACGACGAGACGCTGCGCTTTTGGTTCGGATGAGCAAGGAGGCGAGCATGATGACCGCGGCCATTCGGACCGAGAAGCTGACCAAGGACTACGGTGGTGGGAGGGGTCTTTTCGATCTCGACCTCGAGGTCGCCCCCGGGGAAGTGTTCGGCTACCTGGGACCGAATGGAGCCGGGAAGAGCACGACCATCCGCCTGCTCATGGGCCTCATCCACCCGACCGGCGGGTCGGCCTCGATTCTCGGTCTCGACGCCATAGGCCAGTCGGTCGAGGTCAAGCGTCTGGTCGGCTATATCCCCGGAGAGCTGCCGCAGTTCGGCGGCCTGCGCGGCCGTGACATCGCCGGCCACTTCGGAGCCCTGCGTGGTGGCGTCGACCAGACGCGCGTGAAAGAGATCACCGAGCGGCTGGACCTCGACCTCGGCCTGAAGTTTCGCCAGTACTCGACCGGCAACAAGAAAAAGTTGGGGATCCTGATCGCCTTCATGCACCGGCCGAAGCTCCTGATCCTCGACGAGCCGACGAGCGGGCTCGACCCGCTCAACCAGCAGGAGTTCTTCAAGCTGGTGCTGGAGGCGACCGCCGCCGGCGCGACCGTGTTCCTCTCGTCTCACGTCTTGTCGGAGGTCGAGCACGTCTGCCAGCGGGTGGGGATCATCCGCCGCGGGCGGCTGGTCAAGGTCGCACGTCTCGAGGAACTCCACGAGATCCGCGTTCGCCGGGTCGAGATCGAGTTCGCCGGTGAGGCGCAGCCGGAGCTTTTCGCGCACCTGCCAGGGGTCGAGAACGTCGAATCCAACGGGCACCGCGTGACCTTCACGGCGCGCGGGTCGTTCGAGCCCATCGCGAACGCGCTCGCCGGGCACCACGTCGTCAACCTGGCCAGCCACGAGCCAAGTCTCGAGGAAGTGTTTCTCACCTTCTACGAGGATGCGCCGGAGAAGGCCCGAACATGATTGGTTGGATGGCCTGGCGCCTGCACCGGCGCGGCTTGATCGGGTTCAGCGTTGGCGGCTTCCTGATCTCCTTCTTCTACGGCGCCGCGTTTCTTCAGGCCGCCGGGACGACCGCCCAATCGCAGGCGGCCTTCGGCCGCTCGGTCACCCTGGTGGCCAAGCAGTTCGCTTTCCTCATCCCGCTGCCGGTGCATCCGGAAACGCTCGGCGGTTACGAGCAGTACAAGTGGCTGGCCGGCGCGATCATCATCATGATGCTCTGGGCCGGCCTCGCCGGTGTTGGTGTCGGGCGCGCTGACGAGGATCGCGGGCTCACGCAGGAGTGGATCGCCAGCGGCGTCTCGCGGCCGCGACTGCTGTTGGCGCGAAGCGCTGCGTTCGGCCTGGTGCTCCTGGTCGCCTGCCTCGCCTCCGTGGTCGGCATCGCCGCCATCGCACCGCTGGTGCACCAGGATCCCGATGTCGCCGGCGAGATCCTGAAGGCGCTGTCGATGACCGCTGGGCTCTTCGCCGGCTACGCCATCGCGCTGCTGATCGCTCAATTCCCCGCCGAGCGCCAGACGGCGACCGCGCTCGGCGTCGGCGCGCTGGTCCTGCTCCTCGTGGTCAATGGGATCGCGGACACGATCGAGGCGGCGTCGTGGATCGGAGTGATCTCGCCGTTCCACTGGATGGAGCGGACGACCTCGGCGGCTCCTGGTGGCACCTTCGATCTGGGCGCGACCGTCGGGCTTGCCGTGGCCGCGCTGGCCCTGATCGGCGCGGCGATCCCCATCTTCCTGCGCCGCGACATCGGGAGCGGACTGTTCAATTGGGGCCGGCGCACCGGCGCCGCCGTACGGGTGGCGTCAGGCAACGTCTTGCTTCGCCTGCCCTTCACCGAAGGCCTGTGGGAACAGCGGGTCGGCCTGACCGTATGGGTTGTCAGCACGCTGCTGCTGGGCTCGCTGATGATATCGGTCACGAAGTCGGTCGCCGACGCGCTCTTCGCGGATCCCGCGCTCGCCGTCGTCTTCCGGGGCGCGGCCCCGGGACCCACGTATGCGGCCCTCCTTGGCTTCATCTGGTTCGGGATCGCGCTGTTGCTGCTGGCCGGCTACGCCGTCGTGCAAGTCTCACGCTGGTCGGCACAGGACCAGGACGGCCGGGTCGAGCTGCTGCTCAGCGCTCCGATCTCGCGGACGCGGGTCGTCATCGAGCGCGCCCTCGAGTTTGCGGTCGCCAGCCTGCTGATCGTGGTCGGCGGCTACATCGGGGTCGCGGCCACGGCACCCCGCTCCGGGCTCAACCTTGACGCTGGCCATCTGTTCACGGCTTCGGCGCTCCTCTGGCCGTTCGCGCTCGCCTTCGGCGGCCTGGGTGTCGCCCTCGTGAGTCGCTGGCCAAGGATCGCAGTCCCCTTCCTCGCGGCCTTTGCGGTCGTCGAGTACATCCTCGGCGACCTGGCACCGCTATTCAAGCTGCCGGACTGGGTGGCGAACCTGTCGGTGTTCCACCTCTATGGAAATCCGGTCGTCGGCTCGGTTTCGTGGACGCCGGCGCTGTCGATGACGCTCGTCTTCCTGGCGGGGTTCGCGGCGGCACTGGTCCTGATGCGGCAACGTGACGTGTCGAGCGCGTAGAGCGCTTTACGTCCGGAGGAGCAAGAGCCGGATTCCGACCAGACCGAGGGCGACCGCCAGGAGTCGGATGATCGAGCTGCCCGCGACGCGTCGCGAGATCGCGGCCCCCGCCTGCGCCCCGATGATCACACCGACCGCCAGCGCGATCGTGACACCGATAAAGCCGGCGTAGTCCCCACGAAGGACGTGGGTCACGGCGCCGAACCCGCTGGTGAACGCCTGGACGAATTGCGAGGTCGCCGACGCGATGTGCGCGGGAAATCCGAAGAAGGTCGTCAGGATCGGCACCTGGACGATGCCGCCACCGATGCCGAGCAGGCTGGACACGAATCCGATCCCGAAGCTGGCGACGATGGCCAGCGCCATGTTGAACCGGTACCGGTAGCGGTTTCCGTCCGAGTCGACGAGAGTTCGAGTGACCACCCATCGACCGTCAAGGGCGAGCGGGATGTTCCCGTGAGGCTTGAGGAGGAGGAATCCGGAAACGAGGATCAGCGCGCTGCCCATCACGGCATCGAAGGCGGCTCGGGGGATGGAACCGACGACGACAGCCCCGATCACCGCCCCCGGGATGGTCGCGGGGGCAAGCATCAGCCCGGTGCGATAGTCGATGCGTCGCAGGCGGGCGTAGCCGATCGAGCCCGAGACCACGTTGGCGAACACCGCCGCCAGCGACACGGCGGTGAGTTGCGCGGGCGACTGCCCCGGGTAGACCAGCAAGAGGATCGGGACCATGGCGAAGCCGCCACCGGCGCCGACCAGGGTTCCGTAGGCGCCGACGACGATGCCGACCGCCGCCCACGCGAGAAAGATCGGCGGACTCACGAAAGGCGCCCAACGTAGAGGTTCACCACCTCATCATCGTTGAGCAAGTCGTGCCCGGGACCTTCCAGTCGGTTCTGCCCGAGGACCAGGACATACGCCCATTGCGCGTGTCGCAGTGTCTCGCGGGTGTTCTGTTCGATGA
>Ga0193751_1002326_pt1 | contig 11564 bp, 13 predicted proteins | sample L1c2metaG_FD_143050 | JGI IMG/M metagenome (GOLD analysis project Ga0193751, IMG submission 143050) | Soil microbial communities from a riparian zone of the East river system, Colorado, United States - L1c2 | ecosystem: Environmental > Terrestrial > Soil > Riparian zone | place: USA: East River... | reverse complement strand
TCGCGTGAAGACGATGGGGACAAGAATCTGCATGACGTCGCTTGAGATCGCGGCTACGCGAAATTGCGACATGTCGGGTTCGAGATGCCATGTGCCATCGTAGTATTCCTTGAAACGAGCGGCGACCGCCTCGGGCCCTCGCGTTTCCACGCCTCGTGCAAACAAAAGCATACTGGGAGAATTCCAGAGCATGGCTTTCACATCGTCGGCGTTATGGGCGTTCTGCGCGGCTACGAATTTCGTAAAGAAGGCTCGCGCCTCGGTTTCGTTTGCGGATGCATGTCCGCCTGATGCGACTGCCACGACGAGAAAGAGGAGCGCGGCCGCTACCGAACGATAGCGACGATAGGGAGCCGACAGCGGCAGCATCGCGGAGATCATCGAATTCGTGGAATGGTTCATCACACTAACCTCTCTTGGTTTCAGCGCCGGCCTCGGCCGGCCCACTTTCTTGTCCAGATGGCGATGGCACTTCGGTCCCGGCGGTGATCCGTCTTTCGGGTCAGGCGGCGTATCGCGCCGCTGGCGTGCCGTTCATGAGACCTCCGACGAGCGCTTGGCGCGTCTTCTCGTGATCGTTCCAAAGGGCCTGGTCAGGCAGCGAGGGGAACACCCACGACTCGCCCCGATCCAGGCCCATCAGTGCGGCGTCCACCAGCTGTTGCGGCTTCATCACCGAGCCGGGCGGGAGATTGCTGACGGGTAGTCCGGCTTTGTTCCAGAAGTCGGTGTCGATCGCCGGCGGGGTGACGACCTGGACAAGGACGCCTTTGCCGGCGACCTCGCCCTGCAAAGCTTGCGAAAAACTCACGACGTAGGCTTTGGAGGCATTGTAGACGCCAAACTCGGGCCACGGATGGAAGGCCAGCACGGATGCGATATTGACGATGGCGCCGGCGCCACGCGCCAGGAAGCCAGGAAGCACGGCGTGGGTCAGCCGCGTCAGGGCGGTTATGTTGACCGCGGTCGTCTCATCCACCGCTTCGGAACTCAGCTTGGCGAACGGGCCGAAGCTTGCAGCGCCAGCATTGTTGATCAGCGCGGCGATCGCGGGATCGCTCGATATCCGCGCCTCGACGCGCGCCAGGTCTTTCGCCTCGGCGAGGTCGGCGACGAGGGTTTCCACTTTGACATTTGCTTTTTGCTTCACGGCCTTGGCGAGGGCGTCGAGCGCCTTTTGCTGGCGGCCGACAAGGAGGAGGTCGTATCCCCGCTCGGCCAATCCAGCGGCGTAAAGGGCCCCGACGCCGCCGGTCGCTCCGGTAACCACTGCCGTTCCCTTTAGACCTGACATGTGCAGCCTCCTTTGGTGGACGGAACTATTAAAGACGGTCGTAATCATTGATTTTAATTACGATCGTCACTATTATTGTCAAGCATCAAACGCCGGCGCGGGCGATCACAAGGACGAGAGCGATGCGAGTGACGAAGGAAAAGGCTGCCGAGAACCGGGAGCGGATCCTGACCGAGGCAGCGCGCCTGTTTCGGGAGCGCGGCGTATCTGCGGTGGGCATGGATGCCCTGGCTGAGGCTGCCGGGATGACGCATGGCAGTCTCTACAGCCAGTTCGACTCGAAAGAACATCTGGCGGCAGAGGCGCTGGATCGTGCGTTCGATGCCAGTGCTGCCAAATATGGTGAGGTTGAAACTCTTTCCGCGTATGTCGAACGCTATCTGTCACCGCGCCATCGGGACACTCCCGGAAGCGGTTGTGCCATTGCGACACTTGGCTGCGAGGTCCCTCGCCAGGGCAAGGCGATGCGGCAGACCTTTACGGGAGGAATTCGGCGTATGATGGAGAGATTAACGCGCTTGTTGGGCCCGAAGGCTCGCCGAGAGCGCGAGAACGAGGCTTTGGCCATCGCCGCAACACTGGTCGGCGGCATGATTCTAGCGCGCGCCGTCGACGATCGGGAGTTATCAGATCGGATACTGGCAGCGTGCCGCGCGCGATTAAACCGGACCTGAGATTCGATTCCCGCCGCTCGATGCAACCGCCAACCAACCTCGATTCATGAGCACACGCCCTGGATTGAGCATGATCCTTTCCGAAAACCGGTTTCCACTTTTCGGGATCATGCTCTAGTCACTCGAATTCCCGCACCTCGTCACTCAAATCGCTCCAGATGCGCGAACAGATGTCGCGGAACTCCGTCTGCCGCCGGTGCAAGAGGAATTACCGACTTCGCGGGACCGGCATAGACTGTCGCTCCCGTCCGTGTTCGAACGGCAATACGACAGTGCCGTTCATCGTAAGACACTGTTCCTCAGGCACTGCGGCCCAACGGCCATCGGCCTTGCGACAGTTACCGGAACCCAGTTGATAGCCGCTTTTGCAAGGTTCTCCGGTATACGGATAAAACTCGGCGCCGCGATTCACGCAGTATGCTTGAGGATCAGCGGCAGGCTGACTCTCCGTTGATGCGGCATTCGCAACGACCGGAATCGCACATACCATAAGGCAAGCAAACAAGCGCATGACAACCTCCCGCGGTTTTACAACAGATCGCGCAGTTGATCCGGCTTTGGGGCGACGGGTTTCACCGCAACGGCACGGCGCGCCGTCGCCTCGATGATCTCGAAAAAGCCGAAGGCCAATAGGCCGAGCGCGGCGATGCCGAGCAGCACGCTGCCATAAGCTTGATGCTGCACCGCGCGTAGTACGCCGGCGAGACCGACAGCCTGCCGCGAATCGCTATCGTAAGCGACGATGGCCAGACAGCAGCCGAGCATCAGGAATACGAATGCCCGTGTCATGATTCCAAACGATCCCAGCGTGACCGCCATGGTTCGCTGCGCCTCGGTGGCATCGAGCGCGTCGCGGTATGGCGCGCGAAACACCTTTAGCGTAAGGCCGATGGCAACCGACACAAATCCAACCGCGATCAAGCCGATCAGGATGCGTCCGAACGGCTGCGCCATGACCCACGCGGTCCACTCGCGTGCCGATTGATCCTCGCTCACGGGGCGCTCCTCGAAGGTGATGTGGGCGGTTGCGGCGGCGAGCGCCAGATAAAACGCGCCGCTACCGCCGAGAATGGCGCGGCGCATCAAACCAAGGCAGTCTCTGCCGTGCCGGTCGGCGTCGAACACGGATTGCAGAAATCGCCAGCCGGCGAAGCACAGCAGACCCGCGGCGAGCGCCCAAAGAAAATATCTGCCGAGCGGCCGTTGCAAAGCGAGCGCCAATGCGTCTCGTGCGCCTTGCGGACGCGCGCCGAGCCCGCTCGCGGCGAAAAGCGCGAAGCTGCCAACAAGCAAAAAGACAATGCCACGCGCGACGTAACCGAACCGCGCCATCCAGACCAGTGGGCCGCGCGTCAAATGCTTCGGCTCGATTCGCGATGGTGTCGTGTGTGCCATGACGAGATGACGCTCGCGAAAACCGACACTCTAAAGCAACGAGGGGACCATGGGTGACTACGCTGAAGTTACACCGTCATGGCCCCGAGCGGCTTTGTGACGGGGTCATTCGAACCAATAATCCAGGGTCGCGTCAGAGCCTTTGCCAAAGTGGCCTGCAAAACCCCCGTCGCCACGCAGCCCGGAAAGATCACCCGTGCCCGAACCGGGAACGACAAACCATTTCGCCGTAATCTTACCGTTCTCGACGGTTTCCTGACCTTGAAGCACGAACGTACCCTCGCGTCCGTCAAGTTTTCCACGAAACCGCTGCACGCTGACGAGGCTGGCAGATCGATTGTCCCATCGGACTTCCAAAGCCCGGACCGCGGATTCGCCCTCGATGTGTCCGGCAAACGTTTCGCTTAAACGGACTTCCAATAAAGCCGGTGTCGCGGTTTGGTCGTAGGAATTTGCTTCGGAGCTCTGAACAGTAACCTTCGCTACGGCGCGTGTGCGGGTCGGCGGCATTGTCTGAGATTGGGGCGTAACCATTTTTGCTCCTTGGCCAGTTGAGCGGTCCCCATTTTTTCCTCTATCGCATAGCGGGCTCACTGCCGGCAAGTCTGATGGTTCTAACCCGGCGCCTGAGTTGCAAGGAACCTTTCACTTTTGCCGTTGTTTTAGTCTATGCCCTCTTGCTATTTGCGCGCGGTTCGCGCCGAGCGGAAGGTTTGTCATTTCGAGTATTTTGTTATTGGAGGAAGACGATTATGCGCCACCTCGCATTACTGATCCTGCTTCTGATCGTGGCGAATGGCAGCGCCAGGGCGGGCGTCGTCGCGTCGAAAGTGCTATCGCGCAGCGACGGTATTTCGTCAATCGAGTTTATTCAAGAGAAGCGAAAGTCGGACACCATCACCGAACGGGCAAAACGGGCCTGGAAAGATCTTGTCGGCTACAAGTTTGATGTCTCCTGCCCGATTTTTTCTCACACAACCTGCACGGAAACTGGCAAGGATCGCGCAGATGCGCGTGCAAAATGTATTTCGCGGAATCCGTTGTGCTACGTTACGGACGCCAGCCGCTAGCGTGGCGCGCCAGGCTTTTGGGATAAAACACTTCGCTGCTTCACCTCGATGCGCTGCGGTTCCAACCAAACTCGATTCATGAGTATACGCTCTCGTCACTCGAATTCCCGCACCTCGTCCTTTAAATCGCTCCAGATGCGCGAATAGATGTCGCGAAACTCCGGCGCGATGGCGAGCTCGGCGGGCGGCGGCCGTGGCCGCTTGAGCTCGACCGGGATGATCGATTTCACCCGCCCCGGGCGATTGGTGAAGACGACGACGATGTCGGAGAGGAAGATCGCCTCGTGCAGATCGTGGGTGACGAACAGCACGGTGCGCTTGTTGCGCTCCCACACCGACAGGAACAGCGCCTGCAGCAGCAAGCGGGTCTGGCTGTCGAGCGCGCCGAACGGCTCGTCCATCAGCAGGATATCCGGCTCGATGGCAAAGGTGCGCGCCACGGCGACGCGCTGGCGCATGCCTTGCGACAGTTCGTGGCGGTAATGGTCCTCGAACTTGTCGAGGCCGACGCGGCGCAGCCATTCGCGGGCGACGGCGCGGCGATTGGCAACGCCGCGCACTTCGAGGCCGAACTCGACGTTCTCTGCCGCGGTGCGCCACGGCATCATGCCGTCGCGGGCGAACATGTAGCCGACGTCGTGGCGGATGCCGCTGACTTTTGCGCCGTTGACCTCGGCGAAGCCCGCGCTCGGCGCCAGGAGGCCAGAGACGACGTTGAGCAAAGTCGACTTGCCGCAACCCGACGGCCCGACGATGGTGACGATGGAGCCGTCCGGCACGTCGAGCGACACGCCGCGCACCGCCTCGACCGCGGCGCGGTCGCGCGGCCGGAATATTATGCCGATATTCGACAGGCGGATTTTTGCCGGCGCGGACATGTTCGATGTCATGCGCTGTTGACCGCGGGCTTCCAGCGCAACAGCCGCGCCTCGACCTTGCGCATGACGGCGCTGAACAGCCAAGCGACCACCGCGAGCGTCACCAGGCCGGCGAACACCGCCGCCGTGTTGAAGTTCGCCGCGCCGCTCGAGATCACGTAGCCAATACCCTGATTGGAGGCGAGGATTTCCGCCACGATGACGCCGAGCAGCGCATAGGTCAGGCCGATATTCAGCCCGGCGAAAATCCACGGCAGCGCCGAGGGCAGCGTGACCTTCCACAAAATATCGCGGCGCGACGCGCCCATCAGTTGCGCGATGGTGAGAATATCGGTGTCGACGTTCTTGGCGCCGCCCAGCGTGTTCACCAGAAGAATAAAGAACACCAGCGTGAACGCGGTGACCACCTTGGCGACGATGCCGATGCCGAACCAGAGAATAATGAGCGGCGCCAGCGCCACCCGCGGCAGGCTGTTGAGCGCGAGCACCAGCGGCGCCAGCACCTCGTCCCAGAACGGCGAGCGCGCCAGCATGAGGCCTGCGGCGATGCCGAGCGCGGAGGAAATAAAGAAGGCGATCAACGCTTCGAACACGGTGATGCTGACATTGCGGATGAGATCGCCGCTGGCAATCTCCTCCCAGAGCTCTTTGCTGACCAGCACCGGACTCGAGACCCAGAACGAATCGATCAGGCCAAAACTCACCGCGCCCTGCCAGACCGCAAGGAACGTGCCGATCACGGCGACGCGGGCCAGCAACACGCGCTGCCGCAAATTGTCGTCGGCCGCCGACGACGGCATCGCGAGTTCGGCTTGCGCGGCTTCGCTGTCGGCCATGATGCGCTTTCGGATCAGCGCGTCGGCGCGCCGGCCTCGGGCGGCATGAAACCGGTGGCGACGAGCTGTTCGTAAGGCACCGCCTTCTCGATGATCTTGGCGGCGACCAGCATGGCGCTGACATTGTCGACGCCCTGGCGTGTGGCGATCGCGCCGTAGTTCGACCGGTATTTCGTCAGATAGGCTTTGACGACCTCCGGGTCGGAGCCCTTCATGTAATTGGCGGCGACGTCCATCAGGTCGTTCATGCGTGACGGATCGTTGACGACCGCGCAGGCCTCGACGATCGCCGCGACGATGGCGCGTGCCGTGTCGGGATGATCCTTGAGGAAAGCCGAATGCACGAATATGCCGTTATAGGCGTAAGGATGGAATACGTTCGGACCGCCGCCGCCTTCGATATCGGCCATGGTCTTGGCGATCTTGAGCGACTGTACGGCTGCGGTCTGGGTCGGCTCGACCGCCATCGCGGCGTCGATCACCTTGTTCTTCAGCGAGGCCAGCATGGTGCCGGGATCGCCGACCGGCATGATGGTGACGTCCTTGTCGGGATCGAGCCCGGCCTGCTTGAGCATGAAGCGGGTCGCCGTGTCGGTCGAGGCGCCGCGGCCGCTGATGCCGATCTTCAGCCCCTTCAGGTCGATCAGGTTCTGCGGATAAGGCTTGTCGGCGTTCGGCGTCGGCACGTCGTTGTGCACGATCAGGCTGAGCGGCGGCAATTGTTGCTCGAGCACGAGCAATTTGAGGTCCTGACCCTTGGAGCTCACGGTCACGCCATGCTCGACCGCGAAAGCGCCGGACTCGGCGGAGCCACTGACAAAAATATTGGCCGGCTGGATGCCGGTGCCGTAGACCAATTCGACGTCGACGCCGTGCTTCTCGAACAGTTTTAAGTGCTTGGCGACATAGACCGGGAAGCAACAAAAGTTGCTCTGGAAGATCGACATTTTGATCTGCTCGAGCGCCATCGCCGGCGCACTGAACAGCGCCGTGGTCATGGCACAAGCAGCGGCGAGGCTTAGGGCCCGTCGCGTTAGTCCTTGCATGATGATCCTCCCGTGAAGTGGCTTACGCCACTTTCTTGAATTCCTGCTGCCAGCGTCGGACGCGGCGTTCGTCGACTTCGACGCCAAGGCCGGACCGGTCCAGTACCGTCATGTGACCGTGGTCGATACGCAACGGATCGGTGACGACATCCTCGGCAAGGCCCGGGCTGGTCACGGTCAGGCCCCAGGCCAGCGACGGCACGACCGCGGCAAGATGCAAGGCCGCGGCCGAGGCGATGCTCGACTCGCCGGTCTTGCACGAGATGTTGAGGTTCATGCCGAGCCGGTCGCACAGCCGGCTTGCGTCGAGCACCCGTTGCACGCCGCCGAGCTTGATCGCTTTGAGGCTCACGCCGTGCGCAGCCTTGGCGGTGTGATGGCGCTCGATATCGTCCTGCGAATGAATGCCCTCGTCGGCGCCGATCAGCACGCGGCTCGCCGCAGCGACTCTCGCCATGCCGGCGAGATCGTGAGCGGGGACCGGTTGCTCGAAAAAGCCTAAGCCGCAATCGGCGACCGCACGCACGTAACGGACACCCTCCTCCGCATTCCAGCCTTGATTGGCATCGGCGGAAATGAGGCAGTCCTTGCCGAGCACACGGCAAATGTCGCGCGTGCGCGCGGCGTCGGCTTCCGGCGCATCGACGCCGACTTTGATCTTGTAGATGACATAGCCGGCGTTGCGGCGCTCCTGCGCCTCGCGCAAATCGGCCGCCGCATCGTCGGAACCGATGACCGCGAGCAATGGAATCCGCTCGCGGCGCTTGCCGCCGAGCAACGCGTGCAGCGGCAGTCCCTTGGCGCGGCCGAGGAGATCGTGCAGCGCGATCTCGATCGCCGCCTTGGCGCCGCTGTTGCCGTACATCTGCGCGTCCATCGCCGCCGCCGCCCCGGCAATGTCGTCGGCCTGACGCTTGAGCAAGCCAGACGCCATATGGGTCACCGCCGCCATCATGCTGGCGACGGTTTCGCCGGTCATGGTCGGCGCCGCGGCGGCTTCGCCCCAGCCGACGGCGCCGTCGTCGGTTTCGATGCGCACGAGGATGTTGTCGGCGCGGGTGACAGTCTCGCCGGCCATCTTCACCGGTTTTTTCATCGGCAGGCTGATCGCAATAGGCTCGATGGTTTTGATCCGCACGCTGTTCCTCGATCGCAAAGTGCCGCGCGGCAATTTCCCGTGCCGGCTGGCGAAGTGTACCGGGCCGAGCCGCATGGCGACAAGCGGTGGTGTCAGGAAACCGCTGCGTCAGATGCGCGGCTTTTCGCGGCAGAACATGGTTGAGCTTGCCGGCCTTGGGCGGCTAAATTCGCCCCTGGCCACAGACCTATTGCAGTCACGTCGCAAAACCGCTTTTTGCATGTGCATAAATTGACCATGTTCGCTGCGCATGAAACTTGTGTCCACGGACCCGATTGTTTCACGTCTATGGTGTTCCAGGTCCATGGCTTCGAAGGTCCATGGCTCTTCAAAGGTTCATGGCTTCAACGGTCCATGGCTGCAATGGTCCAACTTGGGAGTTCGATAATGCGAGCAAAGCTGCTTTTTTCAGTTGCGGTATTGACGTCGCTCGCCACCGCCGTCTCCGCCCAAACCCCGGCGCCGGCCGCGCCGCAAACGCCCGCCGGTCTGTGGCAGGCGGTCGACGACGATACCAAGCAGCCGACCGGCTGGTTCTTGATCGCCAATCACGACGGCGTCTATTCCGGCATCATCGCCAGGATGTTTCTAAAACCCGGCGAGGATCCCAATGCGGTGTGCAGCGAATGCAAGGACGATCGCCAGAATCACACCTGGCTCGGGCTCGAGATCATCCGCGGCATGAAGCAGGACGCCGAGAAGCCGGAAAAATACGTCGACGGCACCATCCTCGATCCGCGCGACGGCAAGGTCTACAAGGCCAATATGACGGTGACGCCCGACGGCCAGACCTTGGTGGTGCGCGGCTATATCGGCATTTCGCTGTTGGGCAAGAACCAATATTGGACGCGCTTGCCGGACTCCGCCATGACCATGCTCGATCCGTCGGTGAACCCGAATCCCGCGGTGGCGGCACCCGCTCCCGGCAACAAGCCGGCGCCGGCGCGCAAGCCGCAAGCCGCGCCGCCCGGCGCGGCACCTGCGCCGGCTCCCAAATAGCGCCAATTCGCCGGCAGAAGATGGCGAGAGCCAGCGGCGGACAGATATGGCAAGCCGCAAAACGATTGAAAGTCACCTAGCCCGCTGATTTCGGCGGCCGGAGCCGGCGCGCCAATGCTTTGATGATCTCGAAGCACCCAAATGCCAGCAGGCCGAGCCCCGCGATGCCGAGCAGGAGTTCGCCATAGGATTGATGCTGCAGCTTGCGCAACACGCCCGTGAGACCCAGCGCTTCCTGGGAATTGGAATCGTAGGCGGCAAAACCCAGAAAGGCGCCCATCATGAGGAATACGACGGCGCGCGTCAGGATGCCGAACGACCCAAGTGCAACCGCCCAGGCACTGATCAGTAGCCGTGCGTCGCGGCGGCGGCGATAGGGTGCGCGAAACGCCGTTACGACGAGACCGATTGCGATACCAACAAGCACAATTCCGATCATTGCGATCAGTCCGCGGCCGAGCGGTTTTGCCATCAGCCAATGGGTCCAATCGCGCGCCGACTGGTCCTCGCTTATTCCCCTCGCGCCGACTGCGATACGCGCGATCGTCGCGGCAAGCGCGAGATAAAATGACCCGCTAACGGCGTACGCGCCCCGGCGCGTCAAGCCATGCAGACTGCGGCCATGCTGGTCGGCATCAAAGACGGCCTGCAATAAGCGCCAAGCGGCAAAACAAGATAAACCGACGGCGACAGTCCATAATAGGACGCCGCCGAACGGCTGGTCGAACAGGGTCTGCAGAGCATCGCTCGTGCCTTGCGGCCGCTCGCTTGAGCCGCCGGCGGCGAGGAGCGCGAAGCCACCGACGATCAGAAAAATCAGCCCGCGAGCCGCGTAGCCGATCCTCGCCATCCAGAAGATCGGCTTACTTGCTGAGGTTTTTCCCAGGAGGTGTGTTGCAGCGGGATGATCCACGACCTGACAAAGTCTGGACAGAGCGCGAGTTCCATCTATGGCGCGAGATTCCCCCTTGCCCGATGACTTTGGGCGCTTCCTAGATCGCATCGTTGCCACAAGAGAGGACCGATGTTTCTCAGATTAGATGTGTGGTCTTGTGCCGCACGAGCAAATCCGGAGCGACGCGGCCGAAAGAGACTGATCCGTTCCGTCACACTGTAGGTTTGAACAAATAAAGCCAATACCAATGGCGGCCTCCCATGCAGGGAGGCCGCTCAATGGCTCCGCTCAGTCATATTTACTTATAACTGTCTTCAGTCCCGATCGTGATCCTTCTTTATAACGACAGTCTTGTCCCGATCTCCGTCGTGGTCCTTCTTGATGATAACCGTCTTATGATCGCGATCGCGATCGCGATCACGGTCGTGGTCAGGACCAACTGTTACGCCACCAGGCCCGACCTCGACCCCTTCGGCTCCGGCAGGAAGCGCACTTCCGCAAACACCCGCGGCAACAGCGATTACCAGTGCAAACCGACTAATCATGGAACTTCTCCTTCAATGCAACCCACTCGAAAGGCAATCCCGCGCGCTTGCATTCGTTCCGGCCGTGCACTGGCTCCGTCGCTATCTAACCGAGTTTCAGCTTGTCGCCTTGAAGCGACGGCGTTGTGGTCGCGTGCTCGCAACTTGCTCGACCATTTTTCGATGGCGTACGGTTCTTATTAGCTTACGACTTTGTCAGTTCGGAACCTGAGCAAAATAGCTCACACCCGACCGATAGCCGATATGGGTGAACCGCCTGAACGATCGTGTTTGCAGCTCGCATTCCCGCGGTTCTTCGTGGTGTAGACCACCGACAGAACATTCAGCACGTGCGATGGCAATGGCTGGCTTTCACGAGGTCCGCCATGTTCGAAGCGAAGCAACTGCAAAGGCGCGCTCTGGAATGCCTGCGCCTGCAGGCCGACTGCATGCAACTGGCGGGAGTTGCTCATAACCTCAATGTGCAGCCGCATTTCGTTTCCATGGCGCAATTCTGGGGCACCTTGGCGGCTTTGGGGCCGAGTTCGGATGCCGGCTCGAAACTTTCCAAAGCTGAGATGCAGACATGACAACGAGATCATCCCGCGTTGTTTTGATCGTCGAACATGATGAGCTTTTGAAGTCGCTCACCGCCGATATCATGGAGAGCGCCGGCTTCGAGGCGCTTCAAGCAGGCGATGCCGACGAAGCTCTAGCCATTTTGGAATCCCGGTCGGATATTGCCTTGATGCTCACGAGCGTCACGATGCCGGGCAGCATGGATGGATTGGGCCTCGCGCGTACGGTGTGCAAGC
>Ga0193751_1002324_pt1 | contig 11571 bp, 16 predicted proteins | sample L1c2metaG_FD_143050 | JGI IMG/M metagenome (GOLD analysis project Ga0193751, IMG submission 143050) | Soil microbial communities from a riparian zone of the East river system, Colorado, United States - L1c2 | ecosystem: Environmental > Terrestrial > Soil > Riparian zone | place: USA: East River... | reverse complement strand
TCCGTAACGCGCCAGCAGAACGAGAGCCGCCAGTGGCCCGGCAATCGCACCCGCGGAGTCCATCGACTGAATCAGCCCGTAGGCCGATCCCAGTCGTTCCTGGCCTACCGATTCGGCGACCATCACATCACGCGGCGCCCCACGCACTCCCTTGGCCAGCCGGTCGCTGAACCGAATCAGCAGAATGTGCCACCACGCCGTGACCAGCGCGAGCAGCGGCTTCACCGCGTTGGCGACGAAATATCCCGCCACCACGAGCGGCTTACGGCGTTCGAGGCGGTCCGTGAGATATCCGGAGAGGAGTTTTGCGAACGAGGCAACGCTCTCGGCGATACCTTCTATCAGGCCCAGTTGCGCCGGCCCCGCCCCCAGCGAAACCAGAAATGCCGGCAGAACCCAATACGCCATTTCCGTGGCGGTGTCGTTCAAAAAAGAGGTGATGCCGAAGGCGTAGACGTTACGAGCGGGGGAGGGCTGAGACTCAGGGGAGAGCGCGAGCATGGAGAAGTTTTACCACGGAGACACGGTGACCCGGGGAAAGACAAGCAGCAGACAAGCCAAGATCAGGGCAGCAACCAGCGCCCGCCTCAGACATCGCAGTGGTGAAAATGAGAACCGAGAACTGCCTCTCAGTACATTGCGTCGTACTTCGTGACAACCCACTCGCCGCTTTTATTTTCCGTGGTGATGGCGAAGAGTTCCTGATCGGTTCCCGGCCGCCCGGCATTGCTCTGGCGCTGGCCGCGATAGTGGAGGATGATCAACGGCGGTGCCTCTTGCCACTCAACCAGTTGCCATGACAACAGAGGGTGCTGCGCCTCAGACTTGCAGATGTAATGGGCGTATCTCTTGTGGTAGTCGTGCTCCCACTTGGCTAACACATCGTCGCAATGCCCGTCGCGCAGCTCGCGCAGAAATTTGTTGGCCGCTTGCTCGGTGGAACGGTCGCGCAACGGATTCATCCTGATGCTGACTGGCAAGCCGGTCAGCGGATCGTGATCTTCCGAGCGTGCCAGCACAGGCCCTTGATTGCTCAGCCACCACAGGTAACCGACAAACACCAGCACCAGCAGAACTCCGCCGCCGAGGGCGATGCCGATCTGTGCGCGGGTGAAGCCCATTCCATAGAGTCTATGGGGATGGCGAAAGCCAGGGAAGATTACCAGTGGGAAGCGCGGGGGACATGTACGACTGGGGAGACTTCTGGCGACATCCTAAGTTTACTGAATCACTTGCGGCACAATGCCGCTTTCTTCTTGCATCAGCTTACTCGGGACAACCCTCGCTACCGGTCGAATCACAGTGCTCGTCACCATGCAAACCGCCATGCCATAGGGGAGATCACCCACCGATCCGATTCGGACCACCTCCCCAACAAAACTGCTAGCGTGAACGAATCCTTCGGCCCGGAGCGCCGGCATCTTCGAAAGGGCTGCAAATTGATACGGCCATGGCCATCGGCGGAAGCGAGCGGTCCAGTTCCAGCCGAGGAGCGAGTGGGGTTCAGACCCTGTTCCGAATGCCAAACAGCAAAACCTCCCCAGGTCACGGCCAAGACCATCTGCGCCAGCCGAAGGATTTGGTTCCTTGGGGCCATGGTCGGGGCAGGTCGACATTCGACACCGGGTCGAGAGCAATACTCAGCAATAACAAAAGCACGGCGCCAGCCGTGCCTGGTAAAACCCAGAGAAGCAACTACTCTTTTTTGTCTTCGTCTTTAACCGGTTCGACGCCGCCATCGTGTGCGGCCTGCGCCTCGGCCTCTTCCATGGCCTTCTTGGTCTCTTCCGCTTTCTTGGCGCGGGCTGCGGAGCGCTTCTCCTTCTTTTCGTCGAGAACTTTCTCGCTGCCCAGCAGTTCGAGAAAAGCCTTGTCGGCGCCGTCGCCTTTATTCCAGTGGGTGCGGATAATGCGCGTGTACCCGCCTTCCCGATCGCCGAACCGAGGCCCGACCGTGTCGAACAACTTCACCACGGCCTCATCGGTCATCAGATACGCCGTGGCCAGGCGCCGGGCGGCGAGGTCGCCGCGTTTGCCCAGCGTGATCATCTTCTCGACGATGGGCCGAGCGGCCTTGGCCTTCGGAACCGTCGTCTCGATGCGCTCCTCCACGATCACCGAGGTGACCAGGTTGCGCAACAGCGAGCGCCGGTGCGCCGTGTTCCGTCCGAGTTTGTAGCCTGCTACTTTGTGACGCATAGGAAACCTCGGTGACTGGTGGTTAGCGGCTAGTCGTCGCGGCTCTTGCGAGCCACTGAACCACTCGCCACTCACCACTGATTCTTACAAGCTGGTCGTCTTCCTACAGCTGGTCGTCCGGTCCGTAAGCGGAAGCCGGCAAGACCTGATTCGACGTCGGCCCGGGCACGGCATTGCCGTGCTCGTCGATCTTCATGCCCAGGCTCAGACCCATCGAGGACAGGATCTCTTTGATCTCGTTTAGCGACTTGCGGCCGAAATTCTTGGTCTTGAGCATTTCGGATTCGGTCTTCTGCACGAGTTCTCCGATCGTCTGGATATTCGCGTTCTTCAGACAGTTATAGCTGCGCACCGAAAGCTCGAGCTCTTCCACGGAACGGTTGAGGTTCTCGTTGTGGATCTCGGGCTTGCGATCGTCCGACGACGACGTGCCAGTTTCGATTTCTTCCTCGAAGTTGATGAAGATATTCATGTGGTCTTTCAACAGCTTCGCCGCCAGGCCCAGCGAATCAGCCGGGGTGATGGAGCCGTTCGTCCACACTTCGAGAGTCAGTTTGTCATAGTCGGTGATCTGGCCGAGACGCGCGGCTTCCACGGTGTAATTGCACTTGCGCACCGGCGAGTGAACGGAGTCGATCGGAATGAACCCGATGCCCAGATCCTCGTCGAAGTTCTTGTCGGCGGAAGTGTACCCGCGCCCGCGCTTGAGGCGCATTTCCATGTCGAGCTTGCCGCCCTCGCTGACGGTCGCGATGTAGACGTCTTTGTCGAGCACCTCCACGTCGCCGTCGGCTTCGATCATGCCGCTGGTGACGACTCCTGGCTGATCGGTGCGCAGATAGATCGCCTTGGGCGCGTCGCCCGCCAGCTTGAACGGAATCTGTTTCAGGTTGAGGATGATGTCGGTCGCGTCCTCGACCACGCCGGGGATGGACTGGAACTCGTGCAGCACGCCTTCCATCTTCACCGCCGTGACGGCCGCGCCTTCAATCGAGCTCAGCAGCACGCGGCGCAAAGCGTTGCCCACGGTCGTGCCGAAGCCGCGCTCAAACGGCTGCGCCCAAAACATACCGTACTTGTCGGTGAGGCTGGAGGTATCGGTTGCGAGACGTTTCGGTTTCTGAAAACCCTTCCAAAGCATGTGTTTCTCCTTCGGCCGTTTGGCTCAGAGCTGACTCCCTGAATCGGTCCGGACTCAGGTCGAGTGTCAGCAGAGGCTGATCTGGCTCGAAAATGGACCGAACAAAATGCTCACTTGCTATACAACTCAACAATCAGCTGCTCATTCACCGGCAGCTGAATATCTTCGCGTTTCGGCAGCGAAAGCACCCGCGCCTTGTAATTGTCGCGATCAACTTCCAGCCAGCTCGGCATGGTTCCATGGCTGGCAAATTCCTTCGCGAGCTCCAGCACGGTAAGCTTCTTGCTATTCTCGCGGATCGCGATCTCTTCCCCCGCGCTCACTTCATACGAAGGAATGTTGACCTTGCGGTTATCCACGGCAACGTGGCCGTGACGCACCAACTGGCGCGCCTGCCGCCGCGACTGGGCGAAGCCCAACCGGTAGACCACGTTGTCGAGACGTCGCTCAAGCTGCTGCAAAAGCCTTTCGCCGGTGACCCCTTGGGAGCGCGCGGCCTTCTCGAAGTAGTTGCGGAACTGGCCTTCCTGCGTGAAGTAGATGCGCTTGGCTTTCTGCTTCTCACGCAGTTGCAGGCCGTAGCCTACAATCTTGGCCTTCCGGTCCTTCCCGTGTTGTCCGGGAGCGAAGTTGCGCTTCTCGATGGGACACTTATCGCTGAAGCACTTGGCGCCTTTGAGGAACAGCTTCATGCCCTCGCGGCGGCATAGACGGCAGACTGCATCGGTATAACGTGCCAAGTTTCTCCTTTAGATGACCGGTTTACGGGTTTGGCTTCACCCTTCGTCCCGGACAAAATCAGTGGCTGGTGAGCGGTGGCCAACGGCTGGTGACGAATCGCCAGCCACTCGCCGTTAACCCCTGGTTCTTATTCTTACACCCTGCGGCGTTTCGGCGGACGGCATCCGTTGTGCGGAATCGGCGTCACGTCGCGAATGGAGCGTACTTCGATTCCCGATGCCGCCAGCGCACGCACCGCCGACTCGCGACCGGAACCCGGACCGCTGACGCGCACGTCCACGCTGCGCACCCCGTGATCGCGCGCCATGTTCGCGGCATTCGACGCGGCCTGTTGGGCGGCGAAAGGCGTACCTTTGCGCGAGCCACGGAAGCCGAGCGATCCCGAACTCTTCCACGACAGAACATTGCCATTCATGTCGGAAATGGTCACGATCGTGTTATTGAAGGACGCCTGCACATACGCCAGCCCATGCGGCACGTGCTTGCGCTCCTTCTTCTTGAAGGTTTTCTTCTTGCCCTTTTTATCCGGTGCGGCGGCCGTGCCGCCCGCTGCTGCTGGTTTTGCCATAGTTAGCCTTTAGCTCCTACTTTCGCCATTCGCTTGAAGGTGCCGCATGAAAGGCAACGGCCAAGACCGAACAGCCAAGAGCTGGTTGTTACGTTTTCGACGTCGCCTTCTTCTTCTGTGCGACCGTTCCCTTGCGCGGACCCTTGCGAGTACGGGCATTGGTGTGTGTGCGCTGGCCGCGGACCGGCAGGTTGCGGCGGTGGCGGAACCCGCGATAGGAGCCGATTTCGATGAGACGCTTGATGTTCATCGAAACCTCCTTGCGCAGATCGCCTTCCACCATTCCCTCACCCTCAATGACCGTACGGATGCGGTTGACCTCTTCTTCGCTCAGGTCCTGCACCTTCTTCATCGGCTCAACTTTGGCTTCGTCGCAGATGCGGCTGGCGCGCGGATGACCGATGCCGTAGATATATGTCAGCGCAATGTTGATGTGCTTTTGGCGCGGAAGATCGACGCCTGCAATACGTGCCATTGTTGTTGACCTCTCGTGGCGCTCAGCGCTTCGCTGTTTGCCCGGGCTGCCCCAACCCGGTCGCGCTCTTCGCGACCGGGCGGGGATTTGGAATCTTATCCCTGGCGCTGTTTATGTTTCGCGTTGACGCAAATCACCCGCACCACACCCTTGCGGTGGATGACCTTGCACTTGTCACAAATCTTCTTCACGGATGCTCGTACTTTCATACAGTTCTCGGTTCCCCGTTCTATGTTCGCAACCAGGGGCTTCGCCCGGACGGGACAGCCGGAGCGGCTGTCCCTGCGCGATCATTTGTAGCGATACACAATCCGTCCGCGATTCAGATCGTACGGCGAAAGCTCCACCGCGACTTTGTCCCCGGGCAGAATGCGAATAAAATTCTTGCGCATCTTCCCCGAAACGTGCGCCAGCACCTGGTGTTTGTTTTCCAGTTCCACGCGGAACATGGCATTGGGCAGCGGCTCCAGCACCACCGCCATCACTTCAATCGCGTCTTCTTTGCTCATCGACTCCTTAGAAGCGGTTAGCTCTTGGCTCCTGGTTTTTCGCTAAAAGCCAAGAGCCAAAGCTAAGAGCCATTCTCACTGCGTCAAAATCACCGGACCGTCCCGCGTCACCGCCACGCAGTGCTCAAAGTGCGCGCTACAACTGCCGTCCGCGGTCACCGCCGTCCATTTATCGCCCAGCACTCGCGTCTCAGGCTTGCCATAGTTCACCATCGGCTCGATCGCGATGACCATACCTTCTCGCAACTTCGCGCCATGACCGCGCGCCCCGAAGTTCGGCACTTGCGGCTCCTCGTGCAGCCGGGTCCCGATCCCGTGTCCCACGAACTCGCGCACCACGCTGAATCCCGCGGCTTCCACGTGCTCCTGCACCGCCGCGCCCACATCGCCGATCGAGTTGCCAATCCGCGCCTGCGCAATCCCGCGGTACAACGACGCTTCGGTCACTTCCAGCAGCTTCTGCAACTCCGGCTTCAGCGCCTGGCCCACCGGGACGGTGATCGCCGCATCGCCGTAGTAACCATCAAGCACCACGCCGCAGTCAATCGAAACGATGTCGCCTTCCTGCAGCACCCGTTTTTCCGACGGGATTCCGTGCACAATTTCTTCATTCACTGACGTGCATAAAACACAGGGATAATCGTAGTATCCCTTGAACGCCGGCTTGGCTCCCAGTTCCCCGATCTTCTTCTCGGCGGCACGCTCCAAATCCATGGTCGTGACGCCCGGCGCCACCAGCGTTCTGACGTGATCAAGAACCTGCCGTACGATGCGGCCGCTGTGCCGCATCCGCTCTATTTCCGCCGATGATTTACACACAATCGCCATTCTCAAGCGTGATGATCTTCCAATATCCGGTAAATCTGGGCCGTGACATCGTCCGCCGGCAGATCTCCATTCACCGAGATCAATCTGGCTGTGCGCCGGTAGTAGTCCGCTACCGGACGCGTTTGCTCCTGATAAGCCGCGAGTCTGGGCTGAATTACTTCCAACCTGTCGTCATTGCGGGTCACCAGCTTCGTCCCGTTCACGTCGCAGACTTCATCCACGCGGGGCGGCTGGAAGTGGACGTTATAAATCCGTCCACAGGTGGGACAAGAACGGCGTCCAGTAATCCGGAGCAACAATTGATTATAGTCCACGTCCAGGCAGACCACAATTGGCCAAGCCCGAGTAGGACGCGAGTTGTCAAAGAGCTCATGGTCGAGCAGCGCATCGAGCCACCCGGCCTGGGCCGCAGTTCGGGGAAACCCGTCCAGAACATAGCCGCGCTGGCTGTCTGGCAGCATCAGCCGTTCGCGGACCATGTTACAAACCAAGTCGTCGGAAACCAGTTCTCCCCGCGCCATCACCGCCTTGGCAGCCAGCCCGAGTTCGGTGCCGCGGCCCACGTTCTCCCGCAGCAGGTCCCCCGTCGACACATGGGGAATTCCGTAGTGCTCCATGATGCGCCTGGCCTGAGTGCCTTTTCCGGCACCCGGCGGTCCGAGCAGCACCACCGGACCCACGTCACGCAAGGTTTCCTGCACCATCGGCTTGACCAAAGCCTCCCAAGCTCAGTCTCCACGGCGCCCCGCCGAGGTGCAGCCAACCCAAATCCGTGGCCAGCTAGGTCTCTACGAAAAGCTGCTTACCAGGTGCGCCGCCCGCGAATGCGTCCGCTGCGCGGCGTAAATCCGTCATAGTGCCGCATGATCAATTGCGCCTCGATCTGCGTGACCGTATCCATCGCCACCCCGACAACGATCAGCAGCGAAGTGCCCCCAAAATAAAAGGTCACGCCCAGACCATTCGTCACCCAGTTCGGCAGGATTTCGAAGAATCTCCCGACGGGTCCGTAAAGATGGTTGAGGTGAATACCGGTAATCATCCACTCCGGGATGAACGAAATAATAATCAGATACAGGGCGCCCACCAGCGTGATTCGCGTGAGCACCTCATTGATGAAGTCCGCGGTGCGTTTCCCCGGACGAATGCCGGGAATGAATCCGCCGTACTTCCGCATATTGTCGGCGACTTCGCTAGGATTGAAAACGATGGAAACGTAAAAGTACGCGAAGAAAATGATGCCCACCGCATAGAGCACGGTGTAGAGCGGCTCCCCCCATCCCAGCCAGCGGAACAGATCCCCGAAATAGCGGTTGTTGCGCATGCCATAGCCGATGGTCTGCGGCAGGGTCAGAATCGAAGACGCGAAGATCACCGGCATCACGCCGCCGGCGTTGACCCGCAGCGGCAGGTGCGTCGACTGTCCGCCCATCACCTTGCGTCCCACCACGCGCTTGGCGTATTGCACCGGAATGCGGCGTTCGCTGCGCTCGACATAGACGATAAATCCCACCACCGCGACCATGAAGACGATCAGGAACACCATTAAGGGGAAGGTCGCCGCGCCCCAGGCGGCGTTCTTGGCCTTCTCGATCAAGTCCACCACACCGCGCGGCAAGCCCACCACAATGCCCGCGAAGATCAACAGCGACATTCCGTTACCGACGCCCCGTTCCGTAATCTGCTCGCCCAGCCACATGATGAACGCGCTCCCCGTGGTGAGAGTCAGCATCGTCATGATTCTGAACTTCCAGCCGGGATCGAGCGCGAAACCGCCCTTTTCCAGGCCGACGGCAATGCCAAACGATTGCACCGAACTCAGTATGACCGTGATGTAACGCGTCCACTGTGTGATTTTCTTGCGCCCGAGTTCCCCTTCCTTCTGCAGCTTGGCCAGCGGCTCATAGACCACGGTCAGCAACTGCAGAATGATCGACGCCGTGATGTACGGCATGATCCCCAGGGCAAAAATCGTCATCCGGCGCAACTGGCCGCCGGAGAAAAGATCGACAAATCCCAGCAACGACCCGCTGGTACTGCCCTGCGTGAAGAAGCTTTCCAGCTTGGCAGTATCGATTCCGGGGGTCGGAAGGTGTCCGCCCAACCGGTACACGAACAGCATCGCCAGAGTAAACAGGATGCGTTTGCGCAGGTCCGGAATCCGGAAGATGTTAGCCAGTTTGTCGAACATTACTGCAGCACCTCAATCTTGCCGCCCGCCTTGGTGATCTTTTCCCCGGCCGACTTCGAAAATTTGTGAGCGTGCACCGTAATCGCGACCTTCAGATCGCCGTCGCCCAGAATTTTTACCGGATGCTTGGTCTTGATGACTCCGGCCTTGCGCAGCACCTCGGGAGTGATGGGGTCTCCATGAAATTCAGCGCCCATCTCGACCAGCCGTTCCAGACTCACGATGTTAAATTCCTTGCGGAAAATGTTGGTGAATCCGCGCTTCGGCATGCGGCGATGCAGCGGCATCTGGCCGCCTTCAAACCCGCGAATCATGCGCGAACCGGTGCGCGAACGCTGCCCTTTGTGTCCACGGGTCGAAGTCTTGCCCATGCCGGACCCCATACCCCGCCCCACGCGCTTGCGCTTTTCTGTCGCTTTCTTCGGTGCTCGAATGTTCGATAGATTCATGACTCTCTTTTTCCTTCAGGCCGGTGGTATTCGTCCCAAGACCTAACCCCTCCGACCTAACCGCTATTCCACAAACTCCACCAGATGGGGGACCTTGGCCACCATGCCGCGGATGGCGTTGGTGTCCGGGCGCTCAATCACCTGATTCAGCCGGGTAAACCCCAGCCCCTTGATCACGCGCTTCTGTTTCACCGGGGCACAAATCGCGGAGCGCACCCACTTCAGGTGAATCTTTCCGCTGCCCGAATTCGTTTTCTTCGCCGTCATTTCTTACCCCTCACCGGCAGTGACCCGGCTGCTCGATCGCTTTGTAAAAGGGCACGCCTGGAATCGTGCCGTCCCGAACCCTAAAATGGCCGGGGCTTTAACCCCGGAGGGCCTCTACAGTTCCTGCGCCGTCTTGCCGCGCATGGTGGCGACGCCTTCTCGGGTCTTCAACTGCTTGAGAGCGTCGAAGGTCGCCTTGATCACATTGTGCGGATTCGTGGTGCCGATCGATTTCGTCAGCACATTCTGCACCCCCGCCGATCACGCCCGTGCCCTCCGGAGCCGGCTTCAGCAGCACCTTGCCCGAACCGTACCGTCCCAGCACCAAGTGAGCAATGCTGGTCTGGGTCAGGTTTACCTTGATCAGATTCTTCTTGGCCGACTCGATTCCCTTGCGAATGGCCTGGGGAACTTCCTTGGCCTTGCCGGAACCGTAACCCACCACTCCGGCCGAAGGATCGCCCACCACGACCAGCGCGGCGAAGGAAAGATTCTTGCCGCCCTTGACCACTTTGGTCACACGGTTGATGGCAACCACCTGATCCTTCAGCTGGAACGACCCTGCATCAAGCTTCTTAATCACTGTTGGCATTGTTAAACCTAGCCTTTGGCTGTTAGCTCTTGGCTCTTGGCCTTCGCCCTAGTCAAACGACGAGAGCGAAAAGCCAAAAGCTGGTTAAAACTTCAATCCCGCTTCGCGCGCCGCGTCGGCCAAAGCCTTCACGCGCCCGTGATAAATGTAGCCGCCCCGGTCAAACACGACCTTGGTCACGCCCTTCGCCTTGGCGCGCTCGGCGATGATCTTGCCCACGACTTTCGCCGAGGCTACGTTGCCACCGGTCGGCCGGTCTGCCTTCTTGCCTTCGGCCGTGCTGGCGGAAACCAGCGTCCTGCCGTGCTGATCGTCGATGACCTGCACGTAAATGTGGTTCAGCGAACGGTACACGTTGAGCCGCGGACGCTCCGCGCTCCCCTGCATCTTCTTGCGAATGCGGTCGTGTACATGACCGCGCTTCTCATTCTTGGTGACTCTTGTAAGCATGATCCAATCCCTCAAGCCCATCCCAGGGTCAGCCAATCCTCAACTCGCACCGGCTGACAGCGGAAAGCTATTTCGCTCCGGTCTTGCCCACTTTCTTCTTCAGTCGCTCGCCTGCATAGCGTACGCCCTTGTTCTTGTAGGGATCGGGTGGACGCAGGGACCGCATCTCCGCCGCCACCTGTCCCACCTTCTGCCGATCGATTCCGGTGAGCGCGATCTTGGTCTGCTTGGGATCCACCGTCGCATCCACTCCCGTCGGCAACGGATACTCGATCGGATGCGAGTAGCCCAGGTTGAACACCACCATGGTCTTGCCCTTCATTTCGGCGCGGTAGCCGATGCCCACGATTTCCAGTTCGCGGGTCCACCCCTTGGTCACGCCCTCGACCGCGTTGTTGACCAAAGCGCGCGCCAGCCCGTGCAACGCCGCCTGCGAATCATTCTCGCGTACCGCAACGATGATTCCGTCCTTCTGCTGAACCGTAATGCCGGTCGGCAGCTCGGTATCCAGTTTCCCCTTGGGCCCCTGGACCGCCACAGTGTTGCCTTCAACTTTGACCGTCACCCCTTGGGGGATCGGGATCGGCTTTTTTCCGATTCGTGACATAAGTCTTATGCTCTTGGCCTTTAGTTCTTGGCGCGAATCTTTCGCTCTTGCGGCCCGTTCCTCATGGCCGCTGCTTCCAGTTTTTGCCCGATGCCTGCTCCAGCTAATAGCCAAAGGCCAGCAGTCCAGAGCGGTTTATCAGTAGATCTGGCACAGCAACTCGCCGCCCACGCCTTCTTTGCGGGCCTGGCGACCGGTCATCACGCCGCGCGGGGTGGTGAGGATATTGATCCCCATGCCGCCCAGCACGCGCGGAATTTCGCTGCGGCGCACGTAGACACGGCAGCCGGGGCGCGATACGCGCTCCACCTTCGAGATCGCCGCTTCGTTGTTGGCGCCGTATTTCAGATAAATCCGGATGACCTTATGGCCTTCTTCTTCGGTCGGCTTGAAATTGGAGATGTAGCCCTCTTCCTTGAGGATGCGGGCAATCTCCAGCTTCAACCGCGAAGCCGGAATATCCACCTTCTGGTGCCGGGCCTGAAGTGCATTGCGCACTCGCGTCAGCATGTCTGCGACCGGATCGGTCAACCTCATCGTTTTGCTTCTCCTCT
>Ga0193751_1002323_pt1 | contig 11580 bp, 10 predicted proteins | sample L1c2metaG_FD_143050 | JGI IMG/M metagenome (GOLD analysis project Ga0193751, IMG submission 143050) | Soil microbial communities from a riparian zone of the East river system, Colorado, United States - L1c2 | ecosystem: Environmental > Terrestrial > Soil > Riparian zone | place: USA: East River... | reverse complement strand
CGCACCGAGAACAGGTAGTCGTCCTTGGACACTGGCACGCTGGCGCGGGTGACGTTGCCGACGAACTGTGCGCCTTGCCAGAACGGGGCCGTGGTCTCGCGCCATACGATTTCATAGCCTGCGAGATCGGACTCGGGATTGGCGCGCCAGGACAGCGTCGTCTTGTTTTCGAGTTGCAGCGTCTCGATCCGCACACCTGCCGGCGGCGAGGGCGCGCGGGCCAGCGAAGCAAGCGCTGCGGCGTTTACGCGTGCGACGCCGGCCAGATACTCGAAGTCGACAAACTGCGGCAGGTCGCCAAACTGGATGCCGTCGACCATGCGCACGTCCTGATGCTGATGACGGAAATCCTCGTGCGCTTCGGTGAAGCGCACGGCGGTATACCCTTGCGCGAGGAACGGAATGTGATCGCCGCCGCGCAGGTAGCGGTCGCGCCGGTAGATCACCTTGACGGTCATTTCCGACACGTAGCGCTGCGCGGCATCGCGGATCGTGCGCGCCAGCTCGCGCGCCGACGAATCGTTCTCGCCGCTGCTCGAGAGGCGGCTTTGCCACTCCTCGGTCACTTCCTTGCCTGCCGGAACGCCCTCGGCGAACAGCCGCAGGGTGCTCGCATCGCGATCTCCGTTCTCGTCGTGTGCGTTGCCGACGATGTCGTTGGTGATCATCGCCTCGACGTTGATGCCTTTCTCGCGCGCTACCCTGGACCAATGTGCGGCGCCGAGCAGCCCCTGCTCCTCGCCGGCGACCGTCATGAAGACCAGTGTGGCGGGAAAGCGGCTCTTGGCAAAGGTGCAGGCCAGCTCGATCACGACAGCCGTGCCCGAGGCATCGTCGTTCGCACCGGGCGCGTCGCATTCAGAATTCATCACGTTGCCGCACATCGAGTCGTAATGGCCGGACACGACCAGCGTGCGGGCCTTCGCTTGCGGATCGGCGCCCTCGAGCGTGGCGACCACGTTGGTGAGCGATGCCGCCTTCGGGATGCGGGGCGTGGCCTCCTGAACGAATTCGTCGAACTCGACTTTGAGCCGCGCGCCGGATTCGGCGGCGCAGCCCTCAAGCGTGCCCCGGATCCAGCGCCGCGCGGCGCCGATCCCGCGCTTCGGATCGTCGGCGGCCGATAACGAGTGCCGCGTACCGAAGCCCGCCAATGTGCGGACGTAGGTCTCGAGGCGTGCCGGCGAGACTTCGCGCACGAGCTTGGCGATTTCAGGATCCGCAGCTTCCGGTGCATCCGCGGCGTTGGCCGAAGCAGTGACTAGCGCGATTGCCGACGCAGCGGCGAGAGGCAACAGGCGGTGGAGCAGGCGCTGCGCTTGGTTCCGATCCACTTTTTCTCCGATCACTTGTCCGGTCATTCCAGGAGCCGATGTCGTCTTGCATCCTTTCGCCAACGCGGGCGGCGAGCGGAAGCCACGACGGGTGCTGGGCCCGATGGTGGCATCCTTTCTACCGCATGCCGAGCTTCGCATTTGCAATGACGTTGGGAGCGTCACGCGGCGATGAACGCCAGTACTGTTTCGGTGCCTGCACCTGTGCGCCGAGAATGGCCGCCGCGTGCCATGGCCAGCGCGGATCCCAGAGCATCGCCCGCGCCATTGCCACCAGATCGGCATCGCCTGACGCAACGATCGCTTCGGCCTGCTTCGGGTCCGTGATCAGTCCCACCGCCATCGTGGGCATCGACGTGGCGCGGCGGATCGCCCGCGCGAGCGGCACCTGATAGCCGGGCCCGAGCGGTATCTTCTGCGCGGGGGAAATACCGCCACTCGAGGTATCGATCCAGTCGCAGCCGGCGGCTTTGAGGCGCCGCACGAGCGCGATTGAATCCTCGATCGTCCAGCCGCCGTCGACCCAGTCGGTCGCCGAGATGCGCACGCCCATAGGCTTGTCCTGCGGCCACACGTCGCGCACTGCAGCGAAAACTTCCAGCGGAAAGCGGACCCGATGGTCGAACGAGCCGCCATATGCGTCGTCGCGCCGGTTCGACAGCGGCGACAGGAACTCGTGCAACAGGTAGCCATGGGCGCAATGCAGTTCGATCGCGTCGATGCCGATGCGCGATACACGCCGTGCCGCGTCGGCGAACTCGCGCGTGATCTGGGCGATGTCCGCCATGTCGAGCGCAGCCGGCGGCGGCTCGTGCGCGAGCTGCGGGATCGCCGAGGGCGCCACGGGCGTCCATCCACCCTGCGCGACGGGAATGAGTTGTCCGCCTTCCCACGGGACCTGCGACGAACCCTTCCGGCCCGCGTGCGCCAGCTGCATGGCCACCGGCATCGGTGGCGCGTCCGCGCGCGCGATCGCCAGACGTTCGCCGATCGCTCTTTCGCACGCGTCGTCGTAAAGGCCGAGACAGCCGTAGGTGATGCGGCCGATCGCCGACACCGCGGTGGCCTCGATCGTGAACATGCCCGCGCTCGATTGCAGGAGCTGACCCCAGTGCACGATGTGCCAGTCGGTGGCGCAGCCGTCCACGGCCGAGTACTGGCACATCGGCGATACGACGATGCGGTTGGCGAGGTTGAGTTTGCGCAGCTTGAAATGCGAGAACAGCGTTCTGGACACAGTCATGACGGGGATCGTTGGCGATGATCGCCGACATTGCGGCTGTCAAGCGCCGAATGTCGTAGCGACCGCTGGGGGAAGGCCTTCCTTGGCCTTCTTGAACTGCCTGGTCTCCCTACCTCGAAAAACCGTAAAGAGACGCCGGATTCTCGACCAGAATGCGCTGGCGCGTGACTTCGTCTGGTGCCCACTCGCTCAGCAAATCAAAGAGCACGGCGTCGTTCGCTTTTTCATCTTCTTTTTGGGTGGGGTGCGGCCAATCGCTCGCCCACACCATCCTTTCCGGCGCTGCTTTGACGTACGCCTGCGCGACCTTGCTCGTATCCGAATAGCTTGGCGGGCCAACTTTCGTATCCTGGTACGCGCCCGAGAGCTTGACCCAGGTCCGGCCCTTGTCGATCAACTTGCGAATGACTCCGAACGCGGGATGATCGGTGCCTGCCGGCTGCGGAATGCGGCCCATGTGATCGAATACGATCGGTGAAGGAAGCCTGATGAGCAAATCTTCGATCTTGACGATCTGATCGCCCAGCATGTGGATCTGGACGTGCCAGCCGAGCGCATTGACCCGCGCGGAGAGCGGTTCGATCATCTCGACGGTGGTGGCGCCTGCTTGCACGAGGTTGAATCGGATCCCACGCACCCCGAGGTCTGCAAGCCGCTTCAGTTCCGCGTCGGTGACGCCGGCGTTGACCACCGCCACACCGTGTGCCGTTGCGCCCAATTTGGCCATGGCGTCGAGTGTGACCCGATTGTCCGTGCCGTAGGTCGAAGGCGTGACCACGACGTTGCGTGTCGTGCCGATGCGTTTCTGGAGCCTCCGATAGTCATCCACCACCGCATCCGCCGGCCGCAGCGTCGCACCCGGATCGGCTGGGAAGCGGGCGTCGTAGATGTGCATGTGACAGTCGCAGGCGTTCGCGGGCGCTTTCAGCTTCGGCAGGTTTGTTCCAGAGGACCAGGGTACCTGCTCCTGAGCGTGGCTATCGGGAATCCGGCTGCCGCCCGCTGCCGCGAGCGCCATCAACCCGGCCTTTTTCAGGAATGTACGGCGTTTGCAGGTGGTGTCGCCCATGGAATGTGCCTTTCTCGCCAACCGACGTCATGCATCGAGAGTGGAAGGTCCTTTGCGATCAATTGAATGGGGCCGCACTCGACGTTCCGGAAGAGCTTCGCCGCCTCGGACAACAGTGTCAAGAGCAGGGTTATTCGAAACAGGGAACCGGTACACCCCGGGCGCTGTTAGAATATGGGTCGTCTTTTTCAAGGGTGAGCCGTGGTCGAAATCCTGCAGTGCTTGAAGAAATACGGTCAGCGACTCGATTTGGAGATTGCCAAAGAGACCGGGATGCCGCTTGCAACGGTGCGTCAGCGACTTACCGGCCTGGCAGCTACAGGGGCCATCATTACGTGCAATTTGACGCGCTTCGACGGCGACAAGAGGATCGATGCCTTGCAGTGCCGCCTGTCAGGTTATGTCCCGCCTCCAGCGCCCGGTCGAAAGGCAAAGCGGGCGACGTAGACCGCTAAGACGCGCGGCATGCCGCGCGTCTTACTCGAAGAGCGCGGCTTATTGGCCTCTGCGAGGATTGCCATCCTTGGTACAGCCTGGCCGCCGGTGCTAATCGGGAAATGGCACGCCCGAAATCCGCACGCACTCCGCGATGAGCCGATCCTGGATCTTCTCGTCTCGAGCGGCCGGGGCCGGAGCGCGTCGCTTCTGATGATAGAAGTATTGTCCGGTGACCATCGCCTCGGGATCATCGCTCGTCGCGAGCCACACCTGCGTCTTAGGACCTGCGTCGAGATCGTCCGGCGCTTCCGGACCCCCCATCTTGGTCGCCACCCACCCGGGCTCGAGCGCATTGGAAAGTACATCCGGCCACTTCCGCGCCACCGCGAACGCCAGGATCACGTCGTGCAGCTTGGAATCCGCGTACGCGCTTGAGCCGCTCCACGGTCGGGCGCTCCATGTGAGGTCTTCGAGGCTCGGGTCGCCGCTGCGATGCAGTCCGGAGCTCAAGTACACCAATCGTTTCGGTTTGCGGATGAGCGCCGTGAGGATGTAGGGCGCCAGCGTGTTGATCGCGAATACATGAGGCAGTCCATCGACGGTCGCGATCCGGCGTTGCTCGCGATAGCCGACACCGGCGTTGTGAATCACGGCATCGAACGTTCCAAGAGCGTTGACCTGATTGGCGATCTGCCGGCATTCCTCGATGCTGGAGAGATCGCCGTACACCGCGCTTTCCGCTCCGCGAACCGCGGCGAGCGCGCCCGAGGCCCGCGCCCCGCTGCGCGCATGTAGAACGACGCGGTGGCCATCGCCGACCATGAGTCTGGCGGCCATCTGTCCGAGGCCATCTGCCGCGCCGGTAACGAAGACACGCGCCATTCCTCGCAAACCCTAATCGAAACTCACGACCTCCACCCAGTTCGCGCCCTTTCCCGTCGGGTACTTGTTGAGGAACTTGAGCGCGCCGCTTCCCTGGTCGATGGAGTAAACCGAAATCGTGTCCGATTTTTCCCCCGTCGCGACCAGGAATTTCCCTTTGGGATCGATGGCGAATCCGCGCGGCTGGCGCTCGGTCGGCGTGCTCGAAAGATACGTGAGCTTGCCGCTCGCGCCGTCGACGCTGAGTGTGCTCAAACTGTTGGTCGTGCGCTCCGAGATGTAGACGAACTTGCCGTTCGGCGTCATGTGGATGTCCGCGGCCCAGATGTCGTTGTCGGTGTTGCGCGGCGGTGGCCCACCGGGCGCGCCGACGGCGCCGCGCGGCGCGCCGGGTCCGAGCTTGGTGTCCGGCGGCAAGCCGGAGGCCGAGCTCACCTCGGTGAGTAGCCCTGTCTTGGCGTCCAGCGAGAAGGTCGTGACCGTTCCCTGCAATTCGCTCAGCGCGTACAGGAACTTGTTGTCGCTGGATGTGATGAAATGCCGGGGACCGGTCGTCGCCTTCATCAGATAGACAGCGGGGGTGTTCGAGCTGAGCTTGCCGGAGTTCGCATCGAAGCTGAACTGGAAGATCGCATCGCTCCCCAGCGTGGGGACATAGACGAACTTGTTGCTCTCATCGACCCGGATCGAGTGCGCGTTGCGGCCGACGGGAATCACCTGCAGGGGCTCGGCTGCAACGCGCCCGTCGCTGCCGACTGCGTTGACGCTGATGACATGCCCGCCATAGGACGCACCCAGCAGGTAGCGCCCGGTCTTGTCGAGCGAGATATAGGGGAAGCTTTCCGCCAATGGCGACGTCGCCAGCAGCGTCAATGCGCCGGTGCCCTTGTCGATGGAATACGCATGCACGGAATACGGCTTGGATCGCGACGCCGCGTACAGAAAGCGGCGATCGGGGCTCACGACCATGGGCATGACGATGCTCGCGGCCTTGGCGCGCGCGCCCGCCTGCAATTCGCCCGAGTCCAGCATCCGATAGACGCCGATGTCACCATCTTCGGCGTTCGAGACGTAGACGAATGTTGCCGCGTGCGACGACGTCGCGCCGACAATCGATGCCGTTGCTGCAACGACGATTCCTCTGGTCAATGTTGCGAAAGATTTCATGATCTCCTCCCTAGTTGTCCTGTTCCCAATCCCGCAGCCGGATCGCGACAAGCCCACGACACCCGTTTCCCGCAACAGTTTATCCGTATTGGTCTTTGTTTGCGGGGACCGCCGTGACACAGCTTCGATCACGATCAGGCCGCCACCTTCTCGCCGCGGGCGCTTCCGATCGCTATACTAAAGTCTGGTCGGTTGGCTACGACTTCACTCATAGAGGGACAGACCCTCGCCATTGCATGTGGAATCGGAGTCTGTCGCCGATCCCGGCTCGCCAAGGAGGAAAAAAATGAACTATCGTCGATTCGCGGCGCTTTGCATCGGCATCGTGTTGCCATTGATTCTGAGCGGCGCCGCCTCGGCCGCGTCAGGAAAGTCCGAAATCAAAGGAGCGGCGATCTTCGATCACCCATGCGGCAAAGTCGCCGTCAAGCAAATGGGGCTGGCCCACGCCGGCAAGATGGATGAGGCCAACAAGCTCACCACCAAAGAAATGCAGGAGCAGTGGAAAGCCATGCCTGCGAAAGATCGGACAATGATGTCGGGCATGATGAAGGAAATGTCTCAGACAGAGGCGCAATTCTCAGCGGATATCAAGTCCAACGGTGTTCTCGTCATCGACGGTCAATCGGCCACCTTGAAGGTCGAGAAGAAGGCTAAGGACAAGAACGGCAGCAGCACGTCGACGATGACGCAGAACTTCAAGATCGAGGGCGATCAATGCTTGGTGAGCCGATAGATCACGCAGAGGGAGGATTGCGACGTGATCGATGAGAGATCCTCGTTTTCATGGATACGAATTCATCCGAATGTGATTTCTCTTAAGACGCCATCGCGAGGCGCGGCTCTGCGCCGAGGAATCACTTGTCGAAGCGTTGCTTGTCCGGCAGCGAGCCAAGCTCGACGCGATTGAATTTAGGTCCAGGAGACCTCACCTAGCGACAATGCGCAGTGTCGCGCAGTGTGGATAGGGTATTTGCGAGTATCGCCCCGATGACCCATGATCTTTCCGCGATCGTCAGCCAGTACGGGCTCGCGGTCGTGTTCGGCAACGTGCTCGTCGAACAGCTCGGCGTTCCGGTGCCGGCCATCCCGACGCTGGTCGTGGCCGGCGCGATGGCGATCAACGGCAAGCTTTCCCTCGCCGCGGTCGTCGCGGCGGCGCTGATCGCGTGCGTCCTTGCCGACGGCGCTTGGTACGTGGCCGGGCGGTACTTCGGCAGCCGCGTCATGAAGGCTTTGTGCCGGATTTCGCTGACGCCGGACTCGTGCGTCAGTCAGACGCAGTCGAGTTTCGAGCGCTGGGGCGTCAACGCGTTGGTCATCGCGAAATTCGTTCCCGGTCTGGGGCTGATCGCGCCGCCGCTCGCGGGTGCGACCGGCATCGGCTGGCCGCGCTTTCTGCTTTTCAACACGTTTGGTTCCGCCTTGTGGGTAGGCGCAGGCGTGGGCGGCGGAATGCTGCTCGGTCCGCAGATCGAGCAGCTGCTCGCCTATGCAGCGCAATTCGGCGCCGCCGCCTTCATCGTGCTCGGCGCGCTCCTGGCAGCGTATATCGCCTTCAAGTGGTGGGAACGCCGCAGCTTCTACGCAATGCTGCGCATGGCGCGCATCGGCGTCGACGAGCTGTATGGCCTCATCGATGCGGGCGACGCGCCGCTGGTTGTCGATGTGCGCACGCCGACGGCGCGTGCGATGCAGCCGCGGCGCATCCCCGGCGCAGTGCACGTTACGCTTCAGGACTTCGACAAGCACGTGAGGGATTTGCCGCGCGATCGAGAAATCATTCTCTATTGCACATGCCCGAACGAAGCGTCCGCCGCGCAGATCGCCAAGATGCTGCTCGACAGCGGCTTCAAGCGCGTACGGCCGTTGCTCGGCGGGCTCGACGCGTGGATCGCCGCGGGACATCCGGTCGAGCCGCTGGCGGTCGAGTTGGAGCGGATGGTGACCGAGGTGCTTGCCGAAAGCGGCGAACAAAGATAAGTGCGGGAAGAAGCGCGCGCAATCGATGTGCGCGCGGCGAATAACTTATCCGAGGGATGCTTCTCCGGGCTGAATGCCGACCCCGACTCCTGGAACCGGATTTTCGATAGCCAGAGTTGTTTCAGAGGACGTCATGACGGATCTCAATCCGCAGGCCAAGCAGATGGCCGATGAGTCGATGGTGCGCAATCTCGCCGCGCAGGCGCGCGCTATTTGGCCGCAGGAAGCACCGCTCATCCGTCGCTATGCGCTGCCTGCGGAGCCCCTAATACTCGATGCCGGCTGCGGCACCGGCGAAGGAGCATCGCGGCTCGCCGAGCTTTTCCCGCAAGCGCGCGTGCTCGGAGTCGACATCATCGACGGGCACCTGGAGCTGGCGCGATCGCGCTATGCGAGTCTGGCGTCGCGGCTCACGTTCGATCACCAGAGCGTGTACGCGCTTGCCGCCGCCGACCAAAGCTTCGACCTCACCGTGTGCCGCCACGTCATCCATTCCATCCCATACCCGGACCGGGTGGTCGCCGAGCTCGTGCGGGTGACTCGGGGCGGAGGCTACCTTCATGTCATTGCCGAAGACTACGGCATGCTGCACTTCCAGCGTGGTGCACTCGATCCCCAGGATTTCTGGCACGTGGCTCCGGCGAGCTTCGGCGCCGCAACAGGAACCGATCTGTTCATCGGTCGCAACATATTCGGAATCCTTGCGGCGATGAAGCTCGAGGAGATCAGGTTGGACTATGTCGTCGTCGACACGCTGCGCGTACCGAGAGAGACATTCGCGTCGATCCTCGAAGCCTGGCGCGACGGATATGTCGAACCCATCGGCGAGCTGACGCCGATCACGCGCGAGTCGGCGCTGGCGTACTTCGATCAGATGATCGCCAGCATTCGCAACCCGCATGAGTACGCGGTATGGATGGTTCCGGTCGCGAGCGCGCGCGTGCCTTCCGGTGCCGGTTGAGCACGTATCCCAGCCAGGCCAAGCCCGCCGCGTAGTCGCGTGTCCCACGTGCAGTGTGTGGAAGGCGGTACCGACAAGTAGTAATGCATGACGTGCCAAGTACGTGCGCCCCACCGCCGCGCGATCGTCTCCAAATGCGAAACTCCCAGCCGCGTTTTCCCCTCCAACGGACATGCGCCCCAATCCCACCCCGGAACGTCACCATGCCAAGCGCCACACGGGTCCTGGCCGGGCAGCAATTCTCGCCGGAGTGCTCTCGTTCGGATTGCTCTCAGGCACTCAGGCATTGGCGCGCGAGTGGCATTTCGAAGTGAGCGTCGACCGCCTGCCGATCGGCACGCACGACCTCGTCCTGAACGAGAACGGAGACGCGAGATCGGTAAAAAGCGACATGCGCTTCGGCATGCTCGGAATGAATGCGTACCAGCAGCACGAAGAAGAGATCTGGCAGGGAAATTGTCTTGCTCGCCTCGAATCGCGGACCGAGGAAAAGGGCAATGTGACTACCGTCGCAGGACGCCTGGAGGCGGGCGCCTTCGTGATCGAAGGCTCTCGTGGACAAGAGAAGCTATCGGCGTGCGTGATGAGCTTTGCATACTGGAATCCGCGCGTGCTGAAACAGACGCATCTCGTCAACGTGCAGACCGGCGCGTGGACGCCGGTCAAAGTGCAGGACTTGGGCAAGGAGCCCTATACGCTGCGCGGAGGCTCGATCGAGGCCAGCCACTTTCGTCTCGATACCGAGAGAAATCGTATCGAGGTCTGGTACTCGCAAGCGGGCGAATGGATCGGCTTGCGCTCCACTACGCGCGACGGACATGTGCTCTCGTATCAACTGAAATAACGACCGCAGACAAGCGGCTATCGGTCAGGCACGGGAGTTGCAACACTTACTGAAACCGCGCCGCAAACACGCTGTACGTTACGAATCGACAAGGTCGGAATGTTTCACAGAGTGTGTTACGGCGCGTAGCTAGCAGGAAACAGGGCGACCGAAAGGAACCCGCAAATGAAGGTGTCTTGTGCAATGGCCGAGATCAGTGACGCACTGCGTCTGGAAACAGCCAGAATCGCCGGCGCGGGTGACACTTGCGGGGCCGACTTCGACACCGATCCCGTATTCGGCGAATCGCATCTGAATGACTCGTTAGAGGGAGAGCTCGGCCGGGCCATCGAGGCCAAGATGCACGACAACCTCGTCCTCGGCGAAACGCTGGTGAGCTTCGGACTGCTCCAACGGCACGAAATGACGGAAGTTCAGAGCGCACAAGCCAGAAGCGACGACGTCGTCGGATCGTTGATGGTCGCAAGCGCGATTCGAAGCCGGCTGGGCGACATCCTGCTTCAGGCAAAACGCATCACGTCGTCCCAGCTGGAGCTCGCGCTGGAAATGCAGCGCCAGCGCGGCGGGTTCCTCGGCGAGGTCCTGGTCGGCATGGGCGTGCTCGATCGAGGGACGCTCGACTTGGCGCTCGCGCTGCAGGCCGGCCGCACGCCTGCTAGTTAACGCCCGCCGGAGATACCGGCGGCAGAATCTTCGTCGCTATTGAGGCGATAGATTCAGCGCCTTGGCGAGCTTGCCCAGCGCCTCGTACTCCTTGTCGATGTATTGACGCAGCGCCGCTCCCTTGCGGATGAGGAGTTGCTCGCCCGCGTCGTCCAGGAACTTGCGGGTGGCGGGCGCGCTCGCGGCCTTTTCGAATCCGGCTTCCAGCTCGGCGATCTTCGCTGGTGGCGTGCCCTTGGGCGCGAGTACTGCGCGCCACAGTATCGTCTCCTCGTCCGGAATGCCCAGGTCGCGCAAACCGGATGCCGAGGGCAGCGACGCGATGTTGTCTGCGGAGCTCAACAGAACGCACTTTGCCCTCCCGGCTTGCGCATGCTGCAGTATCGGCGGCACCGAGCCCACGTAGATGTCGATGTGCTTGCCGAGGAATGCTGTCAACGTCTCACCCGCACCCTTGAACGGTATGTCGCGCGCCTTGACCTTCATCGCGCGAAAGATGCGCTCGGCGGCGAGCTGGCCCGGGCCGCCGGCGCCATCGTTACCGTAGGTGTACTTCTCAGGGTTCTTGCGCAGCTCTTCGATGAAGCTCTTGCCCTCGGTCGCGGGAAAATCGGGATGCACGCAGAACACGTACGGTGCGCTGGTAAGCTGGATCACGGGAATGTAGTCGTTGGGCGTGTACTGCACCTTCATCGTATGCGGCGACACCGTCACGGGGCCGAGCCAGACGGCGGCGAGCGTCTGTCCGTCGGGCGGCGAATGCACCATCTGCGCGACGCCGATCGTTCCGCCGGCGCCGGGAACGTTGATGACGACGATGGGATCCTTGATGAACAGGTTCGCCTCCTTGGCGAGCACGCGGAAGAACCCGTCCGTGCCGCCGCCCGGTGCGGTGGGGATGATGAGCTTGATCGGGTCCGCAACGGTGACCGACGGGACTGCCAGCGCCAGCGTGGCGACGAAGATGCGAATGAATTTCATGGCGACGTTTCCTCC
>Ga0193751_1002322_pt1 | contig 11584 bp, 22 predicted proteins | sample L1c2metaG_FD_143050 | JGI IMG/M metagenome (GOLD analysis project Ga0193751, IMG submission 143050) | Soil microbial communities from a riparian zone of the East river system, Colorado, United States - L1c2 | ecosystem: Environmental > Terrestrial > Soil > Riparian zone | place: USA: East River... | reverse complement strand
AGTTACCGAAGCTCTCGATCACGCGCCAAACGAAAATCGGATCGCGTTCTGGCTGGCATCCGCCCAGGAGGTCGACCGGGTTGCCGAGATCGCGCGTCGCGCGGATCTCAGTGGACCAAAGCCGATGCCGTACGGGCCGGGCTACTACGCAGCATTCTTCGCTGACCCATCCGGCAATCGCCTGGAGGTCTACGTTCGCCCCGAGTAGGTGTCGGGCGCAGCCGACGCCAAGTCGGCCGGTACTCGCGAAAAACCCTTGACGGTCTGCGACGCAGAGCGAGCGGGCTGCTAGGAGTCCTCGTCGTGTTGCGCTGCGCCCTCGACCGGCAGTATCCAGCTCTCTCGCCGCTTCACCCAGACCTCCTGTTCGGGCATCAACTCGAAGGGCGCGTCATCCAAACTTCCGATCCGAATCTCGATGTGCGTGTCGGGGTGGGTGGTGTCAAGGAGCCGAGACCCACAGCGGGGACAAAAGCCGCGACCGTCATAGCTTGCGATCTCGCCGCGCATCTCAAACGCCTCCACGGGCCACCACGCATACACGGTGAACGCACTGCCGGACTCCTTTCTGCAGTTCGCGCAGTGGCAACGAATGACATGCAGGGGGTCACCACGAACGCTGTAGCGGACTGCCCCGCAGAGACATCCGCCGGTGCGTACTCCTGCCTCCACGCGCGCAGATGCTACGCCAACACTGCGGTGCGCGACTGTCCTCTCGCCTGAGATCGTCTCTATCTGACGTCTCACACTTACCGAGACGACCTGACGTACCTTCCCGTTACACGCGCGCGAGAGGATAGCGGACCGAATTTGCGCATCTCACACGATGCCTTCGGTCAGCGGACATATCCGGAAACGAGATGGAAACATACTGCCCGCGCACCCGCCGACTCAAGCGACGGCCGGCGCGTCCGGCCGGCGGTCGAGGCTGGAAATCTCGTGGAAACGACCGGGTGCAACCGGACGAAAGACTCGCGCCTCCCGAGGCAACGGAGACAAGCGAAGAACCCGCATGGCTGCGGCGGTCTGGCTGTTAGCCGAAGCTACCTACAACGCCTCGTCTCACCTGTCACGCCGGAGGTCGCGGGTTCGAGTCCCGTCGCTCCCGCTCCTATCCAAGCCGTTCGGCGGCTCGCGTACCAGCTTCGAGGACGTGAGCCGCAAGCGCTTCGCAAGCGGTCGGCGCTTGGCCGGTCCCGCCGAGGCGTTCTGTTCAAGTGAGATCACGCTCGCGCACGCCTATGTCTCCTCGCCCAGGCTAGTTGGTGGTCTGCAGCAGCTACTCGGGCTGGAAAAGTGCGAGCGTGTTTCCGTCGGGGTCCTTGAACCAAGCCGACTTGCCGATGCCAGGCGTTGTGGCAACGTGATCGACGGTCTTGAGCGTAGGAAAGTCGTAGTCCTCAAACACAGCGCCGCGGCTCTCTAGCTCACGAACATCGCCCTCGACGTCGTCGGTCCAGAACCGCACCTGCGTGTGATCGGCCTTGTTTGGTGCCGGTCGTCCGTAGACAAGAAGCGTGGTCCCGTCACCGGACTCGAATAGAAGGTGGTTTGGGATCGTGTCCGCCGAGAGCGTCAACCCCACCACCTGCTCATAGAACGTCTGGCTCTGCCCGAGATCGCCCGAGCAGAGGACTGCTGAAATCCTGCGCGCCTTCATGGCAAGCTCCCGTTCGTCGATTCGGCGACCCAGCGCCGATCATCTCAAACACACAACGGCCGCTAGCAGTCCCCTCGCCCGAGGTTGAATGGGTGTCATTGTCTGAAGTCAATCCGCAGCAAGCGAAGGAGCACCGGGATGCCAGCAGTCGAGACGAGCACACCCGCGAACACGCCTGAGCCGATCGGTCCGTATAACCACATCGCCAAAGTCGGAAGCTTCATCACCATCGGCGCCACGGCTGGCGTCGACCCGGCGACTGGGAAGCTGTCGGGGCCGGACATCGAATCGCAGACCCGCCAGATTCTCGACAGCTTCAAGGTGATGTTGGAGTCGGTCGGCTCGGACCTGGCTCATGTCGTCCACGTCACGGTCTTTCTCAGGCAGATGAGCGACTTCGACGCGATGAATGCGGCCTACGTGGAGAAGATGGGTGACCACCGCCCCGCCCGGACCGTGATCGGCGTACGGGAGCTACCCAAACCTGGCGTACTGCTTACGATCAACCTCACCGCCGTCACGTCAGAGTAGACCGCTCGAACGACACTCCACGCTAAGGGAATGCGACGTCGGGTGACATTCCCGGACGCTGGCGCAGTCCGGAGCACTCTGGCCTAACTCCGAAGGCGGTTTCGGCTTAGAACTCGTCCGCGAAGTCCCAGGTGCGGATGTGTCCTGGTTCGAGCCGGATGAGGGTCAAGTCGCTCGACGCCGCCGCGTAGGCTTCGCCAGCCTCCTTGCCGAGGTAGCGGGTGGCCATCTCGCGGATGATCTCAGGGGTGTCGATCTTGGAGAGGATGGCTGTTGTGCGGATCTCGACGCCGCGAAAGGGCGGCTCCTGGTCGTAGACGAGCAGCGACGCGCGCGCGTCATTGTCGAGATGGCGCACCTTGATGTCGGCTGGGAAGCTGGTCACGTCGAAGCCGCCGTCGCGCCATGTGTGCCAGACGGGGGAGAGGAGGACCCCGCCGTCGCGACGGTATGTCGCGAGCACGGCAACGATTGGGAGCGCCAAAAACCCAGCCATGTCGGCGAGCGGGATGTCGCGTCGCACCGGTCGATCCTACGCGCTCGGGGAACATTCCCGCACGCTGGCGCATGCGGCGGTAGCGTCACTCGCGCAACGGCTGCTTGTTCGCCTTAGGATCGGGCTGTCCCGTTACCTAAGGAAAGGGAGTCGTCTTGGCAGTCGGTATCCGGATCAAGCTTCCAGGCGTGACAAAGGAACAGTTCGACGCTGCACACGCCCACATCAACCCGGATCGCTCCTCGTGGCCGGGGATGCTGTTTCACGCATCCGGGCCGATCGATGGCGGCTGGGGTGTGATCGACTTCTGGGAGTCGCGGGCAGACTTCGATGCTCACCTCGAATCGAACATCCAGCCGGGAATCGCCGCGTCAGGGGTGCAGATGCAGGGGCCACCGGACATCAAGGAGTTCCCCGTCCACGAGATCATCCACCCCTAGCGAGCAGCACAGTTACGCGGGCGGGGCCTCCGACAACGAGACCCCGCCCTACCGCACGTAGGCACCGGCACCCAGGGGCCCCCGCGCGTCCGGAAGCCGCGCCCGGCATCCGCCTGGCGGACATTGCCGCCCGCAGAGATGGCGGCCCACCTCCTCGCCGTGCCCACGATCACGGATACGTGGTGGACCGACGCCTTCATCATGCGGATGCTGACACCGCCGGGATGCGTTGCCAATGTTCCCCCAAGGACCATGTTCCTGTCCGCGCACGAACATGATCGCGACCGTTGTGAGGAAGGCAGATCATCATGTCATCCGCCTGAATCACGCGCTGGGTCGTCCGCTGCTCATGACACACCAACCGTGTACACCCAGGCTGGCACCGTCACACGAGGGCGTTGCGCCCGAAGCACTATGGACTGACGCCACTGACCCAACTGGGCATCGATACCCATCCACGTCTGACCCGACTGCTGCGCGAGCGTACTAACAGGCGGTTAGCCCGTTATCGCCACCGCCGCTGATCAGAACGCAGATGTTCGCGAGTTGTACATAGAAGCTTCGGGCAACGAAGACTCCAGATTGATAGGCCGGGGTTCCGATCGCGTCATAGTTTGAAGCTCCGAGCTTCTTGAAGAGTGTCGCGGACGTTTGCTGACTGCACGCCGGATTCAGGTTGTAATTGTGGTTGCTCATGTCAGAAACAGCAGCGTTCGTCTGAGCCCGAAAAGCCAGAACCGGCTGACGCGCCGCCGCGACAGCATGTAGATAGGTGACGAACCGCTGTTGAGCTGACGGCGCACGAGCAGCAGTGCTTGCACTCGCCGGGACAGCAGTCATTAGGGCGACGACGGTAATCGCAATCAGCGTTCTCATCTCGACACCAGAACGGCGAACGGCTAGACCGTCCCCGCCTGATAGTCCGGTTCAGCGCAGTGAACGCCTAGCTGCGCTTGTAGACGTTGTGCACCTCGAAGATTTCCGGCTCGGCGGAGGCCTCGATCCCGACGTCGGACAGCACTGGCATGAGCCGCTCCCCGAAGGCCTGAAGCTGCTCCACGGAGTCCCAGATTTCGCTGACCTTGAGGTTGCCCTCTGAACCGAAACAGACGTGGTAATCGCAACCATCTACGGGCCACAAGCCTTCACCCTCCAGCCGACGGATTGCCTCGTCGTACTTCTCCTTCGTCAGGGTTGTGGGGCTGAATCGAACGACGATGCTCATCGCGATCCTCCATGGTCGGGGTCGAGCAGACCCTAACCGGGTCGTCCCCGCCCCGCACGCTGACCCACAAGACCGTTGCGCGCTTGTGGAGGTCGCTCAGGAAGTCGCGCGTGCGCGCCGCCGACTTACCATCGATGTGGTGACGAAAGGTGACGAGCACAGGCTGCTACGTCGCGGTGACCATCTCAGTAGTTTCCGCACGCCCTGCTCCGGCTCGTTGACCCTTCTGTGCGAGGCTGAGATAGTCGCGTCTCAGCTGATTCGGTTGGTGCAAACCGCCGCCGAGGCAGCCACACCTCAGTTGTCACCACCACCAACGAAGGGAGCTTGCATGCCAAAGGTTGTTCTCACACACGCCGTCGAGGACGTCGGGCGTTGGCTGGAAGGCAAGGCGGAGCGCGCCGCAGCCATCGGCGCAGTGGGCAGCAATGTGACCGACTACGTCGCACTCGATGGAAGCAACAAGATCGCCGTCACCACCGACGTCGACGACATGGACGCCGCGCAGGCGATGATTACCTCGCCGCCTCCTGATGTAGCCGCCGCGATGCAGAAGCACGGAGTCGTCCCGCCGATCACGGCCTACGTCGAAGCGCCCTAGCCCAACCCCACCCACACTCAACTGCGTTCAGAGCTGGACGACCGACGGGTTCGTGCATCGAGCACACGACCGATGCACGCGCCAGCGTCTGGTTGCTGAACTTCGTCCGCAGGCGGCGTCGCTCCTCTTGGCGCTAAGCGGCGTGGAAGAGTCAACTCCTCAAGCAATTGCTCGGCTATGCCGAAAAGAGCGGGCATGGTGGACAAGCGTGCGCGGCCTCTTGCGGAGGTGCCGGAAGTTGCGGAGTGGTCGCAGCGGCAACGGGTGACTACGACGTGCGCGTTTTGCGGCGAGAGCGTCGACGCGCTCGTCCCGGAAGCGGTCGCCTGGTTCGCGGAGCACCGAAGGACGAAGCACCCGGACGTGCCCGAGCCGGAGCGCCACAGACGAGATCGCTCGAAGACGCACTTCGTCGGCCGCCCGGTATCGCCGCGGAGATAGCCCTCAGGCGCAGCTCCGGGGCGTGAGGTCGAGATCTTTCCTTCTCAGCGCGAGGATCTCGCCGATCCTCAGCCCACTTCGCCATGCCAGCGCGATCGTCGCTCGGTTGCGAAGACCTGCGGCGAAGGTGCAAGCGCACTTGTGCTAGCGGTCACGCGCCAGGCGGGATGCGGCGGAGAGATGCGCTATCGATACGAACCACCGTGTTGTGACGCCGTGGTAGTGCTTCGGTGAGAGCAACCATCAGCGCCTCGAAGGCAGGAGTGTCACCCTGCGCCCAGCCAACGACCACGAGGCAGGCGGTAATCGGCTGGAGCGGCGGGTATTCGAGCGGAATGTCGTCGAGCACATTGCTGATCGACGCGCGGATGTCCTCAGCGAGCGCGTGCGCGCTCGCGCCATCCACCGACGGCAGCCAGACGACGAACTCGTCTCCACCCCATCGGTAGGCGGCACTTCCCACAGGGGTCGCCGCCACAATCATGGTCGCGACACGGCGAATCCACGCGTGGAGGGCGGCAACGCGTACGAGCGCGTGCTGGAGCTACTTCGCAACGCGCCAGGCCGCACGCCACTATCGAAACGTGGAGGAAACCTTCGGGATTAGGCGAAGCGCTCTCGCGTGGACGAGGGAGGAGGAGACGGCTGGTCGATCGGTGACCTGCGCCGGGAGCGCCCGCCCGCGCTGCGCGTTGAGCGGCTTCTGACCGGATCAGAAGCTGCGGCGAGGTCTGATGGCGAGGTCGAGGCCCGACTTGATCGGATGGAGCAACGACTCGACCGCGTCGAGCAGCGCTTGCGCTCAGCAGCTGGACACGCCCACCGCGAGCCCGTAGCCGGACACATCTTGTTCCTACCGAGCAGTCGCGGATACGTGATCGTCGAGGTTGATGCCGCGGGCCCACCTGTTGGCGCCGAGTTGATCGTTGACGGGTCGAGATTCGTAGTCCAGAGCGCGCGCAGGTCGCCGTTTCCTTCCGATCCAAGGCCCTGCTTCGTGCTTGCGGCTCTACCTTCGGAGCCACGTACCGAAGCAACCGCCGAGTGCGGGGACGGCGCGCAGTGCCGGACCGACGGGTTCTAGGTGGCTCGGATGCCGCCGGCAAAACATAACGAAGTGCGACCTCTGAGCAGAATCAGGTTGGTCCCGACACGGGTGCCGGGACCAACCAACAAGACCGCTCGATTTACGGATTCTCCGGGTTGGTTCCGCCCGCGCAGGCTCCATGACCCGGAGAGCCGGGGGGCGCGACACCGGTTCTGACGTCCTGTCCTGGCGACTGCACGATGAAGTTCAGCGGTCCCTGACCCGGGATCACGTCGTTCAGTCCCGAGTAAGAGCAGATCGAGTTCGAGTGCGAGGGCGCGGCGGTGCGTATCGCGTCCACTTGCTGCTGGCTTCTCGGTGTGAGCGAGCTATCAGGCGGCCCTTTCACCTCACCAGCTGAAGCGACACCAGCACTCAGCCCCGCAACGATGGCTGCGCAGATCGCAGCCGCAAACTCCTTGCGCATTCGGAACCTCCTTACCCGCCCGCGGCAACTGCCGCGTGATGAAGAACCGGGACCCTAACAACCGAACGGAGATCCTGTCGTCGACCGCATGCTCACGAAGTTGCGTTCAATCGCATGAACACAAGGACTGAGTTCGCCGAAGCCGAAACTGAGACTCTCATAGGCGACCCCGACCCCATCTCCCCGGGCAAGCCGAATAGCATCACTCCGACGAAGCTCCCGAAAGGGAGCTTCGTTGCTTCAACTCCTAGCAGCGGCTTCTAGCTCGGCGTCGTCGCTAAAACGCGCGTTACGCGTTCAGCGAACTGAACCCACGCCTGACGTGGTTCACGAATCAGTCGCACAGGGCAGGCGTGAGGCATGGGTAAGCAGAGCTGCGGCGAGAAGCGGCTGAATCTGACCGCAGCGCAGACCAACAAACGGATCGAAGAACTCAGACGAGTCTTCGACGAGGGCTTTCTCTCTCAAGATGTGTTCGAGACCATGAAGCGCAAGATCGAGGACCGCTCGAAGCGGACGCGCCCCACCCGCACACGCTAAGCCGCGAGTGACTCCAATCAGCGCGGATCGGTTTCAGCGGCAACCGTGGCGGCGTCCCCGAGCGCCTCAACGAAGACGTAACGGTTTCCGCGCTGCACGACCCTCTGTGTTGATCTGTCTTCGTGACCGTCAACAACGATGAACGTGGCCTCGTCCTCTCGTGCCTGCTCGTACTCCAGGTAGGGAAGCTCGATCCGGGCAGCACACTCGACGTCGGCGCACTCGCACACAATGTCCAGGCGATCTTCCTCCAAGCGCTCGCCAAGCTCAGTGATCCGCTCGTTCACCTCCCGGAAAAGAGCTTCGTTTCGGCCCAGCCGCTCAAGATGATTCCTGTTCATTTCGCCACGGCCTCCCGGGAGCGGTCGGGTGGAGTTGAGGCGAGCCTGGTGAGCGGCACGATCCGGGCGCTGCGTTCGTCTTGGTAGCGGATGGCCGCCGCCTGGGCGGACACGCAGTAGATGAACGTCGCCTGCCGGCTATTCGACCACACCGGCTGTCCGAAATGGAATCGGGGCGGACCGTCGGCACGGAGTCCGTAGGGGTCTGACGCGGCGGAATGTTCCCGCATGTCTAACCTGACGCCGCGTCGACGAAGAACTTGCGCTCCGCTGTTGCGCGATCCCGTGTGTCTGTAACGTGATCTGGTGCGAGGGCCGGAGCCGTGGGCGCTCAGAGGTAGACGCATGCCTACAATTCCGGCGGACCCCCGAGGGTTGTTATCTGCGCAAACAGTTCGCAGTTGAACGGCCCGCAGCGGCGCGATTCCCGTTCACGGATGTGAACGCCTCCGGGCGTAGAATCGCGGTACATGAGTGCGACACTTACAGGGGTTTTTGTGTTGCTCCAGTGGTCGCATGTCGACCGGAGCAGACTCGGCGAGCGCACTCAGATCCCGCTGCCGCAGGAGGGCGTCGGCCTAGGGTACGAGTTCGAGCATGAAGGCCAACGGTGGCGCATCGTCGCAGTCGGGAACGCGAGGGACATGGGATTCGGCCGCGCACCATCGGAACGCTCCGCATACGTGTGCGCCCCGCTGGGCCACCTCCGTGCCCGCTAGTCCGCGAACGAGGCTAGTAGACTCGCCAACCGTGCCGGAGTTCGTTTGGGATGTACTTGTGCCGGGCGAGGACTTCCCGCACCGTCTGTCGACCGACTACCTCGTCAGCGAAGGCGAAGAGCTCGCAGTCGACGGTCGCGAATGGCTCGTCGAGCGCGTCGACCTCGACGAGTCCATGGGCTTTCCGACCGGGATCGTCTCCGTTGTCCCACCACAAGAGCCCATGCCTCCGCCACCAACGCTGTAGGCGTATTTCTTCGGCACTGCCGTCCGGCTCGGAACGGAGGAAGCGATGCTCTATCGGTACCGCTTATTCAATGTGGCGCAGGTATTTCCGCCCAGGCCTGCGCCCCGGATCGCCATGGCTGCCGATACACTCGCGCTGCATGACAGTGGAGCAGGCGAGGCAGCGGCTGCTCGCCCTTATCGAGCAGCATGGCGGCTACGTGTCCGTCGCCATCATCGAAGCGGATAAGCAGCTCGATGCGAATCGGGAGGTCGCCTCGGCGGCAGCACGTGAACTGGCGACCGAGCCCGAGATCACCGTCGGGGAGGAGACCGACAAGCCCCCGTACTGGTTCCCCTACAGCTTCCTTATGCGCGACGAGGCTGCCGCGTAACGTTCGACGGACTACGCGGTGGCGACCGCAGTACGGGCATCGCCCGCGGTCGCTGCCGGTGCAGAGCTGGACGAACCGCGGTTTCGTGCATCGAGCACACGACCGATGCACGCGCCAGCGTTCTGGTTGCTGAACTTCGTCCGCAGGCGGCGTCGCGCCTCTTGGCGCTAAGAGGCTCTCACATAATGACGTTCGTCGATCCGGGCGCAATCGGCGAGTGCGATGCAAGGACGCAGGGAGGCCCGATAGTTGCACTATCGGGCCGACTGAGGACGCAGCAGCGCGCCGCCGAGTGTGGCCCGGCGACACAACGCTCATTGTGTGAGAGCCTCTAAGCCGCTGGAGGAGTCAACTCCTCAAGCAATCGGTCGGCTATGCCGAAAAAGAGCGGGCATGCCCGAAGTTGACGAGTGGTCGCAGCGGCAACGGGTGACCACGACGTGCGCGTTCTCTGCGGCGAGAGCGTCGATGCGCTTGTCCCGGAGGCGGTCGCCTGGTTCGCAGAGCACCGAAGGACGAAGCACCCGGACGTGCCCGAGCCCAAGCGCCACAAACGAGATCGCTCGAAGACGCACTTCGTCGGTCGCGCGGCGTCGCCGCGGAGGTAGCCCTCAGGCGCGGCTCCGCGCGGGTTCAGCCCAGAACGAGTGTGCAAAAGAAGCGGAGCGGCCCGGGCGTCAGGTCCAGGCCGCCCCTCTAGGACTGGGGATGCTGAGAATGCGCAATCCCCGACCCACATGCGGCTCGTCGGGCCGGTCTACCAGTCCGCGCCGACAGTAGTAGCCCCGATTCCGCGCTTCGTCTACCCCGGACTGCGAGGAAGCGGGCGTGCGCCGTTCGTTCGCGATCAGAACGCGAAGATGCAGAACACTCGTCACAGCACTCGCAGGGCGTCGGCCGCCGGAAGCGCTGGTTCCAACGGCCCATGTCCTTCGAAGAGGAGGAGACCATCTTTCACGGCCGCGTCGAAGGCCACCCGCGACATCCAGATCGGCGAGTAGCAGGTCGCGCTCTGGCACTCGCAGAAGAATGCGACCGGCTCGGAGAGCGCGAGCGATTCTGCGAGCTGTCGCAGATTCGTGTTGACGCTCCGCATCAGCCCTGACGTGCGTAGGGCCATGCCCTCCGACGAGGCGTCAGGTCGTGCCGACTCGATCAGACGTGCTTCCATCGTTACCTCCCGCGCACATTGAGGAGTGGTCGCCGACTCAGGCTCCAACCCACGCTGCTGAGGGAGGACGATCGCTGCGAAGTCAGGGATTGCGACCTCGCGTGAAGAACTGCGGGTCCGGCCAGGGTCAGACGAGGCTCCCAGGTGGCTCCGGGCGCCTCCTGTCTGGCCTGTTCGGGATCGTCAAGCCAAACGCCGACCCCCATATCGGCGTCACCGTGCTTCAGGTCGTCGGGAAGTGGCAGTCTTCCCACCGATGCCTCGTCGCTTGCTTGTCGTCGTGACCACCGATGTCTCGGACGCAACGGTGCGTGACTTCGTCCGGCGTAGCGCAGGCGAGGACGCCGAGCTTCGGGTCGTGGCTCCCGCGTCGGATATCTCGCGGCTCGACTGGCTCACCAACGCCGAGGACGACGCGCGTGCAGACGCGGGGGCTCTGGCGGACAAGACCGCCGAGGCGGCCCCGACATCGGATGTGCAGGCTCGGGTCGGTGATTCCGATCCGGTGAAAGCGATCGAGGACGCACTAAGGAAGTTCCCCGCGGACGAGGTGTTGGTCATTACCCGCCCGGACGACGACGCCTCTTGGCTGGTAGCAGGAAGCGGGGAGATAGCCCAGACCCGCTTCCGCCTTCCGATTCGCCTCGTGACCGTTGCCGCAGACGGCTCCCTGACCGAAGACTGAGCCCGCGCAGCGGCCGGTCCTTTGGCACAAGCTCTCGTTCGGGCTGCTATCCGTCGACGAGGAGGCCTGTGAGTGGGCCGAGTGCGCGGCCGGAGCGTCTCGACATGTTCGGTAGCCGGACAAGTCGATGGGTGAGTGGTTGACCGTCGTTTCGGCGTTGGAATTGGTCTTTGCTGATTGGCGTCCAGAGGTCGTCGATTGCCTGGACCGGATCGGTGGGGATCTCTTCGATGGGGAGCTCGAGGTGTTCTGACCAGAGGCGCAGCCGTGTCTGGCGGACGAGTTTGGGGTCGTGGCTGACGATGTTCATTTCGGTGTCGTTGAAGAGCGAGTGTTCGTTGAGGTTGGCCGAGCCAAGGGTGAGCCAGTTGTCGTCGATGATTGCGATTTTTGCGTGGATATAGACGGGATCGTGGAGGTGGCCTGAGCGTGCATAGAGGGTGCAGGCAAGGAGCCGGCCAGCGTCGGCGTCCGCTTCGATCAGGTGGCCGAGGACGCCGCGGGTGTCGTCGGCTCCGCTGTTCGGTTTTGAGGGGAGCAGCAGCAAGAGCCGAAAATCGGGGCGAGGGGGGTTCAAGATCTTGTCGTGGAGGACAGCCT
>Ga0193751_1002321_pt1 | contig 11591 bp, 10 predicted proteins | sample L1c2metaG_FD_143050 | JGI IMG/M metagenome (GOLD analysis project Ga0193751, IMG submission 143050) | Soil microbial communities from a riparian zone of the East river system, Colorado, United States - L1c2 | ecosystem: Environmental > Terrestrial > Soil > Riparian zone | place: USA: East River... | reverse complement strand
TGCCACCGGTCAGATGCCACCGGTCGCCAACGATCGACAGCACTTCGACGCCACCGATGGCGAAGGCGATGAGCACCGAAATCAAGGTGATGTTCAGGTTGTAGTAAAGCTTACGGATGGGCTTGACGTAGGCCCAGCCGTAGGCACCCAACATCAGCACGCCATCGGTCGAGTCGACCAGCGACATCCCCGCCGCAAAGAGCGCCGGCAGCACCAGGATGAACAGGATCGGCACGTGGTTGGCGCCCGACGTGGCAGCCAGTCCCAGGAGTGCCACCTCCGACGCGGTGTCGAAGCCCAGGCCGAACAGCAGGCCGAGCGGGTACATGTGCCAGCTCTTGCGCACGATGCGAAGCATCGGTCGCAGCAGGCGGGCCAGCAAGCCGCGCTGGCTGAGGAACTCCTCGAGGGTCTCTTCGCTGTAGGCCCCACCGCGCGACACGCGCCGGAACATGCGATAGATGTCGATCAGCACGATTAGGTTGATGACGCCGATGAGCAGCAGGAATGCCGCCGACACGCCGGTGCCGATCAGGCTGCCGATCTCCTTGAAGGTCGGTACGTCACTGATCACCGTCGCCGAGACAGCGATGACCACCGAGAGCGCGACGACGATGGTGGAGTGGCCGAGCGAAAAGAAGAACCCAACCCCGACGGGACGCTGGCCATCCTGCATGAGCTTGCGAGTGGTGTTGTCGATCGCGGCGATGTGATCGGCATCCACCGCGTGCCGCAGTCCGAATGTGTACGCCAGCACTGCAGTCGGCAGCAGGATCGGGTAGCGCACGGCGGCGAGCAAGGCCAGGCTCCAGGCGACCACGTTGAACGCGATGAGGAAGCCGTACAGGCGAAAGATCCGGCTCCTGATCGGGCTCGGCGTCAGCAGCAGTCGAGCGAAGTTCGCGACCATTGCGTGGCTCCCGGCGAGAGGCGACAGGCGATGGAACGGATGGTAGATGGCGTCCGACGGTAATGCAAGGTCTTGCAATAGGCGGACCTTTCCTATACTACGGCTCATGGCCCGTAGCGCATCACTCCCCGAGCCGTGGGCTTCGGTCGGCGACCAGCTGCGCGCCCGTGGCCAACGCTGGACGCGGCAGCGCGACGCGGTGGTGGGAGTCCTGTCTCGGACCCAAGGCCACATCACCGGAGCGGAGCTGCTCGCGCGTTGCCGCCAGGTCGACGCCAGCGTGGTGCCCTCGACGGTCTACCGGACGCTGGCCGCCCTCGAGGAGCTGGGGCTGGTTCGACATGGCCACGGAGCAAGCGGACGCGAAGAATTCCATGTCGGTGCGGACACCGAGCATGGGCACCTCCACTGTGATTCCTGCGGTCGCCAGTGGGAGATCGGCAAGGAAAAGGCAGACGCGATCGCGGCTCTCTTCCAGGCCGATGGGTTCCAGGTCGATCGCTCCCACGTGACGATCGTTGGGCGCTGCCGCGACTGTTTGCGAGCCAGGAAGGACTGAACCCTAGCGCTCGGCCTCGACGGGAGCCGGCCTTCGCGGCACGGCCGACCGCACCGGCCAGGCGACGAAGAGAGCGACCGGCACGAGATACGCCAGCCAGCCGATCAGCTCGATCGTCGCGGGCTGGGCCCGCAGCCCGAGCACCCCGGTGATGAGCGCCTCCCAGATGCTGCCGGGCCGGATGAGCCAGGAGAGATCAACAGCGGTCCCCTGCCCGAAGGTGATCCAGCCGATCTCGGCCGCGGAGTGGAGCGTGCTCGCCACAAGTCCCGCGGCGACGAGGACCAGCACGAGTCCGGTCAGCCGGAAGAAGCGGCCCAGGTTGATGCGCATGCCGCCGCGGAAGATCGCCCAGCCAAGGACAACCGCGGTCAGGATTCCCGCCAACGCACCAATGCTGGCGGCGAGCTCCGATGCGCTGGCCTGGAAGGCCGCGAGCAGGAAGACGGACGTCTCGAACCCCTCGCGCAGCACCGCGAAGAAGGCCATGCCCACCAGCGCCCAGGCCGTCCCCTCGAGGAGCGCGTGGCTCGTCGCCGACTCAAGCTGACGCTTCAGTCCGCGCGCGTGCTGCCGCATCCAGACCACCATGTAGGTGACCATCCCCACGGCGACCGTGCCGACGATGGTCTCGACGGTCTCCTGCCCGCCTTCGGGCAGGCTGGCCGAGAGCACTTGTAGTCCGATGGCGACGGCAAGGCAGAGCGCGACGCCCACGCCGACGCCGATCCAGACCAGCCGGAGCGTGTCGCGGCGGCCCTGCTGCGCGAGGAAGGCCGCGATGATGCCGACGATCAGCGAGGCTTCGATGCCCTCCCGGAGGCCGATGACGAACGTGGCGAGCAAGCGTGAGCCCTCCGACAATTCCGACCGATGCGTCGGTGATTGGGGGCCAATCCTACCCGCGGGGCGGACCAGGCGTCAACCACTACTAACACGAGGCGTTCGCCCTATCTAAGACAGCGGCGATGGCACACCTTCCCACAACGCGGCGGTCCGGAGGCGGCTCCGTCCTGCCATCCGGCGCTCGTGGTCGAGCAGCCACGCCTTGCGCCAGACTCCCCCGCCGTAGCCGCCAAGCCCGCCGTCGGCGGCGATGACCCGATGGCACGGGACGACCAGGGCCAGCCGGTTCATGCTGTTGGCGTGACCGACCGCGCGCGTGGCGCTCGGGCGGCCGACCTGGGTGGCAAAGCCCAGGTAGCTCGTCGTGTCGCCCGAGGGGATCGTGCTCAGGGCGCTCCAGCAGCGCTCCTGGAACGCCGTGCCGGGCGACCGGAGTGGCAGGTCGAACCGGTCTGACTCGCCGGCGAAGTAGGCGTCGAGCTGTCGTTGCGTCGTGTCGTGCAGCGGCGTGCGGCCCGGCTCGAGCCGGGCGTGGAACCGCCGCTCGGCGATTCGCAGCTGGGTCTCGAGCATCGGGCGGTCGGCGAACTCGAGCAGGGCGAGGCCGTCGGGGGCGACGGCGGCAACAATCGGCCCGATGGGCGTGCGCAGCAGCGCGAGCCGGAGGACGTCGGTCGTCGGTCGCGCGCGACGGGGCCGCCGGAGCGTCCCGAGAAACGCCCGCCGGCGCACGGCCCGCTGGGCGCGAGGCGAGTCGTCGAGCTGCGGGAGGCAGCGAAGGCACGGCCGGTACCCGGCGAAGAGCGCATCGGTCGCAGACTCGAAACGCTCGGTGTTCGCGGACTTCGGCGAAGGTGCCGGGCATCCGTCACGGCAGAAGATCCCGGTGGTGCGAACGGCGAGGACGGACATCGGACTGGACTCTCCTCGATCAGGCAACACCAATGAAACGCTGGACGCAGTTCGTGCGTGAGAATGCCGGCAGCATGTCGATGCAGACGGCCCACCCGTTCCGTTTCGGCGTCACCGCCCGCGTGTCGGACTCGGGACGGGCATGGATCGACCTAGCCAGGCGTGCGGAGTCCCTCGGCTACGACATCCTGCTCATGCCCGACCATCTCGGTCGCCAATTGGCGCTCGGCAGCGCGCTGGCGGCGGCGGCGGCCGTGACGCAGCGCCTCCGCATCGGCTCGCTGGTATACGCCAACGACTACCGCCACCCGCTCATCCTGGCGCGAGAGGCGGCCACCCTCGACCACCTCTCGGAGGGGCGCCTCGAGTTCGGCATCGGCGCCGGCTGGAAGACGTCCGACTACCGCCAGCTCGGGATGGCGTACGACCGGCCGGGCGAGCGGATCGACCGCATGCTCGAGGCTGTGCGGCTGATCCGGCGACTGTTCTCGGGCGAGAAGGTCACGCATGCCGGCCCGCACTACCGGCTGGAGGGCGCTCAGCTCGCTCCGACACCGGTCCAGCCACGGGTCCCGATGCTCATCGGGGGAGGCGGTCCGCGCATGCTCCGCATCGCGGCGCGGGAGGCCGACATCGTGGGCCTGCTGACCCAGTTCGACACCCGGGGCAGGCCGATCTTCAACCAGGCCACCGAGGCACAGACGACGAGCAAGGTGGCGATCATTCGCGAGGCGGCAGGGTCGCAAGAGGCCTTCGAGCGACTCGAGCTCAACGTCCTGGTGCAGGACGCCGGGCTGGTCGGCAGCGGAGCCTCGCCGATCAGGTCTCCGCGGGACCCTGTCGCAGATGCGCGAGACGCTGCTGCGGCGGCGAGAGCGTCTCGGGATCAGCTACTACGTGTTCCGCGCCCGCCACATGGAGCCGATGGCGGCGCTCATCGAGGCGCTCGCCGGACGCTAGGCAACTCCCGGTCCGGGTTCACTGCTCGACGCGGCCCGTTCGGCGGCTCGCCTCCTCGATCCAGCCCGCGATCTCGGCCGGCTCGGGAACGCGACGCATCGTGATCCGGCTGGCAATGAGGTCGGCCAGCGACTCGGAGAGGTGCCTCGGATCACGCCGGGCGAGCTCATCCGCACAGCTCACCCCCGCGGCCTCAAGCAGGCGCGCGTAGTCCTCGCCAATGCCATCAATGGCCATCAGGTCGACGTGATTCGCCCATCGCAGGAGAAGGGACTCGCGGATCCCGGTGCTGATCGCCAGGCGATGGCGCCCGCTACGGCTGGCGGCGCGCTCCACGAGATCCTCGGTGGTGGCCACTCCGGCAGCGCTCAACCGCTCGGCGTGGGCAGGTCCGATAGCGACGACCTCGGCGATTTCCACGGGTCGCTCCTCTTGGTGCCGGTGGGCACGACCGGTGCGGCTCCCGGGCAGGAGCCGCTCACCACGTCCGCATGATACGTCGCCCGCCGGCCCCGACGAGCGATCAGCCCACCGATTCCGTGGCGCGCAGGCCGGCGATCCCGTCCTCGTCGAGGCCGATCTCGCGCAGGATCGCGTCGGTGTGCTCGCCCAGTCGCGGGGGAGGGAGGCGGAGCGGAAGCCGCTGTCCGTCGATGCGGATTGGGTCGGGCGCCAGGCGCTGCCCGCCGGCCTCCTGGAGCCAACCATCGGGGTGTGCCGACTGCATCGTCGCAAGTGCCTCGCCGATCCGGTTCACGGGACCGACAGGAACGTCGATCGCCTCGAGCTGGGCAACGACCTCGTCGCGGGGCCGCCCGACGATGGCGGCGGCCAGCCGTCCGACGACTGCATCCCGATGTCGGAGCCTGTCCGGATTAGTCGCAAACCGGTCGTCGAGGTCGAGACCCAGCGCGGCCCATAGCCGGGCGAACTGGGCATCGTTGCCGACCGCGATGGCGAGGTGGCCATCCGCCGCGGCGAAGACCTGGTACGGGACGATGTTCGGATGGGCATTCCCGTGGCGCGCCGGCTCGGCGCCGCCGGCGACAAGGTTGGCGAGCACGTTGATGAGGCTCGTGACGCCCACCTCGACGAGGGCCACCTCAACGCTCGGCGCCGGCGCCTTTGTGGCGAGTTCGCGCTGCCGAGCGAGGAGGGAGGCGAGGGCACCAACGGCCAGCTCGAGCCCGGTGAGCAGGTCGAGAAGGGCGACCCCCGCCTTCATCGGCTCGCCGGAGGGCTCACCGGTGACCGACATCAGGCCGCTCACCGCCTGGGCGAGCAGGTCATAGGCTGGTCGTTCAGCTGCCGCCCCGCCGCCCGGAAATCCGCCGATCGAGGCGACCACGAGGTACGGGTGGCGGGCCGAGAGTCGCGCCGCGTCGAGGCCCAGCTTCCGGGCAGATGACGGGCGTGCGTTGTGGACCAGCAGGTCCGCGCGATCTGCGAGACGGTCGAGCACGGTGCGGCCGCCATCGGTCCGCAGGTCGACCACGATGGAGCGCTTGTTGCGGTTCACCGCGCTGAAGTAGGTGCTCATCTGCTCGGCCGGGTCGCCCCAGAAGGGCGGTCCCCAGCCCCGGCTCTCGTCGCCGCCGGGCGGCTCGAGCTTGACGACGTCGGCTCCGAGGTCGGCAAGAAGCATGGTGGCAAAGGGACCGGCAAGAACGCGGCTGGCGTCGAGGACGCGAAGGCCCGCGAGCGGCAGAGAGTGGTCGGCCGACATGCGCCACTAGCATGCACGTATGAAGGTCGGGATGGTGATGCCCATCGCGGAGGACGAGCTTGCCGGGCACACGGCCAGCTACCCCGAGCTCCGCGACGTGGGACAGGCAGCCGAGTCGGCCGGGCTTGACTCGATCTGGGTCTACGACCACCTCCTCTTCCGCTTTCCGCCCGCGCCCGTGAGTGGCATCCACGAAGCGTGGTCGGTCCTCGCCGCCCTCGCGGCGGATACCTCTCGGGCCGAGCTGGGCACGCTGGTGATGGCCATGCCGTTCCGCAACCCCGCGCTGCTGGCGAAGATGGCGTCGACCGTCGACGAGATCAGTGGCGGCCGGCTGATCCTGGGTATCGGGGCCGGCTGGCACGAGCCGGAGTTCGACGCCTTCGGCATCCCCTTCGACCACCGCGTCTCACGCTTCGAGGAGACGCTGCACATCCTGCTGCCGCTGCTCCGCACCGGCCGCGCCGACTTCGTCGGGCGCTACCACCGGGCCGATGGCGCAGAGCTGCTGCCGCGTGGCCCGCGGCTGGACGGCCCACCGATCCTCATCGCGGGGCGTGGGCCGCGGATGCTGCGACTGGTGGCCGAGCACGCGGACGCCTGGAACGCAGCCTGGTTCGGCGACGTGTCCGAGATCGAGCCACGCGTGGCGCCGCTGCGCGAGGCACTCGCCGCCGCCGGCCGCGATCCCGCCACGCTCGAGATCACGATCGGGATCAACGTCGTCTTCCCCGAGCTGCTGACCGGTGGCGAGGAGCTGCCCGAGCGGTCGCTGCGCGGGACGCCCGCAGAGATCGCAGCCGGCCTGCGCGGCTACGCGGCGGTGGGCGTGAGTCACGTCATCGCCGCCTGCGTCCCCTCGACCGTGGCTGCGGCCGAAGCCCTGGGCGAGGCCGCGCGGCTCGCGCGCTGAGAGGGCGCGCTCCTCAGGCCGACGCGACCTCGGGCTCGCGCTTCCAGAGCGTATGGCGCTCGCGACGCCCGCGGCGCGCGGCCCGCACCAGCGTCTGCCCCACGAGCCGTCGCCCGCAGGTCGCGCACACGTACCAGCGCCCCATGCGCCGCAGCTCGACGGCGTGCTCCGGGACGAGGATCCGCCACGCGGAGCGCGCCCGCGCGCGTGACCTCACCCGGACGCGACGCTCCGCGGCCAGCTGCCCGACCTCGACACCGAGTGCTGCCGCGTGCCGCAGGCTGCTCGGATAGCGCCACGCTTCTCGACGGAGGGCACCGGCGAGCGGCGGCTCGTACCGCGCGTACAGGTCGAGAGCGACGCGGTAAAAGGCGTCCCCATGGTGCACGACGGCCCGACGACGACTGCGACGGCGAGGCGCGAATTCATCCGGCGCGAGCCAGTGAGCGAGCTCGTGGAGCAGCGTGTGACGGACGTCCGCGTCATCGGTCCCGGCGCTTACCGCGATCGAGCCGCGACGGCGATTCGTGACTCCCGAGGCGAGGCTTCGGGACAGGCGTCGCCAGCGCAGCACCGATGGCGGTACGACCCCCGCCTCGCTGCACACCGCCAGGACGAGGTCCCGCGCCCAGGCGGGGGCAGAGCCGGTCCTCATCGGCGCGATCTCACCTCTGCCGCAGCAGGCGGCCGACCTCGTCGAGCCAGGCTTGGAGGTCGGCATCGGGATAGGCAAAGTCGTCGTAGGTGAAGGCGGTCATCTCGTCGCCATTGGCGGCGACGTAGGCCGACGGCGGGGTCTCGCGGTACGGGAAGGCGCGGCGGGCGCGCTCGAGGCGCTCGGCATCAGCCGGCGGGCGCGCAGTCCCTGCCGCCTCGCGGCGAGCTCGGCGGGTTTCGTGGCGGCTGCGCCATCGGTCTGTCAGCTCGTCCAGGCGTCGCTCGCGGCTCACGCTCGCCAGCCTAGCGAGCCTGGCCATGCCGCGCGCCGCTTCGCTGCCGAACGGTCAGGGAAGCGACGAGCCCCCGGCCGGCGCGGGCAGGCCCGGAGCCGGCGTGTGCTGGACCTGGTCGGGGTCCTCGTACAGGCCCAATCGGGCGACGCCCCGCTGCACCCACCGCGGCGCCCACCAGTTGACGCGGCCCATGATCCGCATGAAGGCCGGCACCAGCAGCCCCCGTACGAGCGTCGCGTCGATCAGCACTGCCAGTGCCATGACCAGCCCGAGGGCCTTGATGAAGGTGATGCTGGACAGCCCGAAGGCGGCAAAGACCGCGACCATGATGAGCGCCGCCCCGGTGATGATCCCGCCCGTGATCCCGATCCCCTCAGCCACCGCACGGGTGTTGTCGCCGGTCGCGAGGTACCGCTCGCGGATGCGGGAGAGCAGGAAGACCTCGTAGTCCATCGAGAGCCCGAAGAGGATGGCGAACATGATGAGCGGCAACCACGCCGCCGTGGCCCCCGACGCCTCGAACCCAAGCTGGCTCGCGAAGTGGCCCTCCTGGAAGATCCAGACCAGCGCCCCAAAGCTGGCACTGATGCTGACCAGGCTCATGAGCACTGCCTTGATGGGCAGCACGATCGAGCCAAAGGTAAGGAAGAGCACTCCGGCCGTCACCAGGACCACGATGAGGATGGCGACCGGCACCGCCTGGGTGAAGGCGGTCATGAAGTCCGCCGACCGCGATGGCAGCCCGCCGGTGAGCGCCACGGCCCCGGCCGGCGGCACGATGGCCCGCACGCGTGCCACGAGGGCACGCCCCGCGCTCGAGTCCGGGAGGATGTCGCTGAAGACGGTCACCTTGGTCGTGTCGACTGCCAGCAGGGTGGCAACGTAGTGCGACACGGCCGAGGCCTGTCCCGGACGCTGCGCGGGCGGCAGAGCGAGGAGCTGGCGGTAGGTACCCTCGTCCATCCCGGGCGGCGGATCGAGCACGCTCTGCACCTCGGTCGCGCCCTGGACGGCCTGCAGCTTCCCGACGTAGGCCTCGAGATCGGCCTGCCGGTCGGCCGGGAGCGCGCCGCCGAAGTCCTGGCCGGGCCACTGCAGCGCCACAGTGACCGGATCCGACTCGCCACCCGGGAACTCCGCCTGGAGCACCTCGAATCCGGTCCGGGCCGGCGTGTTGGGCAGGTCGGAGAGGTTCTGGCCGGTCGACAGCTGCAGCGACAGGAAGGGCGAGCCGGCGAGGAGCAGGAGCGCCAGCACCGGGACCGCGACGAGCAGCGGGCGGTGCATGACTCTCGCCGCGATCCAGGCCCACACGCCGCGGCCTTGCCGCCGCTCGGCGGCGAGTGGGTCGTCTTCGACGATGCGCAGCAGGCGCGGCAGCGGGATCCGCAGCCGGTTCACACGCGGCCCGAGCATGGCCAGGATCGAGGGCAGCACGGTGAGCGCGAAGAGGAGCGTGGAGAGGACGGTCACGATGCCCGCGTAGCCCATCGAACGAAGGGCGGCGGCCTGGAAGACGGTGAGCGACGAGAGGCCAACGGCGACGGCGACTCCGGAGATCGCGACGGCCTTCCCCACGCTGCCCATCATCCGCTCCACCGCGATCTCCACGGAGTGGTGTCGCAGCTCCTCGCGGAAGCGGCTGACCATGAATAGCGAGTAGTCGATGACCAGCGCCAGCCCGATCATGCTCGCCAGGTTGTTGACGAAGACGCTCATGTCGGTGACGCCGGCGAGGATGCGGATGACCGCGAAGGCGGTCGGCAGCGCAAAGGCCGCCATGAGCAACGGCAGACCGGCGCCGACCAGGGTCCCGAACACGGCGAGCAGGATGAGGAGCGCGATCGGCAGGCTGATCTCCTCCGCCTGGACGAGGTCGTGCTCGATCTTCTGGTTGAACTCGCCGTAGAGCTGCGGGATGCCGGTGATGTAGACCTGCACCCCGTTCGGCGGGCGAACCTCGCCGCTCAGGCGCTGCGCGTCGTCGACGGCGGCCTCGACCGGCTTGTTAAGCGTGACGACCGCCAGGGTCGCGGATCCGTCGCGGCTCAGGAACTCGGGCGCCTTCGTGTCGGCGTAGGTCGTGATGCCGGTCACCACCGCGTCGCCGCGGACCTGCGTGAGGCTCTGCTTCACGCTGGCCTGGAAGGCTGATGAGGCGGCGTCGCCAGCCGGGTCGCGGTAGACGACGATCATGGTGGCCGTCGTGGCGGTATCGGCCGGGAAGCGCTCCTGGAGGAGGCTGACCGCCTGTTGTTCCTGGGAGCCGGTGATGACCCAGCCGCCCTGGATCAGCTCGCCGCCCGCGACCGCGGCCCAGACGTTGACGCCGATCACCAGCGCGAGGCCCAGAACCGGGAGCAGCCGTCGGAAGCGATAGTCGAAGCGGCCGATGGCGGCGAAGATGCCGCGCGGATGCGGCTCGAGGACGGTCCCGGGAGCTCCGGGGCCGCCAGCAGCTCTAGACGGCGAGGTTCCTCCGCGCGGACCCATCGGGCCGGCCACCTCGCCGCCCACTGCCCGGCCGGAACCCGGCACGACCGGTTCGCCGGGGGGCGGATCGCTCGACCGGTGCGCCATCCACGCCACGATGAGTGGGACGCCAAGCCCGATGATCGCCAGGGTCCATCCGGTCAGCCGCCTGCGCATGCCCCGGACTGTAGCGGGTGCGAAATCGAAGTGTCGAGACGGGGCCGGTTCGCGGGTCGGTATGATCCGGTGGTGACCCGCCCAGAGTCCCCGGCGTGACCGCCCTCGCCCCGGCCGGGTGGTGGCGCGGTCTCGGCGGGTTGACGCGCTCGGGCAGCGCCGCCCAGGGCCTCTCCTGGGCCCTCTACGACTTCGCGAACACGATCTACTCGTTCGCCATCGTCAGCTTCGCCATGGGCCCCTGGGCGACGCGCTACCTCGGCGAGAGCACCGGGACGCTCGCGTTCACGCTTGCAGCGAGCCTGTCGGTGCTCCTCAACGCGATCGTCTCGCCGCCGTTGGGGGCGATGAGCGACAGGACCGGGGGTCGCAAGGCGTACCTCCTCGTCTTCACGGCGATGTGCATCGTGCCGACACTGCTCATCGGCCTGGTCGGCATCTGGGTCGGCCTGCTCGCATTCGCGCTGGCCAACTTCGGCTACCAGGCGGCGCTGATCTACTACGACGCGATCCTGCCCGATGTCGCCCGCCCGGAGACGCGAGGCCGCCTTTCGGGGATCGGCGTCGGGCTCGGGTATCTGGGCACCATCGTCTCCGGCCTGCTCTACGGCCTGACCACCGATGCGAACGGCGACTCGACCGCCGCCAGCTTCCTCCTGGTCGGCTCGCTGTTCGCGATCTTCGCGATCCCGATCTTCGTCGTCGTCCGCGAGCTGCCTCGGCCACGGAACCGGTTCACGGCCGCCGAGGCGATCGGCTCGTGGAGCCAGCTCGGCCGCACGGTTGCGAACGCCCGCCGCAATCCGGGGCTGCTGCGCTTCATCGTGGGGCGCTTCTTCTACTCCGACCCGATCAACACCGCCATCGCGGTGATGAGCCTGTTCGCGATCAACGCCGTGCACATGACCGCGCCGCAGGCACGCTACGTCCTCATCGGGCTCACCGTTGTGGCGGTGCTGGCCTCGTTCGGCTGGGGGTTGGTGGTCGACCGCATCGGTCCGAAGCGGACACTGCTCGCGGTCCTCGTCAGCTGGGTGGTCGGCCTGCTGATCATCGGCCTCGTCCTCCAGCCGATCCCCTTCCTGATCGCCGGAGCGATCCTGGGGTCGGGGCTCGGCGGAGTCGCCGTCACCGATCGGCTCTACCTCATCCGCCTCAGCGAA